>ERZ773028.13-NODE-13-length-172714-cov-7.857992_pt1 | contig 172714 bp, 162 predicted proteins | sample MGYA00511123_ERZ773028 | MGnify/ENA primary metagenome ERZ773028 (study PRJEB29015, sample SAMEA2738134) | human oral metagenome | biome: human oral; feature: human-associated habitat; material: saliva | place: China | collected 2206 ... | reverse complement strand
AGCTGCTTAACAAAATTTATTCTATTTTCTCATCAGTACTTCTTGACGAAGAGCCAATTTTTCTTTAATTTTAATTAGCAACTAATGTGCACTCGGATTAGTTAACTTGGAATGAAACGTAACTGTGATGCTTCATTGGATCAAAAAGCAGCTTAATAGCCTCTCTTCCCAACTCACGGGGACGCAGATCAATCCGCCCATCACTATTTGTCAGCATCCCCATCAACCGACTATTGTTAAAGCAAAATACCGGTAGCGAACGCTTCTGCACCTCATGAGAAAACCGAACAAATAACAGATCATCAGAGAATAATAAGCCATCTGTTTCGGGATGGTTATTAAGAAAATCATCCAATGAATTTGCATTAGTACCTAGTTGCCAAACAACTGCTTTTAGATGATGAGCTTTCATACATTTATCATAGCCAGCAGCCCGTTCGCGCTCAAACAGCCAAGGATCAACCGATTCAAGAAAAGCTGGATGAGTTAAATGATGAGTTTTTAAAAGTTGTTCTGTGGCCGCTTTCCCGGCAGCAACATTATCGTTATCAACGAACCGATCCGGATGATGATCCGTTGGGTGACCAATAATAACAAAGTTAAGGTTGTTCTGCCGTAAATAAGCTGTTACGGGATCATTACTCATTGCATAGAAAACCAAGAAGTTATGCACTTTAGATTGATCAACCATTGAACGAACCTCTTCAAGCAATTCATCCTGAGTTGCAGCGATCGCAACCACCATTTCATAGTGCAATGGCTGGAGCGCTGTACTAACTCCCCGCATGAGGTCAATATGGAATGGGTTTGCTGGCGCCGTATCTTCAGTGACCGGAAAAATTAGCCCAACCATATTTGATTCCCCGCGAGTAAGGTTCCGCGCGGTGTAGTTAGGTTGGTACCCTAACTCTGCCGCAATCTTCTTAACCCGTTCACGTGTCTCCTCACTAATTCGCGGATTATCATTCAACGCCCGTGATGTCGTTGAAACGGATACCCCCGCCTGTTTTGCAATGTCCTTAATTGTTACCATTACGGTCGTCCCTCGATTTCAAATGGAATAAACTCACCTAATTCTACCAGGTAGAGTCCCATCTGAACAACCGGAATCGGCTTCATAATGTTTAATGCTTGGCGATATAACTCCAGCTGACCGCGATAACGGCCTGTAATTTTAGCTAATTCAAATTCTCGATATTGGGGATCAATATGATCAGTTTTATAGTCGACTAAAATAATTCCCTCTGGAGTTTCCAAATAGCCGTCAATAATCCCGTGAACCAGGATCCGCTCGTCATCCTTCGCTTGAACCTCTTTAAATAGTTCATGACCATTCATTATCATCGCAAAGGGTTCTTCCCGATGATAATTTTGACCATTAGCAATAATCTGGCGCCCTGGATCAGTTTGGAAAAATGCAGCAATACCTTTTGCATTAATAAGTAGCGCCACTACAGAGTTAATTAAGTGTTTCTTAACTAATTGCTGAATCTCATTTTGGACTTGCTTCACCGTGATCTCTTTGCCGTCTAGTGGTAATTTTTGAAATACCAAGTGAGTGGCAGTTCCGACTTCTGTTGCTGCTGGCGATCGATCACCTTGTTGAATAAACTGTGGTGTCGCAAAATCGTTTCTTAAATAAAGTCCGCGGTTCTTCACCTTTTGTTGCTGTTCATAATCCCACTGCCCCATTTCACGATTATCCGGATCTTCGAATACCCGTTTTACATCCGTAACTGATTGGTAGGCCGTCGTTTTGGTTGCGACTTCATGTGGATAACGAAAGGCAAGCACTTGATCAATTTCCTTCGTTGACAGGGACTTGAGTGATTGCGAACCTGCTTCATCTGCTACATTGATTGGCCTAGTTATTTTTTCCAATTGTTGATCAACATCAGTAGCAGTAAAAGTTTGGGCAACGAAAAATGGGTCTGTCGCCATTCCGGTAAATCCTTTTCCCGTATTAAGGGGGCTATCTTCCAAAATAATTCCCTTATCTGTTATGTCAACCCCTGAAATACTTAACTTAGCAGCATTAAACTGCTTAGAATACCGCGCAAGTGCTAAACCGATCCAATCCATAAAGGACTTCGCGCTTATCCGTAACTGCGAACCAATCAATTGCTGGTTGCTTTGGAATGCTTTTTGCCAACCATTCCATGCTTCAACTAGTTTTTGGCCCCTTCTCGTTTCGTTAAACGATGCCGTAATGACCAGCCGCTGTTCAGCTCGGGTTAGCGCAACGTAGAGGACCCGCAAGTCTTCTGCTCGTTCGCCTTGCTGAATATTATTTAAGATAATTTGTCGCTGTGGCGTATCATAAACTAGCCGTTGCTGATCCATTACCTTAATACCAACTCCAGAATTTGGGTCAACAACCGCATTTTCCCGAACAGCCGCGTTATTAAAATGATGGTTTGTATTAATCAAGAAAACAACTGGAAATTGAAGGCCCTTGCTCCCATGAATTGTCATTACGTTAACGGTATTCGTATCTAGTTGTGTTGGCGCTACCCCCAGATCCTGATCATGTTCCTGCATTTTTTCAATAAAGCGCGTGAACTGGTAAAGACCCTTAAAGCTACTTTGCTCATAAGTATGCGCCCGCTCGTATAGTGCATGAAGGTTGGCTTGTCGTTGTTGCCCACCCGGCATTGCTCCAACGTAGTCTAAATAACCTGTTTCCTGATAAATGTGCCAAATTAAATTAACTAAGGTTTGTTGCTGAGCTACTTGCCGAAATTCAGTTAATTGCTCAATGAAAGTAGTTAGTTTCTGCTGAAGACGTGTTAACTGATCAGAATTCAATGCTGACGATTGTTGAAGGTGGTGACTTTCAAAGTTGCTTTGACACGTCGTTAATGCCGTATAAAAGTCTGCCCGCCGGTTTTGAAGCCGAATAAAAGCTAACTCTTTATTACTAAGGCCAACAATGGGTGAACGAAGAACTGCAACTAACGGAATATCTTGCTTAGGATTATCAATAATCTTTAGCAACGCCATCATTACCCTGACTTCCGTTGCTTGAAAATAGCTCTCGACATCATGAACTGTCAGCGGAACTTCCAGCTCATTAAACTGTTCCATTAAAGTATTATTAATGTTCTTTGTTCGCTCAAGGAGAACGACATCCCCATACTTAACCGGCCGCATTTGCTGTGTTTTTTTATCGTAAATCAATTCTTTATTAGTTACCATCTGTTTGATTCGCATGGCAACCATCCGTAGTTCTCCAGTTAACTTATCGTCTTCTTGGGGAAGTTTAGGATTGGCGTTGGCATCATAAAGCAATACCTCAGCAGGGATAACCTGGTTATCTGGATTTTCGTCGTAATAGGTTGCGGCATACTTCAAATGAGCATCCTTATCATAATCAATCTCACCGACCTGACGATCCATCAACTGTTCAAATAAAACATTCGTAAAACCGGTCACGTTTTGCATTGACCGGAAGTTTTCTGCTAGAACAATTGATTCACCACCCTTTCCCTTACGATAATTCTCATATTTTGTAAGAAAAAGAGTAGGATCTGCCTCACGAAAACGGTAGATTGACTGCTTTACGTCACCAACCATGAATAAGTTTTGCTGATCTGGACTGGCTAACTGCATCAAGATCTTTTCCTGAAGCGGGTTGGTATCCTGATACTCATCAATCATAATTTCTTGATAGTGTTCACGTAATTCGTTAACAAGGGTAACCCAATCTGGCTGATCCGCAGGTGGCGTTAAGATTTGGTAAGCATAGTGCTCCAAATCGCTAAATTCTAAAACATGACGATTTAATTTTGCTTGTTGGTAAGCTCGTGAAAACTCAATTGTAACCGCTGATAATTCATTTAGGATTCCGGCCGCATGATTTGCAATTTGCCGGAAACGTTGTTCATCATATTCAAAGTAATCTGTCGCTAAGGATTTCAGTTGTTCTTTGAGCCCGTTTCGCGCCTTTATTAAGGACTGGTAAGTCTCATATTCGGGATCCTTCTTCTTTGCCCCGCCACTCATTCGAGCATATTTAACTCCCTGAAATGCGGCACGGATGTCTCCCCACTGGTCTTGATCCAAACTCGTAATCAGATCCCTAATTTGTTCCTGGTCACTTTTGATAATTTCAGCTGGTTTATCATATCCAAGGTCTGCCATTCGAATACTCAATTCAGCATAGTCATTCACTAACTGTTCCAAATTATTTTTAACAAGTGGTTTTAGCTGTTCTTGATAGAATTTGGTACTCGTAATTGAATCATTTCCCAGGAAATAATTGTCATCTAGTCCTTGTAACCAGCTCTCCGGTTCTGGCTGAGCATTTGCTGTTTCATATAACTTCAGAACCAGATCATCTAATCCTTGCGCGTCACGGTCATTAGAGAAATTAGTTACCAGTTCACTAAAGCTTGCCCGCTCGTCATTAGCTTGCTCAATTGGTGATTCATATAGTTTTTCACTAACTTGTTGCCAGATTTCTTCTTGAAGAAGGAGACGCTCGGTATCATCCGTTAATAGCCGAAATTGAGGATCTAAATGGATTAAGTAATAGTAGCGTTTTATTAGTTTTAGGCAAAAGGCGTGAATGGTACTAATATCGGCCGTAGCTAACCGATTAATTTCATTAATCATTCGACGCTGCTGTTGCTGTTCTTCAGCGTTATGCACTGGTTGGCGGACTGCTTCTTGAAGAGCTTCACGAATCTTATCTCGCATACTCTTTGCCGCGGCATCCGTAAAGGTCACCATTAACATCCGATCGACATGAATTCCCTCTCTGATCAATTTAATAGCACGTTCAACTAAAACTGCTGTTTTCCCTGATCCTGCTGAAGCGGAAACAAGAATGTTCTTCCCGCGATCATCTATCGCTCGCTGTTGACTTGGCGTTGGGTTAAATGTTGCCATTACTCTTTAGTCCCTCCTTCTTTCTTTGCATTATCAAAGTCTTCCTTTGCTTTCCGCGGATCAAGCTGACGGTAACGCTGCTGATCCAGCATATTGTCAAATTGGTAAATATCCTTGAATTCGCTATAGTCTAATCCCGTTGACCGTTTACTTCCCTCAATTAACCGGTAGGGATTTAACTTAACCTGTCCCTCAAGGATTTTGTCTCCCGCGGCAATAATTAATTGTTTATTCCATTCTTGGAGCCAATGTAGCTGATCAGGAGTAACAAGGAGCGCGTCCTTTTTAGCAGAAATACCGCCCTTTTTAGTAACCTTTAACGGATACAAGACCGACTGATTATCTTGAAGTTTCTGATCGAGCGAGTCAAGGATCGCTGGTTCATTTAGGAGAATTCCCTTGTATTCGTGAGAGCTTAACTGTAACTCTTCTAAATCCTTATGCTGGTTTCGTTTCCAATCAAACTTGGGATTACTTAAGTGCAGGTATAATGCTCCCGCAAGCCGTGCTGTTGGCTCGTCTAATTCTTGCAGATTGCTTTGTAACCCATTTAAGTAGGTTAATAACTGTAAGGAAATGCCATAGTAAGCTGATGTAAGGTCAAAGGTATGGTTGCTTGATTTGTAATCAACAACGGTAAGAAAATCACTTGGCTGTAAAAGATCAGTTAACTGCTCCTTAGGAAGGCGATCAATTCGGTCAATTCGGCCACGCAAATAAATCCGATCTCCAGAAGCTAATGGGTAGTCTAATGCTTTCAAGTTAACTTGATTTGGACTGCCAATCCGGCCAAATTGCGCTTCAGTCTTAAAAGGTCGAGCCTCAGTATACTGAGCTTGCTGACACATTGTTTCAAGCATTGTTGTCACAATCGTCCGTAACTGGTGATACTGGAACTTTGCTTGGGCTGATGATTCTGTTAGTCGGACTAATTCAGGCTGGTTCTTTTCAGCGGCCTGTAACGCATCATCAATAAACCTTCTTAATTCCTGCGAATCAGCTACTAACTCCTTTAATTCAACTTGTTGTTGACGAGTGTTATTAATAAAGGTCTCCATCGCCTTATGGAAGAAGGTCCCGATCCGATCAGAAGACATTTCAAGGCGGTCCCGTTTTTGAAGTTGTAAACCATACTTTAAGAAATATTCGTACTGATTAATGTAAAAGTTTTGCAACTGTGAAATTGAAGCATACAAAACCCGTTGTCCACCCTTATTAGGGGTAGCGTGGAGATATAATGCTTGCGCTAATGTTGCTCCAATGTCGTCCACAACGTTATGGTAATTAAATCCTTGATTTACCATTTCTAAGCGCTGTTGAAGTCTTTTTCCTAAAGCATTATCAGTAGCATCTGAGCTTAACTGCCATTGCTTTGCTAATAAAATCAAATCCTGTTCAACTTTTTTCCAGGCCGGTGGCATCTGGACTGGTGCAGTAACCGCTTTTTGGTCATCCCTTACTTGACGGCCTACCCGCACTAATTGACTTAGGCTAGCTTCCGGACTGCTGATAAATTGCTGAGCACTTTCCCTACCAACCTTACTAGTTACTAATGGCGAATTAATAATCGGTTGCTGGAGATAGGCAGCCAAGTCGCGCATATATGGTGAAATCGTCAACTCTTTATCATCATTGGTTGCTTGTGGAGCCGTAAAAATCAACTGTTGCTTTGCAGAAAGCATCCCCAAATAATGCACAAATGGTTCATTATTCAGTTCTGTTATCATGTCAGCCGGTAAGTACTGAAAATCATCATCTAAATACGGAGCTAAGATCTGCTTATCTTGATCAGTCAGTAGTCCATCGTTTTCGCGTACTTCTGGCATCACATCATCAGTTGAACCGATCATAAAGACAACCTTTTTATTTTGACTTTGCACGATTCCAGTTTCGGAAACAACCACTTGATCAAGCGTTGCTGGAATTTGGGAATATTGGGCTGCTGAGAAACCGGCTTGGATAATCTCATTAAATTTTTCAAGATAATCGTCGATATTCTCCTTGTCCAACTGGTCTTCCCCAAGGATCTCGACATATTCTTGAAGGATCTGGCAAAACTTTTCCCAAACTTGTTGCGGCTGACGTGCTAAATCAAGATCACGAGTACTCTGATATTGCTGCCATTGATACAGTCGTTCAGTAACTCCATTTTGTTGCAAAAAGTTAAACAGCATCGTTGCCAACTCTCGTCCTGATTCCGCTTCCTTTAGTTGGTTTAAGAATGGCACGATTGTTTCAACAACGTAATTATGAACAATCGCTAATTGCTGATTCAATTGTTCTACTTGCGAAGTGGTTGCTTTTTCTCGCTGATCCTCAGCATCTTTAACGGTCCATAAGTCTGATTTTATCCAGTCTTGTTTCCCCCGAATTGCCTGTTTTAAACACCAATTTTCGGTAGTAAATACTGCTTCTTGAAAAGTCTTGATTGGCATTAAATCACCAGTCGCTAATCGTGGTACCAATAGCCACGTCTTTAGCAGCTGCATAATATCTCCTAATTGATAGCCTCCCTTGTCAATACTAAACAGCGTACTTAACAAGATTACCAGCGGGTGCTGATCCATTTTACGTTCATGATCATCAAAAACCGGTACCTGATTTTGTGCGAAAATCGGTGAGATCATGTTCTGATAACCATCAAGGTGCCGGGTCAAAACTAAGAAATCCCGATAACGATACTTGCCACTAGCGACCAACTGTCTAATTTTTATGGCTACTTTTTCTAATTCTTCACGACGATTTGCCATTGTATAAAATTGAACCGCTGAAGGTACCGTCAACTGGCTAGTTTCCGTTGTTGAAATTGGTCCTGCTGCATACCGCTTAAAGTAATGATCAACCTTTTGAAGATCATCATTAACTCGCGGTTGTGTTGCAAACCATACATTCGGCTGAAGTTGGATTTGTTGTGGTTCTTGCTGAGCCAGCTTCCAGAACCGTCGATAAACCATTGCCGAGGAATAGAATAAATCATTCTCAGCAGGAATTTCACTTGGACTAGGGTGATTCTGGTCAGGATAACCCCGATCGAGAACCAGTGAGACCATTGTTGCTGCCCCATTTTCTACTAAAGCATCAACAATTCGTTGTTCACTCGCAGTAAACTGTGCAAACCGATCAATAAAGAAGTGCATGTGATGAACTTCCTTATTAGTTTGCAAATACTTAACTAACTGCAAATAAAGCTCATTATTTCCCAGGAAATTTTGCCGAAGCTGTTCCTCATAAGCATGATAAATAATCTCAATATCATGCATCTTAGTTAGCCAGACACGGTTAGCCCCTGATGATTGGTCTTGCTGAATTTGCCCAAGGATCACTGAAAAATCGTCCGCTGAAATATTAGCACTTTTTAGTTCTTCTAATTGCTCCGTCAGTTTCTGAATAAAACCTGGCCGCTTAATTTCACTTGCATAAAGGTGTAGCTCCTTAGCATGTTCCTGAGCCACTTGGGATGTCAGCATCGTCATTCCGATCTTAGAAATTCGTGGTGTTTGAAATGCTGGTGTATCACGTAAAAGGAACCACGCTAACCGGCTAAAGGATAGTACCTGAAGCTTTTCCGAAGCAAAGCGTTGATCATTATCAAGGCCCATTCGTTTTCGTAAACCGGCCAAGATACTTATTTCTGTTTCAAATTTAATATGGTTAGGAACCAAGTAGAAAAACCAGTCTTTAGCTGAGGCCTTTTTCATTTGGTCTGCCAGTTGATCGATCATTACTTGTTCATGATCCATTGCACGAGTGCCTAAAACAAAGCCTAGAGTTCCCATGGTGATCCATCCTTTTTACATAAATTCAAATTCAATTTTACCATATGTATCGAACAAATGTTTAGGCAAATTATTTAAAAAGGAGCAGTCCACTAGTAATAAAGGCCCACTCCTAACAGTAATATTTCTTTATAAGTATGCCTGCTTAAAGAAGATGATTGCTTGAGTTAGAGCAAGCAATGCAATTACCCAGCGCATCAAATTAGCAGGGACATAACGTAAAACAATTGGTCCTAAATAACCGCCAATAAACATTCCTACCGCCATTGGAATTGCATCCCACCAATAAATTTTTGATGTGAATGAATAAATAATTAAGGCAACGAGGTTAGTAAAGCCGCAAACTGCATTTTTGATTGCGTTTGATACTAAAAAGCCCTCATCAGTCAGGTAAGTTAATAATACTAAAATCACAATCCCGCTTGCAGCACCAAAATAGCCTGCATATCCCCCAACAACTACCAGGAGAAAGATATACAAAACTTTTAACCATTGGGGCTTCTGCTTAGTTAAGTCGGGTTGATGCTTCCCTGAAATTAAAATCATTGCACCAGCAATCAAAATAAAGAACGGGACTACTCGTTCAAACACCTTCCCCGGAAAAGCAAGTAAAAGGAAGCAACCAATAATCGAACCGATTACAGTAAAGAAGCCGTAGATCCACACCTAGCGCCAGTGACCGTGGAGTTCCCTTCCAGAAGCAAATACCGCGCCCAGGCTATTCCAAATTAATGCTGCATCATTTGTCACGTTGGCGTAGACCAGTGCTACCCCAACACTTAAAAGCAGTGGGTATGATGCCAATGAAGCAAAAGAAGCTGCCGAAGCTAAAATTCCCGCAACGACACCACCAAGTAATAAATAAATTAATGTTCCAATCGATGGAATTCCTGCCATTTCTCTCTCCCTATCAAACTAACTTATTAAATCCTACAGAATCGGTGATAGTAACCGTGAAAACGTCTGCTTAAACCGCAACCACCGCGATTGGTTAGCAAACATTTCTGGCGTAATCACCCGTGAACTACGAATATCATTTACAAAGATCTGTTCTAGCTTATCCGTCATATTGCGATCGTAAATAAAGGAATTAATTTCGAAATTTAATTTAAAGCTTCGAAAATCAAGATTTGCAGACCCAACACTTGCCATTCTGCAATCGATCATGATCGTTTTGGCATGCAAAAAGCCATTTTCGTAAAAGTAAATGGTGATATCATGGTTTGCCAATACTCGAGCATAATATTGAGTTGCCCGGTAAACAAACGGATGATCCGGCTTGCATGGAACCATTATCCTGACATCTACTCCCGAATGAGCAGCTACCTGAAGCGCATCAATCACACTATCATCTGGAATTAAATATGGGGTTTGAATCCAAATATGATCAGTCGCAGCGTTAATTAACCGCAAATAACCCAATTTAATGTTTTCCTGTGGCGATTCCGGACCACTAGAAACGATCTGCAGTGACGTTTCGTTCCTAAGCTGACTCTTATCTAATTTAATTTCAGGGAAGAAGCGCCGAAAATGCTTAATTCGACTTTCTTGATGCTTAACTGAGGCATTCCAGTCACGAATAAACCGTTGTTGTAGGCTATATACACCGCCACCGATAATTCGGAGGTGCGTGTCACGCCATGGACCGAACTTCTTTACCCGCCCAAGGTACTGGTCACCAATATTAAAGCCACCGACATAGCCAATTTTGCCGTCAATTACAACGATTTTACGGTGATCACGGTAATTCAACCGAAAATCAATAAAGTTGCTATGGGTCATCAAGAATGGCGTTGCATAGCCGCCACGTTTACGGAGTCCGTTATAGAAATCAGAACGAACCCCCATCGACCCCCATGAATCATAAAGCACACGAATCTCAACGCCCTCTGCTGCCTTCTGCTCTAACAGGGTCCGCAATTCATTCCCGATTTGATCATTATAAATCGTATAAAACTCAATATTAATGCTCTTTTGGGCCGCTTCAATATCAGCAAAGAGTTGTTGAAATAGCTTATCACCATCTATGTAAATTTTGACATTATTATGGCGAGTCAAGAAAGCATTATCCAAACTTTGAAAAAGCATTACTGTTCGTCGATACATTTGAGCAGTTGAATGCTTCGGCTTTGGCATGTTTTGAAACTGAACCTTTTGCCGGTCAACAGCCTGTTTCAATTTCAATTGCGTCTGCGACTTAATCCGCTCTAACCGGCGCTGTGGCAACTTTCTCCCGAGAAACGCGTAGATAATAAATCCAAATACCGGAAGCAATAATAGCACAAGCAGCCATGCCCAGGTTGCCGCAATATCCCGCTTTTCTCTAAAGACTGTAAATAGTGCCGCAATTTCGTTAATAATGACGATTGCAATCAGCAACCACTTAATAACATTCCACGTTAATATCATTACGGCACCCCCTTTTTTATCCCTTTAATTCTAACTCATAAAAATTGGATAACCAACGGCAGTTACAAAAATCTTCCTTTTTTGTTCTATAATGTAAGAAATTTATTAGTGAAACGAGGTCAACTTAAATCATGTCAACAATTTATCTTCGTCGTGCTAAATTAGCAGATCTCGATACTATTATGGAGATCATTGAGGAAGCGCGAAATTCACTTAAGAATGATGGGAACCCTCAATGGCAAGATGGTCACCCTGATCGTGCAATGATTACTCATGATATTTCCCAGGAAATAAGTTGGGTCCTCGTGGTTAATGATCAAGTTGCCGGAACCGCAGCTCTCCAACTTGCTCCCGAGCCTTCATACCAAAACATTCATAATGGCCAGTGGAGTCACCCTCAATCTCCATATGCCACAATTCATCGAGTAGCTCTTTCAAGTAATTACAGTGGACAGGGTCTCGCCAAATTCCTTTTCAGTAACCTTATTACTGTCGGTCAACTCCAAGGACGGACTAACTTCCGACTTGATACTCACGAAAAGAACAAACAAATGCAGAAATTAGCTCATGATTTTGGCTTTATTCGTTGTGGTGAAGTTACCGTTAATGACAAAAACGACCCAAAACGGCTTGCTTTTGAACTAAATCTCAATCACGGTTATAAAGTTACAAGAATTACTAACGACTTTATGAAAGGACTGTTAAAATAGGAGGTGTAGGATATAATTTTACTTATAGGAGGGATTTTATGCAGTACGCAAAAAACGATCTGGGTCATTTAGTTCGCCAACACAATGAACTAGTTAATAAGATCCAAAAAATTCATCCAGAAATTGAACAGCTTAGTAAACGAATTGGCTTAAAGCCAGATGATGACTTCTGGAAGATGTACTTAAACCAACAATGGCTACCTACTAGTACAGCAATCCAAAGTCGCCTCTTTAGGCTTCAAAAAGAGTTCTTTGATCTCGGTGAACGAGCCGGATTGATTGAAATTAAGATTAACCAACTAAAAAAGAATGCTGCTTAATTAGCGCTTAACATAGTTAAAAATAAAATGACGGCGGTCGGGAAACATTTCGTATTTCCTGGCCGCCGTCGTTTTAATTACAAGGAAAGACTTATCCGCAGTCCCTGATTAACCTTTTTCATTACCGAAGCATCAAGGTGATCAATCCGATCCATTAGTCGTTGCTTATCAATTGTCCGAACTTGTTCCAATAAGACAACTGAATTTTTAGGAATTCCGGTTACTTTAGTTGTCAACGGAACATGTGTCGGCATTGGTTTCTTTTGTGAGTGCGTGGTGATTGGGGCCACAATAACAGTCGTGCTAAAGTGGTTACCGACATCGTTTTGGATAATTAAAACCGGTCGTTGTCCCCCTTGTTCCGAACCCACTACTGGTGAAAGATCGGCATAAAAAACGTCCCCTCGTTTTACTTCTTTTGCCTTCATTCAATAAATTTCTCCTTAAGTTATCGTTATGATTCCATTTTAAAAAGAAAGAAGACAGGAAACAAGTTTCCTGTCTTCTTCCTGCATTAAAAGCTTACCGACTACTTGTCGTCTTCAGCTTTTTTATCATTGTCTTCGCCTTTGTCAGTCTTTTCTGACTTGTATTGGTCACTGTCATCTTCGGCAGCATCCTTAGCATCAACAATTACTAACTTACCATCCTTCATTTCAGCAACCAAGTGCTTTGCGTCAAGGTGGTCAAGGTAGTAATCAGTTACCTTGTCACGAATTTCACGTTCGATAACCCGACGAAGTGGACGAGCACCCATTGCTTCATCGTAACCTTCATCAATAAGGTATTGCTTTGCAGTTGGGGTAACCTTAACGTCCATTCCCTTCTTAGCCAAGGTCTTGTTAACGTCAGCTAACATCAAGTCAACAATCTTCTTCAAGTCTTCCTTAGTCAAACTGTGGAATTCAACAATTGCGTTGAACCGGTTCAAGAATTCTGGACGGAAGTAATTAGTTAACTTCTTAATCAAGTCTTCTTCATCGTTGTCGTTACCTAACTTAACTGGAGCATCATTGGAGTACCCAGCGTTTGAGGTTGCGATAATTACCGTGTTCTTGAAGTCAATAGTGTTTCCTTGACCATCAGTTAAACGACCGTCATCAAGGACTTGGAGCAAGAGGGTAATAACTTGAGGGTTAGCCTTTTCAATTTCATCTAACAAGATAATTGAGTAAGGGTGACGACGAACCTTTTCAGTTAAGGTATTGCCGTTGTCATCGTAACCAACATAACCAGCAGTTGCCCCGATTAACTTAGAAACAGCTGTCCGGTCTGAGTATTCTGACATATCCAAACGAATAATGTCATTCTTGCTACCAAACATGTCAAGAGCTAATTGCTTTGCAAGTTCAGTCTTACCAACACCAGTAGGACCAACAAAGAGGAAACTGCCAATTGGTGAGTCGCCTTCATCAAATCCGGCACGGTTACGACGAATAGCTCTAGCTACAGCTTCAACAGCCTCATCTTGACCAATAACTTTGCCTTCTAGCCGCTTATCCATGTCCTTCAACCGTTCAACATCGCTAGCGCCAATCTTAGAAACTGGAATACCAGTCATTTGTTCTACAGCGTTAGCAACATCTTCAGGGGTTGCGGTAACCTTGTCATTTTCGGAGCCTTCCTTTAATTGCTTTTCAAGATCAGCAATCTTCTCCTTAGCGGCTTGAGCAGTCTTGTAGTCTTCCTTCTTGGCTGCTTCCTTTTGCTTCTTCTTTTCGTTTTCGATGTCTTTTTCGATTTGCTTTACATCGTGTGCTGGGTGCTTAGCAGCTAAATGGGCAGCAGTCATATCTACTAAGTCAATTGCCTTGTCAGGTAATGACCGTTGTGGCATGTATTGAACTGAGTAGTCAACTGCAGCTTGAAGAACATCATCTGGTAACTTAACGTTGTGGTGACGTTCGTACAAGTCACGAATTCCCTTTAGAATAGCGATTGTGTCAGCCTTGCTTGGTGCGTTAACTGTTACTGGGTTGAACCGCCGTGCCAAAGCTGCATCCTTCATAATCGTGTTCCGGTATTCATCTTGAGTAGTAGCACCAATAACGGTAATTTCTCCCCGTGATAGTGCAGGCTTCATGATGTCGGACATTCCCTTGGAGCCGCCAGCATCACCAGCGGAACCAGCACCAATGATTTGGTGAATTTCATCGAAGAAGAGAATAATGTTTCCAGCCTTCTTGACTTCATCAATCAACTTTTGCATGTTCTCTTCGAAACTACCACGGTATTGGGTACCAGCTTCAAGACTAGAAACATCAATACTGATAATTTCCTTGTCCTTAATTGCTGCTGGAACATCGCCAGAAACGATTGCTTGAGCAAGACCTTCTACAACAGCAGTCTTACCAACACCAGCATCACCAACTAATACTGGGTTATTCTTTGTCCGCCGACTTAAAATTTCAGCGGTTTCTTGAATTTCCTTGTTCCGACCGATAACTGGGTCAAGTTCGTGACGACGAGCTTCTTCAGTCAAGTTCCGGCCTAACTTGTATAAGATACTTTCCTTACCTTCATTAGGTTGTTGGCCTGGTTGTTGTGGAGCAGCTCCACCAGGTAACTTTCCAGTTTGACGATATTGTGCAAATTCTTCAGGAGTGACTTCTCTACCGTTAATGAGGTAGCGGCGGTTATCAGAATTAAGACCGTTCATACCCCCCATTAATTGGTTAAAAATGTCATTCATGTCTCCATCAAATGGGTTCATTGGGTTTTGTGCCATAAGTACATTCCTCCCTTAATTTTCTTTAATTACTAAATTTATATATTTACAATGCTTTATTCGAGATAATTTTCTTCCAATTCTTTCAGGACCTCCCACATTTTTTTGTGTTGCGCCTGAGCTAAAGCATCTAAGTCTCTTAAATTCAGTGGCGTAGCGCTCGACTGAGGTTTGTTAAAAGACTTGTGTAAAGTGGTGTAACCGTATCCGGAACGTTTCGACACCTGGTAGATCGTCAAGTTGTGAACCGCCAGATAGTGTTTAATATCAATCCGCATATCTTCACTTCCTTTACGATTAATATTGTATCACATCTGTGAAATAACACAAGTGTGAAGTATCAATTTTTTCAAAAAAATTCAAAAAACTTATTGACTTTGATTAAAAATGAATTAGAATATTAGTAATCTCTTAATCAATTGAGGAATGAATAATTTAGGATCCTTGTAATCCCTTTTCTTTTGTGTGCTAACATTCCATTCCCAGATGTTCCCCAAGCGTCTGGGAATTACTACTTTACTCATTCCAATTCGGTAAAAGGATCATGATGGTTTGTCATGATCCTTTTATCTTTTTTATTAAAATTTACTAAGTAACAGCTATTAATTCAGCTAGGCATTTTTATTGCTTCCCATTACCTATTCGGGCATACTTAAAGCAGTTGGATAGAAGTATTAGTTCCATTGCTACCGATAAAAGGAGGATAAGCAATATGAGTACATTTAAAGTAAAAGCCACAAAAACCACTACTGGAATGCAAGTTTCTGCTGGAACACGAGGATTTGAAATTACCTTTGATGAACCAAATAGTACTAACACGGGGATGAATCCTGTAGAAATTCTCTTAACTTCTTTTGGTGCTTGTACTGCAATTACAGCACAAGCCTTAGCAGACAAGCGAAACTTCGACCTACAAGCTTTCTGGATCGATATTGATGGCGATCTAGACCGCGAAGATGTCGCTGCCGGAGATAGTCGCCGGAAATTCACTGAAATTCGCTTTACACCCCACCTTCGTTCAGACGAATCTGACGAAGACATTAAGCAGTTTCTTGCCGATGTTGAGAAGAAGTGTCCAGTAAGAAACACCCTTGAATTCGGGACAAAATTCGTTGCCAATAATTTTGTACGGGAATAAGGTGCTAAGATAATGCCATACATTAAAAGGATCCGTAGCATGGTTGGTCATGAGCCTTTAATCATGACTAGCGCTTCGGGAGCATTGCTTAACCAAGATCAGCAAGTCCTTCTTCAAGCGCGTGCTGATACTGGCGATTGGGGATTTCCCGGTGGTTATATGGAATACGGCGAGTCATTTAGTGACACTGTAAAACGCGAATTTAAATAAGATGCTGGTTTTGAAATCATCCCGGAAAAGTTGCTAAAGCTTCAGGATCAGGATTTTTATACCTACCCAAACGGTGATCAAGTTCAACCAGTTAATGCCTTCTACCTCGTTAAATTGGCTACTCAAAAGCACTTTAATACTAAGCCTGATGAAACCGTTAAAGTTCAATACTTTGATCTTGAAAAAGAGCCACCAAAGTTCTTCAATGACCAACATGCTGAAATGTGGCAGCTCATTAAAAAATATGTCGAGCAAAACAGATAATTAAATTTAAGATACCCGTCCTGGTGTTCTATTCCAAAAAGAACACTAGGGCTTTTTTCTAGTCTTCTCCTTTTTCACCTTGATTACCCTCATCATTAATTATGCTAGAATAGTTTTATTACGTGTAATCAGAGAAATAAGGAGAGAAATTATGATTTGGACCTGGGACATTATCCGGCGCATCATTGAAGTACTATGGCTAATTAACATTGGTTTTGCTATTTGGACCGTTTTTCGGAGCAGACGAGATATTGCTGCTGGGCATGGCTGCTTGTTTTATCAGTCTTTCCCGTTGCCGGATTTATCCTCTACATGTTCGTCGGTCGTCAGCTATCACATGATGATATCTTCACAATTCAAGAAGAACAGGCCAAGTATCAAAATACTTTCCTTAAAAAGCAGCATCGGCTTTTAGAGCAGCACGAACTATTACCGCAAAGCAACCAAAAGCCCCGAGCACGGATGCTTGCTAATTTAAACCTTAATAATGATGAGGCACTTTTAACCTTTGATAATCGTGTCGAAGTCTTCACTGACGGTCATGCTAAATTTGAACAATTAATTGATGATATTAATCATGCTTAAAAAATCGTTGACGTCGAATACTACACCTTTTATGCTGATCATCTCGGTAAGCGAATTCTTGATGCACTTGTCCATGCTGCCAAACGAGGCGTTAAAGTCCGGGTTCTCTATGATGCTAGCGGATCTCGCGGAACCAAGCCATCTTTTTTTGAACCACTGGAAAAGCTCGGCGGTCAAGCTCAAGCATTTATTTCAAGCTCATCCAAGTGGTATACCTCACCACGACTTAACTACCACCTCCACCGAAAATTAGTGATTATCGATCACCAGATTGGCTACATTGGTGGATTTAATATTGGTGATCAGTATCTCGGTGACAGTCCTAAGTTTGGTTACTGGCGTGATACACACCTAAGAGTGGTTGGCCAAGCTTCAGTTATGATGGAAGTCCGGTTTGCGATGGACTGGAACACTACCTGCCGAAAGACTCGTAAGCCAAAGTTTTCCATTGATGATGAATTAAAAGACTTCACTATCAAGCATCCCCAATCAACTGACCCGAATGAAGTCCCGATGCAAATCGTCTCTTCTGGTCCAGATAACCAAAATTACGCAATTCGGCGGGGGTATGAGGGAATCATTGCCACTGCACGGAAATACGTCTATATTCAATCACCTTACTTAATCCCTGAAGATTCAATTCTTGAGGCATTAATCATCGCGGCCAAAAGCGGTGTCGACGTTCGAATCATGGTCCCATGTATGCCCGACCATCCCTTTGTCTACCGGATGACCGAGTACTATGCTAAGTATCTTGTTCAAAATGGTGTTAAGGTTTACCGCTATGATAATGGCTTTATCCACGCTAAGACAATGGTCAGTGGTTCCAACATTGCATCTGTCGGCTCAGCTAACCAGGACTACCGAAGCTACAAACTTAATTTTGAGGTAAATGCTTTTACCTATAATTCACAGCTCTCCAGTAAGCTCAAAAAGATCTTTGAAGCCGACTTGCTTAATTGCACGCCGATGACAGAAGAGTACTTTGCAAAGCAATCACGGTGGCTAAAGTTCAAGCAACAGTTTTCTCACCTTCTAGCACCAATTTTCTAATTTACGGGAGGAATTAAAATGAACACGGAAAATGCCAAGCGCATTAAAGATGTTCTGATTGCAATTCTAATAATCGTTGGTGTACTAGCTATCCTTCCAGCAATTTTCATTGCGATCATAACTATCTTTTCTGCCCTTATTACCGGCTTTTCATTTGCTAACATTGCAATCGTTGAAATGATGGGTTACTGGTCAAGCAATGCCTGGACAAGTCTCTTTTATCTAGGATTATTAATTGCAGAAATTGGTCTCTTAATTATCATTGTTCCCCTCCTTGTCTGGGCCGCTAAATGGTTAATCAAAGCGGTAAAATGGGTGATCAATGCTATTAAAATGCGATTGGGAGGCAATGATAAACAATGAAACGAGCATTTAAGTGGGGAAGCATTATTATTGTTTGCGGATTAATCATTTCTGGAATCGCCTATTTGGGGCATAAACAACCATTTGATCCAATGACCCCAATTGAAGAATCAACAGCTAATCGTGATGTTCTTACCCGAAAGTCATTTAATAAAATTAAGGTTACTGCTAGTTCAGCTGACGTAATTATTAAGCAAGGAAGCCACTTTACCGTTTCCTATTACGGAAATAAAAACCATGCTGTTCATGCTCAGGTTAAAGATGGTGTCCTAAAAATTACGCAGACACCCGTTACTCATTCAAAGCTGGCTAAATTTCAGTTACTTAATAGTAGCGATGAAGAGCGTTGTATCGTTACTGTTCCCCAAAAGGCAAGTCTTACTAAAATAGAAGGTCACGTCAATAATGAACTTCTGCTTAATCGAATTCTTGCCAAAAAGATTAATTTAGAGAGTAATAGTGGCGACATTAATGTCCTTAACAGCGAGTTTGATCAAGGAAAAATTATTACTACCAGCGGAGATATTACCATTCGTAACTCATCCCTTATCCAGACAAAACTTGCTTCAACTAGTGGCGATATTAATTTAAATAAGGTTTCATTAACCAAGGGATGTTCTTTGTTAACATCTGGTGACTTTAACGGTCAGCGATTAACTATTATCGGTCATTATTCAGTTACTAACCAAAGCGGGGATAATTCGATTACTAAATCGACCATTGACGGTGCTAAACTCACAACTAAGAGTGGTGACAACAACTTAAAGCGGAAACATCGTAGCGGTGGTTCGCTCGAACGAAATACCACTGAGCCAAACGTCATCTACCTCAAGAACGTTAGTGGCGATAACATTATTAAGTAACGTTTCACATGAAACAAATAGTAAAAGTGCTTCAAAATTCGGTTTTATCGAACTTTGAAGCACTTTTTAGGAGTTGTTTAAGTTTTTAGTTGTGTTATCTTACCTAATTATTAGTAGATACCATCATAAGCCTTTTGGTAAAGGTCAATTATTTCTTGCTTAGTACCCTTCCGTGGGTTGGAGAATGCATTACCATCCTTCAATGCGTTTTCAGCCATCAATGGGAAGTCTTCTGGCTTTGCACCAATTTCCTTGATTGATGCTGGGATACCAACAGCCTTGCACATTTCTCTCATTCCGTCAATTGACTTTTGAGCAGCTTGCATGGTGGTTAAACCAGTAGTGTCATAACCCATAATTTCAGCTAATTCTGCAAACCGTTCTGGGCAAGCAATAATGTTGTACTCTTCAACGGTAGTAAGCAATAATGCACAGCAAACACCGTGTGGAGCATCATATTGACCACCAAGTTGGTGAGCCATTGCGTGAACATAACCTAAGTTAGCGTTGTTAAATGCCATTCCGGCAAGCATTTCTGCTTCAACCATCTTTGTCCGTGCTTCAATATTGTGACCATTAGCAACTGCTTCAGGCAATGCAGTTTGGATTAATTGAATAGCTTCCTTACATTGACTGTCAGTAATTGGGTTGTGGTCAACTGAAACGTATGGTTCAATTGCTTGAACAAAGGCATCACAACCAGTAGCAGCAGTAACTGATTGAGGAACATCTAACATCAGCATTGGATCATTAAATGAAACCAATGGAATGTTACGCCATGAAACAACAACGAACTTCAAGTGATCCTTTTCGTTAGTAATAACTGCGTGACGGGTTAATTCTGAACCAGTTCCGGCAGTAGTGTTAACAGCCATCAGTGGTGGTAGTGGGTTCTTCAAAGTTTCAATTCCGGCTAACTTAGTAATATCGTCACCGTTAGTCAAAATAATTCCGATTTCCTTACCACAGTCGTGAGCTGATCCACCACCAACAGTAATGATTGAGTCACAGCCTTCATCTTCGTACATCTTCTTACCAGCCTTGATGTTCCGAATCTTTGGGTTAGGTTCAACACCAGTGAAGACAGCATAGTCAACACCAGCCTTTTCCAATGATGCAAGAGTTTGCTTAACTGGTCCATTGTCGATAGCAGCCAAGTTATCTTGGGTAACAACCAGTACCTTGTGCATTCCCAGCATCTTAGCACGATCACCAAGCTTTTCAATTACACCTGGGCCAAAGAAATTAACACTAGGCATCAGAAAGTCAAATTGTCTATTCATTGCAATAGCCTCCTTAGATTGCTTGTATGCACTTACATTATGAAGCATTGTGAAGAGCATTGCAAATTAGAATTGCCTAATAACAATGAGAATTTAGACATATTACCTCATTTGTTTTATTACAAGAGTTTTCAGAATATTTATTCCGCCTTTTTTGTTAAATCTTTTTCAAACTCTGCCCGTAGTAATTGAGCAACCGGATCATAAGTGTGAAGAATTCGATCAACCTCTGCAACTGAATCGGACGGACTAATCTTTAATTGCGGATTAATCGCCAATTGTTTCATGTGAAACCCGGTAACTACCAGTCGCATTGCAATTTGTGCTTGGGCTCCCCACTAATTTCTGGAGCCGTACTAGTTACTGGCTGTGCACTAGGTGGCGTCTGATCTTGTACTGCACCTGCTGAGTCTGCCACCACTTGCGAAGTAGCTTCACTCGAAACTGGTGTCGCTTCTGCTGTACTACTACTCGCTACCTCATCATTGTCCGGTTGCCTCGCACTTTCACTCCCGGTAATTTCTACTGGTTGGGGCGTTGCTAGTTCTGTTTGAACTGCTTGTCCTTCTTGATTAACTGTTTCATCTGCTGAAGCACTACTCGCACCAATGAAAGTTAATCCTAAAAGGACGGATGCTACGCCAATACTTAATTTTCGGAGACCAAACCGTTGTTTTTGCGGCTGACCTTTACGAATCATCATTTGTATATTTTTCTTTGATAACATGTATTAATCCTCCTGTGAGTTAGTAATAAAAAGTAGCATTATTACAAAGTTACTTCCTATCTATCCGCACTATTTCATAGGGGGTTAAACCTATCTTTGTCCGCTTTTAGATACATTATTGTAATATACTTGTAATTTATATGTAACATATTACTATAACGCCATCACAGGGAAAATATTATTAAGTTGGATCATAATATTTCTTAAGGATTTGATCAAAAAAAGTTCACAAATGAAAGTTTGAGCATTTGTGAACTTTTTTATTACTTATGATAAGGCAAACCATTAATAATGGTAAATGCCCGGTAAATCTGCTCGGTTAATACCAATCGCATTAACTGGTGAGGGAGGGTAAAGCGACCAAATGAAATTTGAGTATCGGCACGTTTTAAGACTTCCGGACTAAGACCTAAAGAACCACCAATCACAAAGGTAATATCACTATGACCATACGTGGTTAACTGGTTAATCTCCTTGGCAAATTCTTCCGAAGTCCGCTCTTTTCCCTTAATTGCTAAGGCATAGACGTACTCCTTATCCTTAATTTTCTCCAGAATCCGCTCGCCTTCCTTCGCCATTACCTCATCCATTTCCGCCTGACTTAGTGACTCTGGTGCCTTTTCATCTGGAACTTCAACAATTTGGAACTTGCAAAAACGACCAAGCCGCTTTGAATATTCCGCAATTCCTGCTTTAAAATACTTTTCTTTTAATTTACCAACACCGATAATTTTAATATTCAATTTATCCACCACTTTCAACATTTTATCCACAGAGTTATCCACAAGCAATTGATTATATTTCTCTTTTTCCCGAATGTTCGGTAGAAAAATTATAATGAATGTGCTTACTTTTTTTACTTATCCACAGTTATCAACAAAAACAGCCGTTCGTCCACAATGCTCGGATTGCCTGATATAACAAGGATCTGGTCGAACTAATTTTTAATTAATCCACTTATCCACAATATAGTTTCTAACTTGTGGATAAGTTTTGCACACCGATAATGACCGTTATTAAGGCACTTTTACAATAGTAAAATAATTTCTCTGATTTTTCCACTAACTTTTCCACAAGCTAATTCACAGCTAATTTTAGTTAAAAAATAACACGGATTGTGGTTATTGAATCACGATCCGTGGTTAGCTGAATATTTAACTAACTGAATAGTTTAATCATTCGTTATTTCTCAAGATTAAGCATACTTATGAGCAATCTTTCCACAAACTGCTGCTACAATTGCTGAAAGTAAATCATCAATAAAAGTATTAACGTGCAAGTCTGAGGTATCAAACTTCTTCATGATCCCAGATTTAACCCGGTCAAAATAGCCAAAGTTTGTTGTTCCAATTGTTCCATAAATCGTTGCAATTTGGAGTGCGATTGTTTCATCTACCCCAAATACTCCAGCATCATTTTTGATAATTGAAGCAAGTGGTTCATCGACTTGCCCTTCTTCCGTTAATCGATCCAATTCCAACATGACCATTGCGTTATTCATTAACTCACGCTTATGCATAACATCAACAACCGCATCTTCACACTCTTTCAGTGTAACTTCAGGCTCATACTGGTGCTGGGTTTCATAGACAATCTTGGCCAAATCTGATTGAGTTACCCCACGTTTTGCGAGTCGGTCTACCACAAAATTATAGGCCTTAGTATCAGGATACTTAAATTTAGGATTATTCATCTTCACTTCTCTCAACATTTATTAATGATTTCATTATAATGCAAATAATACTAGGGACAAGCTGTTCAAATCCCAGCTAGCTATTACTAGCTTTAAAATAATTCAGAGGCAGAGTGTTAATTCCCTGCCTCTGAATTTATTTATTTTGCCAGCTTCAATGTTGCTATATGGGATTGACCATCACGGTAATAAGTTACCTTAGTCGTGTCGCCAACTTTATACTTATATAATGCTAATTTCAGCGAGCTAGTATTCGTAATCTTGGTATCACCAAGTTTGGTAATAACGTCATATTGCTCAAGGCCTGCTGTTTGCGCATTTGAGCCACTCTGAACATCCATGATTACAACACCCTTAGTAATACTTGATGGTAATTTTAGAACAGACTGCTGCTGATCGGTTGTTACCCGACTTAGGTCAATCATACTAATTCCCAGTGACGGCCGAGAAATCTTACCATTCTTAATTAACTGGTTGATAATCTTTACCACTTCGTTACTTGGAATAGCAAAGCCCATCCCTTCAACGGAAGAACCATCACTGCTCCCAGCTAACTTCATTGAGTTAATCCCGATTACTTGGCCAGCCATGTTAATTAATGGACCACCTGAATTACCTGAATTAATTGCTGCATCAGTTTGGATAACAGAGGTTAACGTTCCGTCTGTACCACTCTTTAGCGTCCGACTCTTTGCAGAAATAATCCCTTTCGTTACGGTGTTAGCGTATTCGCTACCCATTGGTGACCCGATTGCTAAAACATCTTGACCGGCTGCAATTGAGTTTGAATTTCCAAATTCAGCAACCGTTTTAACATTCGCTGAATTTATCTTTAAGACCGCCAAGTCAGTCGCTGAGTCTGAACCAACTAAGCTAGCATTTACTTTCCGTCCATTGCTTAAAATTACTTGGAGGGCATTTGACCCTTTAACAACGTGATTATTGGTAACAATATAAGCAGAATTACCGCTCTTCTTATAAATTACCCCAGAACCTTCACTGGCCGTTTGAAGTTTGCCAGAGTTTTGTGAAGAACTATCCGAATTAGAAGAATCACCACTAGTTTGACCACCAAACATTCCCATAATTCCTTGATTGGATGACTGAACTTCCTGCTTGTTAATAACACTAACAACAGCATCCTTTGTAGAATCATAAGCCTTTGTCGCTTGGTTGCTTAAGTTCGCCTTATTTTTATTTACTTTGGTTCCTCCAGACTTGTTTGAACCCGCAGGAACATTCGTACTAGAGGTTTGAACATGATTTTCAATCATATTGCCAATTCCTAGCGAAAGCCCGCCACCGATTAAACCAGCGACAAGGCCAACTCCAGCCACCTTTAACCAAAATTTATTTTTGGCATTTCGCGGTTTTTGGTTTTGGTCACTCATCAAACAACTCCTCCAATCTCATAATTATCAAATCCAATATATCGTTAAATTATGAAAAAAATTTGAAATTTCATCTGTCTTTTGATGATTATTACACTGTTAAAAGTTTGCTTGGCTTGTCTGGTTCCGCGTCCACAAGTTGGAAATCGTGATTAACACCAAAATCATGCCTCTCCATCATCGTTGCCACGGTCAGGTGAGCTAACGAACGCATATTATTATGCTGACTCCGGTGACCGAGAAAAATGCGCTTGGTCCGCGAGCCAAGGACATCCATCAATGCATCTGCTCCCTCTTCATTAGAAAGGTGTCCCGTATCACTTAAGATCCGTTGCTTTAACGGCCAGGAATATGGTCCCATCCGTAACATTTCCGTATCATGATTACACTCCATTAGGTAGGCGTCTGCATTCCGAATTGTTCCCTCAACCCGATCAGAGACATACCCAGTATCCGTAATGATACAAAAGGTCTTGTTATTATGGTGAACCTGATAGAATTGGGGTTCCGCCGCGTCATGGGAAACGGCAAAACTCTCAACGTCAATGTCTCCCAGATCCTTAACACTGTTTGGCGCAATAATGTGCTTTTGTTCTAACGGAACCTTGCCAATTTTACTGGCCATTGCATCCCAAGTTCCTTGATTTGCATAGATATCCATTCCATAGCGTCGGGCGAGCACACCTACTCCATGACAGTGATCAGTATGTTCATGCGTTACAAAAATTGCATCAACATCTGTTAGCGACCGATCAATCTTCGCCATTAAATTTTCGATCCGCTTGCCACTTAATCCAGCGTCAATCAAGATTCGGTGCTCATTGGTTTCCAAGTAAGTTACATTTCCTGTACTCCCACTCGCCAAAATGCTGTAACGTAATGGGTCCTGTTCTGTCACCTCAGATTACTCCTTTACTTCTGATTTAGTGCTTCAGTATTAACACTAGTAGTTGTATTTTTCATTATGGTACTGTTAAAAGCATTAATTGAGATTTGCTCAACTGCCCCCGAATTCTTAGTTTTAATCTCCGCAACCCAGGTTGGAATATAAACATTCCGGTTATTCGTATTTGTACTCAGTAATCGTGAATACCCTAATTGAACCCACCGAATTCGCGAATTATTAGGGATCTGATTATGTTTATACAGCCAAACAACAGCTCTTTTTTGACTAATCGTGGCGGTTTCTGGACGAAGAATCCGTACGCCCTCCAAAAACGTCTGCGTATAGCTCGTTACTTCATGATTAGAATTCACCCGAAAACGAATTTGTCCATCATTGTTCATTACCGGTCGTCCTTCAACCATTTGTGTATAAACAATTACACGTTTCGTTGAAAGATTTGGATTGTACTGGTAATGCTTTCCTAATGCTATCTGATGACTGTTATGAACTAATTCATTTAGCCGCACATTAGGCGTTTCAATATTAACGTTAATCGGTTCATTAAATTCACTCGTTAAAGTATTGCTTGAAAAGTGTGTTTCTTGATTATGAAGACGAGTCGAAGCATCATCTAAAGCCCCGTTTTCAGCAGAACGATAACCAGAAAGGTAGTACCCTTTTTGCTGACCACTATTTATCTTTCCATAACTAATCGAATCATCTTTCATTTCCTTCAAAATGACGGATGAGCGGCTGCTTTGATTATTCGTTACGATAAAGCGGTTTTCAACCAATAATGAACTTGCGATGATTACATCAAAGAGCAGGAAGGCAAAGAAAAAGATCCATTGAATTCGTTTAAAGTCCATTTTCCAATGCCCCCTTACTTCTGTAATTCAGTGTAGTCAACCCACTGTCCATGATAGTCAACAAAGTAGGTTGGCGTTAACTTAACAGTACTGTTATCACTTGTATTTTCTTTCCAAAGGTAACCAACTCGAATTCCCTTAACATCCTTAAGCCGGTTGCTTGCCCGAAGTTGTTTGAAGACCGTAGTCGTTGAGGGAAGGCGGACTGGTTTATGATTAATCGGCAACGGAACTTGAATGCTGTATAGGCTCAACCAAGTTTTATTTATTCCGTTAACCTTTGATGACATCCGAATATCACCATACCCAGCAGAGTTAAAAATTGGAAATCCTTCGACATAGCTCCGGTAATTAATGGTCCGCTGATGATCACTAATTCCATCGTAGCGAAGATTATCCATTGGAATTCCGGTTTTAGCGATTCGATTAAAGAAATAACTATACAGCTGACTAGATTTTGGCACATCATCATGACTTACATAGTTCTCATAACGGACGGTACCATTTTGATGATTATAAATTACCCGTTTATTTTCACCATCACGATAAATAGTCGTGTCTCCCTTACGTTCGGTTGTAATTGAAGACTGCTTATTCGTACTAATAAGGTTTTGGCTTAAGGTATCAATATTTTGTGCTGTTACCTGGTAGCCAAAAACCGGTAATGTAAAGCTCTTTGGGTAAAGGAGCATCGTTTGACCGTGAATGATCTTATGATCAACTTCTACTTTTGCTGTTCCCTTAATCAAGGAGTTTAAGCTCCTATTCCCCTTTGCCTGACTAATCCGTGCCCGGTAAACTTTATAACCACGATCATTTAGCAAATAAACATTTCGTGGATTATTTAATGGAATTAAAATATGGTCGATCTGCTTAACCCGACTAGTATCAATCGACTGCGAAAAAGTCTCATTAAAAATCGTCCCCGTAATACTATCCGGATAACTTACCATTAGTGAATTAGGCTGATGAAGATAGCTAAGGTAAACGTCGCTATTATCACTCTTTACCAGACTAGCGCGTCCTAACTGACAACTGCGTAATTGGTGCCGAATGGTCGTAATCAAATTTTTCCGCGAGCTATACAGTAAGAATTGTCGCTGATTAGCATCAACATGCACTACTTGGGTCGGCAAGTATAGATCACCGATTGACTGGGTTGTATTGAGGTTTCGTGAACTTGAACTATCTTTCGTTCGCTCATATTGCACAGGGTTGGACCAGATTGCAGCAGTTAAGAATAAGCTGATTACCACTACAATGGTTAACGCAATGGCTAACCAATTAGTTTTGATCTTTTTGATCATCCCACTCGTCCCCCTCTTCATATGGTACGTATGGTAAGGAAATGTAGAAAGTTGAACCCTTTCCTTCAACACTGTCAACCCAAATCTGGCCACCAAGCATGTTTACAACCTCTTTAGAGATGGCAAGGCCAAGCCCTGTACCTCCCTGCTTCCGGCTTCGCGCCTTATCAACCCGGAAGAAACGGTCAAAAATGTGACTTAAATCCTTTCGTGGAATCCCAAGCCCTTGGTCAGAAATACTCATAATAACATGATTGTGTGTTTCTAATAACCGGGCAGTAATTACACCACCATCTGGCGAATACTTAATCGCATTATTCATGATATTGTCAATAACCTGAGTAAACTTATCGGTATCAATCTCAACCCATAGATCCTTCTTGGTAAAGAAGCGCTCGATCGTGTACTTTTTCTTTTTCGGGTCTTCTTCCTTCTTAATAATCATATCGAACCGATTCAGAATATAGTTAAAAAGCTCGTTAATATTAACGTATTCAAGGTTTAACTTTGTAGTACCGGCATCCATCCGTGAAAGACTCAATAGGTCGTTAATCATCCGGATCATTCGTTCAGTTTCATCCTGAACAACCTTGAGAAATTGGGGTGCAATTTCTTTATCTTGCCATGCACCGTCGCTTAATGCTTCAACATAACTCTTAACACTGGTTAATGGTGTCCGCAATTCATGTGAAACATTAGAAACGAATTCTTTTCGTTCCTGTTCCTCTTTTTGCTGACTAGTAACGTCATGAAGAACACAGACTAACCCGCTAACAAATCCGGACTCCCGCTGAATTGGCGAGAAATAAGCGTTCAATATCAAATTACTTCCCGAATTTGACATATCAAGAATCATTTCTTTTTGTTCACTGTTAACAAGTTGACGAACGGTATAGTCATGACGAATATCAAGAACATCAATAATTGATTTTCCAATTAGTTCATCATCATGTTCTACCCCTAATAATTGGAGCGCCATATTGTTAACAATCGTTACGTTGCCTCGCCGATCTGTTGCTAAAACACCATCAGACATGTGTGATAGGACGCTATCCAACCGCCGTCGCTCAGAATCACTCGACTCCTGGGCCTCTTCAACCCGAACTGAAAGGTTGTTAACTGCCCCGGCTAATTGACCTAACTCATCATTTCCCATTACCCGAACTTGACCAGAAAAATCACCACGAGCAATTCGAAGGGTCTGTTTCCGCATTTCTTCAATCGGTCGGGTTATTTCCTGGGAAATAATAATTGCCAGCAATAGTCCAATTACGATCGTGATCAATGCAGCAGAAAGGTAAATTAACGTAATACTGTTGATGTTAGAGTAAACACTCTCTAAGCTGGCACGAAGATAAACAACCCCAACCACGTTATTATTACTATTATCCACTAACGGAATAATATTAACGTAGTAGCGTGTATGGTTGCTATTATCATAGACATTTTCGGTGTGGGAACGGTTATTAACCAGTGTTGCCTTTACCATTTGCTCGGTAGTTTTTTGACCAATCATATTTCGATTATCAAAATTACTGGTCCCACGAACAACACCCTGACTGTCAATTACCCGAATTTCTGAAATATTGTTGTTGTTAACCTCAGCCAGAATTTTCCGGATATTTTGATTAGCCTTCTTGTGGTTAGTGTTTACTAATTGTTCACTTAACGAATTGTCCACATAAGAAGGAAGCTCAATTGTTTGCTTAAACGTATTTAAATTCTGATGTTCCAATTGACGCACAAAAACCGCCCCAACGCATTCCAACGTTAACATCAACATTAACGCGAAAACGAGGGCGATTTTGAATTTGATTGACTGATAAAATTTTAATTTGCTGTTCACAACTGGCTAGCCTCTAATTTTGATCAGGATTTGCTAAGTAGTAACCAACACCACGACGGGTAATCAACCATTGAGGATGGCTAGGATTATCTTCAATCTTTTCCCGGAGTCGACGAACTGTAACATCGACGGTCCGCACATCACCAAAGTAGTCATAGCCCCAAACCGTTTGCAAGAGGTGCTCACGGTTAATTACTTGTCCAATATGTTCTGCAAGGTAGTGGAGGAGTTCAAATTCACGGTGAGTTAAATTAATGTTTTCACCACGCTTGGAAACTGTATATGCCTCTGGGTGAATTACTAAGTCGCCAACTTGAATGTCAGTGTTATTATCCTCCTCAGCTGGTGCCTTAACTGCCGCTTGACGACGAAGATTTGCCTTTACCCGAGCAACTAATTCACGATTAGAAAATGGCTTAGTAACATAATCATCAGCACCAAGTTCTAGTCCAAGGACTTTATCTAATTCAGAGTCCTTAGCGGTAACCATAATAATTGGGGTAGTGTGTTTTGCCTGTACTCGCTTAGCTACTTCAAGGCCGTCAATTTTAGGCAACATTAAATCCAAAATAATTAGATCAGGTTTTTCACCTTCAACTTTTTCTAGGGCTTCTTCCCCATCAAAGGCAACAACGACTTCATAGCCTTCTTTTTCAAGATTAAATTTGATGATATCTGAAATTGGCTTTTCATCATCAACAACTAAAATTTTTTTTGCCATATCAATACTTACCTCCACATAGGTACAGTTGATTATTGAGGACTGGAAATTTATAGTTTCCAGCTTTGTTTATAATTTAAATTACTCCACCAAAAGGGCGAAAAATCACTAATAGATCGCCCAATTACTCTTTTAACATTATACCACATCAGTAAAAGATCAATTTAAATTCCAATAAATTATTGACAGTGTTAAAGAATGATGATACATTTATATTTGTTCTGATTGAACAAGATATATGGGCAGTTAGCTCAGCTGGCAGAGCAACGGACTCTTAATCCGTGGGTCCAGGGTTCGATCCCCTGACTGCCCATCAGAGGTTTACAAGATCACCATTTTGGTGGTCTTTTTCTTTTTTTAAATTTTTCCTTGATTGTTACCTAGCGTCATTAGGTAAGATAAAACTATTTAGAAGGGAGGAATATTCAGTGCTTACTAGCGGACAATTGGCGCAACGATGCCATACTTCTATTAGAACAGTTCAATATTATGATCAAAAGGGGTTGCTCCATGCTAAAAGAAGCCACAGTAATCGGCGAGAGTATGATAAGAAAGATCTTTTACGTCTTCAACAGATCCTTACCTACCGCAAGCTCGGCTTTAAGCTTAATGATATTCAAAAGCTAATGGATCATGACCAATCAGCTCAAATTCTATCATCATTAATTGATAAGCAAACAAATTCGCTACAAGAACAACTTCACCAAGTCGAATCACAGCTTGAAGGGTTGAAACACCTACAGAAACAGCTTAATTCTATAGATAATTTTTCAACTGAAGTACAAAAAGAGGTGTTATCTAGTATGAATATGACCAAAAAACTCCATTATTTACGGTTAAAAATGTTGGGATGGGGACTTATTGTTGATTTTCTGTTGTGGGGAAGTTTGATATACGTTATTTACCATGGCGCTTCAATTTGGTGGTTTGTTTTAGGATTAATTTTCTCTCTTGCTATCAGTGGTGAGCTTACCTATGCTTATTACCAACACTCACTATATCTTTGTCCTCATTGCCAATCTGAATTTGTTCCCTCATTCAGAATATGGGTTGGGGCCGCACATACTCCCAACACCAGAAGGTTAACGTGTCCGAATTGTCATCAAAAAGACTTTTGTGTTGAAGAATATCGATAAAACAATCCCCGATTGCCTTAAACCTGACACTCGGGGATTATTATTTTATTCATCTAATTCATTATCTTCCCAGACTTTACGAATCATTGGGTACTTCAGATCACCAACTTGACTTACTTGGTACTTAGCAGCTTTCAATTCAGTTGCATCACCAACACCAATTGAAATAACACCCGTATCGTTCATTAGTGCAACTTGCTTAGCATTAGACCCAATCCCAACACAAGCAGCTGGCTGAACATTTAACTCTTGGCTTGCTTTTAGGTATGGGTTATCACTATCTACTGGAGAAACAAAGGCATCAAAGAAATCATCGACCTTTAATTTCTGGAGAATCTCTTTTGCATGCCCGTCAACATCGTTAACAGCCACATCAACATAATGATCGTAGAAGTTATTTAGTAATCGCTTAGCATTTGGTTAAAGTTTATCTTCACCGATTCCTTCAATAGCCTTGGTGTACATTTCATATTGCTCATTTAACAGTTCATCCTTATCGGCGTCCGTTTGGTTAAAGTGACTTAGAACCACTTCTAACGCTTGGTGTCGATCTAGTCCAGCTAATTGATGAGCCATCTTTCCAGGTAGCCCCATGCCAAATTCGTACATCGCTAAATTACGCCATGCTTCGAATTGTAATTCATCGGTATCCAAGATAATTTGATTGAGGCTTAAAATTGCACCCTTCATTATTTTTCATCCCTTTATCAATTAATTATTCTTAACTCCTACTTTACAGATACAAGCAAGAATCTTCAATCAATTTCTATTCCTCCTCGTTCTCATTTTAACCTCACTTTCTTCAAAAAAGGTCTTGCAAATTCAATTAAAGATTGATAAGATAATATCTGTTGTCAATGACATGGGCAGTTAGCTCAGCTGGCAGAGCAACGGACTCTTAATCCGTGGGTCCAGGGTTCGATCCCCTGACTGCCCATCGTAAATAAAAAAGGTCACCGATTTTTCGGTGGCTTTTTTTGTTATACTTAATTACTTCCAAAAACATAGTTACCAGCATTGCAATAAATTTTTGCTAAACTTTTAATTACCAATCTTATCTGTATTCAGTCCAAGTTAAAGCAGAACTTGTGGTATTTACTACAGGTTTTTCTCTACGTATAAACGGCATCCTCACGAGAATCGCTTACTTAAGCATACTTAACTATAAAAGAAGTTGGTATTGAAGCAACCAGCACTTCATTTCCAACTCCCGCTATAAATCTTAATTATTTTTTAGTCGCCAGGTTGATAGTCCTTATCAATAATTAGAACTGGCTTAATTGTCTTTCCTGATACCGAATCGGCGTTGGCTTGATTGATTTGATCGAAGTCATAGAACTTTTCAGTCTTGTCAAAGTCAAACATTCCCAACTTGTAGAATTCGATTAGCCGTGGAATATCAACTTGTGGAATCGAGTCACCCATGTTAACACCGACAATTGTCCGATCACTAGGGCAAAGATCGTTCCAGGTATCAACATCAATATGGTTTGCGGTAACCGCAACTGGTGCCAATGTTCCACCTTGGGCAAGCGATTGAATTGCATCTTCCATAACCTTAGTCACACCGATAGTATCAACAATATAATCAACGCCTTTTCCATCAGTTAAGTTTTGGATTGACTTAACCATGTCTTGGTCATTAGTGTTAATTGCGTCAGTAGCTCCCAACTCCTTAGCTAACTCAAGCCGTTCAGGAACACGATCAATAGCAATGACCTTAGTGCATCCTGAAATCTTACCAGCCATCATTGCAGCTAAACCAACGGCACCGGTACCAGTTACAGCAATTGTAGAACCTGGTTCTGGCTTTAATGTATTGAAGACCGTTCCTGAACCAGTAACGTAACCACAGCCTAGAGGACCTAATTTCCGTAAGTCAAGATCCTTAGGAACCTTAACAGCGTTCCGTTCACGAACCACGGTCGTTGTTGTAAATGAAGATTGATCAAACATATCGTCAACTTGATGACCATCCTCAGTAAAGTGAGCTCTTCCATCGGGACGAACACCGGAAAGGTTATTAGCAGCATAGTTCAAACACTTTGTTGGCTTCCCTTTCAAGCAGTTAATACAATTACCACAACCATAGAATGAAAGGATTACATGATCGCCGGGTTTGAAGTTCTTAACTTCAGGACCAACCTTTTCAACAATCCCAGAACCTTCATGGCCCAGGATGATTGGGTAGCCGATTTCTGCGTCACCTTTCCGTAAAGCTTCATCTGAGTGACAAATTCCAGAAGCAACCATGTGAATCTGTAAATCATCAGCTTGCATATCTGCTAATTCAACATCATCACGAATATTAAATTTTGCTCCCTTTTGATCAACAATTGCAGCTTTAATCTTCATAAAAACATCTCCTGTTTATTTAACCAACATCTCTACAATGTTCATACTATCACAATTGAACATTTGATAAGCTCTTATTGGAAAGCGCTTACTTTATTATATCAACAAATTCTTGTAAAAACAGGATTTATATTAATTGCATATTATAGCTATTATTTATAATACATGAAAATTTATTCATAACTCTCCCTCAGTATTTTTTGACGAAGAGTACTTTTATCAAAGACTAACCTCACCAACAACATTCTGATCAAAGAATTTGGCAACTTGATGAACATCCATTTCCTGTCCCAAAGCCCACATCAACTTGGTAATGGTACTTTCAGAGGTCATATCATGAGCACTAATTGCTCCCTTTAGCAAAGCTTCACGACCAACCTCGTACTTAGTTAAGTTACTCCGTTCGTATAAGCACTGACTTGTCGCAATTACGGGAATCCCATTTTTAATTAATTCACCGATCGCACCAACCATGTTGCGACGAATGAAATTCATTCCACCAAGCCCATAGCCTTCAATTACGATTCCCTTACAGCCATTTTCAACCATCGCAAATAGGAGTTGCGGGTCAAATCCAGGAAACAGCTTAACTAGGGATACGTGGGGATCAATTTTCGTGTTTAATGTACAGTGATCGGCATGGGGAAAGTTTGCTTGTTGCGGATTAAGGACTAAGCCATCTGACGTTACTGTCGCAACCGGTGGGACGTTAACACTTTCAAAAGCATCAAAATTAGTTGTTCGAACCTTTACGCTTCGACAGCCTAGCATCACCTTCTCACTGAACGCTAAGTAAATCCCTGGACGACAATTTGCAGCCGCAGCAAAAGCTAACCGCAAATTATCTGGCGCGTCACTAAGGATAACATTAATTGGTACCTGGCTTCCCGTAAGCACTACCGGTAAATTAATTCCTTGCAGCATAAATGAGAGCATTGATGCTGTATAGGCCATCGTGTCAGTCCCGTGTGAAACGACAATTCCGTCATAATCGTTTCGGTATTCATAAATTTTTTTAGCAATAAATTCCCATTCTTCGGGCTGAATATTTGATGAGTCCAACTGTAAAATGTCACGAACTTCAATCTTATATGGAAGTTGACCGAGCATCTTAATTAGTCCTTCACCAGATTCTCGAGGAACTAATCCTGTATCTGAGGCAACTGATGCAATGGTTCCTCCCGTTGAAAGTAGTAATATTTTCTTCATTTGATTACTCCCACAATTTTTTAAATTTGATTATACAACATAACCCTAATAATTGGAGTGACTTTCAACCAATAGCTACTCTAATAATAAAGGGGAATATGACAGCGATCTTTCCCGATCCTGTTTCATATTCCCCATTGATTATATTTCCCGGGTAATATTTCTAATAATGAACTGTTCGCGATTGATTTGCCTTAACTACAACGAAGACAACTGCTAAAGTAGCAAAAACCGCCACCGCACAAACGACGAACAAGATCCGATAACTGGAAAGTTCAATTAGGATCCCGCCAAATAGCGGTCCGATTGCCTTACCAAGTGAAGAGAAGGCGTTCAGAATTCCCTGATATTTACCCTTAATATTAACCGGTGATAATTCATTAACAATTGCCGGCATGGTTGGAAACGCGGTTGCTTCCCCGATTGTTAGCACCGTCATTGCTAAGACAAACCAAACGTAGGACTTAGCAAATAACAATAGAACAAAGGAGAAGCCGACTGTAAAGATCCCAAGGAATACCTGCAAATAAAGGTTTGAATGGTACCGATTAATCCAGGTAATAATCAACTGGATAATCACAATCAGAACCCCATTAAGCGTCCACAACAGACTATACTTGGTCATTGAAATTCCCTGATCAGTCATAAAGACGGAAAGGTTACTTGCCCATTGTTCATACATCGTCCAAATAATCATTAGTGCCGCAAAGAAGGTCCAACTAATAACCAGGTTGCTAACGGGCATCTTAACCTGTTCCTTTTCTTCCGCCATGTCCACGTCAACTTCCCGATTACTTCTTCGAGTGCTCTTGTTATTCTTAAAAAAGAAAAAGACAACGGCACTAAAAAGAACATAAAGGACTGTCGTAATTGAAAACATCGGTGAAATATTACCGTGAGCATACTGGTAAAGCGGCCCCACAATTGTTGTTCCAATCACCATTCCTAAATTATTAGCAAAGTACAACATATTAAAAACATATCGGCCATCTTGCCCAGATTGAGTTCCGTAAGAGTTCACCATGGTAATTATCCAACCATTCATAAAGCCGACACCAGTTAATAGGATTCCATAAACTGGCCAGCCATTAAATGCAATTAGCAGAGCCATAATTACAGTAGCCGTAACTGTTCCGCCAAGCATTAATTGTCGTGGATTCTTCTTATCAAACAATGTTCCGGCGATATAACTCCCCACAACATTAGCACCGGAATAGAGCAAAAGGACAATTCCTGAAACAGTTAATGATTCATGTAGTTGTTGGTGCATGTAAATGGTAGTTAACGGCCAAACAAAACTATTACCGATACTCCCTAAAAACATTCCTAATAGCAACCATTTTAATTCAATTCCTTGACGGTTCATCTTACGCCTCCTCTTTTCTTAATCATCTTTTTAGCCAGACAGATCTATCATCTTGACTATAACCCTTTTTATTATCAAATGGTTGGGATAGAACCTGCCATTCTTTTAAAAACGCACAAAAGGGCCCCTACGATCGCTCTTAGATGCCCTTATTATTCGATTAATTATTATCTTCTGGAATATAAGAAACGGAAGCAAACTTGTTATACGACTTCGCAAATAACAACTTTACCGTTCCCCGCGGACCACTACGGTTCTTTTCAATAATGACTTCAACTTCACTCACGTTCGATCCATCGTCATCATTATCCTGCTGAGAATTATTTTGATTATCCTCGCCATCACCATCTTCATCGTGCTCATAGTAATCATCACGATACAGGAAACTAACAATATCCGCATCCTGTTCAATCGATCCGGATTCCCGAATATCTGAAAGTACCGGTCGCTTATCTTGTCGCTGTTCAACTCCACGAGAAAGCTGAGATAGGGCAATAACTGGTACCTCTAATTCCTTAGCAAGCTTCTTTAACTGCCGTGAGATTTCGGAAACTTCTTGTTGCCGGTTATCGGGATTAGTCCCTTCAATTAACTGAAGATAGTCAATCACGATTAGCCCAAGATTGCCCTTTTCTTTTGCTAATCGACGACACCGTGCACGAATTTCTGCAACCTTAATTCCAGCAGTATCATCAATATAAATATTAGCTTTAGAAAGGGACCCAGTTGCAATAAAAAGACTATTCCACTCATCCTGAGTTAACTGCCCCGTCCGCAAGTGGTTAGCGTTAATATTTCCTTCAGCACAGATCATCCGATTAACGAGAGATTCCGCTCCCATTTCCAGACTAAAGATTGCTACAGCAGTATCTGAACTAGTTGCAACATTCTGGGCAATATTTAGTGCAAATGCGGTTTTCCCAACAGCAGGCCGCGCAGCAATAATTACTAACTCGTCCTTATGCAAGCCAGTTGTCATTTCATCCAATTGCTGATAACCAGTTGATAATCCTGTAACTTCACTATCGTTTTTCGATAAGTCATTAACGTGCTTTAAAGAAGCCTCTAGGACATCCTTAATGTTTTGAAAGCCATTTTGGGTATTATCTTGAGAAACCTGCATGATTTGCTGTTCAGCATTATCAAGCAGCTCCGACACGCTATCATTATCAGCATAACTATTATTAATAATCTTCGTTGCTGTATTGATTAACCGTCGTCTCGTTGCCTTATCATGAACAATTTTGACGTAATAAGCAACGTTAGCTGCTGTTGGTACTGCCGTAGCAATTTCAGCAATATAAGCAACTCCACCAATATTTTCAGTCTGATTATCCTTGTCTAGCGCACTCCGGATCGTCACCACATCAATTGGCTGATCTTCATCATTTAAATCAACCATCTTCTGAAAGATGATTTGGTGGGCTTTACGGTAAAAATCGCGTGGTTCTAAATATTCCATTGCATCAGCCAGGGCATCTTTACTTAAAAAGACAGCTCCAAGAACTGCCTTTTCCGCATCGATGTCACGTGGCTCTTCTTGCACTGGTGCATTATCCATGACGATACGCTCCTTTAATCAATGAGCTTACTTTTCAGCAATGTGAACTCGAATTTCAGCCATTACTTGTGGGTGCAATTTAATTGGCACGTTAACATAACCCAACGCCTTAATTGGTGCTGCAAGCTCAATCTTCCGCTTATCAATTTTGACGTTGAATTGCTTCTGTAATGCAGTTGCAATTTGTTTTGTTGAAATTGAACCAAACATCCGGCCATCAGTTCCAGCCTTTCCACTCAATTCAACAACGGTCTTATCATTTTCAAGAACCTTCTTCAACTCTTTAGCCTCAGCTAGTTCTTCAGCAGCGTGCTTTTCTTCTGCACGTTGTTGCCCCGCTAACTGACTCATTGCAGCATGGGTTGCCTGCTTTGCTAAGCCCCGCTTAATGAGGTAATTTTGGGCATAGCCATCAGGAACATCTTTTACTTGTCCACGCTTTCCGCGACCACGAACGTCTTGAATAAAAATAACTTTCATCTTAGTCACTCCTCAGTTGATTCTTTATTTCCATCATCCTCTGTTTTAGCCAATTGGTCAATCAGAGTTTGCTTAACTTCCGCAATTGTTTTGCCCTTAATTTGGGTTGCGGCATTAGCTAGGTGACCACCGCCACCCATCTTTTCCATAATTAATTGAACATTCACGTCACCCATTGAACGTGCAGAGATGCAGACCATCCCATCAGCCCGTTTAGTAATAACAAACGAAGCCTCTATTCCGTTAACCTGAAGAAGCATATCAGCCGCTTGAGCAGCCGTTACTGGATCATAGACCTGTTCTTCTTCTCCGGCACAGATCGCAATTGAGTCATTTAATTCTGCCAATGAGATCAAGTGATTACGTTTCATGAAACTATCTGCATTTTCCTTCATGAACATCTGGATCATCATCCCATCAGCTCCTGCAGAACGCAAATAACTTGCCGCATCAAATGTCCGTGTCCCTGCACTCTTGGTAAAGGATTTAGTATCAATTTGAATCCCCGTCAGCATTGCAGTGGCTTCAAGCTTATTCAACCCTTTACCCTCTCGTGGCTGGTATTCAAACATTTCAGTAATTAACTCACAGGTTGATGATGCATATGGTTCGATGTAAACCAATAATGGATTTTCAGGGAATTCTTCACCGCGCCGGTGGTGATCAATAATCACAAGGCGGTTCTGTAAGCGTTCATAAAGCTCTGGAGCAATTGTAATCCTCTTCTTAGCGTGGTCAACCATTACCAGGAGACTATTAGGGGTAGCTTTTTCAAGAGCCTCTTCAGGGGTAATAATATGCTCCTTGATCTCTTGGAAATTATCCATTTGCTTCAAAAGACGCTGAACATCAGAGTGCGCCTGCTCATTATCGATAACAATCCAACACTCACGGTTATTCATTTCCGCAATTCGGCGAATCCCTAAGCAAGCACCAAGTGAATCCATGTCAGGATTTTTATGCCCCATTACAAAGAGTTGATCCGCCTGCGCCATTAACTCCTGGAGAGCTTGGCTAATCATCCGTGCTCGAACCCGCGTCCGTTTTTCCATTGGATTGGTTTTTCCACCATAAAAACGTGCTTCAGAATCTTGAGCCCGGACAACAACCTGATCACCACCTCGTCCTAGCGCAAGGTCAAGGTTATTTTGAGCAGTATCAGCTAATTTTACCAGATTATTTTCACCATAAGCAATTCCAACGCTTAATGTTACTGGCGAGTTCTGCTTTGAAGTATTTTCACGAATAATATCGAGAATCTTAAACTTCTTCTCTTCCAACCGGTTCAATGAAACTTGGTGACCGATAATCAAGTAATTGTCGTCATCTATTACCTTCATTAATAAGTGATTATCCGCTGCCCACTTACTGATTTCCGATGTTACATAGTTATGTAAGTTAGAAACATCTGAGTCACTCATCCCCTGGGTTAATTCAACATAGTTATCTAAATATATGTTTCCCAGGAAGATTTGTTGCTGTTTATAACGTTTATTGATTTCTTCATAGCTTGTCACGTCCATCATGTAGATAACGTGATTATCTCTTTGAACCAAGAATTCAAATTGCCGATCCTGCCACGTAACGATTGTCGGCCTTTTATCATTCCGATGTTCATTTTCTAGTTTGGCAAGCTCGTTATCGACTTCTTTGAGTTTTTTTCCAACAACAATTTTTAGATCAAAGTACTTAGCCATATAAGGGTTAATCCACTGAATTTCGCCCTGCTTATTCATCAAGATCATCCCTAAAGGCATTTCGAGCAGCGCTTCTTGTTGTCCCTGCTCAACCCGATAAGTTAAATCTGCTAAGTACTCATGAGCATCAACAACGATTGTTCGTAAACGGCTTATACTAAACTGACTACCAAAAAGAGCTACCACCAGGATCGCAATCCCAAGAAGCCAGTTAATATAGAATCCCAGCGCTAGACTGAGAATCGTTAAAATTAAAATGTAAATAAAATTCCACCGAACTGCTGGCTGTTTAAACAGCTCTCGCCAGTATTCTCGACTAATAAGATCTCTCATACTGGTCCTCCCGATTTTAACGTTTTTCGTTAATTATTAATTTTTGTTAAACAAATCAGTATCTATAATATCACATTGGCCTATTTGACTGCATCGCAACACTTCAGGAATGAAAAATCTTTTAAAAATAAAGAATCGCAACAAATAATTGTTACGATTCTTTATTTTACGGAATTAATCTTCAGCAACAAATGGCAAAAGACCCATAATCCGTGCACGCTTAATAGCGATAGTTAACTTACGTTGGTTCTTGGCGCTAGTACCAGTAACCCGACGTGGTAAAATCTTACCCCGTTCAGAAATAAACCGACGTAATAAATCAGTGTCTTTGTAATCGATGTAGTCGATGTGGTTTGCGGCGATAAAGTCGACTTTACGACGACGACGGCCGCCACGACGTTGTTGTGCCATGAAATTACCCTCCTATCTGGTTAAAGAATTCTTTAGAATGGTAATTCGTCATCAGATAAGTCAATGGATTGACCATCGTCCCCATTATTAGGGAATTGGCTATCTGGCTGACTTGGTTGGTTATTATTACCACCAAAGCCATTAGACGAATTAGACTGAGGAGCATTATTTCCAGGTTGTGGTTGATTATTGTTGTACTGCGGTTGACCTTGACCACCAAATGGTTGTTGGTTGCCGTATTGTTGGCCGCCACCATTTTGGCGTGGTTCAAGCAGTGCAAAATTATCGACAACAACTTCGGTAACATAAACTCGGTTGCCTTGTTGGTTTTCGTAATTCCGGGTTTGAATCCGTCCTTCGATACCAACTAAGGATCCCTTATGAGTAAAGTTACTAAAGTTTTCAGCAGACTTACGCCAAATGACGCAATTGATAAAGTCAGCATCCCGATCCCCATTTTGGTTTCGGAATTGACGATCAACAGCTAATGTAAATGATACAACAGCTGTTCCACTGGTTGTGTACCGCAACTCAGGATCTCTTGTTAAGCGTCCAGTAAGTACTGCACGATTAATCATTAGATCTCGTCTCCTCTCTATTAATTGAAGATCAAATTAAGCTTCACGCTTGATGATCATGTGACGTAGGATATCATCGTTGAACTTAGCTAAACGATCGAATTCGTTTAAGGCTTCGTCAGTGTCGGTAGTAAGGTTTACCACGTGGTAAGTACCTTCAGTGTACTTGTCAATTGGGTAAGCCAACCGGCGTGTTGACCAATCCTTGGAATCAGCGATGGTTGCACCATTGTCTTCGAGAATCTTGTCAAAGCGAGCTACAAGGTCACTCTTTGCAGATTCTTCCATATCAGGACGAATGATGTAAGTAATTTCATATTTACGTGTTTCCATGAATGTTACACCTCCTTATGGACTCTGGCTCTTCCCGTAAAGATTAAGAAGAACAAGGAGAGTAGACGTCTGTTACGTATACTCACAAGAATAAAATATACCACAGACATTGGTTTAAAACAAGGAACAGGTAACAAGAAAATCCTGAATTTGCGGTCTAATTAATAAAGACGTAACAAATCAGGATTTCTATTTTATTTATTTAGTTTTTTTCTTCTGTAGTTGCTTCTTCAGTTGAATTTTCATTTGATGAAGAATCGTCTTCACTATCTTCATCACTTTCTTTTTCAACCTTCGCAATCGTAGCAACATGCGTTCCGTTGTCCATCTTAATTAGGTGAACTCCTAATGCTGAACGTCCAGTCTGCGATACCGTTTCAACACCGAAACGAATAATCACACCATGGTCCGTGACCAGCATAATATCTTCGTCTCCCTTAACAGTTGTTAGGCCAACCAGAGGTCCATTCTTCTTCGTTACGTTAACGGTCTTAACACCTAAACCGCCACGACCCTTAATTGGGTACTCGCTAGCAGGCGTTTGTTTACCGTAACCTAACTCACTAATTACTAAAACGTTGCTATCATCATCAAGTGGTGCAGTACCGATGACATAATCATCATCCCGCAAGCGAATTCCGCAAACCCCTGCTGCTGAACGTCCCATTGACCGGACAACAGATGAGTTAAAGCTTAGAGCGTAACCATGGTGCGTTCCGATAATCATGTTTTGTTGATCCTTAACTATATCAACATGGATCAGCTCATCATTATCGTGAAGGTTAATCGCCTTCAACCCATTACTTCGAATATTCTTAAATTCGGTAACTGGTGTCCGCTTTACGGTTCCCTGCTTAGTGGTAAAGAAGAGGAACTTATCATCATCGTTGGTTTCATGTGAAACGTTAATCACAGCACTAATCTTCTCTTGGCTGTCAATTCCAAGTAAGTTAATAATCGGAATTCCCTGAGCAGAACGACCATACTCTGGAATTTCGTACCCCTTCATGGAGTAAACCTTTCCTGAATTGGTAAAGAAGAGGAGCAGGTCATGAGTATCACTAGAAATTAATTGCTCAATAAAGTCATCCTTGTGAACACCCATTCCCTTAACACCACGACCGCCACGGTGTTGAGACTTAAATTCATCTACTGGCAACCGCTTAATGTAACCATTATGCGTTAAGGTCACAATAATTGACTCTTCCTCAATCAAATCTTCATCTTCAATGTTAGTAATATCACCAACTTGAAGCTCTGTCCGCCGCTTATCACCAAACTTCTTTTGAATTTCCAATAATTCATCGTAAATAATTTGGTTGATCCGTTCTTGATGAGCAAGGATGTCTTTGTAGTCGGCAATTGCTGCCATTAACTTCTTGTATTCGGCCTCAATCTTTTCTCGTTCCAAACCAGTTAGCCGAACTAACCGCATATCAAGAATTGCTTGGGCTTGACGATCTGATAGTCCATAGTTTTCCATCAACTGGTTTTTCGCAATTTCACTTGTTTGGGAATTCCGAATAATATTAATGATTTCATCAATATGATCTAAAGCAATTCGTAACCCAGCAACAATATGAGCACGATTTTCGGCTTTCTTCAGGTCGAATTCTGTCCGCCGCCGAACAACATTTTCTTGGTGTTCTAGGTAATACTGAAGAATTTCCTTCAGGCTAAGAATCTTTGGTGCACCATTAACGATTGCTAGCATATTGAAATTGAAAGTTGTCTGCATCAAGGTCATCTTGTACAAATTATTCAAGATCACTTCAGCACTAGCATCACGCCGGACATCAATTACGATCCGCATTCCTTCACGGTCGGTTTCGTCATTAACATCAGTAATTCCTTCAATTTCCTTATTCCGGGCTAAATCAGCAATCCGTTCAATCAGCTTTGCCTTGTTAACCATATAAGGAATTTCGTGAACGACAATTTGTTGTCTGCCATTTTTTCGTTCTTCAATATCAACTTTAGCCCGAACAACAATTGTTCCTCGACCAGTCTCATAGGCTTTCCGAATTCCGGACTTGCCCATCACAACACCACCGGTTGGAAAATCTGGCCCTGGCAAGACCTTCATCAAGTCTTCAGTTGTAGCGTCCGGGTTATCCATCAATACGTGGATCGCACTAATAACTTCCCCGAGATTATGGGTTGGAATATTCGTTGCCATTCCGACAGCGATTCCTGAAGCACCATTAACAAGTAAGTTAGGGAACCGCGCTGGTAGCACAGTTGGTTCCTTTTCAGTTCCGTCATAGTTATCTTGAAAATCAACAGTGTTCTTGTTAATATCCCGTAACATTTCAACGGCAATTTTACTCATTTTAGCTTCGGTATACCGCATGGCGGCAGGACTATCACCATCAATTGAACCAAAGTTACCGTGACCATCAACCAACATGTACCGATAACTAAAGTCCTGTGCCATCCGTACTAACCCTTCATAAATTGAAGAATCACCATGAGGGTGGAACTTCCCCATAACATCCCCAACAATCCGGGCAGACTTCTTATATGGCTTATCAGGAGTAACCCCTAATTCATTCATCCCGTATAGGATCCGTCGTTGTACTGGTTTCAACCCATCACGCACATCCGGGAGCGCCCGAGAAACGATAACACTCATGGCGTAGTCTAAGAATGAATTTTTCATCTGACTAGTCAGGTTAACGTCCGTGATCCGGTTATTTGATAGATCGTTTTCAGCCACTATCGTTGTTCCTCCTTTAAATTTGAGTGTATAACCCGAAAAAAGCTCTAGTAGTTAACAAGCTTTTATTCGGTTCACACACCAATCTTATAAATCAAGATTTTCTACAAACTTAGCATTCTTTTCGATAAATTCACGCCGCGGTGTAACCTTATTCCCCATTAGCATTGGGAAGATTTGTTCTGCTGCCTTAGCGTCATCGAGGTTAACCCGAAGTAAGTGTCGTTTTTCGGGATCCATCGTTGTTTCCCAAAGCTGCTCAGCATCCATTTCACCAAGCCCCTTATAACGTTGAATAACAGGCTTAGGACTTGGCTGAAGTGAGTTAACAACCCGATCAAGCTCTTCATCTGATTCAATGTACTTTACAAACTTTCCTTGACGAACTTGATATAGCGGTGGTTGGGCAATGTAGACGTAGCCGTGGGTGATCATTGGTTTCATGAACCGGTAGAAAAGCGTCAGGAGCAGTGTTCGAATGTGCGCACCATCGACATCGGCATCAGTCATGATGATTAATTTATGGTAGTTAGCCTTAGTAATGTCAAAGTCTTCACCAAAACCAGTTCCAAGTGCTGTAAATAGAGAACGAATCTCATCGTTTGCCAAGACTCGGTCAAGGGTTGCCTTTTCAACGTTCAGGATCTTCCCCCGAATTGGTAGAATAGCTTGCGTTAACCGAGAACGTCCTTGCTTTGCAGAACCACCGGCCGAGTCCCCCTCGACGATAAATAACTCAGAAATATTCGGATCTTTACTGGTGTTATCAGCTAGCTTACCTGGTAAGTTGCTAATTTCCAGACCACTCTTTTTCCGCGTAACTTCACGTGCTCGTTTTGCTGCTACCCGTGCCTTAGAAGCTAATTGCCCCTTTTCAATGATCTGTCGTGCTTCATCAGGGTGTTCTAGCAAGAATCGGTTAAATGTCGCTGCAAAAACATGATCAGTTGCCGTTCGTGCATCAGAGTTTCCAAGTTTAGTCTTAGTCTGGCCTTCAAACTGTGGATCCGGGTGTTTGATCGAAACAACCGCGGTTAATCCTTCACGCACATCATCACCAGAAAGTGTCTCGTTACTCTTTAAGACACCTGCCTTATGACCGTAATCATTTATTACCCGGGTTAAGACCATCTTAAACCCAGTTTCGTGCGTCCCACCTTCATAGGTGTGGATGTTGTTAGTAAACGTCAATAAATCGCTTCTGTAAGAATCAGTGTATTGAAGAGAAACCTCTACAGTGATGCCGTTTTCTTTTCCTTCAACGTAAATTGGTGGTTCAAAGAGGGTCGTTTTCCCTTCATTCAAGAAATCAACGTAGTGCCGTATCCCACCTTCATAATGGAATTCTTGCCGTTCTGACTCCTTGTCACGCTTATCTTCAATTGTGATCTTTAGTCCCTTATTCAGGAATGCCAACTCACGAAGACGGTTTGTTAAGGTCTTAATGTTGTATGTAGTTGTTTCGCGGAAAATTTCCGGATCCGGCTTAAAGTGAACCGTCGTCCCGTGAACATCTTCCGGTACATTTTCGTCAATTACCTTCATTGGGGTCTTAACGTGACCATGATCAAAGTCCATGTAGTAACGCTTACCCTGACGTGAAACCTTAACATCAAGTTCTGTAGAAAGGGCGTTTACAACTGAAGCACCAACCCCGTGTAATCCACCGGAGACCTTGTATCCACCACCGCCAAACTTACCACCGGCGTGAAGGACAGTAAATACTGTTTCAAGGGCTGGCTTTCCGGTCTCTTTTTGGGTGTCGACAGGAATTCCCCGTCCATTATCAGTAACAGAAATACTATTATCTGGTTCAACAATCACATTAATTTCGTTACAGAATCCAGCCAGGGCCTCGTCAATTCCGTTATCGACAATTTCCCAAACTAAATGGTGTAGTCCTTGAGCCGAGGTCGAACCAATATACATCCCTGGCCGTTTTCGTACTGCATCAAGCCCTTTAAGGACCTGAATTTGACTGGCATCATACTCGCTCGCTAACTCAGCTTTTGTTTCTTTTTGCTCGTCGCTCACTGTGTTTCCCCCTTGCTCAAAGTACCATGTTCAATTTCAAAGATTTTCGGTTGATGAATTAACTGCCGTGCAACATCATTTAAGCTTGTTGTTGTCAGAAAGGTTTGTACCTTATCTTGAAAGGCAGTCAATAAGTGGGTCTGACGAATCGTATCTAATTCAGATAGGACATCATCTAAAAGCAGCAACGGGTATTCCCCGGTCTGCTCCTTCATTAAGTCGATCTCCGCCAACTTAACAGATAATGCCGTTGTTCGCTGCTGGCCTTGTGAGCCAAACGACTGAACATTTTTCCCGTTAACCATAAAGTGAATATCATCCCGTTGCGGTCCATACATTGTAGTTCCCTTTTCAATTTCCCAATCTACATGGGATTGATAAAGGCCAAGCAAGTCTTGGTATGCCTGTTCAACAGTCGTTTCTTCGTTCAGTTTTAATTGGGTAATGTAGTCCAGTCTTAACTGTTCAGCATTTAATGATATTTTCTCATGAAGCTGCGAAGCCCACTTTTCCAAATGCTGCAGGAATTGATAACGGGCAATAATAACCTCTGCACCGTATGCAGCTAATTGATCAGAAAGCACGCCAAGTAAAACCTTATCGTGCTGCTGACCATATTTTAACTGCTTCAAATACTTATTTCTTTGGCGCAGTAAAGTCCGATACTGCCCGGCATTATAAAGATACTTACTACTCACCTGACTAAATTCCATATCCATAAAATGACGCCGTAGTGCTGGTGCTCCTTTAACTAGGGACAAGTCCTCCGGCGCAAATAAAATGGCATTTAGCTGACCAACATATGTAGATAATCGAGCCTGCTCAAGATGATTGACCTTGGCTCGCTTTCCTTTAGAAGTAAATTCTAATTCTAGCGGAACACGTCCACTCGTCTTTTGGACAATTCCGCTAATGGTTGCTGATTTATGCTGCCAATTAATGAGTTCTCGGTTGTTATGGGTCCGGTGACTCCGTGTTAATGACAATGCATAAATTGCCTCTAACATATTCGTTTTCCCCTGAGCGTTGTGACCAATCAGGACGTTAACTCCAGGAGCAAAATGAACTGTCAGATCTTCGTAATTACGAAAATTATGTAAGTGCAATTCTGAAAGAATCATGCAAATTCCTACTTACTCTTAATCATAATTGGTTCATGCTCGGGAATGATAACGACATCTTCCGGATATAGCTTCCGGCCACGCCGATTATCAAGTTCGTCATTAATCCGAACATCATGCTCCTTCAAAAACCACTTGGCTGCACCACCAGTTGGGATAATTCCCTCTTCCTTGAGTAATTGTCCCAAGGTGATGAAAGGCCGATCTATTTTTATGGTCTTGGTTTCCACACTTAATCACCTACTTTTCACAAATACTATTATACCACATTTAGGAGGTTAAAAACGCGCAGATAGCCTTTTTAGGCTTCTTAGTGGTTATTAGTCTTTTTTGTCAAAATCAAGTTAAAAACGCTTAATTTGCTTAAAACACGATTTCAGCAAATTTTTAAAATAAAAAAGGTTTATGACAAACTAATTATCATAATCCTTTTCCATGGCATTAAAATGTCCGAACTGGCGTAATCAAATGAACAAAGTTTTCTGTATCTTCCGTTGGAACTAGCGTAAATGGACGTAGTGGGGAAGTAAATGAAATCTTAACTGTCGATTGACCAAAGGACCGTAGCGCATCCTTCATGTAGTTAGGATTGAAGGAGATTTCCAAATCATTTCCCTCAACCGCTGATGTGGCAACGTCTTCTTCCACCATTCCGATATCTGGTGAGTCACCACTAATCCGAACCAGCTTTTCACCAGGCTTAATGGTTAATTTAACAACATCGTTCCGACTCTCATGTGAAAGTAACGAAGCCCGGTCAATTGAAGATAGGAAAGTTCCGGCATCCACTTCCACTGTCGTATCTGAAGTGTCTGGAATCAACTGACTTGTTTCCGGATAATTTCCTTCTAACAATCTTGAATAAAAGTGCGTATTACCAAAAATAAATAAAACTTGGTTATCGGTAACTTGCATTTTTACGTCATCATCAACGTCACTAATCATTCCGGAAAGTTCATCTAAACTCTTCCCTGGAATAATAACATCGTAATTGACATCACCAACACCATCTAATTGCACTTTCCGTTGTGCGAGTCGATGACTATCAGTAGCGACTGCTGTAAGTAATCCATCATGCAACGTTACGTGGATCCCGGCAAGGATTGGCCGACTTTCTTGTTTAGAAACGGCAATTACGGTTTGCCGGATGACTTCTTTAAGCATGTCATTGGCAAGAACCACAGTATTATTCGCTTCAACTTCTGGTAAATGAGGGAAGTTTTCAGCATCTTGTCCGTTAATTTGGAATTTTGCACTACCTGAAGTAATGTCAGCTTGAAAGCCACTAGTAATTTCAATAGTTACATGTTTATCTGGAAGCTTCTTAACAATCTCACTAAAGAACCGGGCTGGTAAAACAATTGAACCAGGTTCAGCGATTTTTAATTCATAATCTTCATTACTAGCTGACATTACACTTTCAATCGTAATGTCTGAATTACTACCAGTTAGTGTAATGCTATCATTAGCTACTACCATCTTTAAGCCAGTCAGAATTGGAATAGTAGTTTTAGACGAAATTGCCCGAAGAACATTATTTAATTGACTAATAAATGCTGAACGATTGATGGTAAATTTCATTATCAATGCTCCTTTGTTAGGTTATATATATTTATATTAATACTTTAAAATATAGTCGAAGTAGTAGAGCCTGTTAATATTGTGGATAACTTAGTTCGGCTAAGAAAAATCAACTTATTTGCTTGTGGATAAACTGTGGATAAAGTTGGGAATAACTTTCAAGTTTTCCACAGCTATGCTTTTAGTTTTGCTTTTAATGTATTTAGTTGCTCTTGAAGTTCATTATCAGTTCGAAGCTCTTCTTCGATTTTATCAATTGCGTGAAGAACGGTTGTGTGATCTTTTCCGCCAAACTCTTTGCCGATTTTTGGTAATGAGTAATCAGTTAGTTCACGAGAAAGGTACATTGCGATCTGGCGCGGAACTACGATTTGCTTGACCCGCTTTTTCCCAATAATGTCACTTTGGGTAATATTGTAAAAGTCAGCAACATTTTTTTGGATTGACGTAATCGTAATTGTTGTTTTAGTAGTCCTTTGCAGTCCACGCAGAGCTTGTGATGCAAGGTGTGGAGTAATTGGTTCTTGGCTTAAGTTAGAGAATGCCTGAACCTTGGTTAGCGCTCCCTCAAGTTCACGAATATTGGTATCGATCTGCCCTGCAATGTAATTCAAGGTGTCATTTCCAATATTAATGTGATCTTCCTCTACTTTACTCCGCAAAATAGCAATCCGAGTCTCTAGATCTGGCGGAGTAATCTCAACCGTTAACCCCCAACGGAATCGTGAAACAAGACGATCCTGTAATTCTGGAATTTCGTTTGGGATTCGATCAGAAGTCATGACAATTTGCTTTTTATTGTCGTGAAGAGCGTTGAAAGTATTGAAGAATTCAAGCTGAGTCCCTTCCTTATTAGCGAGGAACTGAATATCATCAATTAATAATAAGTCCAGGTTACGGTACTCTTCACGGAATTTTTCCGTAGAGTTGCTTTGGATAGAATGGATAAAATCATTAGTGAATTCTTCGCTAGTAACGTACTTTACTTTTGCTGCCGGATTGAGTTGGAGCATATGGTTACCGATTGCTTCCATCAAGTGAGTCTTTCCTAATCCCACTCCCCCATAAATGAAAAGCGGGTTATAGAGACCACCGGGACTTTCGGCAACTGCAAAGGCAGCAGCATGGGCCATTTTGTTTCCTTCACCAACAACAAAAGTTTTGAAGTTGTAGTGAGGATTAAGCGGCGTATCCATTTCAAAATTATTTGATTCTGCTGGTCGATCATTTTGATAAGGATCGAATTCTCCCTCAAGAACAAAGTGCGGTTCAATCTCTTGATCAGTAACTGCTTTGGCATACTGCTTTAGTTCAGCCTTTAAGTTTTTTTCCCAAAAATCACGGTGGACTTTTGTGGGTACTTCAACTTCTAATTGATTTTGAGAGAGAGAGAGTGGTTTTGCCGGAGCAATTAACGTGTCAAAGGTAACTTGGCTTTTACTTTGACGAAATGAATTTTGGATCGCTTCCCATAGAGAATCGAGCTCAGTCAAAATAGTTCCCCTCCTAATAGATATTAAATTACAAACGACATTTTATCATTATGAAAAAATGTTTTCCACAGGTAAGTGGATAATTGAAAAATATTTACACAACACTGTGTGTAAATTAAAAAATGCAGTATGGAAATTGAGGATAAAATAGAAACATAATAGTTTTCCACCCTTCTTGTGGATAACTAATTACTATAACAAAGGCATTAAGACGACTTATGAATAGTTTTATACAGGGCTGTGGATAACTTTAATAACAGGATGTGAATTGTTGAAAAGCACTGTGAAATCACGGTTAATAACTTATCCACAGGAATGAGAAATACACAACGCTGTGGATTATTTTTGACTTTCTGTGGATAAATAAAAAAATCTAAAAAAATTTCACGTTTAATATTTGAGAAAAGTATGTTATACTTCCAGAGTATGTTTGAAGAGATCGTCTTTTTAGACTATAAAAACCAAACCATTCAGATTGAATAGGAGGTGCATCGTATGAAGCGCACGTTTCAACCAAAGAAGCGTCACCGTGCACGTGTCCATGGCTTCCGTAAGCGTATGAGCACCAGTAACGGCCGTAAGGTATTAGCACGTCGGCGTCAAAAGGGCAGAAAAGTATTATCTGCATAATTACGGCCACTTTTATAGTGGCTTTTTTTATTGCAAGGGCAGGGCAGTCAGCTTGACGAGCTATCGTTTCGTTGAAGTTGCAATGTCCGGCCCTTTTTACATTTAATAAGGCTGGAGATCTACATTATTATGAGAAAATCATATCGGGTAAAAAAGGAAAGTGAGTTTCAACGGGTATTCGAAACTCATAATTCTGTTGCCAACCATAAATTTGTCATCTATCAAATGGCAAAACCAGGTCAAAAGCATTTTCGAGTTGGTATTTCCGTGGGGAAAAGGATTGGAAATGCGGTTCACCGAAACTGGGTTAAACGCCGGATTCGCCAAACACTTCTTGAAGTAAAACCTTATCTACGGCAAGACGTGGATTTCTTAGTAATTGCTCGTCCAGCTGCAGATGGCCTGGAAATGGCGGAAACAAAGAAAAACCTTGTCCATGCTCTTAAAAGGGCGCATCTATTAGAAGAGAAAAGTGAGGATCGTTAATCAATGAAAAAGGTAAAGCGTGTCCTAAGTCTTGCTGCAATTGGAAGTTTGACGCTTTTTCTTGCAGCCTGTTCAAATAAGCCAGTTACAAGTCACAGTACTGGTTTATGGGATCACTACATAGTTTATAACTTCTCTCGGTTTATCATTTGGCTATCAAATAATTGCGGTGGCTATGGTATGGGGATCATTATTTTCACGATTATTATTCGGGTCCTCCTCTTACCATTGATGTTCTACCAAACGAAGTCAATGCTAAAAACGCAGGAGTTAGCTCCTAAGTTGAAAGCAATTCAAAAGAAGTACTCATCACGGGATCGTGAATCCATGGTGAAGATGCAGGAAGAAACCAGTAAGCTTTATAAGGAAGCAGGGGTTAATCCTTGGGCCTCAATGTTGCCAATGATTATCCAGTTGCCAATCATGTGGGCTCTGTATCAAGCTATTTGGCGGACACCAGAATTACGTCACGGGACATTTCTGTGGCTCCAATTAGGACATACAGATCCCTACTACATTTTGCCTATTCTGGCGGCCCTGTTTACTTTCTTAAGTTCATGGCTATCAATGGCATCAATGCCAGAACGAAATGCGATGACTTCTGCAATGACATGGTTTATGCCAATTATGGTATTCTTCATGGCATTAGGATTCTCCTCTGCGATTACTTTGTATTGGGTAGTTTCAAACGCCTTCCAGGTAGTTCAAACACTCTTATTGCAGAATCCATTTAAGATTCGTCGTGAACGAGAAGTAAAAGAAAAGCAGGAAAAGGCAAAGAAGCGCAAACTTGAAAAAGCTAAACGCCGTGCATACAGCAGTCGGCGGAAGTAAGCTTAAAGAAGTTTGAAAAATACTGATGATAAAAATGGCTAAGAAAAAACATTTTGGGTTTTTCTTAGCCATTTTCTTTTGGCGTAACGTTGGAACTGATTTGTCGCGGCTTATAGTTCTGTTGTAAAATAAAACGAGTATTTATTTTGGGAGATGAAATTGAATGGGACGTTATACAGGAGAAACTGTTGAGGAAGCAGTTGCCTCTGCTAGCAAGAAACTTGGGATAGCAGTAGATCAGTTAGAAGTTAAAACTATCCAACAACCGCGTCATGGTTTCTTAGGAATTGGTCGTCGAGAAGCGATCGTTGAAGTATCTATTAAAAAGGCCCAAAAGAAAGATAAGAATAAGGAAAATCACGGTCACCATAAAGCAAACCAACAAACCAAGGTTCAGCAGCAACCGAAGACTCGCCATAAGTCAACACCAGACCGTGAAGTTGATCCTGCTGAAATGAATCGCCGCCATGAACAAAACGTTAAGCGGGTGGAAAAAGTTAGTCAGGAGCTTGCGGATTACTTAAAGAACGTCTTTGCAAACTTGGGGATTGAAGTTAAACCAGTTGTGAGCGATGTGCGTTCTCATGAGGTAAAGATTGATTTGCAAAGTGAGCAGTCTGGACGGATTATTGGTCATCATGGTCGGCGAATTAATGCAATGGAACAGTTAAGTAACGCTTTTATGAATTATCATGGTGCAGAGAAGACAATGGTAATTTTAGATACAGCCAATTACCGGCAACGACGTGAAGAATCATTGCACCAGCTGGCCGAACGCTCTGTAATGGAAGTTGTTTCAACTGGTCAGGCAGTCTTTTTGGACCCAATGCCTGCTCGAGAACGAAAGCAGCTTCATCAAGAACTGCAGGAAAATGATCATGTTAAGACGTATTCTCATGGTCGTGATCCGTACCGGAGTGTTGTCATTGCACCGAAAAACTAGGCTACTTGCAGTCTTGTTAACGGGTGAAATTTCTTATTTGACATTTTAACGTGATGAAATTAAAATAATTGCGGTTATACAATTTAAGATACTTGTTAAAGTAGTGAAAGTGCTTTGACCATGTGATTACCAGAATAATTGGTGGATGACGTGGGGGCACTTTTTTATTAGAAAGGAGTCTGGACGGTGGCAAATACTGATAATGATACAATTGCAGCAATTTCGACCCCGGTTGGTGAAGGTGGGATCTCGATCATTCGGGTTAGCGGCGATGATGCGATCGCAGTTGCGCAAAAGATTTATCGAGGTAAAGATCTGAGTAAGGTACACACTAATACCATCAATTACGGTCACATTATCGATCCCGATAATGGTGAAGAAGTTGATGAAGTGATGGTTTCAGTGATGTGGGCCCCTCACACATACACCTGTGAAGATGTAGTTGAAATTAATTGCCATGGTGGGCTGCTTGCAACGAACCGGATCCTTCAGTTGGTATTGAGCTATGGTGCGCGAATGGCCGAACCAGGTGAATTTACTAAGCGGGCATTCCTAAATGGGCGGCTTGACTTATCGCAATCGGAAGCTGTTATGGATTTAATTCGGGCAAAAACTGATAAGTCAATGAAGGTGGCCTTAAATCAGCTAGATGGAAATCTTTCCCACTTAATTCGGAAGCTACGAAAAGATATTCTGGATGTTTTAGCTCAGGTAGAAGTTAACATTGATTACCCTGAATATGACGCTGTTGAAGAAATGACAACGAAAATGCTGAAAGAGAAGGCTACGGAAATTCGTCAACGGATTGAAGCGTTGTTGAAAACGGCAAAGCAGGGGAAGGTTCTTCGTGAAGGACTCGCCACCGCGATTATTGGTCGGCCAAATGTTGGTAAGTCAAGCTTGCTAAATTCACTATTGCATGAAGATAAGGCAATTGTTACCAACGTTGCCGGGACAACCCGTGATGTAATTGAGGAATATGTTAATGTTGATGGGGTACCGTTGAAATTAATTGATACTGCGGGAATCCGGGACACTAAGGATCAAGTTGAAAAGATCGGGGTTGAACGAAGCCGAAAAGCCCTAGATGCTGCCGATTTGATTCTGTTACTAATTGATAATTCAGAAGAGTTAACCGCTGAGGATCGAGAACTTCTTGAAGCAACTAAAGACAAGCAACGGATCGTAATCTTGAATAAGACCGACTTGCCAAACAAGGTTGACCGGAGTGAATTAAAGAAATTAGTTGGAAGCGATAAGCTGATCGAAACTTCAATCGTAAAGAACGAAGGGATGAACCAACTAGGCGAAACCATTAGTAAGATGTTCTTTGAAGAAGGAATTGAAAACAACCAAAATAGTGTAATGGTAACGAACGCCCGTCATATCGGATTATTGCACCAGGCCGATGATGCTCTTGGCGATGTATTAAAGGGAATTGCGGCAGGAATGCCCGTTGATTTGGTCCAGATTGATATGACGCGTTGCTGGGACTTGCTTGGTGAGATTACTGGTGATAGTTACCAAGATGAATTACTGGATCAACTCTTTAGCCAGTTCTGTTTAGGAAAGTAGGAGGAAGAAAATGCAGACAAGTGAAGCAATTCAGTATGATAGCGACAACTATGATGTAATTGTCGTTGGGGCTGGCCATGCGGGAAGTGAAGCCGCTCTTGCTGCCGCTCGTATGGGGAATAAGACGCTTTTAGTAACCATCAACCTTGACATGGTCGCATTTATGCCATGTAACCCGTCAGTTGGGGGTCCAGCTAAGGGAATCGTGGTTCGGGAGATCGATGCTCTTGGTGGTGAAATGGGTCATAATATTGACAAGACTTATGTTCAAATGCGAATGCTCAATACGGGTAAAGGACCTGCTGTGCGAGCATTGCGGGCGCAAGCTGACAAGCACGCTTACCACCGTTCAATGAAGGAAACGATTGAAAAGCAGCCAAACTTGGACCTTCGTCAAGCAACCGTTGACCAATTAATTGTTGAAGATGGTGTTTGTAAAGGAGTAATTACTAACACTGGTGCTCGTTACCACGCTAAGACAGTTGTTCTAACCGTGGGAACTGCTGCACGGGGAAAGATTATCATCGGTGAACTTCAATACGAATCAGGTCCAAATAATTCTAAGTCAGCAGTAAAACTTTCTGAAAACCTGGAATCATTAGGCTTTGACCTTGAACGGTTTAAGACCGGGACACCGCCACGGATTAACGGAAATACGATTCACTATGACGAAACTGAAGAACAGCCTGGTGATAAGGCAGTCCATCACTTCAGTTTTGATACACCAGATGATCATTACTTGTCATTAAGTGAGCAAATTTCCTGCTGGTTAACATACACTAATTCAGGAACGCACAAATTAATTCGGGATAACCTTGATCGGGCACCGATGTTCTCTGGGGTAATTAAGGGTGTTGGTCCACGCTATTGTCCTTCAATTGAAGATAAAATTGTTCGGTTTGCGGATAAGAGTCGTCACCAAATCTTCCTTGAACCAGAAGGCCGGGATACTGATGAATGGTATGTTGATGGATTATCAACTTCCATGCCGGAAGAAATTCAACAAAAGATTTTGCATTCTGTTAAGGGGCTAGAAGATGCCCAATTAATGTGTCCCGGATACGCAATTGAATATGATGTCGTTGCCCCATACCAACTTCATCCAACCCTAGAAACGAAGCTGGTTAAGAACCTTTATACAGCTGGCCAGACTAACGGGACTTCAGGTTATGAAGAAGCTGCTGGTCAGGGCCTGATTGCCGGAATTAATGCTGGGTTACGGGCCCTTGGCAAGAAACCATTTGTCCTTAAGCGGTCTGATGCTTACATTGGGGTAATGATTGATGACCTAGTAACTAAGGGGACTAAGGAACCATATCGACTTTTAACTAGCCGGGCTGAATATCGCTTAATTCTTCGTCATGATAATGCCGACTTCCGTTTGATGGGAAAAGGCCACGAAATTGGCTTAGTAAGTGATGAACGCTATGCTAAGATGCAAAAGAAGGAAGAGCAGGTTCAAAATGAAATTGCCCGATTAAAGAATGAAAAGCTTAAGCCAAATAACGATGAAGTTAACCAATTCATTGAAGCACACGGCGATAATCGGTTAAAGGACGCGATTACAGCGGCTGACTTTATTAAGCGTCCGCATGTTGATTATGAAACGTTAATGAAGTTTATCCCGGCTCCAGCTGAAAAGCTTGACCGTCATGTAATTGAACAAGTAGAAATTCAATTAAAGTATGCTGGTTACATTAAGAAAGAAGAAGAAAAGGTTGCCCGTTTAAAGCGGATGGAAGCAAAGCGGATTCCTGCCAATATTGATTATGAAAAGATCGATGGTTTGGCAACCGAGGGGCGGCAAAAGCTTGAGAAGATTCGTCCAGAAACGCTCGCTCAGGCTTCACGAATTAGTGGGGTAAATCCTGCCGACCTAGCGATTTTAAGTGTTTATATTCGGAAATAAGGTTATTTCCCGGGAAATTAAATTACAGAAAATGAAGTGAGACGGAGTTAAAGTTAAATTTGACTTACGCCTCATTTTATTCCATTTACAAACATTCTGAGAATCGCTATACTGAAGATTGATTTAAAAAGCAAACGAGGCAAGTAGAGATGAGTGAAAAAGTTAATCAAACCCGCGAGGATTTTCAACCAATCCTTTTAGGGACAGATTTTAATTGTTACGGAATGGCACGGTCATTCTATCAACAGTATGGTATTAAGAGTATTGCCTATGGGGTAATGCATATGGCACCAACCCGCTATACTAAGTTAGTTGATGTTCATGTTATTGAAGGCTTCAATGAAGATCCAGTCTTCATTGAAACGATGCGCAAAATTGCAGCTAACCTTGATCCAAAGAAGAAGTACCTGCTTCTTTCTTGTGGGGATGGTTATACTGAATTAATTGCTAAGCACTTGGATGAATTAAAGGAACACTTTATTTGTCCGTACGTTGATGCAGACTTGTTTAATAAGCTGGGAACGAAGGAAACTTTCTATGAAGCAGCTGAAAAGTATGGTTTGCCATACCCAAAGACGAAGATCATTACTAAAGAAGAAGTTGAATCTGGTAAGGCAATTGAATTACCATTTGATTTTCCAATTGCCCTGAAGCCTTCTGATAGTGTGGAATGGCTTGACATTCAGTTCGAGGGACGAAAGAAAGCTTATGTTTTGGATAAGCGTGAGCAGTTTGACGAATTAATGCCTAAGATCTACAAGGCCGGTTATACCGGGAAGATGATTGCGCAGGACTTTATCCCTGGCGATGACTCTAACATGCGGACTGTTAATGCTTACGTTGATTCTAACCATAACGTTCGAATGATTAGTCTTGCACACCCGTTATTAGAGGATCCATCACCAGTTGCGGTTGGTAACTACATGGTGATTTTGCCAGAAAAAGACATGGCAATTTACAAGACGATTCAAAAGTTCTTGGAAGAAGTAAAGTACGTTGGTTTTGCTGATTTTGATATGAAATATGATCGGCGGGATAAGCAATTTAAGATTTTTGAAATCAATCTTCGCCAAGGCCGGAGTAGTTACTACTGTACCTTAAATGGTTATAATCTAGCTAAGTATGTGGTCGATGATGTAATTGATCACAAGCCGTTCACTGGTACAGATTATGCTGAAGGAAACAAGCTATGGTTGAATGCACCGAAGAAGGTTTTCTATCAGTATGCTAAAGAAAACGAGTATAAGGAAAAAGCCAAGAAGTTACTGGAGGCAGGACAGTGGGGAACGACTGCCTTTGACAAGAATGATAGTTTGAAACAACGCTTGTTAATGCATTATTCTTTTTGGCTAATCAATAAAAATTATCAAAAATACTTTGTCCAACGCTAAGCAAAGGAGTATTTAATATGTGCGGAATTGTAGCATTCGTTGATAACGAAGATCCAAAGGTTAAAGATAGCCTAATTCGTAAAATGAAGAACCGGATCATTCACCGGGGACCCGATTCAGAGGGTCAATACGTAGATGAAAACGTTGCCCTTGGGTTTCGGCGGTTAAGTTTTATTGACGTTAAGAGCGGTAATCAACCAATCTTTAACGAAGATAATAGTATGGCCATTGAATTTAATGGTGAAATTTATAACTTTAAGGAATTACGGGAAGAATTAATCGACTTAGGTCATACCTTCAAGACCCATGCCGATACTGAAGTAATCCTTCACGGTTACGAACAATGGGGCGACGATGTCCTGAAACGGCTTCGGGGGATGTTTGCTTTCGTAATTTGGGACTTTAAAAACAAGGATATGTTTGGTGCCCGGGATCACTTTGGGATTAAGCCACTCTATTACGGGAAGATGAACGGGACTTTCTTTGTTGGTTCTGAAATTAAGGCATTTATTGATCACCCGCATTTTGACAAGGAGCTGAATAAGAACGCTTTGAAACCTTACATGACGTTCCAGTATTCAGCAACCCAGGAAACATTCTTCAAGGGAATTTACAAGTTGCCAGAGGGACACTGCTTCCACTATAAAGATGGTCAATTCAATATGAAGGAATACTGGGATGCTGATTTTGATCCTAAAGATGAAGGCTTCGATAAGGCAGTCGATAATATTGAAGACATCGTAACGGATTCAGTTAAGGCTCACTCATTTGCTGATAAGGGGATTAAGGTTGGTTCATTCCTTTCAGCAGGGGTCGATTCTAGTTACGTGACTGCAATGATGCGGCCAGATAATACATTCTCAATTGGGTTTGATAGTACCTACGATGAAACTAAGCAGGCGCGGGAATTAGCTGCTAAGCTTAACCTAAAGAATACCGATGCTAAGCTGACAAATGAAGAGGCTTTCCATACATTCCCATTGATTCAATATTACCTGGATGAACCTGATTCAAACCCATCAGTTATTCCGTTGTACTTCTTAACCCGTCTTGCCAAGGAAAATGGTTACAAGGCAATGCTTTCTGGTGAAGGGGCTGATGAATTATTCGCGGGTTACATCGACTACGGATTTAACTCTAATTCAATGCTGATCCGGTGGTTTACTGACAAGCTTCGTGAATTACCACAAGCAAAACGGTACAAGATTGCTAAGTGGCTTGATGGCAAGCACTTCCACGGTCAATTACACATGTTCCGGGCATTAGCACCAGTTCGTGAATCCAAGTTTATTGGTCAGGCCTACATCTTCTCACCAGAAGAAGCAGCTGATGTTCTTCAAGAAAAGTATAATTGCGGCCTAACGATTGATGACATCATCGATCCAATTATAAAGAACGTTGAAGATAAGGATATTGATGAAGTTGCCAAGAAACAATATCTTGATATTCACAAGTTCATGCCTGGCGATATTTGCTTGAAGGCGGATAAGATGAGTATGGCTAACTCACTAGAACTCCGGGTACCATTATTGGATCGCGAAGTAATGCGGGTTGCTGGTCATACACCAACCAAGTACCTCTTCAACCGTCACGGAACCAAGTGGGCCTTCCGGATGGCTGCTAACCGTCACCTTCCAGAAGAATGGGCAACTCGGCCAAAGATGGGCTTCCCAGTTCCGGTTCGGGCATGGTTACGAGAAAAGAAGTACTACGAAGAAGTTCGTGAACTCTTTGAACAAGACTTTGTTAAGGAATTCTTTGATCAAGATAAGATTTTGAAGTTGCTTGATGATAACTTTAACGACAAGATTGATGGTCGACGGAAGATCTGGACTATTTACACCTTCTTGGTATGGTACAAGCAATACTTTATCGACGACTTTATTCCTGAAAAAGTTAAGAAACTTGACGAGGTGGCTGAATAAATGCTCACACTAAAGGAAATCACTGATTTACTAAAAGAAAATGGTCTCTATAAGGAAATCATTATTGACGGTGACTGGTATTATACTGTGCCAGAAAAAGCGGCTCGTGCTGAAGTTACCGACCTGTCCTATGACTCACGGAAAGTCAGTGATGGTACCCTGTTTTTCTGCAAAGGGTTAAAGTTTAATCCTGAATATTTGGCAAGTGCCATTAAGGAAGGGGCAACTGCAGCGATCTCTGAACTTGTTTATACAGACAAGTTAGATCAAGAAGCGCAATCAACGCCACAGATTATTGTTACTGATGTTCAAAAGGCAATGGCAGTAATTGCTCGTCATTTCTATGGCTGTCCCGATGAAAAACTTGAATTAATCGGTTTTACGGGGACTAAGGGGAAGACCACTTCGGTTTACTTTACCCGTCATATTCTGGCTCATGAGTTTGGTCCGGTAGTAGGGCAATTCTCATCTATTGATGAATGTGTGGATGGTAAAAACTTTATTGAAGCTCACCTGACCACGCCAGAGTCATTGGATCTTTTTCGGATGATGAAAGAAGCCGTTGATAACGGGATGAAGTACTTGGCAATGGAAGTTTCTAGCCAAGCATATAAGAAGTCCCGAGTTTATGGTCTTCACTTTAATATCGGGGTTTTCTTGAATATTTCTCCAGACCACATTAGTCCTGTAGAACACCCAACCTTTGACGATTATTTGTGGTGCAAGAGTCAGATTATCGTGAATAGTGATACCGTGATTTTGAATCGGGATATGGACTATTATGAGTTGTTGGCTCAAAAAGCTCACGAATTAGGGAAAAAGTTGATTACGTTCGGTAGTGATGAAAGTGATGCAGATTATCGTTACCACGGCAAGGATCATGGTTACTTTGACGTATCAACGCATAATGATAACTTGCCTGAAGTTACTGGTGAATTCCGTGTCATGATTCCGGGACACTTTAACTACAGTAATGCGTTAGCCGCAATTACAGTGAGTGCGCAACTTAAGGATGATACTAGTGATTTTGCTCAGGGATTGAAGGAAACTAAGGTCCCAGGTCGAATGGAATTTTTGAAGAATAATGCCGGAATGGTTGCTTGCGTTGATTACGCTCATAATTACTTGAGCTTGTCCGAAAGCTTTAAGTTTATGAAGCATGAGTATCCCAATGGCCGGTTGATCGTTGTGATCGGTGCTGCTGGTGGTAAGGCAGAATCACGCCGGAAAGATGTTGGTCGGGCGCTTTCTGAATATGCTGATGTTGCAATTTTAACGAGTGAAGATAACTTCTTTGAAGATCCGCACCACATTGATGAAACAATCAAGGAGCATATTACTAATCCAAACGTTAAGGTAATTATCAATGTTGATCGGGTAGCTGCAATTAAGCAGGCATTTGAAATGGCAAAGCCTGGCGATGCAATGTTCATGGCTGCTAAGGGCCGGGAACAATTTATGCACGAAAATGGCCGGGATATTCCTTATGTTGGCGATTACCAATTGTCACAAAAGCTAATGAAAGAGTATGATAAATAGTTGAGTATGATAATTACTTTTATGGTAAACTTTTCTTAGCTTGATAATGATTTTGAAATCGAGGGATAGTAGGTAATGAAAGCATTTCGGCAAACAATGAGCTGGGTAATTCCAATCGTAATTGGGTTATTAATTGCCTTGTTGATCAAACAATTCTTATTCCAAATTGTGCGGGTTGATGGACCATCAATGCTGCCTAACTTACAAAACAATGAACGGGTTTTCTGCTTAAAAACCGCGAAAATCCATCGGGGAAGTGTCATTGTTTTCGATGCCAACGGAGTAGATCCGCAAGTGGCTACCAAGACAGACTATGTTAAGCGGGTAATTGGTGTTCCTGGTGATACCGTTCGTTCCGCCAATGGTAATATTTATGTTAACGGACGAAAGGTTAGCCAGAGTTACATTAACAATACTCAACGGACTTCTGGGACCGGAAATTGGACACTAAAGAGTATCTCGGTTCAGAATAACTGGTTACGAAATAGTGGTGCAACCAAGGTACCAAAGGGTCAATATTTTGTTCTTGGTGATCACCGAAGCGTTTCTAATGATGGTCGTTACTGGGGATTCGTACCAAAGAGCAAGATTGATGGTGTTGTTAAAGTGCCTTCTTGGACTGGAACTGCCACTACTCGTTATAACGTTAATCAGGAGTGGAAGCATTACTGGGCAAATTAAGGCGCAATACCAACCTAGTTAAATTAGAAAAAGTAAAAATTCATAAACTGTTCTAAAGATTCTGGTTAAAGACTAGTATTTTTAGGACAGTTTTTTTATCCTAATTGAAGTAAGAGAGTGGGGAAAACTAGCTTGTCTAGTTTGTTGTCCCAGCTACTGTCTATGAAATATTAAAGAGGACGAGTTAATTCCTAGCTTCGTCTAATAGGAGAATAACAATGCGTTCAAAAAAATTATCAACAATTTTATTAACATCAACGTTAATGATGGCCCTAGCAGCTACCCCTGTTTCTCAGGTTGTCGTTCATGCAGACGATCAAGTAGCAGCAAGTACTAGTTCTACTTCTTCCACCCAAACGCATACATTGAACAAGTCATACGTTGTCTATGGTGCAGGAGCTGCAGATAAGGATGAGCTGAGTAATATTCTGGGCGTTAACAGTGATTTCACAACGCTTACGGCTACTGCCAGTGATTACCAAAAGTATATTAACGCTAATGATTCGACAACTAACGCAGCGATGGTCAGTTCAGTATCAATAGTGCCGACCGATCCTGGCTCTGGGGTAAAAGTGAACGTTAAGAAATTTAATGGTCAGAGCAATATTACCAAGGTGACGGCCCAGCAGTACGCGATGGTAGCGCAAATGGCCGGGGTAACGGATGTGACAATTACGGTCTCTGCTAACCGGCCAGTATCTGGAGAGTCGGCGCTTACAGGGGTATACAAGGCGCTGAGTGAGGATGGAATTAACTTAAATAATCAAAATACTCAATCAGCCAACCAAATGTTAAGTGCCACTAATGATGCGATCGATGCCAACAAGAACGATAGTAGTTATCCAGGAAAGCTAATGGCTGCAGTTGGTGACACAACTAAGCAGATTAATAAGCAAAAGCGGCAAGGAGAACAACCAACCCAGGTTCAAATTGAAAATATCCTAAACCAAAACCTAAAGAAGCAAAATATTTATAACGAAACCAAGAATCACACAACCACGATTATTAATGCATTGGTTCAGTTCAATAATGCGCCAATTAGTTCAAGTAAGGATTATAGTTCCCACGTTACTGACACGATCAATAATGTTAAGAATTCCACGGGCGATATGATGAATAAGGCAAAGCAATTCTTGAATTCAAAAGATGGTAAAGCTGCCCAGCAACAGGCCCAGTCTTGGTGGGATCGCTTTGTGAACTGGATCCAAGGATTTTTCAATTAAAGGATTGACGAACAGGAGCGGCTTCTGTATATTAATAACCGATAGTTAACGGTTAAAAACACAGTGAGTAGGAGAGTAACCTTTTACTGGTCAAAATTAGCGACCCTGAACGAGTGCAAGCAGGGATGACTGGTTTTAGGCGAAGGTAGCCTATGAGTGGTCAGGGCGACGAAATGAAGTCATGACCGGGAGCGCCCGTTACAGCGTCAGCGTATTTATGTACGGAATGAGACATTATTAGTGATAATAATTGTAAATAAAAGGTGGTAACACGCTCTGGCGTCCTTTAAGCAGTTATGCTTAAAGGACGCTTTTTTCAATCGTTAACGATTAAGAGTGATTCATTTTGGGGGAAATAAAAAATGACGGAAACGAAGATCACGGGGCGACAAATAATTGTAATTGCATCCCTAATTTTTGGTGTTTTATTTGGTGCGGGAAACTTAATATTTCCAGTCCATTTAGGTCAATTAGCGGGTGCTCATTGGTTAGGTGCGAGTAGTGGCTTCCTAATTTCAGGTGTCCTGTTACCGTTAATGGCATTACTAGCAATTAGTATTACCCGCTCTAACGGTATTTATGACCTGGCACGACCTAATGGGCACTACTATGCATTAATCTTTCTCATCCTGGTTCAGGCGACTCTAGGGCCGCTATTTGCGATGCCCCGGACTGCTACTGTTCCGTATACAATTGGTTTTGCTCCCCACATTTCTGCAGGCGGTAATGTGGTTGGGTTATTGATTTATACGGGGATTTTTTTCGTAATCGTTTTTGGCTTGACCGTTACTGAGACCAAAATTACGGATTTGATTGGGAAAATTCTTAATCCGGTTTTCTTGGTTCTTTTGTTTATTATTTTCTTCCTTGCCTTTATCAGTCCGATGGGAAAAACTCAAACGACACCAGTTACGGCAGAATATTCGATTCATGCATTCTCAAGTGGCTTTCTCCAGGGATATAATACAATGGATATTTTGGGATGCCTTGCATTTGGGGTTGCAATAATTAGTGCAATTAAGGACCTGGGGATTGAAGATACGAAGAAAATTTCATGGACTACGGCCAAGAGCGGGACAATTGGAATTATGGGAATTGCCGTAATTTATATTTGTCTAATTTGGCTGGGGGCAACTAGTCTTCACCAGTTTAAGGTTGCGGATAATGGGGGTACAACGCTTGCGCAGATTGCTCATTATTATATGGGCTTTGTGGGGGATGCGCTATTGGCGACCTTGACCTCCGTAACGTGTCTAACAACGGCAATGGGACTCGCCGCTGCCTTTTCAGAGGACCTTCACCGGTTATTTCCGCGGGTTTCATACAAGGTGTTCTTGCTGTTTAATTGTCTTTTCTCGTTTCTAGTAGCTAATTTAGGGCTAGATAAGATTATTGCCTGGTCTACTCCGGTATTGGTATTCCTCTATCCTTTGGCAATTGCGTTAACGATTTTGGGAATAACATCACCGCTATTTAAGACTGATCCGATTGTTTACCGAGTTACAACAGGGTTAACTTTTATTCCAGTTGTTTTTGATTTGGTAAATAATTTACCAGTGGAATTGCAAAAGACATCATTCGCTCAAGCAATGATTTCATTTGCTCACCAGTATTTTCCGTTATTTTCACTGGGCTTTTCGTGGATCCCGTTTGCTGTTGCTGGATTTATCATTGGGATTGGAATTCGTTTGGTCCGGAAGCAACAGGGGAAATTAGAGAGCTAAAATAAATGAATCTTTAGCCGAATTTAGTTATACTAGGTTCAACTAAAAGAAGTAAGGAGTAGATGAACAATGGAAATCACAATTAATGGTGAACCGCGACAACTAGTTGGCAATCCGCCAGAAGTTGGCGATGAGTTTCCACACTTTAAGGTTTTTGATAAGAATCACGACAAGATCAAGACTCGGCAATTACTCGGAAAGGTAACACTATTAAGTGTCGTTCCTAACATTGATACTCCGGTATGTAGTATTCAGACAAAGAAGTTCAATTCAACGATGGATCAATTCCCGGACGTTAACTTTTTAACGATCTCAACTAACACCATTGAAGAACAACAAAAGTGGTGTGCGGCTGAAGGAGTTCAAAATATGCAGTTGGTATCTGACAGGGAGGAATCCTTTGGTTATGAATCCAAGCTGCTAATTCCAGATGAAGGCGTCCTAGCTCGTTCTGTTTGGATCCTGGATAAGGACGGCAAAGTAGCATACCGTCAAATCGTCAAAGAATTAACTGATGAACCCGACTATGATCAAGCATTAGCTGAATTGAAGAAGTTATTGTAAAAAATACGCAAAAGAGCCTGGGAAAAAACAAAATGTTTTTCCCAGGTCCTTACTATTACCAGTAATTTTCAAATTTACTGAGTCTAATTGCGGGAATCCAAAATAGGCTCACTCCGTTTCGTAACCCGAGCCTTCGAGTCTAACGCAGCGAAGCAAGCCTATTCGGCTACGAACGATTCTGATGATTTTATCATCATTCATCATTCATCGTTCTAGGTTAGCCCACCAGGCTCTTAAATGGGTTAATTCCCAGCTTCTTCATTCTTTAAGCAAATTTTTAGTCATCAGCTTCGACGCTAATCACTTTCTTGTTTTGGGCGTTAACCTTAACTTCAGTTGACTTCTGACCGTTTACGACTTCAACGTCCCATACTGGGGTGCCATTGTCGTTTTCAAGAGTCCAGGATTGCCCCTGTCCTTTTTTAGCGGCCTTTTCAGCGATCTTGTTGGCTTGCTTCCGACTAATGGCCTTATCTAAATCAAGGTTAGTCTTTTGCTCACCGTTTTCTAACGCCTCTGACTTGGTATTGGTAACCTTACCAGACTTTGCGTCAATATCAGCTGAATATTCTTTTTGATTATCCGCACCAGAAATTTCGTAAACGAACTTGTTTCCCTTAGTTTCTAATTGAATTTCATCAACCTTAACGTTCTTAAACTGCTTATGGAACTTTTTCACAGCATCCTTTTCGTTAAGTTTAATTTTACTGGTTGAAACGGTAGCGGCAGAGACGGCTGGACTTGTAGCCAGAGCGATGCCACCTAGAGAACTGGTGGTTAAGACAGTAACTGCTAACAAATGAGTGAGTTGCTTCTTGAATGATTGTTTTTTCATAATAACCTCCTAGTTAAATGCAACTTTCTATTAACTTAAACATACCTCATAAAAATGAAGATTATTGTGTGATAATTCTTGCTTATTTCTTAAGTTAGTCAAAAAGCAAATAAATTTAAAAAGATGCTTGTAATTTAGAGAAAGACTTGATATTATTATTTGTGCTGTGTTATAGTATGACCCGTTAGTCAAGTGGTTAAGACACCAGCCTTTCACGCTGGTATCGTGGGTTCAAATCCCGCACGGGTCACTTTATTGGGCTATAGCCAAGCGGTAAGGCAACGGTTTTTGGTACCGTCATGCGCTGGTTCGAATCCAGCTAGCCCAATACAGCAAGACACCTGTTAAGTCGTTATGATTTAGCAGGTGTCTTTTTTGGTTTAAAGACGAAGTTAGGTAATAATTATATTAATTATGTTAGAATTAACTTGGATGTGTACATTGGTTATTATTAGGAGGGATAATAGTCAATCATTAGTTAATAAGACAAGCTGGCCAACACAGAGTCAGGATAAGGTAGCGCTAACTAACAATTCAACAACGCAAAGTCAATTACCACAAACCGGTAATCAACGTCATGCAGGTTTGATTGGTCTTGCTGTTCTTGGAGCATTGTTCAGCTTGCTAGGATTCAAAGGGAAACGAGATAGTTTCTAAAGATTATAGTGAGAAAAAATGAGGTTCAATTTTGAACCTCATTTTTTGTTTCATATGAAACATCATAAACTAAAAGTGTCCTTTAACGTCCTTATCAGAAAAAGTTCCGGGATCTGGGATGAAGGAAATATCAGTATCGACGATTCCAAACTTCTTCCGCAGTGTCCGTTCAATCTTTTCAGAAAGCTGATAACTTTCCAAAATGGTCATTTTAGCATCAACCAAAACAGTAGCATCGAGGGAAACAACATTTCCGTTATAGTGAGCTTTAAGTTCGGCGACGTTTTTCACCTTTTTGACTTTCAAAATTGCATGCTTATATTCCCGTTCGGCTTTTGGATCAAAGTAATCGACCAGGTTTAGGCTAGTCTGGAAGAAGATTTTTAATCCAGAATAGAGGATAAAGAAACCAACGATGATACTGGTAACCCCATCAAGCCATGCCAGGTCAAAGAGGAGTGCCCCAGCGATCGCAACCATGGTTCCAATACTAGTAAAGGCATCGGCAAGGCTATCCTGAGCCGAAGCTAGAAGGGCAGCGTTTTGTAGTCGTTGGCCTGCTTTGCGGTTCATGTACCAAACAATAAGCATAATTACTGATGCAATTCCAGCACCGATAATGGCGACTGGTTGGGGAACAACCCGGCTTGCGGGATTTAGCAGTGCCTTGATTCCGTCAAGAATAACGTCAAATGCAATCACGACCATGATAACAGCGGTCACTAAGGAAAAGACGGTTTCGTATCGCCAACGAATAAACTGCATCCGTTGATCGCCACCAAGAATATTTTCATTTTCGTCCGGCATTTCCACACCAGCAATGTCATCATCGTTAATGTCTTGCGCAATATGGAGTCCCATCATTAAGAGAAATGTTGAGATAATCCCAGACAGGTTATTAAATGCGTCGGCCCGTAAAGTTTGCGACTTACTGATCTCGGCTAACCAATATTCAATGATTGAAATTGAAACGTAGGCAATTAAGTTGTAGATCAGGTGACGCTGTGATGCACGAATCTTTGCTAACTCGTTTGCTTGATTATGTTCCCAAAGATTCATTTCACGGTTAATATGCTTTTTTAGCTTACTCAAACTTAGATACTCCCTAAAATACGATTAACTTCTATCATAACGCTAATTCAAGAAGTTAGTTTTTAATTGCCTTAGCTAACCGGCTTAACCCGTCCTTAATTTGGGCAAGCGGGTAAGCGATGTTGATCCGGATAAACTCATTACCGTTACCATGGTAGTAAGTTCCTGGATTAATAATTAACCCGGTTTCTTGACGAATCTTTTGTGCAAGGGCATTGCTATCCTTGGTGACTTCACTAACATCAATCCAGACAAGGTAGGTAGCTGTACCAGGAACAACGTGAAGCTGAGGTAAATTATCGCTGATAAATTGTTCTAAGTATTCTCGATTACCCAGTAAGTATTTCTTGAGTTGGTGAAGCCAGTCGGCACCTTGAGTATAGGCAGCAATGGTACCAGGAATGGCAAGAAGGTTCGGTTCAGCAACTTCATACTTGTTAATTGCACGGGTAAAGCGTTCACGCAGAATTGGGTTGGCAACAATTCCCGTTGCGGCATGAAGGGCAGCAACGTTAAATGTTTTACTTGTTGAAACTAGGGTAACCAGGTTTTGGCGGTATTCTTCGGGAAGAGAAAAAGTTGGTGTATAATCGGGACCCTTTAAAACTAAGTCACCGTGAATTTCATCGCTAATAACAATTACACCATGCTTTTGTGCTAATTTAATAATCCGCATTAGTTCATCACAAGACCAAACATAGCCGGTTGGGTTGTGCGGATTGCAGAGAATCATCAGGGTTGTTAACGGATTGCTCATCTTTTCTTCGAGATCATCCCAGTCAACGGAATAGGTGTAGGTAGAACGATCGTACTTTAATTGGCTTGCTAGGGCGTGGCGACCACTGTTCAGGATTGAGTTGTAGAAGGTATTATAAACTGGTTCCATCAGAAGAACGTTATCACCGGTATGACTTAAGTGGTTAACGCTAGCGGTAATTGAAGGAATTACTCCCGTAGCGAAGCGCATCCAGGAAGTCTGTGCTTCTGCGTTGTGCTCAGTCTTATACCAGTGAGCGACGGCATCAAAGTATTCTTGGCTAGGGTACTCATAGCCGAAAGTACCGGCATTAATTTTATTCTTCATTGCCTGCATGATTTCAGGAGCCGTTTTAAAGTCCATATCAGCAGTTGTCATTGGCAATTCGCCTGGCTTAACATTCCACTTTTCTGAATTAGTATGCTGGCGATCAAGAATCGTGTCAAAATCGTACTTCATAGTTAATCATTCCTTTATTTATCCTTAAATTAAAATTCATTCATACCTGATTGTACATCAATTTATATTGACGCCCCAGATAATGCTTCTCGACAATCAGTCATTCAAGAACCGAATATAACGTAATTAGGTATAAGTATTTTTACTTTTAATTAGTTAGTGTTACTTTAAAATAAGGATATTAATTGTACTAATTAATATTATAGGATTATTCTTAATTAGTGGGTATCTTGATAATAAGAGGAGCGCAAAGGGGAATAACTAACATGCAAGAAATTAAAGATGACTATTATGATGGCGAACGACCACTTTACGGGATCCACGACACCAAATTAATCAATACTACATTTGGTAAGGGTGAATCACCACTAAAGGAGACGGCTAATTTAGCATTAGATGGAGTTCTGTTCACCTGGAAGTATCCACTCTGGTATTCTGATCACATTAAGGTAACGGACACGATTTTTGAAGAAATGTCGCGTTCAGGGATTTGGTATACCAATGATATTGAAATTACTAACAGCACGATTCAAGCCCCAAAGGAATTTCGACGGTGTGACGGCATTACTCTCGACAACGTTCACTTCTCTGACGCTGAAGAGACAATGTGGAGCTGTAAGAATATTAAGATGCATGATGTATATGCTAACGGGGACTACCTGGGGATGAACAGCGAGAACATTTATGTTGATCACCTTGATCTAGTGGGTAACTATGTTTTTGATGGGGCAAAAAACGTTGAGGTTCATAACTCACGGCTAGTTTCAAAGGATGCCTTTTGGAATTGCGAAAATGTTACCATTTATGATTCGAAGATTAGCGGTGAGTATCTCGCTTGGAATACCAAGAACATCACCTTCATTAACTGTACGATTGAGAGTGATCAAGGATTGTGTTATGTTGACCATTTGACAATGAAGAATTGTCGGACGCTTCGAACAGATCTTGCCTTTGAATTATGTAGCAATATTGATGCAGAAATTAAGGGATCGATTATGAGCATCAAAAATCCAATCAGCGGTCAAATTAAAGTTGATCACGTCGATGAAATTATTATGGATGATCCGAAGATCGATCAAAGCAAGATTAAAATTATTCAAAATGATCAAGGTTAGTGTGGAGAAAAAGCAAGCACAGTTGAAGTGGTTCAGTTTTTAAATGATCTGAATTATTAAAGGTGGTATCATTAATATAAGCTAATTTTAATCTTATTTTAATGAGTGAAGGGAGTTTTCCGAATGTCACGAAAAGTTGCCGTTATTGGAATGGGTCACGTTGGCTCAACAGTTGCCCACTACATTGTTGCTAACGGGTTTGCTGATGACCTAGTATTAATTGATTCCAATGAAGATAAGATGAATGCCGATGCTCTTGATTTGAAGGACGCAATGCCTAACTTGCCGTACCACACCAATATTGTGGTTAATAATTATTCAGCATTAAAGGATGCTGAAGTAATCGTTTCAGCAGTGGGAAATATCAAGCTTCAAGATCAGCCGCAAGCTGACCGGTTCGTTGAATTACCATTTACTTGGAAAGCAGTTAATGACGTTGCCCCTAAAATTAAGGAAAGTGGCTTTTCAGGGAAGATTGTAGTCATTTCAAATCCAGTTGATGTAATTACGTCCTTGTATCAACAGTTGACGGGACTGCCAAAGAATCAAGTAATCGGGACAGGAACATTGCTTGATTCTGCTCGAATGAAGCGGGTCGTTGCGGATGAGTTTAATGTCGATCCGCGTTCCGTTAGTGGATACAACCTTGGTGAACACGGGAACTCACAATTTACTGCTTGGTCAACTGTTCGGGTTCTTGATCAGCCAATTACTAAGCTTGCGGCAGAACGGAATATTGATTTACCAGAACTAGATAAGGAATCTAAGCTTGGTGGCTGGTATGTATTCAAGGGAAAGAAGTACACCAGCTACGGGGTTGCTACAGCGGCTGTGCGGTTAGTTAATGTTATTTTAAGTGACTCACGGACTGAGCTTCCTGTATCGAATTTCCGTGAAGAATACGGCGTCTACCTTTCTTACCCTGCAATTGTTGGTCGTCAAGGAATTCTTGAACAAAGCCAATTAGACTTGACTGAAGAAGAATTACAGAAATTACAGAACTCTGCTAATTTCATTAAGCAAAAATTCAATGAAAGTAAGTAGGGCTTAAGATAGAGTGAAAAACTCCTTGGGAAATATGGTAATTCTCAAGGAGTTTTTTTTCGTATAATAATAGTAATTAAAACTAGGGAAGAAGTGGCGAGAATGGTAAATCGGGTAATGATCCTCGGTAGTATTAATGTTGATTCAATCTATCAAGTAACGCGGTTTCCGCAACCGAGAGAAACAATTGCGGTAAAGCAGAAGAGCTATGCACCGGGTGGCAAAGGTGCTAATCAGGCTGTTGCAGCAGCTCGTTCTGGAGCGAAAGTTTCATTTGTTGGTGCGGTTGGTGCTGATAATGATGGCCAAGAAATGGTTAAAACATTAGCAGAGAATAATGTGGACACGAGTAGGATTGCCGTTGATCCGGATAACGGAACCGGTAGTGCGGTAATCACGGTCGATGAAAATGGTCAGAACGACATTATGGTTTACGGGGGTGCCAATCAGGCGATGACGACAGCCCAGCTTAACGATTTAGAGCAGGAATTAACTGGTACGGACTTTATCGTTGCCCAACTGGAGACACCGCAGGAAGTTACGCTAGCTGCTTTCAAGCTTGCCAGACAGCAAAATGTAACGACAATCCTTAACCCGGCGCCAGCAGTGGAGTTAATTCCTGAATTGTTGAAGTATACCGATATTGTTGTCCCGAATGAAACTGAAAGTTCCTTATTGACGGGGATTTCAGTTAATGATGAATCATCAATGCTTCAAAATGCAGAGTATTTTAAGACGCAAGGGGTAAAAAACACGATTATTACTCTAGGAGATCGAGGAGTGTTCTACGCAACAGCTGATGGTCATCATGGCTTGGTTCCGGCATTTAAAGTAAAGCCAGTAGATACCACAGCAGCAGGTGATACGTTTATCGGCGCACTTAGCTCACAGTTGAGTCCAGATCTGGAAAACTTTGAATCAGCAATAACGTACGCCCAACGAGCTTCCAGTTTAGCTGTATAGGGGATGGGCGCGATGCCATCAATTCCGCTTGCTGAAGAAGTCAAAGAAGCATTGAGATAAAAAATTAGCAAGTCTGAGAAGAATAGCTCAGCCTTGCTATTTTTTTAAATTCTTTCCGGCTCTCCATAGGCGTATCCCTGACGGAGGTTGATATTAAGCTGGTTGGCTAGGGCAACTTGGTCAGCATCTTCAACTTTACCTACGATTGGAGTAGTTCCTTCTTTGCGGGCGAATCGTTGTCATTGAGCAAGGGTAATATCGATCCAGTGGGAAGGCGATTTCTTAAACGAGTGAATATCAAACTTAAGAAAGTCGGTATATGGAAGATAAGGTTTAATAATCCGGTAGGTCTTCTTAGAGGAGTCAACGTTTTCAATGGTTATTTTGATATGGGGATGATCTATTTGCTTCAGTACTTTTAATACTTTATGGCGCTGAATAAAATTCGCCTGGCAAAGATCAGAAGCGTCAATCTCAATTATTAGTTGATGATGGTTAACCACCCCGAGAATCCACTTAAAAAAGTAAGCTGCACGGAAATCAGATATTTGGCTAACAGTCATATTCAGAGAAAGAAACTTAATATTAGCGATAATTTTGGGATCAATTTTTTGGATAGTATGAACAATTTTGCTTAATGGAAAGTTGTTCACATCGGATGGTAGTTGCCAATGCTGTGTTTGCGAATTAAATTCACGAAGAAGCAACTCGTAACCCTGAATTTTTTTATGGTGATTATAAATCGGTTGACCAAAGTATTTGTATTTACTTGAAAATTCTTGATCCCGATCGATTCCCTTTTTATTCCTGTAACGGATCCGTGCCTCAATGCAAAGCAAGCAGCAACTGAGGGTGAAGATGATAAAGATCCACCAGAAAAAAGTTTTTAAATCATTCATCAGAACTAACCTTTCGTTTTGGACTAATCCATTTACCGCTTCCGTGACCCAATACCGTTTTAACTGCTTTAACAAAGGTGGTAACGATTGTTAATGGATTGACGAGCCATGTGAAGAGGAGGTAAAGGGGCGAGAAAGCAAAGTAGCGCAGTTTGGTCCCGTTAAAGTCAAGAATTAACGCGGCTAAAACTTGGAAAAGGCCAGCAATTAACTGGAAACTAACAAAAATCATACTCATTACAATTCCGTGCCAGACTCGCTCATAATTGCCCGTAAGGAAAAATGACGTCATTAAGATAACAAAAATTACATTGGTAATCCAAAAGAAGAATGACCAGACGATTGAAAGGGTCGTGTCAACTAACATTGGGATAACAAAACGAAAACGCCAAGGATGAGAGATAATTTTAGTAAAGTTGGTTAGCCAGACTTCGGTTCCTCCTTGGGCCCACCGAGTTCGTTGTCGGTAAAGGTCACGGAATGATTCCGGAACATTCATGTGAAAGACAATGTCAGGCGCAAATTTGGGAACAACATTCATGAAAGTATGATCCCAGGCAATACTGATGTCCTCTGTTGCCCGATCCTGACGAAAACCACCAACATTAATTAAAAAGTTTCGCCGATACATTGTATTTGCGCCACTATAGGCATACATCGTATTATTTACGGCAGTTTGACTACGTTTGATAATTCCAACAATGCTAGAAAATTCAACAGTTTGTGACTTTCCCCAGAGCGTTGATCGGTTATAAACATCCATATTGGCAGTGATTGCAGCATAGTTAACACCATTTGGACTAGTAAAATACTGCATATACTTAGTTAATGCATCTGGTTCTGGAATCGTGTCAGCATCATTGCTAAGAATATATTCCCCCTTAGCAAAAAAGATCCCAATATTAAAGGCATGGGCTTTTCCTTGATTTTCATCAATTCTAATTACCCGGAGCCGAGGAAATGACTTTTGCATTTGGTGTAATATCTCTGGGGTGCGATCAGTACTTCCATCATCCATTACTAAGACTTCATAGTTATGGTAATGGAGTTTGGTTAAGAGATATTTAAGGGTGCTTTGGATGACAACTTCTTCGTTGTGGGCCGGAATCATGATCGTAATGAATGGTTCATTCTCTAACTTCACATCAGGAAGAAGTTCTTCATGGTGACGAAAAAGCATGTATGATACCGCACCAAAAAACCAGAACATTGCCCCCAAAATTGGGTAGAGACAAAGAATTAGGGTAACAACAAAGAGAAAGCTTTCCCAAGGTGTCGTCGTATTCAAAGCAGCGTCAAAAATATTAGAAACCATTAGTTGTCGGCCTCCGTATTTTTATTAGCGATAACTTCTTTTAGCTGGTTTTTGGCAAGGTTTTGTTCAGGCTTTACCGTGTAGTTCCGTAAATTTTGGCGTTGCTTTTCAGCCCCAAAACGAGCGGTCATAAACTTTTCTGCCGTTTGCCGTTCCCAATGATTCTTAGTGATGTCAAATAACGGCCATTTATTGACTAACCCTCGAGAGCGCTGGAACTGAATGTATCCCATTGCCAGACAAAAAACAGCGATCATTCCTAAAGCAAAGGTTAAAAAGATTACCAAGAAGTTTAATTCCTGAAATCCTTCAGTATAATGCCAAAAGAAATGACCGTGACGGCCGTGAGTTAGGTAAGCTAAATATGTGGCGCTTGTAATGATAATTGGTGTAAATAGAATTAACCAACAAGCTAGTGCGACCAATGTTTGGCGAACTTTAATTCCCCAGTGACCATGTTCAAAGAAATGGTCCCGATAATTATTGCGTGTGCTAGTATTCATAAAATTAAATCGGTAATGAAATCCCCATGACAATCATTACCGTTCCCCCCTAGTTAAATGAATAGAAAATTTCTGCAAAAAATCATATCACAAAATTACCATAAAATGGCTAATAAGATAAATGCTTCTAGACAGTCGATTATCTTACAAAGATTAAAGTGAAGCTGGGAATTGACTTTCTCGGAGGGACGGTTGACTAACCTAGAACGATGAATGATGATGAAATCATCAGAATCGTTCGTAGTTAGGCTCGAGTCCCTCAGTTAATTCCCGCGATTAGACTCTATAGGTTCGGAGAGCGTTAAATATGGAAAGGGGATGAGAAAAAACGCCTAGTTTTTTCCCATCCTCCCCAGATTTTCCTAGATTAAATTAGCAAGGAGCAGTAAAATTTGAAAGTTATTAAAAATTACAACGAAAAGGTGAAGTTAATTTGGCGATCCAACTTTTTAGTGCAGTTATTTATTTGCCAATAATTGTTATCTGTATGATTATTAGTCAAATTTACTTTGAACGGTATTGGGAATCGTTTCAAGGAAATAAACTAGCAAATTGCGGGTTAGTTGCGACAATTATGATCACATATTTTATTCAGGAGTTCTGCTTATTACAGTTATCCTTATTTAATATTAATGAAGTTGCTTTTATGCAGGTCGTTTCAGTCACAATGGTCTTTCGTAATAGTAAAAACAAGCTTTGGTGGGGACTCTTAGCGATTACGCCTATATTTGCAAATGCGGTTGAAGTTCTTTTGGGAATTGAATCAATAAGTACCTGGTGGATTTGGCTTGGCGAATCAGCAATTTTTCTGCTAGTTTGCGGAGTGTTAGTGCAATGGAAGGGGATTTCAATTCGGATTCGCTATCCCTTGGCAATCTTAAGTTTAAGTTTGGTTGGAATTATCTCATTAGGAATTGAGAATAATTTTACCGTTGTTACTGTTGCTGCAGCGACACTAGGTCTTATGATCATTTTATTTTTCGAAAGTCGCCGGTATGAAAGTGAGATTAGAAATGAGGAAAAGATCAAACTTCTGCAAAGGGAAAGCGAGCGGGATGATCTTACCGGATTACTTAATTATCGGGCTCTTAGTCAGGAAATTAGTGCATTAACCGAGGATCGCGACATCCACAGTATTGTGATTGGTGGACTGGATATTGACCATTTTAAGCGAATTAATGATACATACGGTCATTTTGTGGGGAATGAGGTTCTTAATTACTTTTCAACGGTATTTCGTAAAAAGATTCATGAGGCATTCCCTGATCATGGATATGTTTACCGCTTTGGTGGCGAGGAGTTTACAATCGTTGTCTCAAACCATTCGATTGAGGAAGTCTATACTCTCCTTCAAACAATTGAAAAGCAATTTAGTGAGCAGCCAATTGTCACTAAAGAGGGAGTGAAAATTACGATCAGTTTTTCTTGCAGTTTAACTAATCATTTGAATGGTGAATTGCTTGATCTGACCTTGAAGCGAGCAGATAAAATGTTGTATAGTGTAAAGAATAATGGGCGTGGCTGAATCGTGACCGACCACCATAGTACGCCAGAAGAGAATGTCGCAATAAATTGATAAGACAAAAAGTAAAATGAATGAGTGATAAAAATTATAATTAGCAGTGAGAAATTACATAATATCTTTCAGCCGATTTTTCAAGTTGACCACGAGATGAACGCTAAAGTTAACACGTATGAAATGTTAATGCGGGACTCATCAGGGGCATTTCCGGGGATGGAATTTTTAAATAGTCTTACCACCCCAGAAGGGAACGAGCAGTGGATCTCCATTAGTAAGAAATCCCTTGCCGATGCTTTGACCGCTCATCCCCAACGAAAAATTTATATTAATTTAGAACCATGCCAAATGGAGTTCGATAGTGTTTGGCAATTTCTGGAGGAGATTCATGAGCAATACGGCTCTCAAGTAGCAATTGAGATTACGGAAAGGCGAGAGACAATCCACAGTCTTGATTACCTTGATGAAGAGATTCTCCGGTTAAAGAAGATGGGGTTTGAATTAGCAATTGATGATGTTTGTGCTGGAAGTAACAGCTATGCTTTCATTGTTCGTCAATTGTCGGCAATTCAACGAATTAAATTATCACTATTAGTTTTCAAGAATGAAGATCATGAAACAACACGGAATTTTGTTAACGCTTGGTTAACTTTTGCCACTCATCATCACCTTGATTTTGTGATTGAAGGGATTGCCGATCGCCAACTAGCAGAAACTTTTGCAGGTAATCCAACTATTCTCCAGCAAGGTTTTTACTGGAGTAAGGGCTCGGCAGAAATTTAGTGTAATTCAAAAAAGCATCAGAGATCGACTAGTAAGTCGGTTTCTGATGCTTTTTAACGTTTTAGTATTGTTTAGTATTATGTGTTACCTTGCTAATGATAATAATTATTAGCTCAACTAAACCGATTACTATTGTGCATATGATAAAGAGGCTGTGGTATGAAAATGATTCAATTATTATTCCGCCAAGTAAAGGACCACCAGCTTTGCCCAATGAGGTTGCAGCATTAAAGAATCCTTGATACTTCCCCTTTAGCTTTTTAGGTGAGAGATCAGCGATAATTGCCGGAATGCTTGGAAACGCGGTTGCTTCTCCTAATGTAAGAATTACCATTCCTAACACAAATAATGAGTAAGTGTGGGCAAATATTAATACAACAAATGATAGACAACAGGCAAAGATACCAAAATAGACAAATAAGAAATCGTTTTTAATTTGTTTAGTCAACCAGTTAATAATTAATTGAAAGATAACGATTAAAAAACCATTGATTGTCCATAGAAGACTATAAAGCGACATCGTAATTCCGTTATCAGTCATGTAAACTGATAGGTTGCTTGACCATTGAGCATATGTTAACCAAATAATAGCAATTGAACCGAATAAAGTGAAAATAATAATTCGGTTAGCCATTGGTAGTTGATAGCTTGTAGTTCTTCTTTTTGTTTTCTTTTGCTGTAAATGGAGCGACTCAATATGGAAATGTCTAGCAGCCACAATCGTATAAGCTAGATACATTGCGATTGTAATTACGAAAAGTGGGGCAACTTAATTACCAGTCATTTGATAAAATGGCCCGGCAATCATGGTTCCTAAGACAACTCCTAAGTTGTTAGTGAAATATAACATATTAAAAACAAATCTACTACTTTGCTTTTTTAATTGGGTACCAAATGAGTTTAAGAGAGTAATTATCCACCCGTTAAAAAAGCCATAAAAAGTTAAGAGAATGGGATAAGTGGGCCACCCATTAAATTTAACTAGTATGGTCATAATAATTGAGGTAATAAGGCCACTAACCATTAGCTTCTGGGGGTTATAGCGATCAAATAATGTTCCAGCAATTGAACTACCAATTACGTTTGCACACGAATAAAGCATTAAAACAATTCCTGAAATTGTTAACGATTGGTGTAGCTGGTTATGCATGTAAATAGTTGTTAATGGCCAAATAAAACTGTTACCGAAACTACCGAAAAGTTCTCCAAGTAATAACCAGTGTAGTTTGAGCTTCTTATCCATAACAACATTCCTCCTTTTTTAATAAAAAAGGGTTGAGAAAATTCTCAACCCTTTGGTCCTCTAGCCAAATAAATGGAGAGGCTTGGTTAGTGTTATTTAATTATTACAAACTAGATATGTTTTACAACAGCTGAGCCCAGACGTGTTTGCTAGAAATAACACTTTATGGGTTCAAACGGTTAAGCATCCGTGGGAATGGGATGTTTTCCCGAATGTGATCTTGAAGAGTAATCCATGCAAGGAACCGTTCAAGTCCCATTCCAAATCCGGAGTGAGGAACTGAGCCGTACTTCCGCAAGTCATCGTACCAACCGTAGTCTTCCTTACTTAAACCGTTTTCTTCAAGCTTGTTAGTGATGTATTCATAGTCGTATGAACGTTCTGAACCACCAATAATTTCACCGTATCCTTCTGGTGCAAGTAAGTCAGCACAGATAACTTGACGATCATCTTCAGGATCAGATGGCATGTAGAAGGCTTTGATTTCTTTTGGATAGTTCTTAATGAAGACTGGCTTCTTGAATTGGTCAGCGAGGTAGGTTTCCTCTGGTGAACCAAAATCATCACCATACTTAGAATCAAAACCGCCTTCTTGAAGCATTTCAATTGCCTTCTTGTAGGTGATCCGAGGGTAAGGTAATTCAGTAAATGGCTTGAGGCTTTCTACACTTCGACCCACCATTTCTAGTTCAGTTGCACAGTGGTCAATTAAGTCTTGAATTAAATAGGCAATGTATTGCTCTTGGATTTCTTCACTCTCATCTTCGTGCATCCAGGCCATTTCGGGTTCAATCATCCAAAATTCCATTAAGTGACGACGAGTTTTTGATTTTTCAGCCCGGAATGTTGGTCCCATTGAATAAACACGACCAAGTGCCATTGCTCCAGCTTCTTCATATAACTGTCCAGATTGGGAAAGGTAGGCAGAACGGTCAAAGTAATCAGTTTCGAATAATTCGGTTGTCCCTTCTGGAGCACTACCAGTTAATTCTGGAGCATCGAATTGAGTAAAGCCGTGCTTGTCAAAGAATTCCATTGTGGCAAGCTTAACCCGGCTCCGGATTCGCATCAATGCCCATGGCTTACGAGAACGGAGCCATAAGTGACGGTGATCAAGTAAGAATTCAATCCCGTGTTCCTTGTTACCGATTGGGTAATCTTCGCTTTCACTAACGATTTTGAAGTCCTTGATGTGGATTTCGTAACCGAACTTTGACCGCTTATCTTCAGCGATTTCACCAGTTACCCAAAAACTGGTTTCTTGGTGAAGATCATGCTTGGCAGAATCAAACTTAGCTTCATCAACATCATTTTTCCGGATAATCCCTTGGAAGAAGCCGGTTCCGTCACGTAACTGTAAGAAGGCGATCTTCCCACTAGACCGCTTATCAGTTAACCAAACACCAATCTTGACAGTTTCCCCAACGTGTTGAGGGGCTTGACTAATTGTAATTGTTTCCACTTTAATACTCTCCCTTAATCAATTATTTTTTATAGAATTTGAATGTGTGCAGCCTCACACTTTTTAAGCATCTCTTTTGGCCAGATACTTGCTTGAACTTCACCCACATGAGCCTTACCAAGCAAGAGCATGCAGAGCCGAGATTGACCAATTCCTCCACCAATTGTATATGGTAATTCGCCATTGAGCAACATCTTATGGAATGGTAATTTTTCCCGGTCGGTAGCACCAGCTTGTTCGAGTTGGTACTTCATTGATTCTGGACTAACCCGAATTCCCATGCTAGAAATTTCAAGCTTCTTTTGGAGAGGCTTGTACCAGAAAATAATGTCACCGTTAAGACTCCAGTCATCGTAGTCGGGTGCCCGGCCATCGTGAGGCTTACCAGAACGCTTCAACTTGTCCCCAATCTTCATAACGAAGACAGCGCCCATTTCCTTGGCGATTTTATCTTCCCGTTCCATTGGGGTGAGGTCTGGCCACCGGTCTTCAAGCTCTTGGGTAGTAACAAAATGAATATCATCTGGCAATTGGTAAACAGCATCAGGATAAAGGTACCATAATTCCTTTTCAATCCGCTTAATAACCTTGAAGATTTGGCGAACGGTTGCCTTCAAGGTTTGTTCAGTCCGTTCTTCCTTAGTGATGATCTTTTCCCAGTCCCATTGGTCAACATAAATGGAGTGGAAGTTATCTAAGTCCTCATCTTTCCGGATGGCGTTCATGTTGGTGTAGAGACCTTCGTGAAGACCGAAACCGTACTTCTTTAATGCTAATCGTTTCCACTTAGCAAGAGAATGAACGACTTCAATAGTTTCACCTGGCATTCCCTTCATATCGAAGGAAACTGGCTTTTCAATTCCGTTAAGGTTATCGTTCAATCCGGTGCTCTTATCAACAAACATTGGTGCCGACATCCGTTGTAAGTGTAGTTCTTGACCAAATTCATCCTGGAAGTTTTCACGAATGAACCGGATGGCAGCTTCTGTATCACGAATAGACAATTTTGGATCGTAATCCTTTGGAATAATTAAACTCATAATTAGCAACTCCTTAATATGCTTAGAATCGAGGATAAATAAAAAAGCCCTTCATCCCCAACATCTAAGGGACGAAAGGCTTTTGTTCCGCGGTACCACCCAAATTGTCTGAAATATTATTAGACCATCTTATCGAGTACAAGAATACTCTCCCGGCGAGATAACGTACCGGTGACGACTAAGCCTACTTTAAACGAGGTTATTTGGGTTAGTAGCATGGAAAAAGTGTTTTTCAATAATCCAGGTGCTATCGGTCTCCCACTATCACCGACTCACTGTTAGACTGAAAATTATTTACTCGTCTTTCTCATCGCTTTTGTAAATCTTTAATTGTATTCTAACTGAATTTTTAGAAATTGCAACCACTTTTTAAAAATTTCTTGGAAAAAGACAAGAGACAGGAAAAATTTCATCTTTTCTCTGCCTCTTTCAGGATACTTTCAAATATTCAGTTAATTAGTTAAAACGGCGCTTTAATAAGCCAAAACCAAACATTGAAGCAAGGGAAGTCAATCCAAGCCCAGTAGCGGCCACTGCTTCACCATTGTTGTTACCAGTTTGTGGTAAAGTCTTCATTCCACTGTTTGACTTAGTTGCAACATAGGTTGGTTGTTGGGTATTAGCTGTGGTTGAACTAGAAGCGGTAGTAGCAGCTGAATTTTGTGCCCGTACTTGTGAATTATTATTAGTAACAGATTGACTATTACTTTGCTGAACGTTGTTGTTTGCCTTGTGACCATCTAGTTGAGTAGTTAATCGAATGGCATCACCATTACCTTGCTTGGCAGCAGTGACAAAATCAACTTTACTGTCTGGATAAACAGTTTTCCAGTAGTTTTCCAAGTTTTGGTATGAATCAGCGTGTGCAGTTGTATTAACAGCAGCAACCCCCATAGTCATTGCAGCAACAAGAGTAGTACCAGAAATAGCTAATTTTTTCAGATTTTTCATTATTAAATCCCCCAATAATAAAATTTGCCATAAGCTATTTTTAGACTAGCTCTCTTAGTCAATTAGTCGCAATAGCGTAAAGAAGATTTTATTATTTTCACTGTTTTAACTGAAAAAGTATCAAAGTTTTTTCAGTTAAAATGATGATCAGCGTGGGTGATATTATTTTTTTAACTGCCTTAAAACTTCATCAGCAATTTCGTGGTTAGTCCACATCCAAATTGCGTGACCAAGACTTTCGGAAAGGTGTTCTTCAAAAGGCTGATCTTTAGCATCAGGAACAGTCTTCATTGCGGGCATAATTACTAAGTGAAAGGCAACCCAAACAGCGATCCCAAATGGAATTCCTTCACCAAGGGTTAGTAATTTAACCTTCTTTTCTAGTAGGGCAGCATAGGCAGTCGCAAAGGAAATCGAGAAGCCAAAGTGAACTAGGTATGATACCCAAGGAAGTTGTTGCCCAGAGTATGTATAAGTAGCTTGAGTAAGTTTAGCGGGAACCCCGAGTTGTTGAAGCAAAGTTTGGGGTGGATTAACCTTATCCCGTTCGGCAGTTCGAGGTGGGAGAATATTTTCCCAGCCGAGTTTAACAAGACCAGAGATTACCCCAGCAGCAGTTCCAGCAATTAAAGTGTTCTTTAAATTAAGTTTTGACATTTTAGGTCACTCCTTTGATGGATTAATAGTATTTTTATCTGCCATTCGTTTGAGGTAGTGCCAAATTTGTGATCGATAGCGACGAAGGCAGAATAGCAACAGTAGGTAAACCAAAATACATAAACCGATCCAAAGCGGGTCTTGCGAAACAAAAGCGGCAAACACGACTGCATTAAGTGGCCGGGCCATCAAATTAAAACTCGTTACAAGAACAATCCCGGCAGGAATAGCGGCTCCGTAGTGAGAGATGGCTCCAGTATAAATTGAAGCTAGCCAGCTAGAGCAGTATAGGCCGATACTGAACCAGACTATTCCGTTGGCGATGACTTTGAGAATGTTCCCGTTAGTGATCGCAACGATAGACTCGACCATAAAGGGCAGGGCAATCAGATCAACAACTGGTAAAGTACGATTGCCCGGCAGAATAAAGGCAATTACGACCATAATTGGAATTAAAATAATTCCTGAAATAATCGTTGCTGATTCACCATACCCAACGCCATCATCTACCGCGAGAAACCAGCGCTTACGGTCGTTGATGGGATCGGTAATGTGTTGAGTATTAGCCGCGGTTTTCCGTTGTTGATCAATGCTATTAGCTAGAGGCTTAAACGCTTTAGCAAAGACGTCAGTAACTAACGGAAAAATAGTCATTACAGCTGCTAATTGAACGGCAAATTGAAAGATTTGACCCCAAGCATGGTAACTAGCGAGCCGATTAAGGTTGCCAAGAATTCCAATTAGTAAACCGAGGATTGCCCCGAGAGTAGTTGGTTGACCAAAGACACCAAACTTCTGTTGAAAGGTCTTTGGTGTTAAGTGGACCTTATTGAAGCCAAGCATGTTCCATAATGGATCCAACAAAATTGCCGGAACGGTCTGGACGATATTTTGAGCAGCACAGACCGTTGTGTTCTTGATTTGATAATAAGATGACCAACGATCTGCTTGAATTTCAGCCAATTCAAGAGTATAGAGAAGCATGAAAAATGATAATCCCATTGCTAACCAAAAATTATGGGTAGCGTAATAGGCAAGTGTTCCCCAAATCATAAAGCCAAAGTTATTCCATAAGTTAGAGGGCATAAAGACCTTTGTGACTCCAACCGCGAAAAGAATAAATTCTGCAATAAGGCCGAATACAAAGAAGGCAAGACCAACTGAGGAGTTAAAACTCGCCAGGGAACCTGCTTGCCAGCCAATATCGACCACTGGAAGCTTGATGCCGACATTGTTAACCATTTGGTGGATGATTTTAGTGACAACTGGAGTAAACTCACCAATAATCCAGGAGAACCCCGTTAACCCAACTCCGACATACAAGGCGGACATTGCCGCAGTCTTTAGTTTAACCCGAAGAAAAAGGGCAATAATGAAGATCATGATTGGGACAACAACGGTAGCGCCAAAAGCGTTGAAAAAATGACTTACAGATGAAAGCAAAACTTCATCCTCTTTCTATTTGTCATGAAATAATAGCAAAAGTAATTACTAGGTAAGCCTAATAATTACAAAATAAGCTTACCTAGTAACCATTTATTTTATTGTACAACGAAAGGTGGGAAGGGTTAGGTTAAACGCTTGTTAATTAATTCTGATCATAGCTTAAAATATCGCCAGGTTGACATTTTAAAATTTGACATAGCTTATTTAAGGTTGCAAAACGGATCCCTTTTGCTTTACCAGTTTTTAAAATTGAGAGGTTTGCTGGTGTAATCCCGATTTCTTTTGCCAATTCTTTGGAAGAAATTCCCTGCTTTTCCATAACAACCCCCAAATTAACTCTAATCATTTATTACCACCTCTACTAAATAATACTGTTATTTTCGTTTTGTAAAGCTAGTCCACGTTTAAAGATAAAGTAGACGAGGTAGCAAATAATTAGTGAAATAAAGTAGGTGTAATAATTACCGCACGGAAAGAAGTCAACCTGGGCTGTTACGTTAATAAAATGGTTAACGACCGTGTTAATTCCGTCAAGGATAGTAAGAACAAGGAACGAGAACATTAATTTACGTAAAGCTACCATGTTTGCAGGAGCAAAGTATTTTTGAAGATTAATATTATCGAGAATATTATGCAAAGCAAAACAGCCGTACAAGAAAACAACCATAAAAAGTAAAATATCGAAGTAAAGAAGGAGTTCAATTGTTAAGTTATTACCAATTAGTTTAAAGGAAATAGGATCAGTGAAAATATAAACCGGGCCGACAATTAAGAAGCAGATTCCTAAAAGGCCGTTTGAAATAATTCCAAAATCAACTAATGCTTGAATAGTTCCGAGAAGAAATTTATTAATCTTTTTCATTGTTAACACCGCTTTCACAAGGATTATCGTTATTATAAAACGATATTAAATTATTGTAAAGCGATAATTTAATATCGAATAACAATAACATCAACACAAAAAAGGACGTGAAAAAGAAGTCGTTTATGACTTCCTTTTCACGTCCCTTTCGTTTATCTCTTAGTTAGGCAATTTTACTAAAGCAGCGATCCCCATTCCACCACCAACGCAGAGGGAGGCAATCCCAGTTTGCTTTTGCAGATCCTGCATTTCGTGGACAAGGGTAACAACAATTCGGGCTCCTGAACAGCCGACCGGATGGCCAAGGGCGATTGCACCACCACGAGGATTAACCTTATGATCATCTAGCTTTAGTAGTTGCTCGCAGGCAATTGATTGTCCGGCAAAGGCTTCATTTAACTCAAAAAGATCAACGGCATCTTTATCAAGGCCGGTTTGAGCAAATAACTTATTGATGGCGTAATATGGACCAAGTCCCATTACTGCAGGATCAAGGCCAATAGTAGCGGAAGTCTGCCATTCTGCCAGAGGGGTCAGGTGATACTTCTTAACTGCTGATTCACTAGCGAGAATGACTGCAGCAGCACCATCGTTTAATCCAGAAGCATTTCCTGCCGTAACTGAACCATCCTTTTTGAAAGCTGGTTTCAATCCCTGGAGAGCGGCCAGAGAAGTGTTGGCTCGGGGAGCTTCGTCAGTATCAATTGCGGTATCTTGGTGGTGGATAGTGACGTTGACTGGGGTGATTTCAGCGTCAAAAGTATGGCCTTGCTGTGCTTGGACAGCCTTTTGGTGACTGTGAAGAGCGAATTCGTCTTGTTGGTAACGAGCAATATGATAGCGTTCGTTAACATTTTCAGCGGTAATGCCCATTGCGTAGCCACCCCAGGCATCTTGGAGAGCATCGTTCTGCATGGTATCTACCAGCTCACCATTCCCGAATTTATAACCATGACGGGCATTTAAAAGAACGTATGGGGCACGAGACATGCTTTCCATCCCACCAGCAACAATCACCTGGGCCTGTTCAGACTGAATCAATGAGACACCAAGAATAATGCTGGATAGTCCCGAACCACAGACATCATTGATTGTAATTGCTGGAGTTGCTTGATCCAACCCAGCAGCGATGGCAGCTTGACGGGCAGGATTTTGTCCAGCACCAGCTTGGAGAACATTCCCCATTAAGACTTGATCAACCTGCTTGGCAGAAATGCTAGCTTTGTGCACCGCATCTTTAATTACAGTTGCCCCTAAATCAATTGCTGACTTTGATGAAAGGGCCCCACCAAACTTACCGATTGGTGTCCGTTGAGCTGCAACAATGTAAACTTTTTCCATCAATTATTTCTCCCCACAAAATAAAATTACTGTACTAGTTTAGCGAGAAAAAAGAGGAGCCGCAAGCATTTGACCCGGACTTTGTGAATCATTAATCTTATTTTAAAAGTTGGGGATTAATTTTCCGATCGCGGTAATAAAATTTTCGATCGTGTTCAGAAATTTGCCGAGAAACTTTAGCTGGAACACCCATTGCAACAACATTTGCCGGAATATCACAGGTGACGACAGCGCCAGCACCAATGACAGAGTTGTCGCCAATGGTAACACCGGGGAGGATAATTACTCCAGCCCCCAACCAGCAATTGTTGCCGATTTTGATGGGGAGGTTATATTGGTAACCCTGTTTTCGTAGTTCAGGAAGGATTGGGTGAGCGGCAGACGACATAGTGACGTTTGGCCCAATCATTGTATTATCGCCAATGGTTACATAAGTATCATCAGCAATTGTAAGGTTGAAATTTGCGTAGACGTGGTTACCGAGTTTAATGTGGTGACCACCCCAATTTGCATGAAATGGCGGTTCGATATAACAATCTTTGCCAACTTTCGCGAACATTTTTTTGAGTAATGTCTGTCGTTTCTTTCCCTCAGTAGGAAGAGTCTGGTTATATTCATACATTGGCAGCATTGCTTGGGTTTGTTCAGCAAGGATTGAAGGATCTTCTGGTGAATAGATGTCCCCAGAATGAATCAGCTTACGGTTATCCATCTTCATCAACTCCAATAATGTATTTGTTATTCAACCTAGTCTTCTTCCTGTCGCTTTTCAAGAATTGCTTGACACTTATGAAATTCAGTTTCTGTATAGTTGTATTTAGCAAGAACGAGAAGACGTAGCAGTGAAGCGATCGCTGGGATAATTGAAACGATAACAAAAATGCCTGTTAGAGTAGTCTGTGATTGAACTGCATTGGCTTTGTAACCGATGAACGAAAGGACAAGTCCAGTTGTAGCACCAGCAACGGCAATTGCTACCTTACTAGCAAAAGTCTGACCACCAAAGACGATTGCTTCACATCGTTTACCAGTTTTGACTTCGCTGTATTCAACTGTTTCAGCTAGCATTGCAGAAATAATTGGTCCCGTGGCTGAGTAAAGAGTCTGCGTAATTGCGAGGAAAATGAATACGAGGACGACATGTTTGTAGCCAGTTATAAAGAAAATAACCCGGACAATTACATCAGTGATTAACAAAACCCGAAGAATGTATAGTTTTTTAAAATGCTTAGTTAATAACGGAATGAAGAAGAAACCTAATGCGCTAAAGGTTCCAATTAACCCGTAAATACTCATGAATTTAGCGTTAAACATGTTATAGGTAAAGAAGTAAATAATAATATTATTAACCATTTCCATTGCAACCTTGAGGAAAAAGAGAATCAAAATCATTAACATGTATTTATTTGCTTTTACAGCGTCCCAAATATCATGAGCAGATAATTTCTCGGCCTTTTTAGCAACCACACGTTCCTTCGTGAATCTGTATCCAAGTTCCATTAAGATAAAGCCAAAAAGCATTAAAATACTGACAGAAATAAGATAACTGGTCTGAGGAGAACCATGTTGTTTGAAGTAGGCGAGCATGAGTGGCAATACTAAACTAACCATTCCAATGCCACCGAAAACGCCTAGATTAGCAGTAGTGATTAAATTAGTTCTCGCTTGACCGCTTTTAGAGATTACGGTTGAAAGTGACCAGAATGGGATGTCAGAAAAAGCGTAGCAGGTTCCCCAAAGGATGTATGTTACTGCAGCATAGATTATTTTGCCTCCTAGACTAATATTTGGATTAACAAAACAAAGAATAGTGGAAGTGATTACGAAAATTGGGGCAAAATGCATATATTTACGAAACTTGCCCTTAGTGGACTTATGGGCGTCAATCCATCCCGAAACAATTGGATCAAATACCGCATCCCAAAGTCGTGCAATTAAGAAGATGGCACTCGCAATTACAGACGAAATACCGACAATATCGGTATAGTAAATCAAAATAAAACTACCAATAATTCCAAAACTAAAACACTGACCAAAGCCATATGAAAAGTAGGCGAGGTACTCTGCTACAGAAACGTGTTCCTGATTAATTTGTTTTTCCATTTTAATCTCCTAATTAAACTCAAAACCATTATGGTGTGATGAAGTAATTATTTTCCTGATAGCTTCCGGATCAAACTTATAGTGATGGTTATGGTCTAAGAGGCCATTAACTTCCTGCTCAACATCAGTTAGTTGGGTATAACAGAAACCGGCACAATCGGGAATGCTCATAACTGCTTCAGTAAGCTGGCTGATCTTATCAATAACCGCTGATTTTGATTCGATTCGTTTACCATATCCCCATGATTGCTGTTGGGTGGTTTCTTCATAAGCAATCCCACCATATTCACTAATTAAAAATGGAACGTTTTGATGTGAATAAGAATTACAGAAAGTTTGTCGTCCACTGGTGAGAGACGGACTACCAGCAAATACTTTAGTAAGATCCTGGTAACTTGCTGCAAAAGAAGAGGGATCACCGTTATAGTCGTGAATCGTGCATAGGTCTGTTTTAACTTGTTCCCAGCCATCATTAGCTATCACAAGTCGAGAACCATCAAATCCTTTAGTGAGATAATATAGACTATTAGTAAATGCTTGCTCCTCATTGTTGTGAGCAATCTCGTTAACACCCCAAGATTCATTCATGAGGACGTATGTGATCACGCTCGGATGATTAATATGTTTAAAAATGAAATCAGGTAGTTCATCCAAAATATGATTCATCATGGTTGGTGAGAAATTGAAAGAACTTGGAAATTCCGCCCAGGCCAAAACACCTAATTTATCACATAGGTAGAGCATTCGATTACTTTCAATGTGTTGATGAATTCGATTGCCGTTAAAGCCCATTTCTTTGAGTTTAGTGAGATCTGATTGATAATTTGCTATTGAACCAGTTAGACCAGAATTAGGGTAATATCCTTGGTTCAAAACTAGTTTCTGGTAAAGAAGCTGATCGTTTAAATAGACAGAACCATTTTTTGCCTCAATTTGTCGCATCCCAAAATAAGAATAAACACTATCTGTAACAGAACCATTGTAGATAACCTTGAAGGTAATATCGTAAAGCAGTGGTTCGCTTGGTGACCAATAGTGTAATCTGAAGTTTGGGTCATCGTTACTGATATTAACAGCAAAGTGAGCTCGCCCATTAATTGTTGAACAGTCAATTGATGTAATTTGTTGTCCTTGAAAACTAATAGTTGCTTGCAATGTAGCAGTTATAGGTACATTTAGCTGTGCGTCAATTTCTAATTGTGCTAGGTGAATGTGGGGAATCATCTTAACTTGTTTTAAATACTGAGCTCCTGTTTCCTCAATCCAAACATTTTGCCAGATCCCAATTGTTCTGGTGTACCAGCAAAGAAAATTATGATCCTTCCATGATTGCTTCCCAATTGGTTGATCAGTTGCGTTGAAATCTTGAACACGAACTTCTAATGTATTTGAGGCAGTACACCATTTGCTAATATCAATGACGAATGGTGTATGTCCTCCAGTATGGCTGCCAATATAATGACCATTTAGCCAAAGCTGACATTGGTAATCTACCGCCTCAAAGTGTAGAAGGTAATGACGTCCCTCATTAACTGTTAAATTAAATTCTTTTTGGTACCAAACTACTGGGTAATATTTCTCTTCATTAACATTAGCGTTTTTGAAGGTGTAGCTATATGGAACTTTAATCTGGTATGGAAAACTGTGGGGATGTTCATCGTAACCGCTTTCATTTTTAGCAATAAAAAAAGCCCATTCCCCGTTAAGATCTAGCCAACTAGTCCTAATCATTTGAGGATTTGGGTACTTAATCTTATCTAACACAACTATCACTCCGATTTATTAAATATTTTATATCAGCTGACAACAAAACTATACCAATTATATTTATTACTGTCAAAGAATTTATCATATTTAGTTTAAATGTGGATAGACCAATTTTTACAATTGAGCACAAAAAGGCTGGTAATAGATTAAGACCGGGAAAACAATATGTTCTCCCGGCCTTAATATTTATATCTTAGATCTTTAGAAGTTTAATCAGCCAAGCCAGCGTTGTTGTAAGCAATAGGATCACCAATATTACTCAAGGCATCTTCAATTGGAGTCTTCCCCGAGCGCATCATGATAATGTGACCGATAGTGTCCTTGTATTTGAGAGTATCAGCAAGAACCTTGGCAACATCAGGAATGGGGTTAGTAGTGTCATCACCTTCACCGAGGGTTACCATACCAGTTTCCGGCTCGTCAGTGAGGGATGCAGGTTGGACGATTGTGTAAGCTAGCTTAGTGTTATGGATCAGGTAATTATCTGCAAAGAACTTAGCAATATTATAGTCGGTAATCGCAGCCAGAGCTTTGTACTTAGACCACATTTGCGGCTGGAGTGCGTACATTGAACTTAACATAATGTAACGTTCAATTCCGTCGCGTTCCGCAGCCATCATTGTTTTAACGGCACCAAACGCGTCCGTCTGAAGGAGATCTTTTCCTCTGGAACCAGCAACAAAGTAAACTACGTCGCACCCATCCATAGCATTAGCAATTTCGTTAACTTCTGCATGAAGATCAAACTTGACTGCAGAGACACCGTCAAGTTTAACGATCTTTTCTGGATTACGAGAACCAGCAACTACTTCATTACCATCTTTAATAAGATCCTTAATTAGTTCAGTGGCAACCCGACCTGAACCACCAGCAACAAATACTTTACTCATGGTAATTCCTCCTTTGGTATTACTATCCTAATTTTAACCGTTCGTTATAATTCAAGAAAGCGATAACACTTCCGGGGTAATTAATAGACGGTTAACGAAAAAGTGAGTTATGATTAAAGAGTAATAGTCACTGAAAAGATTTGTAAAAGAAGGGATTATTGTGACAGAAGAAAAGCATTTAACCACAGAAATGGTTAAAAAGTACCAAAAAGTTTTTCATGCGCGAAAAGATGCGGAAGTAATCGCTCGTGCTGTTCAAAAGAATGGGATTAAGAATGCCAGTGAAGACCCTACCGCTAGTCAACGCCTTCACAGAACATTTTCCTATGAAATTAAAACCGGGAAGCCAAGTAACCAGCGGCACAGTGGCCGGTGCTGGTCATTTGCAACCTTAAATACAATGCGGCACAAGTTTGCCAAGAAGTATAACTTTAAGGATTTTGAACTTTCACAAAACTACCTGTTCTTCTGGGACCGGATTGAACGGGCAAACATGTACTTCCAAAAGATTATTGAAACCGCAAAGAAGCCCCTTCATGACCGGACCGTTGACTTCTACTTGAGTTTTGCCTTAAATGATGGTGGTCAATGGGCCAATGCAGCTTCAATCATTGAGAAGTACGGTGTTGTTCCAGAATATGTAATGCCTGATACGCACAATACCCGTGACACTAGTGATGTCGCTGAAGTAATGAATTACTTAATGCGGAAAGATGCATTAGAATTACGGCACATGGTTAATGATGGTGCAGACGAAAAGGAATTGGCAGAAGCACAACAACGGATGATGGCCGATGTTTATAAGGTTGCTGCTTATTCCTTTGGTGAACCGCCGACAAAGTTTGATCTGGAATTCCGCGATGATGACAAGAAGTTCCATCAAGTTCTCGGTCTAACACCACTGAAGTTCTACCGTGAGTATTTTGACACGAACCTTAATGATTACGTTGTAATTACCAATGCTCCTGATCACGAATACAACAAAGTTTACGCAATGCCAACTCAAGATAGTGTTGCTGGGGGCATCCCAATTAAGTTTGTTAATGTTCCGTTCAAGGACCTTCAAGAAACAGCAATGAAGCAATTGAAGGCGGGTGAGACCGTTTGGGTTGGTAATGATGTCCTTCAACAAATGGACCGGAAACGGGGATTGATGGACGCTAAGCTGTTCCAACGTGCTCAATTGTTAGATGTTGATTTCGTAATGGATAAGAAGGATCGTCTTGAATCTAAGCAAGCAATGGTATCCCATGCCATGACTTTAACTGGTTTTAACTTGCAAAATGGTGAACCAAACCGCTGGAAGATCGAAAACAGTTGGGGCAAGGACAACGGTGACAATGGTTACTTCGTGATGACCCAAGACTGGTTTGAAGAATATACCTACGAAGCCGTCATTAACAAGAAGTACCTTAGCGACGATCTCAAGAAGCTCGCCGACAGCGAACCAGTCACCCTGAAAGCATGGGATTCGCTGCAGTAGAAAAGAGTGCGAGCCAGCAAAGGACTTGCGGAAAGTTAGCAATTTCTCCTGACGAAGGCGACTAGCGCCTAGGAAGGAGGTTGCTAACTCTAGCAAGTCCCTGGCGAGCCGATCTTGACTCAGTCGCATAGAATCGTTAGGCGGAGGTTGCGGTCACGGCGAGCAGATCTAGACTATGTGGCAGTAGAACTTTAGCTCGAGGAAGGTTAGGGCGAGCCGATCTTGACTCAGTCGCCTAGAACCGCTAACTCTAGCACATTAAAAATAACAAAAGATAATTTACACCTAATAAATCGCTTAATGAGGAAGAAAACTCATAAGCGGTTTGTTTTATTCTTTAGAAAATTAACTGCTGTTTGCGGTATGATAATTGCTGTAAGGCAATCTAAGAGAGAAAGAAGTTAGTTAAATCGTGGCAAAAAAGAACAAAGAATCGATCTTTACTAAGGATGTTGTCCTGGTAATGGCAGCATCGTTTTTCTTCATTTTTAGTAATATGTACTGTAACCCATTAATCAACGGTTACGCACAAGAATTAGGGGCTTCAAGTGCGTTTGCCGGAATTATTGTCGGGATGATGAGCATCGTTGCAATGTTCCTTAGGCCGATTGCGGGGAACTTGACCGATCACTTTTCAAAGTATTCACTATCATTTATTGGTGGTGCCCTGTGTTTTCTCGGGGTAATGGGGTATGTAATTACTCCTAATAGTGGTTTGCTGTTGCTCTTTCGGTTAATTAATGGTTTAGGATACGTCCTTTGTACCGTATGTATGACTACCTGGCTTTCATACCTGGTTCCCTTTAACCATGTTGGTGAAGCAATGAGTTTTTACGGACTGATGAACGCCTTGGCAATGGCTTTTGCTCCGGCAGTATCAATTAACCTTTATCGGATAATTGGCTATCGGGATGCCATTATTATTTCCGCCTTATCCGCATTAATGGTGGTAATCACCGTTCAGTTTGTTGGTAACCGGGCAAAGCCGAAACCAGATTCTCAACCCCAATCAGGAAAGAAAAAGAAACTTCATATTAAGATTATTCAACGTGATTCGTTACCAGTTGCGGCTTTAACCGCATTGTTTGCAATTCCGTACTTTGCAACCCAAGCGGACATTGTTGCTTATACTGAACAACGTCATTTACCGATTGCTGTTGGTTCGTACTTCCTAATCTATGCTGTTGTTTTATTGGCAATTCGGCTTTTCCTAAGAAACCAATTTGATACCGTTCGCTTTGGCCCTTGGTTAATTACTAGTACTGTTGCCACGATCTTTTACCTCATCATGCTAACGGTAATGAAGACAAATATTGAAATGGCATTAGCGGCTGCGGGGATGGCATTTGGTTACGGCTTGATCTATTCTGTTTGTCAATCAACCGCGATGATGCTTGCACCAGATGATGAACGGGGATTAGCTAGTTCGACTTTCTTCTTGGGATTAGATATTGGGATGACCCTTGGCCCGGTAATCGGGGGAATTGTTGATAGCACAATGCCGGTTAAGTGGTTCTATCCAGTAATGCTCATTACCGTTCCATTGATTCTTTTGATTTACTTCTTCAATCGCCGGAAGTTAAATAGTGCGGTAAGCAATCATTAAAAATTTCGCTGAGCTTAGTCTATGGTTAAACTCAGCGCTTTTTTTATCTCAAAATGTCATATATATGTGACAAATGAAAGGGGCATAGAGATTGAATCGAGTTCGTCAATTTAGGAAAAAGCAACAGCTATCACAGTTTGAATTGGCAAAAGAGATTGGCGTTGCTCGTCAAACAATTAGCCTGATTGAAAGTGATAAGTATAATCCATCACTGGAATTATGTCGAAAGTTGGCAATCGCGTTAAAAACAGATTTAAATTCACTCTTCTGGGAGGAATCAAAATGACAAAAGAAAAACTACGAAACAGATTACTTAAATTATCATATGGAATTAGTGGTCCAATTGATGAGTATCAAGAAAAACAACTAGATCACCTTGGTAATTCAGCTTATTTAATCTTAACTTTAATTACGCCAGTTTTACTATGTGTCGCGGTTCTCTTGGCATTAGTTACTACCTACCAGATAGCCTTTTGGTTTGCGATTATTAGTTTATTCGCCTTATTTATTATTGTTACCTGGTACTTTTACATTATTGCTATCCGGCAGAAAGTGTTAGTAAATGAGGTTGATTCGGGCGAACTGAAAGAAAAGCGAAAAATAGCCATTAAACGTGGTATTATTACTGGAATTATTTTTGCCTTAATTGAATGTATAACTTTGATAATTATTTACCAGAGCTATTCACTCAATTGGAACTACGCACTGGTTCTTACCGTAATTATTGGCTCGATACTTGTTGGTTTGTTTGCTGGAATCTTGGTTGGAGTGATTGCTTGGAAGAACTTGAAAAATTTAATGTATAATAATTAACGGTCAGTGTTTCATATGAAACATTGGCCGTTTTAAATGATCTTCAACAGGAGTAAACTGACATTAGAGGAGTGACTAAAATGGATCGATCAAAGGTAATTATTCATATGTATATGTCAATTGATGGCAAAATCGACGGTGACTGGGATGGCCTTCCTGGCGATAAAATTTCTGGCGATTATTACGATGATCAATTGTTTAGGCTAGGCAGTGCCAATGCTAACGGCAGTAGTACGATCGTGATGTATGCTGCTAAGGGGCATCCAGATTTGAGTAAATATGATGGACAAAAAATTGAATACCGTGATTGGGTACCGAGCGGGGTCAAATCAACAACTTGGGATGTTAGTTACGATCGTCGCGGAAGAGCTGGCTGGGAGAAAAATTACTTCCCATATGCCGGAAGAAGAAACCGTGCAATTGAAGTTGTCACCAAGCAGGCATCAAAGAGTTACCTTTCGTTTCTTCAGTCAATGGAAATCCCCTACTTGGTTTGTGGCGATCAAGAAATTGACTTTGCTGAATCGTTAGTTAAGTTGAAAAAGTATTTTGATATTAAAACAATGGTCCTGGGCGGTGGCGCGTTAATTAATGGTGCTTTCCTAAAAGCAGGGCTAGTGGACCAAATTTCGCTAGTGGTAGCACCGTATATATCTGGTGATTCAAAGAAGAAGGGGACTTTTGATACATTAGGGAAGTTTATTGAACAACGTTTCCACGTTACTCAAATGAAAAAACTTGGTGATGGGGGAATTCACCTAATTTACGACCGGGATTAGGTCAGTTAACATAAAACAGCGAAAGCTCTATTTACCAGAACTTCCGCTGTTATGATTACTTTTTTACAATCTCTTGTTTCCAATGATGGAGGTGTTGCTTGGTAATTACGCAAAGGCCATCGTCACCAAGCTCCTTCATTTTGTCCGTGCACATAATTTTAACGTTTTGATCATTACTAACCTGCTGCTCGTCCCAGTAATTTAAATAACGAAGAGCAGCGTAAAGATTTTCGCCCTCTTCAGTTAAGCGATATTCAACGTGAGGCGGAATGGTATTATAGCTTTTTCGGGCAACTATTCCGGCATCGCCAAGTTCACGAAGCTGATCACTGAGGACCTTATGTGATGTGCCTAATTGCTTAACTAACTCACCGGTCCGTCGGGGATGGCCAGCGAGGAGGTAGAGAATAACGGGTTTCCACTTGCCGCCAATTAGAGAAAGAGCGTAGTCAGCTCCTGTATTAAACATTTTTACCTGTTCAGCCATAGAAAATCCTCCCTCCAGTAATTCCATTATATTATGAAACCGCTAAAGGGAGAATCAATTATTACTATTTGATTAATTTAAACTTTTCACTATCGTCACGGAAATCTTTATCACCAGCAGGGGCTTCAATTGATCCAAACGGCATTTCTGCGCGAAGCTGCCAGCTATCAGGAAGGTTGAACGCTTGGTGAATTGCATCATCAATCAATGGGTTGTAGTGTTGAAGGCTAGCACCAATCTGCTGTTCAGCAAGGGCAGTCCAAACGGCTTGTTGGGCACCACCGATTCCTTGCTCTGCCCAGTCAGCAAAGTTATCTGCATAAGCTGGGAATTGTTTTTCTAATTCATGAACTGTATCTGTTTCGGTTAAAAATAAAACGGTACCGAAACCTGCCCGGAAACTGGCAATTTTTTGTTGAGTTTTGGCGAATGCTTGGGGATCCTTAACGACTTCCTTTAATGCTGCTTCGACAATGTCCCAAACCTTATCTGAAGACTTGCCGAATAGGACGACAGCACGGACAGTTTGGCTATTGAATGCGGTTGGGGAATTTTTGATTGCCGTTATAATTAGATCATAAATTTCTTCTGGGGAGTTAGTTAGCTGATCTCCAAGAGCGTAAATTGAGCGTCGTTGGGCAGTTAATTTGTTAAATGTTGAGTTCATAAGTATTCCTCCGTTCATCGTTTGATTACTTACTAATAATAAGTATAATTGAAAGACGATGCAAGAGGGGAATTTTATTTCACCTAGTAATAATTATTAAAGAAGGGAAAAATAATGACTAAACAAGTCGAAAATTGCCCAATTGAAAGTTCTTTAAAACAAATTTCAGGGAAATGGAAAAGTGTAATTATTTTTCGTCTCTTAGAACATCCCCAATGCCGATTTAACGAATTGCAAAAGTTAATTCCCGAATGTTCACGGCGAATGTTAGCGTTGCAGTTGAAAGAACTGGAGCACGACGGGTTAATTAATAAAACAGTTTATCCAGTAGTTCCACCTAAAACAGAGTATTCGTTAACGGAACGTGGTAAGAAGCTTAAACCAGTAATTGAAGGACTACAAAAGTGGGGAAGTAGTAATAATTAGTCCAGATCAGTGAAAAAAATTTAAATAACGCTTCTGCTTGAGTACCAAGTAAATGTTACTTGAAGGTAACTATCTTACAGAAAAGTGCTTACTTTTAATAAGTTTAAATTTCTCTATACTTAAAAGTGAACAAAGGATAGGAGGAAGATAAAATGACAAAGCAAGTACTAATTTTAGGTGCAACTGGTCAAATTGCCGGCCATGCGATTGATGCTTTATTAAAGAACAGTGATGCAGAATTGTTACTTTATACTCGTCACCCGCAACACTTGAAAAATGTAGATGAGAGTCGGGAAAAGGTTATCAAGGGCGATACTTTGAAAATGGACGAGTTGGACGCTGCTGTATCACAAGCGGATGTTGTTTACGCTAACCTGCGGAATCCGGAAATCAAGCAACAGGCTGAAAACATCGTTAAGGCAATGGATAAGCACGGGGTAAAGCAACTTGTTTGGATTTCTTCAATTGGAATTTATGATGAAGTTCCTGGCAAGTTTGGTGAATAGAACAATGCTGAATTAGGTGGTGGTCAAAAGGATAGTTACCTTGGAACCTACCGTAGCGCTGACGATGTGATTACCGCATCTGATCTCGATTTCACCATCATTCGGCCAGCATGGTTAACCAATAAGGATGAAGTTGATTATGAAACAACTGAACGTGGCGAGGCTTTTAAGGGGACTGAAGTTTCACGGAAGTCAATTGGTAATTTTGTCGCTAAGATTATTACCGATCCAGCCCCATATGCTCGTAAAGATTTCGGGGTCAACAAGCCAAACACTGATGGCGATAAGCCAAGTTGGTATTAATTTACAAAAATAAGGCATCAATGATCTTCCATTGGCGGAAGGTTATTGATGCCTTTGTGATTTTTATTAACGGTATTGGTAGTCTTTTTGGGCCATTTGGAAAACTACTCGATCGTATTTTTGGGTGCCTTCAGGGAAATCAACGGTAAATTTCTCAAGATTGCCACCTTTTTCAATCTTGCCGGTAGATTTCTTTGTCATTAGGCCATTGTTGATTGTGACTTTATTGTCCTTAATTTTATAATATTTTTTGCTAGTAGCTTTATTAAGGATCGTGTTGTCGACGAGGTAACGATTAATTGTTCGTGGGGCAGCTTTTTCTTCTTTCGTGGAATCCTTAGTAATTACTGGCTTACCTGATTGATCAGTATCGGTAACGTTAACGTAAGCGGATTTGCCATTAGTGGTAAAGAAAACATATTGGTGCGCAGTTGTGTACCCATTTGAATTAATAAATGTGACGAGGTAGACACGGTTATTTAGCGCCTTTTGTGACATTGCTTGAACAGGCTTATTGGTAATAGTTAAAGCAACGAAAAATGACATCATGCTAATTAAAATCGGCAATAAAAACTTTTTCATGGGCGACCTCCTTTTGACCATTATCCTCATTATAACAGCTTAAATTTATTTAAAGGTGTTGGCCAATATGGCGATTTAGAAGCGAATTATTAGTGCCGATGATGCAAGCGTGTTATAGTCAAATTAACGAATTAACCGATTGGATTTGATTAAGGAGGCAGTAGCTAATGGTAGAGAAAACATTTACTCGCGAAGAATTAGCAAAGTTTAACGGACAAAATGGTCAACCAGCATACGTTGCCATTTCTGGAACTGTTTATGATGTCTCAAATAAGGCCGCTTGGAAGGGTGGTAAACACCACGGTAACGAAGCTGGTCATGATCTAACTGATGTTCTGTATAATAAGTCACCTCATGGAGATAAGGTATTAAAGGATTTGCCAGTTGTTGGTAAATTGGCATAGAAATAGAAAATGAAAGTCCCTGGCAATCATTAGAGCTAACGATTGTCAGGGACTTTCTAATGGAGCAGGGCCTAAATGTGTTCAGCCTAAGCTCCCTCAAGATAACGACCTCTCTCCTAGGCGCGAGTCGCCTTTGTCGAGAGAAATCGTTATCATCCGGGAGCTTTTAACGGCTTCGCACTCTCTTAGCCCCATACCTGTTCTGCAATTTGCTTAACAAGCTTGATCTTTGCCCATTCTTGATCTTCGGTTAAGATGTTTCCTTCTTCGGTTGAAGCAAAACCACATTGGGTACTTAGGCAGAGGTGATCAAGGGGATGGAATTCAGCAGCTTCCTTGATTCGGTCAATGATTGTTTGGGGATCTTCGAGGTCGCCACTCTTAGAGGTTACCAAACCGAGGACAACATACTTGTCTTCAGGAACTTTTGCTAGTGGTTCAAAGTTTCCTGCACGTTCAGAGTCATATTCGAGGTAGAAGGCTTGAACGTTTTCCTTAGCGAAAAGGTGATCGGCTACTGGTCCGTAACCACCCTTAGCAGCCCAGGTTGAGTGGTAATTTCCACGACAAATATGAGTAGTGACGGTTAGATCATCTGGAAGGTCCGCGATCGCATCATTGTTTAATTTTAGGTAGGTATTTTCGAGTGCTTCCCGGTCAAAGCCAGCTTTAGCCATTGTTGCCCAGAATTCATCATCAACGACCATTCCCCAAGTACAATCATCAATCTTGACATCGCGGCAGCCTGCATCATAGAGTGCCAGGATTAAATCGTGATAGGCTTTTGAAATATCATGGAAGAGTTCATCATCGTTTGGGTAGTACTTCCGTAAAGCAGCAACATTTTCATCACCACGAACTAATTCGGCATAGAATTGAGCCGGTGCTGGAATACTTTGCCGAGGGGTGACGTCTTTACTATCCGTAAGACTCTTCAGGAATTTAAATGCTTCAACATCAGGATGACCTGGCTTGAAGGAAATCTTACCAGCAACCTGTGCAGAGTCCTTACGGGTTTCTTCGTCGTGGAAAAGGTAACCGTGTTCCTGAGTTGTATGCTTAATTCCCGCAAATCCCCAGAAAGTATCAAGGTGCCAATAGCTTCGCCGGAATTCACCATCTGTAACAGCATTTAATCCGGCTGCTTCTTCCTTATTAACTAACTCGGTAATACATTGGTTTTCAACTTCTGTGAGTTGTTCTTGGTTAATCTTTCCGTGGGCAAAATCATTACGAGCTTCCTTTAGTTTTTGTGGACGAAGGAAACTACCAACAATATCATAACGGAATGGTGAAGTAGTGCGAGTTGTAAATTGAGTCATATTGAATACATCCTTTCTTTTTCAGATAAGTTCAGGAAATAAGAGCAAATAAAAAGTCCCTAGGAAAAGCAATTTAACTCTTCCTAGGGACGTCAATTTCAATCATTCAGAAATAACGTGTTACCACCCTATTTTGATCAGGTCTCACAACCTAATCCTCAGTAGGTACACCCGGAGGTAAACCTAGACGTTTTATCGGTCGTCAATCGTGAACAACTAACTAAATAACAACTCATCGTTCGTAAGTGCTCCAAGACCATCTTCGTCAAAGTCCTCCAGATTGCTTCTCATCTAACGCAACTCTCTGTGCTGAATTTCTAAGACTACTCATCTTTTCAATGCAATTTGTAAATTTGATTGTCATTGTATTAAAATATTCTCATTTTAATGTCAACGATTAATTTCTATTATTTTAAAAATTAAGTTTAATCGGTTCGTTAACTGGGTGGCTACAGCGACTGAATGTATTAAATTAGGGATTTAAAAATGATGTTGACAATTAATAATTAGCGAGTTAAATTAAAACACAATTAAATTATAATTATAAAACACGTTGACAAGAAGAGTAGTTAGGATCATGTTTACAGAGAGTCCTTGGTTGATGAAAAAGGATAACCTGGTTTTAATGAAAATCACTTTGAGTGCCAGGATGAAGTTAGTAATCTGCGGTGGGAGTAGCCCATTATCGCTACCGTGTTTAGTTTATGATGACTGAACATTTGAGGTTAATGGTGTGAGCTATTAACGAATAAAAGGTGGTAACACGCAGGAGCGTCCTTAAGGTTGATTAATCAATCTTAAGGCGCTTTTTTATTTATGGGTTACCGCTCAGCAAGAAAACTTTATTACTGAGACTTACTTGTGAGCTAGAGAAAGGGAGTTAGATATTATGAAGTTTACAGTAGTTGGTGCTGGAGCAATGGGTCTCCGCTTTGGTGTATTGTTACAAGAAGCAGGAAATGAAGTTGATTTTGTTGAAGGTTGGCAGCCACACTATGAACAAATGAAAAAGCAAGGCGGGGTTTATGTCACTCGGGAACGGCAAAATAAGCACCTTGTTCCCGTTAATGTGTATACACCGGAAGAATACACTGCAACCGATGCGGACTTTGTCTTTTTTGAATTAAAACAAATGCAATTAGATGATATGCTGGAACGGTGTAAGCATTTCTTCAAAGATCAGTATTGTTTAACCGCGATGAACGGGATGGGGCATGTCGAGAAATTGCTTAAATACTTCCCCAAAGAAAAGCTAACTGCTGGAACTGCGCTTGTGGCAACCATCTTGACTGGCCCAGGTGAAGTAGAATTTGTTGGTAAGCCAGGGATGGGGACTACCAATTGGGCAAACTATACTGAGAAGCCGAATGCTAAAACGGATGAGCTAATGGCAGAATTAGAAAAGGCAAACTTCAACCCGTCATTGAAGGATAATTTTATGGGAACTTTGATGGCCAAGGTAGTCTTTAATTCAGTTGTTAATACTTTATGTACAATGTTTGAAATCACAATGGGTGAATATGCTTCCTTTGAAAAGGCAGATGAATTGTCCCGGCAATTAATTGATGAAGCCTATGACGTTTGCGAACGGGCAGGAGTTCAACTAGTTAATACTCGGGAGGAAGAGTTAGAGAGCGTTAACTATGTTTCTAAAGTCGGGAACCCGCACCACTATCCATCAATGTATCAGGATATGAGCCATAACCGTCCAGTAGAGGTTGATTACATCAACGGTTACTTTGTGAAGCTTGGACGAAAATACCATTATGAAGCAAAGACCCATAACTTTGTGACTAACCTAGTTCACCTTGCAGAAGCAACTCGGGAACATCGGAAATAAAATAAAGAAGCTGAAAATTACTGGTAATAGTAAGAGCCTTGGAAAAATTATTTTCCAAGGCTCTTCATTTTGTGCTCGTTGATCCTATAAGTTTGGATCCATTTTAAAGGTTAAATTAGAGAGCTCGGTTCCTTGAGTCATTAAATCAAACAACAATTCCTTTGCCTTAGCGTTGCAGTGACTCGCAATTTCATGATTTTGACCAGTAAGGTAAGTCGTAAGCTGCTTACCGTCAAGTCCCTTAGCGTGTTCATCAACCTCGTGAATCTTTCGCCGGCACCATTCACCAAGTTCTTTTTGGAAGTCGAGATCAGCCTGATTAAATTCGCTGTAATGGGATTCAACAACCATTGCAAGAGCTTCATTAAGCCAAAAAGCACTCTTCAAATCCATCTTTTTTGGCAACTCACGGTATGAAACATCGGTATCATCCGCGTTAGCAAAGAATGGAACATAGGCATTGAAACTTGGAACCCCCATTTCGATCCATTGAACAGCGGCATGTTTTGAATCAACGCTATTTCTCATTTGAAGAATATGTGATTGAGCAGTTCGGGAAAGGGAGATTGCCCGGTAGACTTTTCGATCGTGCTCATTACCGTCACCGAGTGGATCGTACTTTGTTTCATTGTAGTGGGACTTCAAAATATATTGGATATCTTCAACTGCAATTTTTCGTTCTGGCTTCCGGATAAAGGGCATCTCTGAAGATTCAGGCGTTTGATTAGCAGCAGCAACAGGATTGAAGTAGCGTTGGGCAAACCAAACTCGGGGAGTATTGTAATGATGATCGAATTGGGTATTTGTCCCAAAAATATGACGGAAATTCCATTGATCATTGTCCGGATTTAAACCATGAAGATTAACAAACTCTTCAATTCCATCGGACCACATATAGTTATCTGAATCTTCAAAGTTAATTTTTTCAATGGCAATTTGGTTAGCAGCGACAGCATAGCAATCATCAGGAATCCGCACCGCTACCCAGTGGTGTCCAGTAGCAATTTCCATGTACCAGACCTCGTTTTGGTCGTTAAATTGGACGCCGTTACCTTCAGCAGATCCGTACTTTGCAACTAACTTGCCCAGGTACTCTACACCTTCACGGGCACTATGGATGTATGGCAGGACAAGGTTAGTCATTGAGTCTTCAGCTAGGCCATTCTTAACGTATGGATCGTAGGCGAGAACACGATCATTAGCGTAAACACTTTCTGTAGCACTTTCACCAACGTTTGCTTCGTTAAAACCATCTTCTTCATTTGGCCCCATGCTTTGATCGCCACTTGGTGTTGCAGTATAGCGCATTCCGGTTGCTGGCAATTTAACGGTTAACTTATTGTATGGTGAAACATATGTCTCGTCGCGGCCAGAAACTGCTGGTTGAACGATAAACCGTTTTGGTTCGATTGCAACTACCCGGTCTTCATTTCGGGCAATAAAAGTTGAACCATCCATTGAAGCTTTCTTGCCAACCATAATGGACGTACATGCAGAATTTTTAAAACGAGTCATTAAATCAGATCCCCTTTGTGTAATAATCTAAAAGTTCTATCTTCTTTTATTTTACACTTTCGAGGCTGGGATCTAAAAAATGTTATTTTACTAGCTTATAACCAAAGCCACGAACCGTTAATAGGTGATCTGGTTTATGAGGATCATCCTCAAGTTTATCCCGGAGATGACTGATGTGGATATCGACAATTCGGGAAGTATCAAGAATATCGTATCCCCATACACCATTTACGAGTTGTTCCCGACTGAGTACCTGATCGTGATGTTCAATTAAGTAGGCGAGCAGTTGAAATTCTTTAGGAGTAAGCTCAACTGGCAGATCGTTCTTAGTGACAGTGTAATTTCCCTGATCGATTTGCCATGAACCGATTGAAGCTATTTGTGGTGAACTTATTTTTTTAACAGGCGCAGACTCCTTCAATTTTAACTGCTGATAAAGCCACAGCCGTTGTTCGATCAATGGTTGGATGATCCGTTCATTAAACGGAAACAAAATCAGATCATCCACTCGTGCTTTATAAAGCTTTCGCTGAATTTGTTCTGTTAGTTTGGTCGCAAAAGCAATGATTGGACCATGGACCTGCTCGCGGATCAAGGTCATTGTCGCGATTGTGGTATCTAGGGTTGTGTTAGTAAGATCCCAAAAGATCCCCGTAATTGGCTGCTTTTCAAGTTCAACCACTAATCCGGTTGGTGTTGTAATTTGGCTAAGAGTCCACCGTGCTTTTTTACAGAGGGTGGTTAGTTGCTGAGTTAGTTCAGTGTTCTGACTCATTAATAAAAACTTGTTAGTCATATTCTTCTCCAGAATTTACACAACTTTTACAATGCGAAGATTAAATATTTACATCGACTTGGTATTCTCTATTTGTATCATATGAAGTTAACGAAAACAACTAGGGAGACAAGATGAAGAGAATAATTATAGGGGTTATTGGTGCAGCAATAATTATCGGATTAGGAGCCGGTTGGGTTGCAGCAAAAAAGCAACCGCCTCAAGAAAAAATCACAATTGTTGGTTCTACTGCCCTTCAGCCACTAACTGAAGCAGTTGTTGAAAACTATCGAAAGGTAAAGCCACGGACGAGTATTACTGTCCAAGGTGGCGGATCTGGGACCGGATTGAGTCAGGTTCAAGCTGGAGCGGTTAATGTTGGTTCATCAGATATCTTTGCGGATCAGCAGGATGGGATTAATGAAAAGAAGCTCACGGATCATATCGTTGCAGTTTCTGGAATTGTTCCAATTGTAAACCATGAACTGGGGATTAATAATCTATCGCTTAAACAATTGCGACAAATTTATACGGGAAAGATCACAAACTGGCAACAAGTCGGTGGACCTAATTTACCAATCACGGTGATTAATCGGGCTGCCGGAAGCGGGACTCGGGTAGCATTTGAACAGGTAGTCCTCAAGAATGGTGAACGATCAATTAATGCTCAAGAACAGGATTCGAACGGGACTGTAAAAGAAATTGTCAAGAATACTCCGGGATCAATTAGTTATATTTCCTTTGCCTACCTTAACGGTCAAGTTCAGCCAGTAAAGATTAATGGGGTTGCACCAACGGCAAAGAATGTTACGACAAATGAGTGGCCGTTATGGTCATATGAGCACATGTATACTCAGAAAAAGCCAACTAAGGCAACTAAAGAGTTTATTAATTACATGCAAACGAAGAAGGTTCAACAATCATTAGTCGAGGATGCAAACTACATTAATATTCATGATATGAAAGTTCAACGAACAGCGGACGGGAAGACAAGGATAAAGGAGTAAACGATGGATGATTTAAAAAAACAGTTAAGTCAGCCTTCAATTGAAAGCAAGCAGGAGTGGGTCGGTAAATTGATCAGCTACCTGGCAATTATTTTGATTGGTGGATTGGTAGGAACGATCTTAATTTTTCTTACCCTCAAAGGAATTGCGCTCTTTGAGGATAATGGGGTGTCAATCTGGCATTTCTTAACAAGTACTGACTGGCAACTGAGTCACCATCACTATGGCGCACTGCCGATGATCATTACCTCATTTAGTGTGACAGTCTTTTCGGGAATTATCGCCTTACCACTAGCATTGGTGGTTGCAATTGCGATTACGGAAATGCTCCCGAAAAAGACTTATCAGTATCTTCAGCCATTAATTGAGTTACTTGTGGGGATCCCTTCTGTAGTATATGGATACCTTGGCTTGACCGTAATTGTTCCTAATCTTCGGCAGGTGTTTGGGGGAACGGGATTTGGAATTCTGGCAGCGACGAGTGTCCTTTTCTAATGATTCTCCCAACAATGACGTCAATGACCATTGATAGTTTACAAGCTGTCCCGCAAAAGTATCGGCAAGCATCGGCCGGGCTAGGGGCAACACGGTGGCAGACTATTTCCCGGGTAATAATTCCGAGTGCGAAGAGTGGAATTTTAACAGCGATGGTCTTTGGAATGGCACGGGCGTTTGGTGAGGCATTAGCGGTTCAAATGGTAATTGGAAATACAACCATTGTGCCAAAGAGCTTGATGGAATCCTCAGCCACGCTCACGAGTGTTTTAACAACGGGAATAGGAAACACAGTGATGGGAACAGCATCGAATAATGCTTTATGGTCGCTGGCATTAATTCTTCTTGTGATGTCCTTGGCATTTAACTTATTAATGCGGTTGGTAAGTAAGAAAGGAGCAAGATAATGAGTCCAGAGCGAGTTGACAGAATAGCAACTGGGGTAATACTGGGGCTAGCAGGATTGGTCGGGTTGGTAATCCTCAGTTTATTAATTTACATTTTGGCAATGGGGCTTCCTAATATTTCTTGGCACTTCTTAACGACTAATGCTGAATCATTTGCTGCAGGTGGCGGAATTCGTGATCAGCTTTTTAACTCCCTTTATTTGGTTGTTTTGACCCTAATCGTTTCAGTTCCGCTAGCGCTTTGTGCGGCAATTTACTTGAGTGAATATGCTCCGGAAAATCGGTGGACACAAATGCTTCGGCTGGCAATTGAGGTTTTAAGTTCTTTACCTTCCGTAGTAGTTGGTCTGTTTGGCTACTTAGTTTTTGTCCTGCAGTTTGGTTTTGACTTTTCGTTGTTAGCAGGGGCATTAGCGTTAACGATCTTAAACTTGCCAATCTTGACCCGTAGTTGTGAGGATGCTCTTCAACAAGTCCCGTACTTACAACGGCAAGCGGGACTCGGGTTAGGAATGTCAAAATGGCGTGTCACGACTAAGATTGTTCTTCCTGCAGCATTGCCAGGGATTATTACTGGCGCAATACTAAGTGCTGGACGGATCTTCGGTGAAGCGGCCGCATTAATATATACTGCGGGGCAAAGTTCTCCAGCAATTAACTATGCTGACTGGAATCCTTTTAGCCCAACAAGTTTCCTGAACCCAATGCGACCAGCAGAAACATTGGCGGTTCATATCTGGAAAGTGAATAGTGAGGGGTTAGTTCCTGATGCTCGAGCAGTTTCAAATGGATCGGCTGCGGTATTAATTATTACGATTCTGTTGTTTAATCTTGTTGCCCGCTATGTTGGCCACCGAATTAAGCAACATTTAACTAGGTAAGGAGAAACAAATGCAAACAAGTACAGCTTTAGAAACTAAAAACCTTCAAGTCCTTTATGGTGAGAAGCATGTTGCTCACAATATTAATTTAAAGTTTCCCCAGAATAAAATTACAGCATTAATTGGCGCCTCTGGTTCGGGTAAATCGACAGTACTGCGGAGTTTGAATAGGATGAACGATGATCTTGCAACGGTCAAAGGAGAAATTAATTTTCACGGGGTAAATATCAACCAACCGAAAGTTAACGTTTACCGGGTTCGCCAACAAATCGGAATGGTTTTCCAGCAGCCAACACCATTTCCGATGTCAATTTATGAAAACGTGATCTATGGTCTTAGGTTAGCAGGCGAGAAGGATCGACGGGTACTTGACCAGCGAGTTGAAGAAAGCCTTCGTCAGGCGGCGTTGTGGGATGAAGTAAAGGATCAATTAAAATCTAGTGCGCTCGCACTTTCGGGAGGACAACAACAGCGACTTTGTATTGCCCGGACATTAGCAGTTCGACCAGAAATTATTCTAATGGATGAACCGACCAGTGCCCTTGATCCAGTTTCAACTTCGCAAATTGAGGATACTTTAGTACAATTGAAAGAGCAATTAACGATTATTATGGTAACCCACAACATGCAGCAGGCATCGCGCTCAGCAGACTGGACTGCATTTATGCATCAGGGACACCTTATTGAGTTTGACAAGACGGCAAATATTTTTATGAATCCACGAGAACAAAAGACAGCTGATTATTTAAGCGGTAAGTTTGGTTAGGAGGATGTAGGATGGGTGCAATTTTTAACGATGAATTAAAGCGACTCCGTGGCCATTTTATGGAGATGGGCATCGATGCTAGTGAACAGATTTATCAAGCAACGAAGGCGTTTACAGAGAGCGATACAGTATTGGCAGAGCAAGTCCTAAAAACTGATCCTAAGATTAATGATGAGGAAATTAATCTTGAAAAAGAAGCACTTAAGTTAATGGCGTTACAACAACCTGTAGCAAGTGATTTTCGAAAAATTATTAGTATTTTGAAGGCAAGTAGCGACATTGAACGGTTAGGCGATTATGCATCCCACATTGCCCGGGCAGCCATTCATTTAAGCGATCGGGAGCATAATGAAGAAATTGAAGAACAGATTGAAAAGATGATGATGATTGTTCGGGAGATGTTAGAACGGGTTTTGGATGCATATGTTTATACTGATGAACAAAAAGCCTATGAGGTTGCTAATGAAGATTTAAAAGTTGACTTAATCTATGTTCAACAGCAACGGGCAATTATGAATGCATTGGTAAAGGCAGGGCAGAACGTTAAAACGTATGGTGATTACCTTTCTGTAATTCGTTACCTTGAGCGTGCCGGCGATCATATTGTGAACCTTGCAGAATGGATTATTTATAGTGGTTCAGGGAAGTTGGTAGAGTTGAACCCTGGAAAGGCTGATCCAACGATGGTTAAACGGAAACTACAAAAATAGTCATAGTCCGAATAAAAAAGGGCTGTGACATAAGTTATATTACCTAGATAAAATACAAACGACGCAGTACACAAATGGGATTCAGTGCTCGGAAAATCCGAACGCTGAATCCCTATTTGTGCTTGCGGGGGTTCGAATGCATTAAAGACGGACCTTATTCCTTCGTAAAATTGAATTCGTCCGCATGACGGAGTGAGTAACAGAAGTAAATAATTAAGCCAAGAGCGATCCAAATAAGATATGTTAACCAGGCAGTTAACGAGATGCTAACAAGAAGAACGATACAAATAATAATTGAAAGTACCGGAATTGTTTTACCAAATGGCACCTTGAATGGTCGCTTAAGTTCTGGGTAACGGAGACGCAGGATAATAACAATAAGTGAAATTAACGCGAAAACCATTAGAGAACCGATGTTAGCAATTAATGCCAGGTAGTGAAGGTCAAATTCACCAGCTAAAACCGCTGAAAAGATCCCCACTAACCAGATTGCTCGATTAGGACTTTGAGTTTTAGCATTTACTTTAGCAAGGCCTTGAGGAAGAAAGGCACTTCGACTCATTGACTTAAGAATGTTAGAGCCGGCATAGATAAAGGCAAACACAACTGCCATGATTCCTAAAACAGCCCCCAGGGAGACAATTTCCGCAACAAAACTATGTCCCTTAACAATCAGAACATAGGACATGGCTTCAGAGACGTTTAACTTGGTATAGGAAACAACCCCTGTCATAACAAGACTTACTAATACATAAAGGGTGGTAGAGATAATCAGGCATAAAATTATTGCCCGGGGAATATTTTTATCAACATCCTTCGCGTCTTCTGCAGAGGTTGCCAGGGCGTCAAAGCCAAGGAACGAGAAGAAAACAGCAGAAGCACCAGTGAAGATTCCCTTATAACCATACGGGAGGAAGGGGTGCCAATTGCTTGGGTTAACGTGCTGAACGCTAACGATAATAAATAAAAGGATGATGAAAATTTTTACCCCAACAAGGAAGTTATTAATTAACTTACTCTCGCTTGTTCCTCGAGTTAGGATAATTGTCATTAAAAAGATCATCAGGACAGCTGGAAGGTTAACATACCCCCCAGCAGCTGGAGTAACTAAGAAACGATGAGGAAGGTTAACACCGAGAACCTCTAAAAATGATTGAACATAACCGGTCCAGCCATTCGCCACCGTTGCTGTGGTAGTAACGTAGACCCCGATTAGTGTCCAGCCGGCCAAAAATGCGACGAACTTACCAATAGATACCCAAGCATAGAAGAAGGCACTCCCAGAATTAGGTAAACTAGTAGTTAGTTCAGAATAACAGAGGCCAATTAATCCACTAGCTAACGCGGCAATTAGGAAAGAAAAGACGATCGCTGGGCCTGAATCTTCCGCGGCGACAATTCCAGTTAATACTAGAATTCCCGTACCAATAATTGCGCCGATACCTAAAATGGAAAGGTCAAAGAGACCGAGAGTTTTCTCGTGCTCTTTACCCTTTGGTAACTGATTTTGCATAATGATGATTCCTTTCAAAAAAATACAGAAAACTGAACCTTAATTTTACATTAAAAATCGCTGTGAATCAAATTGCCGATCCTGTAACCGCTTGCTTTAGCTCTTCTTTCAATGAATTTACTTTTATCATTTTATCTTTGGGGTTACGAATCTGCTAAGTTTTATTTTAAAATGGAAATAAAACTTAAAAGGAAGCAGATGGGATAATGGCATTACATAAATTGGTAGTAATCTCTCTTGATTCGATGGGCTTTCGTGATCTCGATGAATTTCGCGAATTCGTTCCCCATCTTGATCAATTAATTAAACGGGGAACGTGGGTTAAACGGGTTAGAGGAATCTTTCCGACCTTAACTTACCCATCACATACTTCAATCATTACTGGCCAATATCCAGCAATTCACGGCATTGTAAACAACACCAAAATTCAACCACAACGCGAATCGCCTGATTGGTACTGGTACCGTAAAGATGTTAAGGCAATGCCGCTTTATGATGTTGCACGTGAAGCCGGCTTAACAACGGCAGCATTTTTGTGGCCGGTTACTGCAGGAAGCAAAATAAATTATAATTTAGCAGAGATTTTTCCTAATCGGATCTGGACGAATCAAGTATTAGTGTCACTTAAAGCAAGTTCGCCACTGTTTCTTTATCAAATGAATCATCGTTACGGAAAACTTCGGCGAGGAATTAAGCAACCGTGGCTTGATGACTTTGTGACGGCATGTGCTGTAGATACAATAAAAAATAAGCGCCCAGATCTTACGCTAATTCATTTAGTTGATATGGACAGTATGCGTCACCGGAATGGGGTTCGTTCTCCACAAGCTAAGGCGGCTTTGCAAAGATTAGATTGTCGGGTAGCAAAGATTATTCAGGCAAGCCGTGATGCAGGGACATATGACGATACTGATTTTGTAATTTTAGGTGACCACTATCAAATCAATGTTGATAAAATGATTCACCTTAACATGGTCTTCGCAAAACAGGGCCTGCTTACCCCGATTAAGGGAAAGTCAACGTACAAGAATAATTGGCGGGTGACTGCTAAAACATGCGATGGGGAAACGTATATTTATACCAAGGGCTATGTTGATCTAAATAAGTTGAAACAATTAATTGCTGGTGTCGAAGGTGTTGAACGGATTTATAGCGGTGCGGAAGCGGTAAAGCTCGGTGCCGATCCAAAGTGTAGTTTTTTAGTTGAGGCCAAACCGGGGTATTACTTTACCGATGAAGTCAATCGGCCGGCAATTGTCGAAAAGGTTGATCCCAGCTCGCTTGGTACTCATGATCGCTACCGTGCTGTTCATGGTTATGGCCCTAACCAGCCTAATTATTTCACAACTGCAATTTTTGTTGGGCCAAGCATTAACCAAGGAAAAGAAGTAGAAACGGCCCACTTGGTTGATGAAGGACCAACATTTGCTAAGATATTAGGGCTCCATTATCCTGCACCAACAGCCGGTCAGGTAATTCCTGGAGTAATAAAAAGTGAGGTTAAGTAAGTGAAGTTTAATAAGCAACAGTGGCAATGGATTTTTTATGACTGGGCTAATTCTAGTTACGGAATTTTAGTAGTGACTGCTGTCTTGCCGGTTTACTTTAAGGCTATTGCAAATGAGAACGGGATTAGTGCAACCAATTCAACCGCATTTTGGGGTTATGCGAATAGTTTTGGTACTTTAATTGTGTCATTAATGGCACCGTTACTTGGCGCGCTGGCGGATTACCCTAATTCAAAGCGACGGTGGCTGAATTTATTTACGTGGGTTGGTATTGCAATGACCTTTGCGTTAGCTGTCGTTCCGATAAATCAATGGGCTGTGTTACTAATTATTTATGTTCTTTCGGTAATTGGTTATTCTGGCGGAAATCTTTTTTACGATAGTTTTCTGACTGATGTCGCTGATAATCAACAGATGGACGCTGTTTCAACAACCGGTTACGGGATGGGCTATCTTGGTGGTGTCCTCGCTTTCATTATTTTTCTTGGTGCACAACTAACTGGTGGTTTTAATGGCCTTTTAAGTAGTTATGGAATTGCCAAATTCAGCTTTATCCTCGCTGCGGTCTGGTGGGTAATTTTTGCTTGGCCGTTGTTAAGACATGGGCATCAGTACCATAATGTTCAGGCGGTAACCGATCCAGTGGTGGATAGTTTCAAACGATTGGGAAGAACGCTTTATCACGTTAAACAGCACCGAAAGATTTTCTGGTTTCTGGTTGCTTACTTCTTTTATATTGATGGCGTCGATACTATTTTTACAATGGCGACCGCAATCGGGAAGGACCTCGGAATCGAAACAACAATGCTAATGCTTGTTCTGCTTATGGTTCAATTAATTGCATTCCCGTGTTCAATTCTTTATGGTTGGCTAGCTCAGAAGACATCAAACCGTTTAGCAATTCTAGTAGGGATTATTATTTACCTTTTTATTTGTTTAGATGCGTTACGCTTAAAATCATTAGCTGATTTCTGGGTTCTTGCTATTTTAGTTGGGACAAGTCAAGGCGGGTTACAAGCGCTTAGTCGGTCTTATTTTGGCCAGTTGATCCCTAAAGATTCGAGTAGCGAGTTCTTTGGCTTTTATAATATTCTTGGTAAATTTTCCGCTATTTTGGGTCCGGTGATTGTGGGCTTTGTAACCCAATTGACTAATAAATCCACGGTTGGCGCAGCTTCTCTTAGTATTCTTTTCTTAATTGGACTAATCATTTTTCTAATGTTGCCGCGGTTGACTCAAGAAACGAGTGATTAAATGACAAAGATTGATGAGCAGTTTATGCAATCTGTATTAAATATTGTTGATATTATTCCGTTCGGTCGGGTAGCAACCTATGGGCAAATCGCTAAAATAATCGGTCGTCCCCGAAATGCTAGATTAGTGGGTAAGGCTCTTGGCAAGTCTGGCGGCTATGGTAAACATCCTTGTCACAGGGTAGTAACCGCTACTGGCCGACTTGTTCCAGGATGGTTTGACCAGCGACCAATGCTGATGGCTGAGAAGGTACCGTTTAAGGACGAAAACCATGTTGATATCAAACGATGTCAATGGCGTGGGATCTAATAGTTAGCAGTAATTTCAACTTAAGTATGCTAAAATTAAACCATCTCTGTAAGCGAATACAAGAAGGGCGGGAGCTTGAATGCATGGATTTATTGGCGAATTTTTTGGGACAATGATTTTAATTGTCCTTGGCTGCGGTGCGTGTGCTAGCGTAAATTTAAAACAAAGTTATGGTCGCGGGAGTAACTGGTGGTATATTAGTATCTCCTGGGGACTAGCAGTAACAATGGGAGTTTATGTTGCTGGGTTCCTTGGTTCTCAAGGGCATCTTAATCCTGCAGTAACGATCCCATACGCAATTTTTGGCTTGTTTCCCTGGCATTCAGTGCTTCCTTATTTAAGTGGTCAATTTTTGGGTGCTTTTGTTGGCGCGATCATTGTGATTATTCAATTTTACCCGCAATTTAAGGTCACCAAAACGCCTAAGGAAGGGAATACTGTTGGCATTTTTGCTACGCGGCCGGCAATTAAGAACGGTCTGTTTAACTTTCTTTCAGAATTTATTGCGACCTTTGCCTTTATTTTCATCTTGTTGAATTTAGGCAATTTTACTTCAGGACTAAAACCGTTTATGGTTGGCCTTGTGATTGCCGTTATTGGAACTTGCCTTGGTTCAACGACTGGTTTTGCCTTGAATCCTGCCCGGGACTGGTCACCACGGTTAGCCTATACTATTCTTCCTGTACCAAATAAGGGCAAAAGTGAATGGTCATATGCTTGGGTACCAATGCTTGGCCCTTTGGCTGGGAGCCTTTTTGCGTGCTGGGTAGAACAATTAGCAACAATTTAAAGAACATTTTGATAGAATAAAATAAAAGAGATCGAAAATTCCAATCAGAATTTTCGACCTCTTTTACTTTAGGATAATAAGTTTTTAGTTTTCCCGAGAGTAGGATGCAATATCGTCGAGAATTTCGTTCATAAATGCATCTTGGCTCATTTCGTTTTGTTCCTTTTCACCATACTTCCGTACAGAAACACCGTTATTAGCCTTTTCATCGTCACCAACAACAAGAGTGTATGGAACCTTTTGAGTTTGAGATTCACGAATCTTGTAACCCATCTTTTCGTTCCGGTGATCAACAACAACGCGGATGTTAGCGGCCTTCATCTTCTTAGCAAGTTCATCAGCATATTCACCATGAGCATCTTCATTAACTGGAATAATGTGAACTTGTTCAGGAGCTAACCAGGTTGGGAAGGCACCCTTGTAAATTTCAGTTAAGTAGGCGATGAACCGTTCCATAGTACCAACAACACCACGGTGAATCATAACTGGTTGATGTTCCTTACCATCTTGGCCGACATAAGTAAGGCCGAAACGTTCTGGAAGCATAAAGTCAAGTTGGATTGTTGACATGGTTTCATCATTGCCAAGGGCAGTCTTAGTTTGAATATCAAGCTTTGGACCGTAGAAGGCAGCTTCACCTTCAGCTTCGTAGTAATCAAGGTTAAGGTCATCCATGGCCTTCTTTAACATTGATTGAGACTTTTCCCACATCTCATCGTTAGCATAATACTTCTTAACGTTCTTTGGATCACGAAGAGAAAGACGGAAGCTGTAATCAGTAATGTCAAAGTCCTTGTAAACGTCCATGATTAAACGAAGAATCTTAGCAAATTCAGAACGGATTTGGTCAAGGGTAACGAAAGTGTGACCATCATTTAAGGTCATTTCACGAACCCGTTGAAGACCAGAAAGGGCACCAGACTTTTCGTAACGGTGCATCATTCCAAGTTCAGCAATCCGTAATGGAAGATCACGGTATGAACGAATATGGTGCTTGTAAATTTGAATATGGCTTGGGCAGTTCATTGGCCGTAATTCAAGCATTTCACCATCACCCATGTCCATTGGTGGGAACATGTCATCGCGGTAGTGTTCCCAGTGACCAGAAGTCTTGTAAGCATCGAGGTTCATTAATACTGGAGTGTAAACGTGCTTGTAACCATCCGCTACTTCACGATCGATGATGTAACGTTCGATTGTCCGCCGAATAGTGGCGCCCTTTGGCATCCAGTATGGTAATCCGGCACCAACCTTTGGATCAACGAAGAAGAGATCAAGTTGGTTACCGATAACCCGGTGATCACGTTCCTTGGCTTCTTGACGCTTCTTAAGGTCTTCTTCTAAGGCATCCTTCTTGTAGAAGACAGTACCGTAAATCCGTTGGAGCATTGGGTTTGATGACATACCCTTCCAGTAAGCACCGGCAACGGAAAGAAGGCGGAGGTTCTTGACAACATCGCCATAAAGGAGAATATCGTCGTCGGCAACTGCCTTGACATCACCAAGTTGGTACATGGCAACCTTGCCATCCTTGGCACTTTCCTTGATCAATTCACTTGAGAAGCGGTCTGCTTCAACTTCTGCTAAAGCATCTTCAACAGGTACTTCGACAAATTCAACTTTTGCGTCGTTCTTTGCCATTCCCTTGATAACATCTTCAAGTGCTGGTAATTCGTCAGCAGAAACTTGTTGGTTGTCCTTGTCAGAATCAACATGGAAACCATCTTCGTCAGCGACTGCTTCCCCTAAACGAATTCCCTTAAATTCTTGCTTTAAGGCAGCCTTCAACATCAATGCAGAAAGCTTCCGTAATGCTTGTAAACCTTCTTTTGAATCACGATCGATCTTTTTAACTGATCCATCTGGTGACATAACAGCAACTTGAGCCATAAACAATCTCTCCCTTTTTTGTAGTTAAACAAAAAACGTCCCTAACGCTACTAAAGTAATAGCGTTAGGGACGTCAATTATTTTTATAATTAGCGTGGTTCCACCCATCTTCAGGACGTACTGATACCGTCCTCTCTAAGGTGTATTAACGGACACGACCCGACTTGCCTTATTTCGGCAAGCAATAAGTAAAGGTGGTACAACAATAATTAGATCCTCAACGGTGCTTCCAGCCTAGGCACCGACTCCCTAGTAGAGGGTAACTAATGTGCATATCCTTTAATTGCCTATGATTATATCACTGGGAGAACGAATCGCAACCCCTTTTTTGAATTTTATTTAGTGACTAGCAGAATTTGGTGCTGGTGTAGAGCCAGTGCTACCACCATTATTTCCGTTATTAGATTGACCATTACCAGAATTGTTAGATTGATGTGCATTCCCGTTATTATTGTTCTGGTTTGATTGTGGAGTGCTGTTTTGAGAAGAAGTTGTGTTTCCGCCATTATTGTCGGTTGTGTGTTGGTCTTGATTAGAGTAGTGTTGAGTTCCCCGTGAACCGCCACCGTTATTGGTGGAGTATGAGAATGAATAAGTATCCTGGTCATCATCACTGGTACTAGAAGACTGGTGCTTTTTGTGATGCTTCTTTTTATGTGACGATGATTTACTACTGGTTGAGACTGTTGTGTCATTGTTATCAGTATTAACAGGGTTTTGTTGCTTGATCAAAAAGACGATGATCATGATCACTAAGATAGCTAACAGGATTGCTAGCAGGATTTTGAAAAGCTTATTTTTTCCCTTAAAGTGGGGCATTTTTGGCTTTTTACCGCCCAGGTGGGAACGACGATTGTTATTTGAATCATATAGCTGAACACGGGTAGGGCGTTCATTATTATTTTGATTGTTCAATGGATTCACCTCAGAGTCAAAGATGAGACTTATATTATCAAGGATATATTATAACATTTTACTGAATAATTAACCGATTTAGCGATATTTGCCAATAAAAATTAGGGACCGGGAATTACCCCAGCCCCTAATTTTTAAATCTTTACTTTTATTTAGGGAGGAAAAGATATAGGAGTTATCTTATGGTTCCTAATATACAGGTAAAGTTTGAAGAATTTGTGAGTGAATAATAAAGGAAGTTTTAATCCTTGCTATCAGCTATCTTTTCTTCCTTTTGACCGAAACCTTTTCCTTCAGCAGCAAAGCGTTTGTCACCACGGTATAATTCAACACAAGTCCAAGCTAAGAGGACAAGGATGATAATAATGGTGATGTAGGCTAAGACATCTGAAGTACCTTTTGACCAAATATCAAATCCTTCATATGTTGAAGGAAGGTTGTAGAGGTTCAAGAAAGTTAATGCAATAACGGAGATCCAACCACAAACTTTAACCCAGCCGCGGTTCTTAAATTCACCCATTTCAACGTCACTGTTAGTCATCATTAACAATGGCAACATTGAGAATGGTAGGGCAAATGCTAAGAATACCTGTGAGTTTTCCATTAGAAGGTTCAAAGCAGTGTGTTGTTGGATGGTTGATTCGCCTGAAGTCATCCCAACACAGATTAAAACAGGGATAACTGAGATAATCCGCGTAACAAGACGACGAGCCCAAAGTGGCATCTTCATGTGAACGAACCCTTCCATGATTACTTGACCAGTTAAGGTACCAGTAATGGTTGAGTTTTGACCAGAAGCAAGCAGGGCAACAGCAAATAACGTTGAAAGAATACCGGACTTAGCAACTGCAATCAAAATTGGGTTACTGAGCATTGAAGTGTTGTTTAATGCATCGTAAAGGCCGAAGAATGAACTATCTTGAACGGCACCAGTCTTAAATACGGCAACCCCCATGATTAACAGCAATGCGTTAACAACAAAGGCTAATGACAATTGAATATTAGAATCCCAAGTGGTGAACCGAACAGTTTGTCGGATACTATCCAAGTCGTTGTGGTCGATTTGCCGAGTCTGAGAAATTGCTGAGTGGAGGTATAAGTTGTGAGGCATAACAGTCGCACCAATGATACCAAGTGAACCACTTAATGGAGTAATTCCACCGATTTCTGGTGACTTAGCAATTGCCTTAGTAGAAGGCAATAAGCCAGCAAAAGCAGCACCCCAGTTAGGGTGTGACAATGCGACTTGGTAAGCAAAGACAAACAGAATAACTAAAATTAGGCAGGCAACAATTGCTTCGATCTTCCGGAAACCAATCTTGGTTAATAATAGCAATACCAAAACATCAAGAACGGTAATAAATACTGATGGAATCAACGGAATATGGAATAGTAAGTTAAGGGCGATTGCGGCACCAATAACTTCAGCAATATCAGTCGCCATGATGGCTAACTCAGTCATGATCCAGAGAATAACACCTAATGCTTTACCGGTACGGGCCCGTGTTGCCTGGGCCAAGTCCATTTGACTCACGATTCCGAGTTTAGCCGCCATGTATTGAAGTAACATCGCAATCAAACTTGAAATCAAGATAGTAGTCATTAAGGTGTACTGGAAACTCTGACCACCGGTAATTGAAGTAGCCCAGTTACCAGGATCCATATAACCCACGGCAACTAATGCACCAGGGCCAGAATAAGCGAATAATGTTCGCCAGAAACCTTTACCATGTGGAACCTTAACAGTTCCGTTAATCTCTTCCAGAGACTTACCGTTAGCATATTCAATTAAATGATGCTTACGGTGTTGATTTTTTGTGTTGTCCACGCCAAATCCACCTTTCATCTTTTTTTGTTAACTCAAATTGAACAGATCGGTTAACTTAAATTGATTACTTTTTTAGGGTAACATAAAAAATAATATACTACAATGGAAGATCGCCTATTTGACGGGCTTTGTTAGTGGGATAAGAAAAAACAAAAGACAAATTTTGGTTGACCTAACGAGGATCAAACCGCTTTCAAAAAGCGAAAATAAAATTTAAAATTCATAAAAATAATTAATTATTTTTAAATAAAGAAACGAAGAATGAAATCACTAAATGGTAGAAGAAATTTATGTTAACCGGTTGACATTGAAATGCTAATTCGATTATAATCAAACGCATAAGTTAAAAGAAATATTTCACAAGCGAGGTATTAGTAATGAAAGCTCTTGTATTAACTGCTGTTAAGAACTTAGAAGTTAAAGACGTTGATATGCCTGAAATCAAGCCTGATGAAGTGCTCGTTCACACTGCCTATGCAGGTATTTGTGGAACCGATCACGCACTCTACGCTGGATTGCCAGGTTCAGCAGATGCTGTTCCGCCAATTGTATTGGGACACGAAAACTCTGGTGTGGTTGCCAAGGTTGGTTCAGAAGTTAAAAATGTTAAAGTTGGGGACCGGGTTTCTGTTGACCCTAACATCTACTGTGGCGAATGTAAGTACTGCCGGACATCCCGTCCAGAACTTTGTGAACACTTAGATGCAGTTGGTGTTACTCGTGACGGTGGATTTGAAGATTACTTCACTGCTCCAGCTAAGGTTGTATACCCAATTCCTGACAGTCTTTCATTAAAGGCTGCTGCGGTTACTGAACCACTTTCATGTGCTGTTCACGGGGTTGACCTTCTTGAATTGCACCCATACCAAAAAGTATTGGTTATTGGTGATGGTTTTATGGGCCAACTTTTCGTTCAAACTTTACTTGCTCAAGGGGTAGAAGAAGTTACCTTGAGTGGTCTTTCTGAAGACAAGTTGAAGTTAAACCACGACAAGTTTGGTGCGAAGACTATTAATACTGCTAAGGGTGAAAAGATTCCTAACGATGCTTACGACATCGTCATTGAAGCCGTTGGTCGTCCAGAAACCCAAGAACAAGCGGTTGAAGCAGCTGCTCGTGGTGGTCAAGTATTAATGTTTGGTGTTGGTAACCCAGATGATAAGTTCTCCATTAACAGCTATGAAGTATTCCAAAAGCAATTAACCATTCAAGGTGCTTTCATTAACCCTTACTGCTTTGAAGATGCAATTGCTTTGATGGGTTCAGGTAAGGTTGATGTCTTACCATTACTTTCTCACGAATTTGACCTTAAGGAAGTTGATGACTTTGTAAATGGTCGAATTGATGGTGTTTCTAAGGCTGTTGTTAAGTTAGCTGGGGAAGAAGCCTAAAGACAAGTTGAATTTTATAAAAAAGGATTGAGTTCAGAACGAGCTCAATCCTTTTTTTTACTCAAAAGTTGACACAATGTCACCAAAATGCTACTGTTAATTCAACAAAAAGTGACACGATGTCAACTGATCAACGGGGGAATTAAAATGCCAAGCACAACTTTCTTAAATTTAAATGAGGATAAAAAGAAAAAGATCGTTCAGTCGCTATTACTGGAATTTAGTAACCATAGTGTTTCTGATGCACAGGTTGCACGGATTGTTAAAGAAGCGGGAATTACTCGTGGGGCTTTTTATAAGTACTTTAATGATTTGCAAGATGCATATGCTTACCTTTACCAGCAAGCGATGGTTGAAATTCATAAAAAGATCACGAACAGTAGCCAGATACTTAGCGCGGAAGAGTACCGGAAACAGATTAAGGAATTTTTAGATGCTGTTAATGGCAGTCCGTATCAAGATTTGATTCGGCTTCATTTTCAAGTAAATGAAAGTCTCGTTAAGCCAAGTCATACTAAGGCTCCGCAACCAAAGGACAGTCGAGAGTGGGGAATCATGGTATTAAGTCATGAGGCAATCAAGGAGAGCCTCCAAACTCCAGAGAAGGAAAAGCAGATTATCGAACGATGTTATGAAGTAATTCGGCTTCTGACAAAGAAAGCGTGATTAAGATGTTTTTAGCAATTAAGGAAATTTTACATGAAAAATTTCGCTATGGCCTAATAATGGCGATGTTTATCTTAATTAGTTATTTGATGCTGATCTTAATGGGATTAATGCTGGGACTAGCGAACGAAAACACCGCAGCAATAAAGTCCTGGGGTACACAGACAGTATTTTTGAATAAGGATAGTAACGATAGCCTTAGCCAATCATTAATTACAAAGAATCAAATTAAAAGCCTTTTTAAAAATGATGCGCTTGTCGGGGCAACTCCAGTGGTTATCGAAACAACCGATAAAACGAATCACCATAAGGAAAATATCCAGTTTGTTGGTTTAGCTCGTGATCAATTTATTTACCAGGATCGGTTGGAATTAGTTAGTGGACACCGAGCAAAGAATGATCACCAGATTGTATTGGATGAAAGTTTGAGAGATAAGGGATACCGTTTGGGAAAGAAGGTCACCTTAAATTCACTTTCCCCCAAATATGAAGTTGTTGGCTTTGCAAAAAATGCAAAACTGAATATTGCACCAATTGCATACGGAAGCTTAGGAACATGGCGAAATTTAAAGGGAGTAAATAATTCAATTGTTGCTAGCGGTGTTTTTAGTAACCAAAAGCAGGCAGCTAGCAATGAACCCAAATTGGCTCACTATACCACAAAAGAATTTATCAATAAGTTGCCGGGTTACCGAGCTCAGAATACAACCTTTATCTTTATGATTTCATTTTTAATGGTAATTTCATTAATTATCATTGCTGTTTTTCTCTATATATTAACAATGCAGAAAATGGCCCATTTCGCAGTTCTTAGAGCTCAAGGAGTTCCAGCAAAGCACTTAGTCAGTTCAACGCTAGCTCAAGCAGTAATCTTAGTCTTTGTTGGTGATGTTGGAGGAATTATCTTAACTGAACTGACTTCACTGATGTTACCAACCACGGTATCAATCTTGATGAACTGGCCCTTAATTTTAGGATTATCTGCTGTGATGATTGTTTTAGGAATACTTGGTGCGTTATTACCTGTAAGGCTAATTCTTAAGATTGATCCAGTTGAGGCACTTAATTAAGGGGGAAGAATTATGGAAACAGCCATAAAGTTAGAGAATGTAAATAAGTCCTTCGGTAAGGGAATCGGTAAAGTTCAGGTATTAAAGGATGTTAATTTTGCGGCCAATCTTGGTGAACTATGTTTAGTTCTTGGGCCTTATGGTTCTGGCAAAATCAACGGGTTGCAATTGCCCGAGCACTTTATACTGAACCACAAATTGTTTTAGCTGATGAACCAACATCTGCTCTTGATAGCGATCGGGTGGAAATGGTTGGAAAACTATTAAAAGAATTAGCTGCTGAGCGAAACAAGGCGGTAATCGTAGTAACTCACGATCTTCGGTTACGTCAATTTGCCGATAAGATTTATCAACTAGAGGATGGCAAACTAAAGCGCGAAAAAGTTCTCCAATAATTTCCCGGGAAATGATAATAAGATTTAATTTAGAATTATCCAAGGTAATTTTATAAGAGCGGTAACCTTGATATAATCGTTATATTAATGAGCGTTTAGATAAAACAGTTAAGGAGGAGACTATGGCCTTTCTGGAATTAAAGGATATCCGCAAAGCATACTACCTAGATAAACAGGAATTTCCCGTTCTTAGGGGAATTGATCTTTCTTTTGAGCGTGGCGAGTTCGTTTCGATTCTTGGGGAATCCGGTGGTGGGAAGTCCACTTTAATGAATATTATTGGGGGCTTAGACCGTAATTTTAAGGGGAAAGTGATCGTTGACGGGAAAATAATTGATCACAGTAAGGAAAAGCAGTTGGACAACTATCGGCGCTCAACTGTTGGTTATATTTACCAGTCGTATAACTTGATTTCTCACCTAACAGTTCTTGATAATGTTTTGATTGCTCTTGATATGACAACATTAGACAAAGCTGCTCGACGAAAGCGGGCATTAGAACTGCTAGAGCGAGTGGGGTTAGCTGATCAAGTTAATAAACACCCCAACCATTTATCTGGTGGTCAAAAGCAACGGGTAGCGATCGCGCGAGCACTGGCTAGTGATCCTCAATTAATCATTGCTGATGAACCAACGGGGGCCCTTGATTCTGAGAATACAAAAGAAGTATTGAACCTTCTGGATGATATTGCAAAGGACGGGAAACTAGTAATTGCCGTTACTCACTCACAAGAAGTAGCGGATCATGGGACCCGGATTGTTCATCTTGCAGACGGAAAAATTGATGGAGATGAACGACTTAGACCCGCATACCCAATTCCGGATGATCCAGAGCATCTTCAATCACGGGTTCTTCCGGCAATGGCAAGCTACCGGACTGCATTTAAGCATTTGATGTATAATTTTTGGCGAAATTCGCTAATAATGCTTGGAACAGCAATTGGTATTTTTGCAGTCCTCCTGTTCAGCGGATTGGGGAATGGTGTAAATGGCTATATACAAGACCAAATTAATTCGCTAGCTAATCCTCGGAGTATTACCATCTTAAAAAATACCACTGGGAAAAAGATGACCCAGGATCAACTACAGATGTCTACCCAGAACATGATGGCAGATCCGCAATCGATGTTTATTAAACAAAGTGAGATTAATCAAGTGAAGAAGATTGCCGGAATATCCTCTGTCGAAAAGGGGTATATGTTACCAAGTTACCGGCTTTCGTATAAGGATCTCCAACAAAGCGGCACCTCAATGGAAAGTTGGACTAGTGCAACCACAACTAGGGGAATTACTAAGGGCCATAAACCAGGTAATGGTGAGATCGTCCTTACTAAACAGCAAGCAATCCAATTAAGCAGTGCTAAAAAGTATCGGCAATTAATTGGGAAGACAGTTAAGCTTAGTTTCAACTGGGTTGATGATTCAGGGAAGCCAGTTCAAGCAGAGGGGAATGTCAAAGTATCAGGCATTTCTAATGGTACTAGTGTGCGGACCTCGATTAATTCCGCAACGCTAACCAGGATGATTCGGGATGCTAATGGTAGCGTCCAGCCTAACTTCCTTTCTGTAAATGTTAAGGATCTGAATCAGGTCCAGACTGTTGCTGATCGGGTTAATAATTTACGGAATGCCCAGAACAAGCGAATCTTGGGTGCGATGACGGTTGGCTCAATTTTGAAGACCGTTAATACCTACGTTAAGTTAGCCTCTACTCTGCTTGCTGCCATTGCTGGAATTTCATTACTTGTTTCGGCCTTGATGATTATTGTAACAATGTACATGTCAGTTTCAGAGCGGACCAAGGAAATCGGCATTTTGCGGGCGCTCGGTGAACGAAAAAAGGATATTCGCCGATTGTTCACATCCGAATCGTTGTTTATTGGGTTCTTTTCCGCAATTTTGGCCCTGATCATTGTCTTTATTGCCACATTAGCAATTAATCATGGCCTATATCACTTGATTAAATATAATATTATTCAAATTACTTTTGGTAATATTGCATTTGCCTTTATAGTAGCGTTGGTTATTTCATTCTTGGCAGCTCTATTGCCAGCCCGGCGAGCAGCTAACTTGAATCCAATTGATGCGCTTGCGGCAGATTAAAAGATCAGAATCAAATAATATTGAATAGGGGGCATAATCGATTAGTCATGACTGACGGTCGGTGGTGCTCCTTTTCTTATATTTAATATACTATTTTGACTAAAATGACTATTATCATGATAAAACTTTAAAAATATTTTTAGGTTATCCGAAAATGGCAGTATAATAAATAATGGAGGTGTTAGGAATGACGACGGTTTATATTCAAGACAAAGAAAACGCAACTCAAGAATTTAATTGTTCTGATGGTTCCACTGGTGTACTTAAAGTGGAAGATTTAACAACGACACCAACATATTATTTTAAGTTTTATGCTCATAGTCACCCGAGTTTTCGGTTAACCGATAATGACTTTCATGATGGAAAGAAAGTTGTGATTCGGGACATCATGGCGAAAGATCAAATTGCTTTAAAGTTTACTTAGTTTCTGTGGATAGCGGGACGCTAGGTAAAAATTAAATATAATAAAACGGGCGGGAATGTGATAGAAGTCGTTTGTGGCTTCATTTCACGTCCCCGTCCGTTTATTTTTCCGTTAAAAATTACCGATGGATTATTTGCTCTGCGTGTGAAAGCACATCTGCAATCAGCGTCATTACTTGTGGATCTTCGAGGCGGTAGATAATCGTTTTTCCGTCGCGTCGCTGTTCGACCAAATTAAACTTGCGGAGTAGCTGCAGTTGGTGGGATACCCCTGATTGTTCCCACTTCATCCGTTGACTAATTTCCGTTACGCTCATTGAATCTTGAATTAAGAGATATAGTAATTGTAATCGTTTCGGATTACCAAGTAACTTAAATAATTGACTAATCTCCTCTATGTCAGCAAAAGCTCTCCCCGTTTGACTAATCATGTAATCACCCTTTTCACTATCTAAACTCAGGCCAAAACATATCAATACATATAACTCTATTATATAACAAATGCGCTTAAGTATGATTCTTTTATCATGCTTAAGCGCATTATTTTAATGATTTAATTATTTGATTAGAGAACGATTCGTTGACCCGCAACAATTCGGTTTGGATCAGAAATATTGTTTAAGCGAGCCAAAGTTTCGTAGCTCATTCCATACCGAGCAGCGATTGCGGAAAGGGTATCGCCAGCTTGGATGGTGTATGAACCACCGTTGCTTGATGAGCTTGCTGCATAATGATGGCTTGTGTAACCTGAAGTACCAAGGTTAAGAGTTTGACCAACATAAATCCGGTTTGGATTAGAAATGTTGTTCAGGCTTGCCAAAGATTCATAATTGGTACCAAATTTGTTAGCAATTCCGGAAAGAGTGTCACCGGATTGAACGGTATATGTACCTGTAGCACTAGAACTGGTGTTAGCAGTACTGCTTGAAGTATTAGTGTTAGTTTGTGAACTGGCTTGTTGCCGGACAAGAAGTCGTTGAACAACGTAAATCCGATTTGGATTACTAATATCGTTTAATGAAGCAAGGTGGTTAACGGTAGTACTGTAGCGGTTAGCAATTCCAGAAAGGGTATCACCGGATTGAACTGTGTAGTAACCGGTATTACTTACACTTGAACTGCCACTATTGTAACTGCTGTTATCACCGTTATTGTTCTTATTAGTAACAACCTTACCAGAGAAAGCAACTGAGTCAAGTTGGGTTAAGTTATATGTCCGAATAAGGTTAATCAATGCGTTTGCATAGCTAGGATCGGTTGCGTAGCCGTCTTGGCGAAGCTTGTTAGCAACTGAAACGTAATTAGTATCGCCAAGCAGGTTCCGGTAACGACTATTAACATTGAGGAAACGTCCATGATCGGTTACCGATTCAGAGTTGTTAGCGTATGCCCGGAAATTAGCGTTAACGTAAACTGAGCGACCACCGTAGACTTCCCGAGTCCGCATTACTACTGAATGACCATTGTAAGAACCCTTAATCCCAAAAAGGTTATGGGCGCTAGTTGATAAGCTTGACCGTCCCCAACCACTTTCAAGAATTGCTTGGGCTACGGTAACGGATGGGAGAACTCGGTATTGGTTCCAACCATCAATTGCCCCTTGAGCAACACTTTGGATAAACTGTTGTGAATGGGCGTTATTACTAAAGTGAAGCGAATTTAAATCAACTGAAGATGCTGGAGCTTGAGCTGCATAAGCTGCTGTTGTGTTAGCTGAAGCAGCTGCTGATTGTGGAGCAACTGCAGAACTCGTAGCACTTGTTGGTGCAGAGCTTGCAGAAGAAGCTGAAGCAACGGTGGAAGTGGCAGCACTGGCAGCGCTAACCGCAGCGCTCGTTACCTTAACGTTTGAGGCCGCAACGGTTGCAGAAACAACTTCACTATTACTGCTGGTGTTGGCACTTTGACTGGCAACATTATCAGCAGCACTGCTGTCAGTATTGTTACTATTAGAATTAGTGTTAGCGGTAACTTCGGTGGCGTTGTTGCTGGTTTGTTGCGTTTCATCGGCATGAGCTACAGCACCGGTTGCTGTTAGCAAAGTAACTGCAGTTAAACCAGCGAACATCCATTTTCGACCGCTCTTATACATTTTATAATGCGTTGTCGAATTTGTTAGTTCTGATCGATTCATTTTTCTGACTCCCCCTAGAAAAACTTCTTGGAACTTTATTAACTAATCGAACAATAATCAAAAGGTAATAAAAAGTAAAAATTTTTAAGAAGTTATTAAGATTTCAAACTAAATAAAAAGTATCATTAATATGTTAAAAGAGCAAGTAATTTTAACATTTATCGTTATTATAAAAACAACGATTATTTATTCTTATCAATCGAAAGATATATTTCTAAATAACTTCTATTAATAAACACTATATCACTAGTTGTTTAATTAAAATTATTTTGTTTAACCTCAGAGCTTGATATTAGGATATAATGAAAAACAGTTTGAGAAAGATTGGGGAAGAAGTATGGTAGCTAAACTACAAGATGTGGCTAAATTAGCTGGTGTTTCCGTAACAACTGTGTCACGGGTAATTAACAATTATGGTTCCTTAAGTGAAAAGACCATTAAGAAAGTTCATCAAGCAATGAACCAGTTAAACTATCAGCCGAATGCTCTTGCACGGGCAATGCAAGGAAAACCGTCAAAATTTATTGGCTTGATTTTCCCTAATCTTACGAACCCGTTCTTTGCTGAATTAGTTAATGAGTTGGAGCATCAGCTATTCTTAAAGGGATACAAGACGATTATTGCTTCTTCAGCTGAAAATCGCGAAATTGAACACGAGTACTTAAACATGCTTTTTGCCAACCAGGTAGACGGAATTATTTCAGGTTCCCATAACTTGGGAATTGAGGAATATCAGCAACTGACTGCGCCAATTGTTTCCTTTGACCGTTATCTTTCTGATAATATTCCAATTGTTGCGGCCGATAGTTATCGTGGCGGTAAATTAGCCGCTCGGTTTATGATCCAGCATCAGGTGGATCGGTTGGCAGTGATTATTGATGAAGATACCTCCGTTTCGCCAACGTTAAATCGGCTGCAGGGGGTAGTTGACTATCTGAATGATCAGGGCCACAATTTCGTAACCTTAACTAAAGAAGAAATTGACCAGACAGACTTTGCCAAACAATTTGATGGTGTAATTGCATCGAATGATGTTCAAGCACTAAGGATCATTTCGCAGTATCGACAAAAGGGGTACCAAGTTAATCGTGACTTTTTTGTCACTGGATATGATGGCTCACAATTGATTTGTCAAATTGCCCCACAATTACCGACTGTGGTTCAGCCAATCCATGCCCTTGCTGAAAATTTGATTTCGACATTATTTGAACGAATTGCTAACCCGAGGAAAAAGATCGAATCAGTGACACTGCCAGTAAAATTTAGGGGATAATCGGCTCGCTTCTCTAATGTGTTAATGAATAAATCATAATTTTTTATACAAAAAGGCCCCTAACATTCAGTTTCCTTGAATGCTAGGGGCTTTGTACTGCTAAATTAATCGTTACTGCTATTATTGCTTTGCATGAACCGTTCAATTAATTCGGCTTCTTCATCGGTTGCGGTACTGTTGCCAGATTTGATGTCGTGGATCCGTTCAACAGATAAGTGACTACCAAAAGCAACTTGATTATCGTTCATATCATGCTCACGTTCAAATTTGATCAATTCTTGGGCAATTTCGTTCAAATTATCCATGAAATAAATTTCCCCCTTAGTGCTATTTAGCAAGGCTAATATTAAGATTAACTAATCTTATTGTAAAACATTCTTTGATTTGATGCCAAAATTAAGTTTATCATAGTTTGCAAAAATGAAATGGAATAAATATTTAAGTTTTGGTGATGTGGGCGGACAATGGTATCATTTTGTGTGATAATCAATAATATAAGTCTATTGAGAAGAAATGGAGAATTAAAATTATGAGTTGGAACTGGCTAGGCTGGTTAATGTGGATCCTTGGAATTGGATTTTTAGGTTTTGTAATCCACTATATTCGGGTAAAGCAGTTAATGTTAATTGCCAAAACAAAGAAACGGTTTGATGGTAAGCTGTTTACCCAGTATGTAGTAATGAGTTTGGTGGCAATTTTATGGTTAGGGAGCTTGGTTTACCTTCGCTTTATTCAACCGGTTAATTACAATGATCATCAACAGGTACAACTATCCACAAAGTACCAACCATTACAATTACATGATCAAGGGAACGATTACTACTATGTTCTTGCTAAGCATAGTGCATCAGGGAAGCGGCCGATCGTATCGTACACTTACTGGGCTGATGATTCTAAGTATATGGTTAGTTCCCGGTTTAGTTCCATTAGTGACGGGGCACGACTTATTCCTGTTGAAGCAACGAGTTTACCGTGGAATAAGGAAAAATTGCAGAAAATTGATAATGAATCAGGTCATGCATTTGCTGCAGTAATGACGGGACATTACCGTAATACACCGCTAAATGGTCTTAGCTTGCGGGCAAATCATGTTGCGTCGAGCTATACCCTGCTTCGGGTGCCACAGGAAAATATGGTAGCTGAGCACTAATTATAGGGACTTGATATTGGGATTGAGATTGTATCTCGGTCTCTTTCTTTTTGAGGAGTTCAAGAAAACTGTGGGGGTTAGAAAAAAGAACGGATGAAAAAAGAAAGAACGGTTCAACTGAAGTGGGTAGCATTGGCAAGCTTGTTGAACAATACTGGTGCTGCCTTTATTTGGCCGTTAACAACGATGTACGTTAATAAATATTTAGGCCAAACATTAACAACGGCGGGGGTGGTAATGCTCCTAATATCAATTGCGATGATGACTGGTAACTATATTGGAGGATGGTTATTTGATCATTGGAGTTCTTACCGAACAGCTTTGTTAGGTGTAACCTGTTCGACCATTCCAATTATCCTGCTGATTTTTATTCACGGTTGGCCATGGTATGCTGTGTTGATGGTAATTAATAGTTTTGGTGATGGGATTAATATGACGATTGTTAATTCCTACGGGACGGCGGTTGCTAATCACCCAGCACGCTTCGTGTTTAACTACATTTACATGGCATTTAATGTGGGAGTAGTGTTGGGAACCCTTCTTGTGGGTGTCTTATTGCCGATTAGTGTCGTACTGGTCTTTAGCGTTGCCTCGGCATTCTATCTAGGCTTAACCCTAATGGTACTCTTTACGTTTAACATTGAGGTTAAGAGTATCGGACAGCAACGTTCAAAGCCAGGTCGACGAATCAAGGGCCGTTCAAAATTTATCGCCCTGGTATTCTTAATTTTGATCAATGTAATGACAATTCATATTAGTTATTCGCTTTGGGAAAGTGTTATGGCAGTTCATATGACTAATATGGGAATTCCGTTTTATGCATATAGTTTATTGTGGACACTAAACGGGATCATTATTATTATTGGTCAACCGTTAGTTAACAAGTTAAGCCCCTATATGCGGCTTTCAACCCAGATTATGTTAGGAATTTTAATCTTTGCCCATAACTTGGTCGAGTTTGTAATTGACTTTGTGGTTTTGACGATTGGAGAGACATTGAGCTTTGCAGGATTGCCAGCGTGGATTACCCAATTGACTGGGACTGCTAATGCTGGTCACTATCAAGGCTTGTACAATATTGTCATTTCAGTTGGCCGAGCAATTGGGCCGCTTTATGGCGGGTATGTAATTGAACATGGCAATTATCAAGAACTATTTTTCTCGGTTTTCATGCTGATGATTGTTACCTTGATGTTTGTAGGAATAAAATTATTTCATATTCACCAGCAGCAGGTACGGTAAAGGTACAAAAAGTCTGCTAGCTATGGTAAAATCACACATGGATAATTAAGATTAACGATTAATTATAGAGAGACGATTTAATTTATTAGTCGCCCTCTAAGGCACTTTGTCTTAGGAGGGCGCTTTATTTTGAAGGGAGTACCAGTATGGAATACCAAAAACCAAAAGGAACCGCAGATTTGCTACCAGGGACGACTAATCTTTGGGAAAAGGTTGAAAAAGTTGCGCGTGAAGTCTTTGACCAATTTGGTTACCGCGGTATCCGGACACCGATGTTTGAAGATTACAATGTCTTTTCACGAAATGTTGGTGATACTTCGGACATCGTTGAAAAGGAAATGTACGATTTCCATGATAAGGGTGACCGGCACATTGCCTTGCGTCCAGAGGGAACTGCTGGTGTTGTTCGGGCATACGTTGAAAATAAGTTGTATGGTCCTGAATACCCTAAGCCATATAAGGTTTACTACATGGGACCAATGTTTCGCTACGAACGTCCACAATCAGGACGCCAACGGGAATTTCACCAAATTGGTGTTGAAGCATTAAATAATGAATCTCCACAAATTGATGTTGAAGTAATCGCAATGGCAATACAGCTGTTTAAGCGGTTCGGTGTTCCAAATGTGAAGTTAACGATTAATACTTTAGGTGATAAGCAGGTTCGTGAAGACTATCGTGAAGCATTGATTAACTTCCTGAAGCCCCACTATGATGAATTGAGTTCTGATTCTCAGGAGCGGATGTACCGGAACCCTCTCCGAGTTTTAGATAGCAAGGATGCCGGAGACCAAAAGATCGTTGCTCAAGCCCCATCCATTTTAGATTACCTGGATGAAGAGTCACAGAATTACTTTGATCAAGTTCAATCCTTATTGAAGGAACTTGGAATTGACTACGAAATTGATACCAACATGGTTCGTGGTCTGGATTACTATAACCACACGATCTTTGAAATTATGTCAGATTCGCCAGTATTTGGGGGCGGCTACACTACTGTTTGTGCGGGTGGTCGTTACAATGGCCTTATTAACCAGCTTGGTGGCCCTGAAGAAGGTGGAATTGGTTTCGGAATGGGAGTAGAACGATTAATGTTGCTCCTTCAACAAGAGAACCCAGAATTTGCCCCTCAAGATCAATTAGATGTCTTCTTTGCCAGTGCAAATGAAGATGGTGATAATCTTGCCTTTAAGATCCTAAACCAAATTCGGGATAAGGGTATTGTTGCCGATAAAGATTACAGTGGCGTTAAGGTTGGAAAGCAAATTAAAGAAGCTTTCCGTCGTAATGCAAAGTACTTTGCGGTCTTTGGCGAACGCGAAGTTGATGAAGGACAGTTCCAATTAAAGAATGCTGCCACTAAAGATACCGTTGATGTTAAGATTAAAGATTTTGTTGCTGAACCAGCAAAGTACTTACGGTAAATAAAAGTGAAGAGGGACCAGGAAAAACATTTTGTTTTTCCTGGTCCCTCTATCTATAATTAATAATCTTTAGTTAAATTGACTCGGAGAACTACTTTACTTCGACTGGTGTTTCTGGAGTGTTTCCTTCTACTAATGCGAGGTTATTATCAAATGCCTTAACTACCATGTTGCGAACTGCATGAGTAGTGTAGAAGGCAGTATGTGGTGTTACCAGAACATTAGGACGGTCGATCAAGTCCTTTAAGACCTTGTCTGGGAATTCTTTGTTAGTCCAGTCTTCGTTAAAGATCCCTACTTCATTTTCATAGGTATCCATTACGAAACCGAAGAGCTTGCCACTATCCAATGCTCGAACAACGGCAGCTGTATCTACCAATGGTCCACGAGATACGTTAACTAATACTGCATCGTCTTTCATTTCGGCGATCGTTTCATCGTTAATCATGTGGTAGTTGCTCTTCATTGCGGGAACGTGAAGTGAAACAACATCGGCTTGCTTGTATAAGTCATCTAAGGAGTCAACGTAGTAACCCTTTTTATCTAATTCAGGGTTCTTGTAAACGTCGTAAGCAATGACCTTAGCACCAAAGCCTTCCATGATTTGCATGTAGACTTGTCCAATATGACCGGTCCCGATAACACCAACAGTTTGATCACGAACTTCACGACCAATAGTTGGTGCCCAGCGAAGGTCGCCATTAGCGATTTTAGTATCTAGGCGCTTGTCTTGACGAAGAATTCGGGTAGTTTGAATTGCAGCATGTTCTGCAATTGCGTTTGGTGAGTAGACTGGAACATTAGTAATTTCAAAGCCTAGTTCCTTAGCCTTATCCATATCAATGTTATCAACCCCAACGTTCCGCAATGACATCTTAGTAATTCCTAAGTCTGCCAATGCTTGAAGGGTTTCAGGAGTGTAATCTAATTGTTGGTAAACAACAACACCATCAGCGCCCTTTGCCAACTTAGCAGTTTCAGGGGTTAACAACTTGTCAGTGTAATCCACCTCGACTGCAGGATGAGCAGCTGCCCATTCTTTTAAGTATGGTTCCTCATCTTTTCGGATACTAAAAGCAAAAATTTTACTCATAATGGTCCCTCCATTTTAGATAATGCAATAGAATCATATTAACTATGAGAACTATTTCACTAATTATCTGGGATAATACAGCCAAAATCAAGCGTATTTAATGAGATTTTATACATTTAAAGTAAAAATGAATATTAGTATTACTAATCGTTGATCGGGTATGTCCCCATATCGCTGGCAACAACTGTCCGGCCGGCATGTTCTTTACCAGCATTCTTAGTCAAACCAACCTTATTTAGTGCAAAGGTAACGGTTGCTGTTGCATTAACGGCAACCCCCATTACTTCTCCAGTGTCGGTATTAATTCCCGATGGCATATCAACGGCAACGACCATGGCATTACTATTATTAATGGCTTCGATTGCCGTAGCATAGTCACCCTCAACAGGACGATCAATACCGATACCAAAAAGGGCATCGACAATTAATGATGCATCTTTAAGGACACCAAGATCTGAAGTTTGCGGAATCTTATAGTACTGACAAATCTTATCTTGAACTTGGTGTTCTTCGGAAGCGTGGTCCGGATTACCAACGTTCAAAATGGTAACTTTTACGCCAGCAATATGGAGGAGACGAGCGACATCTAGTCCGTCCCCACCGTTATTGCCACTTCCTGCAACAACTACAATATTTTGTAAATTCAACGGGAACGCATTTAAGACTTCATCGCGCACTGCTAATGCTGCCCGTTCCATCAATACTAGCGATGGAATGCCGATTGTGTTAATTGTGTACGAATCATAGTGCCGCATTTGTTCAGCGGTAATTGCTTTGTCTGCCATAATGGTAACCTCCTGAATATAAACTACCTTTAGCTTAGCACTTTTTGTCAATTGTGAGTGCGACTAGAGGAGAGTAGAATATGGGGTAGGTTAACAGAGCTGGAGGAAGAGAATAGTGAGTAAAAAAGGAAAGTATGAAGTCCAACGATTTACCTGTATTCCGGTCGAAACAAATGATAACGGTCAGTATCAACTTAAAGTAGATCAGCAAGGAAACGCCAAGATCCATATTTGGCGAACCGGAAAACATACAAAGGGAAAATATCAACGACCAGGGCAATTGATGCTGACAGAAAATAATCTGATGGCCGTTATTATTGCCGCTGAGCCGATGGCATTTAAGGATCGTCATAGTGAAACGCCACTTCAACGGTTTTTGACAACCTTTGTGGATGATGCAGTTTTGCAGCAAGGATTAAAGTTATTAAAATAGGTTACTGTTAAGACCAAAAATTGAATTTTTAGCATAATTATCATTAGAATTCGAAACAATAACCCCCGAAAATTGATTTTCGGGGGTTATTGTTGTTTTAAAAGTATATCTAAATGCTAAAAATCCATTTTTTGGCGTTTATCTTTAGAGCATTAAGGAGATTATGTTAATTTTCGCTTTTTTTAACTGAGTGAACCTTAACTCCTAAGTCAGATGCGAGTTTGTCCGCAAGAACCACAGCCTGGTTATGTTCTTCATCCTTGGCACCGTAAAGTAAAATGACGTTTTGGTATTTTAGTTCTTCCTGAATAATTGCACGAAGGGTGTTGTAGTAGGAAGGCGCAGTTGCAATCTCATTCAGGTAGCGTTCCTTAAATTCTGGGAAGCGGGCAACATCGTGACCATACCACTTCCGCAAGTCATTACTTGGGGCAACGTCTTTCATCCACCGGTCAAGGTGTGCTTTTTCTTTAGAGATCCCACGAGGCCAAATACGGTCGACAAGGATTCGGTAGCCATCTAGGTCAGCAGGTTTTGTATAAATTCTTTCTAACTTTAATTCCATAATAGTGAATCCCCTTCTAATTAGTGATACTTTTAGAATAGTACAAGTTGAGGAGGAATCAAGGATGCTAACAAAATATCAACGGTTTTTCACAGGTCGTCCTACAGAAGAGATTGCCCGATCGTTATTAGGAAAACTAATTACTTATACTAGTGTCGATGGGTCAAAAACTGGTGGATTAATCGTGGAAACTGAAGCTTATCTTGGCGAAAATGATTCCGCTTCACATGCATATAATGGTCGACGAACAAATTATTCTGAATCACTTTATGGTAACCCGGGAAATATTTATCTTTATCAGATTAGGGGGCATTACTGCTTTGACGTAGTTGTTCAGGATGCTGAAGAGCCTCAGGGAGTCCTTATTCGGGGACTAGAACCGACTGTTAATCAGAAACAAATGACGATTAATCGGAGGATGAGCGGCTTTAATCTTAGTAATGGTCCCGCAAAACTGGTTCAAGCACTCGGAATTCATTCACGTGAATTGGATGGTCATCCATTAGAAACAAGCCCCTTAACGATTGATCTTACTGCTGGTCGTAAGCCGCGCAAGATTACAACGACAAGTCGGATCGGGGTAAATTTAAAGGGCAAGGATGGTCATAAGCCATACCGTTTTTATGTTAAGGGAAATCCTTATGTTTCTGGCTTGCGGAAACGCGAAATGAACTTAGAAGACTATGGATGGGAGGAATAAAAATGGCCCTGACATATCAACAACTCCTGGTTACGGTCCCATTGGTCTTACGCGCTGGGAATGTTCCCAGCATTGTTGGCGAAGCTGGTTTAGGGAAGTCCGCCTTAGTAGAGGAAGTTGCTAAAAAGATGGACGCTAAGCTATATACCACCGTGGTTAGTCTAAGTGAAAAGGGAGATCTTGCAATTCCGGTTCCACCGCTGACTAGTGATTCCTTTGTTGAAACAAAAAATCATGGCCGTTTAGCAAATGTTCAGTTTGGTTATTCTGAAACGCTGGTGTCAATCGTTCGCTATGCTGAAGAGAATCCTAACCGCGCTATTATTTGGTTCCTGGATGAATTTAATCGGGGACCGCAGTCTGTTCAGAGTGAACTGATGAATCTGGTTCTCCAACGTCAAATTAACAGTTTGCGTCTTCCGGAAACAGTTAAAATTGTGATTGCCGAAAATCCGGATAACACGATGGAAGGTTTTGAAAATAGTGAATATGCGGTTTCAACTGGTGACGCGGCAATTAAGGATCGGACTGTTCGTTTAGTAATGGCTAGTTCGACTAATGAATGGCTCGAGTGGGCTAAAAAGCCCCGCGGACAGGATAAGCGTTCTCAAATTAACCCGTTGGTAATTGAATATTTAACACAATATCCAAGCCGTCTAGTTCAGCCACATCAATTTGGCTCTGATTTAACACCAACACCAAGAGCGTGGGAGCGAGTTTCGCGGAACCTGGACCAATTACAAAAACTTCCTGGGAAAATACAAGAACAATTGGCACCTGACTTGTTTAGCGGTGATTTGGGAACTGAAATTGGGGTTTCATTTGCTAAATTTGTTCAAGCTCACGGGGTTCGCTTAAAGGTAAGCGATATGATAAACCAAGCCGGACTAGAAGCTGACTTCCAGCAATTAGAAGAAGCAGATAAATTATCGCTTTTACGTGAATGGGTTAGAAAATATCCGGAAACGTTAGCCCAGAATAGCGGGGCAGCCAATTTTAGTTCATACTTAACCGATATTAGTCCGGATGGCCAATATTCGCTTATCCAGCAAGTCGGTGAAGACGATGAATTATTAAATAAAATGTATAATACCGCTAAAGAAGATCCTGCCGGTGCGGTGGCAGAATTGTACGAAACTGGTGCTCAAATAGCGACTTATGGAGACCGTGGCGAATGAATCAACTAGCAAAAATGCTTGAGCAATTAAGAAAAAATACTTCAGATTATGAAATGACTCAGCGTGCTCTTACTCAAGCTATTATTCAGGTTCTCCAGAGTCAGCGGATCCTTGGTGAAATTCTTCTACAAGTTCCGCGACGGGTTGTTCAGGAACAAGATGCGATCCTTGGCCTTTTTTGGCAGAAAGATCAGATTGAGTTAAGGGTAGTTCCTCAAAAATTAGCCGAATTGCGAAGTGATGAAGTAGTAATTTTGTTAGAACATGAAGCTCTTCATTTATTATGGCAACACCCGCTACGTTATGCTAATTCTCCTACGCCAGAACTAGTTCAATTGGCAACGGATATTGCGGTTAATCAATATTTACCAGAAGTTCCCCGTGAAACAATGACGCTAGAAAAACTGCAACGGTATTTGCAACGGCGAATTTTGCCGCATCAAGATTCGAGTAGCTATCTTCGGTTGTTAAAAAATCTGTCAGATCAAGATAGGCAGAAGCTACGACGAAAAGGCAAACGGGGTGCAGACCAGGATACTCAGGCAAAGCCTTCTCAGGTGGTTCAAGAAACGCATCAGGGATGGCAACTAGGGGATGCTCAACCTACTTCAGGAATTCAACAATTGCGGTTAGCTCAGTTCAAGAAGATCTTGCATCAGGCATATATGAATACTCCGAAAAAGGATCGTGGATTATTACCAGGTGATATTTTAACAACGTTATTGAAACCACAAGTAAATAGTCGGTTTACTTGGCAGCAATTAGTTAGCCGCCAAGTAGGGACATTAGCTGCGGGAAGAGAAGAAGCAGCATACAGGTTCAATCGACGTCAACCCTGGCGGATGGAGCTTCCGGGAGCGGTTAGCCGACTTGTTCCCCGAGTTTTAGTCTTTGTTGACAACTCTGGATCAGTGACTGATGATGAGCTGGAAAAGATATTAAGTCAGATTAGTTACTTGACGAATAGCGATCATCTTCCGGTGGAAATTTACCCGTTTGATGCGCGTGTTCATTCTGAGCATTATCAACATATTGAAAATGGCAAGCGGGTTATTTTTCACCGAGTTGGTGGCGGAGGAACAAGTTTTCAATGCATATTTGATTTCCTCCGTGATCGTCATATTAATCCGACAAACTCATTAGTAGTAATCATGACTGATGGATGGGGTGAACAAAAGATTAACCCGTACAATTTCCACCAGGTCGATTGGTTGGTAACGGGGGCAACTACAGATTTATCACTTCAACGTCCGGTTGGGCGGGTTCTTAGCTTAAAGAAGGAAATAAAATGACTGAATTATTAAAGCCGACAGTAATGAAACAGATCTTAACCCATTCGAAAGAATACCAGCGGGCAGTCAAGCTCCTGAACGTTGATTGGGATCTGGGAAATCAGATGCTCTTTCAGGACCGGGTAATGGCTGCGGATATAATTCTAGCTCGTCAGCTACAACACCATCACTTAATAATTGGGAACGTTAACCTTGATGATTATCAAGCGGTTGGTCAATTATTAAGCCAGCATTCTCAATGGTTTAGTGGGGCTGCGCGATTCGAGCTCTTAAAGCCCTTTAATGGATAACAAATAATTAAAAATAGTATAATAAATGTATGATTGATAAGGAGGATGAAGAGCGTGACAGTGAATGAACAAGAAATAAAAAATGACTTATATGAAGCAGTTAATGGGGAATGGTTAAAGACCGCTAAAATTCCTGATGATAAGCCAGCAACCGGGGGCTTTAATGACCTTGTTGACGAGATTGATAAGCAACTCATGGATGACCTAGATGCTTATGCAGATGGTAAGGAAAAAAGCGATGATCCCCGTTTTAACGAGATGGTAAAACTATACCGGGTTGCTAAAAAATTCGATTTCCGTAAAAAGGTTGGTCCCCGTCCCCTTAAGCGGATGCTTACAAGTATTGAAGAATTAAAGTCATATGATGAATACCAGGGTCAATGGCGGAACTGGATTATGGCAGGGATGCCGTCACCAGTTGTCTTTGATATTGATGCTGATATGAAAAATGCAACTGTTTATGCTCTGTTTGCTTCTGCTCCTTCATTGATCTTGCCAGATAAGAGCTATTATGAAGACGATAAGAAAGAGCAGCACGATCAATTATTGAAACTATGGTCATCAATGGTTGCCACCTTGATGGACAAGTTGGGTTATAACAAAGATGAGGCTGCTAAACACATTGAAAATGCTAAGAAATTTGATGCTTTACTTGCACCAAATGTCAAAAGTGCTGAAGAAGCGGCTGATTATAGTAAAATGTATAATCCACAAACCGTCGAAGAATTAGCAAGTTCAACTGATCAGCTTGACCTGGCAGATGTGATTAAACGGTTGGTTAAAACGACTCCGGAAAAGGTCATTGTAACCGAACCAGAATACTTTAAGGCACTTAATGGAATCTTGAAGGACAACTTTGAGTTATTTAAGAGCTGGGCATTAATTAACGTTATCCGGGCTAATGCTAGTTACCTTGATGATGAGATGCGGGAAATTAACGGTCGTTATAGTCGGGCGCTTTCTGGTAGTAAAAAGCCAATCAATCAGCGGAAATTTGCTTATTACTTGGCACGAGATGTCTTTAGCCAAGTAATGGGTGACTATTACGGGAAAAAGTACTTTGGTCCCCAAGCCAAGGAAGACGTCCACCATATGGTTGAGCAGATGATCAAGGTATACAAGGGTCGACTAGCTAATAATGACTGGTTAAGCAAGGCTACCCGCGATAAGGCGATCTTGAAGTTAGACAAGTTAGGTATTCAGGTCGGGTACCCGGATAAGATTCCAGCACTTTATGATCAAATTAAAATTGATGAAGGTGAGTCATTAATTGCAAACCTCAATCAAGCTAACATTGTCGCAAATCGTGAGATGTTTAGTCGGTGGAACAAGCCTGTTGACCGGATGCGCTGGGAAATGAGTGCGGCAACCGTAAACGCATATTACTACCCGTTTAAGAATATTATCGTTTTCCCGGCCGCAATCTTGCAGGCACCATTCTATTCACTAAAGCAAAGTAGTAGTGAGAATTATGGTGGAATTGGTGCGGTAATTGCTCATGAAATCTCGCATGCCTTTGATAATAACGGGGCCCTTTTTGATGAATTAGGGAACCTCAATAACTGGTGGACAGAAGAAGATTCCGCCCATTTCAAGCAGTTAGCACAAAAGATGATCAAAGAATTTGATGGAATTGAATTTGCTGGTCAGAAGGTTAATGGGAAGTTGACTGTTTCCGAAAATATTGCCGATGCCGGTGGATTGAGCTGTGCCTTAGAAGCCGCCAAGCAAGAAGATGACTTTGACGCCAAGAAGTTCTTTATTAACTGGGCAACAATTTGGCGAATGAAAGCCACTAAGCAGTATGAACAACTGTTACTTTCCATTGACGTTCACGCTCCACAAAAGCTTCGGGCCAATGTTCAAGCGGAAAACCTCGATGACTTCTACTCCGCTTTCAACATCCAATCTAACGACCCTATGTTCAAAGCCCCTGAGGATCGGGTGAATATTTGGTGAGTGTGAGCCAGTAAAGAACTTGCGGAAAGCCAGCAATTTCTCCTGACGAAGGCGACCTGCGCCTAGGAAGGAGGTTGCTGGCTCTAGCAAGTTCCTGGCGAACACGTTTTGACTATGTTGAGAACGACTTCTCCATGCCGTCGGAGGTAGAGGTCGTTAGTTCGAGGAAGGTTAGGAGGGAGAGAAATGCACCAACTTAAAGCAATCCAAGGAGATATCACTCAGGTCCACGTTGACGCGATTGTCAACGCTGCTAATACAACGTTACTTGGTGGCGGTGGTGTTGATGGAGCGATTCATCGGGCTGCTGGACCTGGATTGTACGCTGCTTGTTTGGAATTTCATGGTTGTTCAACCGGTGAAGCACGGATTACACATGGCTTTCGTCTGCCAGCAAAGTACGTTATCCACACGCCAGGACCAATTTGGCACGGTGGTACTAATGGCGAGGACGAACTGTTGGCTAATTCATACCGGAATAGTTTGCAGCTTGCTGAAGAAAACGATTGTCGTACGGTAGCTTTTCCTTCGATTAGTACTGGAGTGTATGCTTTTCCATTAGCTCGGGCTGCTCACATTGCCATCACGACAATCCGTGATTTTCTTAAAACGAGTCAGGTTGTCGATGAAGTTGAGATGGTCTGTTTTGATCCAACCACCTATGCAGCTTACCAAAAAGAAATCAAAGAAGAATAGTAAAAATAAACTTCAAGAACTTAATTGTAAAGCTCTTGAAGTTTGTTTTTTAAAATCTTTTTCTTCTAAACGCTAAGTATCCTAGTCCTGAAATCAAAACGATATAGCAGCAAGTTCCCCAGAAGAGTTGGCTGTTAGAAAGCATGGAAGTGGGATGGTAGGATGCGTAATTATAATATTGAGTTGTGAGATTAGTCATGTTAAGGGGGTTCCACTTGAGAATTTGATCAATTCCCAAGTTAGCGTTTAGTAGACTTGCAGAAAAGCCCCTCCCCATAAAAATGATAATCGCATTAATCGCAATAACAATTGCATCGGAGTTAATCAGACAAGAAAAGAGACACAGTAAGCTGATAATTAAGATTGAAGTTATGATGTCAATACCAGTTGTCGCCAGCATGTTTACTACTAGTGACTGATGGTATTTATAAATACTTGTCCACGATACTGGTGCATTGAGAAGTGGAATAATATTTAAAAGAACGGTAAAGATAATTGCTAAAAGGTGAAGGGCTACGTTATAGATAAATAGTGCAATGTACTTTGCCATAAAGGTCGCTAGCTTGCTCGATGAATGATAAATCAGTGCAAGGATCGTATTGTTTTGAAATTCTGTTGAAAAAATAGTTGATCCAAGGATGACAAGAATTAGCATAATAATGTCGCTGGAATTGTAGCAGGTCATAACGAGCAGATTGGAATAGTCTCTCCCCATTGCTAATCCCATAATAATCATTAGGCCGATCATTATCACGGGCATCCACCAAGTGAGTTTGCGGTGACTGAGTTTATAAAGTTCACGATGTAATTCGGGATACATACTTGTCCCTCCCTATTTTTGGTAGTTTTTAAAGGCCCACAGTCCCAAAATAATGAATAGTAGGGTATAGCAACCATTACCGAGAAATAATTCAAAATTACTGAGATGGGTAATTTTAATTACACTTTGATTAGATAGTTGAACAATGATGTTAATCATATTGAGTGGGTTCCACGCCCATAATTGTTTCGGAAGGATATTCATTAATAGCCCGGAAAAATTAGCTCCCAAAAAATCGACTGCAAGGCCAATAATGATGACAATTGAATTTGACTTCAACAAGATAACCAAAAGTAGTGAGAGAGAAATGGTAAACAGTAGGTAGATAAAAGCGCCTAGGAAGTTATACCCTAACGCTGTAATCAGGGAATAACCATGAAAATTGTCAGACCATGAATAATTATTTCCTAGAAGCAGCATCAAAATCAGTGAGCAAATAAAGCCAGCCAATAACAAAGTAATCCCATAAACCACTAGAGTAATCAATTTAGCAAAGTAAATGGTAAACGGGTGGTTACTTTTAAAAAGAAGTGTGACCATTGTGTTATTACGATATTCCATTGAAATAGAATCGGCACTGACAGCAACCATAATAATCGCACACCATTGAATAGCCCCAAATCCCTGAGTGATCAAGAAAGGGTTAACCTTGTATGCAGGAATGCTGCTATAAAGCATTAGCGCGATCATAACAAGAAGGCCGTAAAGAGGAGTCCGCTGGTGAGTGAATTTATAAATTTCTTGTGATAAACTATTTCCCATTTGAATTCTCCCGCCTTTCTTTAAGGACAGTAATGATTTTCTTCTCGAAAGATGGGACATTAGGAACAAGCTCTCGTAACCAGACCTGGTTTCTGAATAGTATTTGTTGAATTTGAGAGAGCGCGTCCTTATTAACAATTAGTCCAGTAGAGGTAGGGATTACAGTAATGGAATTAGCGGTTAATAATTTAATGGCGGTTTGATTATCGGTGGTTACCAAGCGATATTGCTGACTGTCTCTTTCTTGGAATTGGGAAACTGGGACATCCATAATGATATGTCCCTGGTTTAAAATGATTACGGAAGTTATTACCTTTTGTAGTTCGCTCAAAACATGACTTGAAATAAGAAAGGCGGTTCCCTTGTGTGCATACTCGTGAATTATTTTTCTGATAAGAATGGTAGTTTCGATGTCTAAACCATTCATTGGTTCATCTAAAATCACAAACTGGGGATGGTTAAGTAGAGCTAATGCAATTCCTAATTTTTGTTTCATCCCAATTGAATAGCTTTTGGCCCGACGCTGAATATAGGAATTCATTTGTAGTTTAGTGATTAATTCAGCGACCTCATCTTTATCAGTTGAATATAGGGAGAGATTATCCTTTCCGCTTAAGAACGGGTAAATTGCAGGATTTTCGATTAAGGCCCCAACATTTTGCAGAGCCTTGTGATTATTGGCAGTAATGGGCTGATCGTTAAAAGAAATTGATCCAGTGAATTTTGTCAGGCCCAGAAGAGTTTTCATAATGGTTGTTTTACCTGCGCCGTTCGGTCCGATTAATCCCACGATTTCACCCGGCTTGATACTAAATGAAGCATTCTCGATTATCTGCTTACGACCATAGAAAATATTAAGATTCTTCACGGTTAGCATTGAATCATCTCCCCAATAAGTTGAATTCACCTTAATTCTATATGGGGGGTTCATTAATCAATAGGTGAACAAATTAAAAACTCTTAGTACGCTGAATCTGGCAATACTAAGAACTTTTTTGAGATTAATTTTCCTCAACCTGGCCATCAACAATTTGACGATATGTACGGGTAGTCAATCCATAGAGAATAAGGTAAAGGATAAGGAGACTGATTGCTACAATTATTCCCACAGTGATCATTAGCGGAAGGTTGTAGAAATTAAGTTGAATCATGATTTGCCGAATTGCCGGAATGGCAAAGCAAAGGTTAACGATTGCACCAACCACGGGAAGAAGGAAGACCATCAAAACCTGACTGTGAATACTTTTAACGGTTTCCTTTTCACTAAGCCCAACCTGTTGCATTGTCTTAAATCGTTTCCGGTCAGCATACCCTTCAGAAATTTGCTTGAAGTAGATGACGATTGTTGTTGTGATCGCTAGTGCCAAGCTGATAAGGATCCCAACAAAAACTAGTCCACCGTAGAGACTGTTAATCAACGACGTGATCGTTGCCTTGCCGGTAAATGAAAGGTTATTAATCCCGAGCTTTGCTTGTAAGGCGTTTTCGAATTTAATTCGTTGCTTTTGGTTTCCTGATAATTGGTAATTAAAGGTGGTTACGGTGGTTAACGGTAAGGACTTCGGAAGCTTATTAGCGATAATAAAGGTCGAGGTATAAATACTATGATCGGGATTGAAGTATCCTGAGAAGTGCTGAAGTTTTCTTGCATGATACTTTTGATTATTAACGATCAGCGTCCCATCATGCCCCTTATTATTGGTATAGGTTAATGCTTCATTACCCGTGAGATGGACATGCTGATCAGTGATGCGATTATATTCGTTAGTTGTTAATAGAATTACCGAACTACTGGTTTTGCTGTTCATTTTTTGAATACTACCCTGACTAATGAATTTGTTATTCCGCCAGTAGCCATACTGTGGAGTTGTCATTTTGTAAGTTAGGTAATGATTAATTTTAACGTGGTGCTGACGAGCAGTGGTGTTGATTACTCTTTTCTGCTCTTTTGTTAATCCTTGATTGCTTGTAATTACAACGTCTTCTGGGGCGTAGGATTTAACCGTACTACCAATCCCAGCGTAAAGGGTAATTGAAGTGAAGAGAATTACAAGGATTGAACTACAAAGCAAACAAATAGTGGCAAGACTGGCGCCGTTTTGTTGCATTCGCTGGATCATTCCGGAAACAGCAATGAAATGGCGAGGCTTGTAGTAGAAGTGGCTGTTTTTCTGGAGTAATTTTAAGAGAATGATGCTCCCGATGATAAACACTAGGTAGGTACCGATTACTAACAGAATTACTGCTAAAAGGAAATGTGAGATAGCAGAAATCTTGGGCTTAATTGTAAGTGTGATGTAGTATGCCCAGATTAAAAGAGCAAAGCCTAAGAGCCCGGCAATTGAATATAAAATGCCATGACGTTTTGGTGTTACTGCTTCGGGATGCCAGAGCTGGTTTGGAGTTAGCCGGTGGAGTTTGATTAGATCAATTACCATAATGATCGCGAAGAGGCATCCGGTTAAAATAATTGTTTTTGTAATTGCTGATGAAACGAACCACGGTTGAGAGATGTGTCCAATATTTAAAAGATAGCCGAAACCAAGGAAGGCTAATTTTTCAAAGATGATCCCAAAGGCTAATCCGGCAACTAGGCTAATAACCATTAAATAGCATTTCTCGATAATTGTCAGGAGTTGAAGATTATGACTGGTCATTCCTAACATGCTATAAAGGCCGATCTCCCGGCTCCGTTGCTGCCAAAGAAAGCGATTAACATAGATTAGGAATGCTAAGGTAACGAGGAAAATGAACTTGAAGCCAAGATCCAACATTGCTGAAGTAACAGCCCCAGTATTAAGATTCTTTAAGCTTGAGTTAGCTTCAATTGCAAGAAAGATGTAGTTAATAGCGACAAGCATAATGGTCGCCATTAGGTAGGGACCATAACTCCGCATATTTCGCTTAAAACTAGAATTGATTAATTTAAAGTACAGCATCCTTATTCACCACCGTTCGTAAGGGTCATCATTGTATTGCTAATCTGCTCTTGGTATTCCTTAAGCGAATCATCGCCACGGAATAATTCATGGTAAATTCTGCCGTCTTTAATAAAAAGGGTTCGCTTAGCATGACTAGCAGCGGCAGCACTATGGGTAACCATGATGATTGTTTGTCCATTACCGTTAACGGTATCAAAGAGATCAAGAATTTCGTTACTGGTATTTGAATCAAGAGCACCGGTTGGTTCGTCAGCTAACAGGAGATCGGGTTGAGCAATTAATGCCCGGGCAATTGCTACCCGTTGTTGTTGACCACCAGATGTTTCTGTTGGAAAACGATCAATGATTTGGTTAATTCCTAATGCTTTAGCAAGCGGCTTAACCCGTTTAGCCATTTCTGCTAAGGGAACCTGGGCTAGAACCAACGGGAGGTAAATGTTATCTCGGTTGGAAAGACTATCCAGGAGATTAAAGTGCTGGAAAATAAAACCAAGGTGTTCGCGACGGTACTTAGCTGCCTCGTCAGCGGTTAGATCGCTTAAATCTTGCCCGTTTAATAAAATTTCACCGGCACTAGCCTTTTCTAAGGTTGCGATGATATTCAACAAGGTACTTTTTCCAGCGCCAGATTCACCCATGATTGCGATGTATTCACCAGCGTTAACGTCAAAACTAATATCTTTGAGTGCGTGAACCGGGTGAGTTGAATTAGCATTATATGTTCGTTTAATATGGCTAAGGTGTAAGAGGTTCATGATGATTGATCCTTTCTTTGATGGTTGCGTTTGTGAGGATTGGGTAGCTGAGTCAAGGCGCAGTAGCTGAGGTTCTAGGCGACTGAGTCAAAATGTGCTTCTCTCTAATGCTTCGAATGCAACATAGTCAAGATCTGTTCGCCCTAACCTTCCTCGAGCTAACGACCTCCGACTCCGACGGCAAGACGCCGTTCGTCGGAGAAATCGTTAGCCACCGGAAGGTTTTAACGGGCTCACATTCTATCATTATTATAAAAAGGCTCTCCGGCAATTGGTACTTACAGAATTGCGGAGAGCCTTACAGAATTGTAATGTTTATGGGCTGGGTTGTTACTTTTTAATGGTCTTGTGCCTGACATTATTTCCTGGGAAATGGAGAGTAGCACAAGTTCCTTGACCGGTTTTGGACGTGATTGTTAGATCAAAATTTAGTTGGACGGTGATCTTTTTAACTAAATATAGTCCCATCCCCGTTGATTTAGTTGTTTGGTGACCGTTTTTGCCAGAAAAGCCGTTGTCATAAATGCGGGGGAGATCACTGCTGGGAATTCCAGTCCCCTGATCAATAATTTGGAGACTATTATCAACCCAATTAAAGAAAATCGTTGCTCCATTAGGCGAATATTTAACTGCGTTTGTTAGAAGTTGGTTGATACAGAAGCGGAGCCACTTTTTGTCAGTTAAGACAGAGATGCCATTAAGGTGTTGGAGTTTGGGGACGAGCTGACGACTAATGAAAATAGAAGAGTTTTGCTTCAGGATCGTCATGATGAGTGCTTCTAGGTTAACCCATTCAAAGTTAAAATCATTACTAGACATTGCGAGCCGTTCATCATTTAATAATATTTCTAAATGGTAGTCTGCTTGCTGGACAGCTTGGCGAATTACTTTGCTAGGAACCATATCGTTATTTTCCGCGGCTGCCTGTAAACTGGTCAATGAATTTTTGATTTCGTGAGAGTACAGCTCAACATGGTCTAACTGCTCTTGTTGATGATTATGCAAGCTACGGATTAAATGATCGCTTTTCCGTCGTTGTAACTTATTAGTATGGAGAAGTTGAGCTTCAATTGGGGTGCTTGCAGGGGTGTCCCGTTCCTTAATGATTGCTTTTAGCCGTTTAGCGGATTGATAGCTATTGATGAAGAACCAAATTACTAGGAAGGGTAAGCTAAAGCGAATAACATCCCAGAAAAAGCTCTTGGGGATGTAATACAAAATTGTTAGGAGCTTAATAATCCCGAGAAGAAAAAGGTAGCCAATGGTAAGCGGTAAAAATGACTTTAATTGGTAGAACCAGAATTCTTTATTTTGCATGACGGGTCACCAACCGATAGCCAACTCCACGTTCAGTTCGCAGATTATCATTCAAATTGACAGTTGCTAGTTTAGACCGCAGCCGACTGATATTAACGTTTAAAGTATTATCATTAAGGAACTTACCACCCTGCCAAAGCCATTCGAGAAGTTGTTCCTTAGTAACCGTCTGATTTAGGTGGGTAATGAGAACGCCGAGAAGGGCACTTTCAGTGGGAGATAGCTGAACAGTTCCCCTGGGTGTCGTTAATTCATTAGTGAGTGAATTGAGATCATTCGTGTCCCAATTGAGGTTGTCTACATTGCCCGGTTCCTGACTTCTGCGGAGAAGTGCCTGAATTTTAGCGAGCAGGACAGCAGTAGAAAAGGGCTTCATGATGTAGTCGTCAGCTCCAGAGGCGATTGCGTGCATAATATTACTATCAATATCCGCTGCCGAAATAACAATAATCGGTGCTTTTGTGATTTGCCGCACAGCACTAATCCAATAAAAGCCGTCAAAAGTTGGTAGGGTAATATCAAATAAGATTAGGTCAGGGTTAGCTTCTTCCACTTCGTCCGCTACGTGATCCCAATCTTTAACGGTGATGATTGTATGTTTCCATTTTGCTAATTCAGTTCTGATCGTTTTGATAATTGTGGGATTGTCTTCCACAACGAATACTTTAGCCATCTTTGAACCCCCAAAAAAGTCAAATAACTAATCAGATCATACATTAAGAAAATCCCCAACTCAAATCACAAGGACCTGAGTTGGGGACTAGTAAGTTTATGTTAAGCTTGGGTATTTAAGTTAGCGGAGTACTTAGCTTCTTCTTTTTCAAGGCGAGCACGTTCACGCTTGTTGTACCATGGTGAAATGGTAAAGGCCAAAACATCATTGATGATGTAAACCATACTGTTAACGGCCATTGCTAATGAAGAATCACCTTGGGCAAATGTGATCCCCCAAAGAACCATTTGGAAGATTCCAGAAGCCAACCACCAGAAGTATTGGTTGTTGTACCGTAAGAAACAAATAACACCAGCAGTCAAACTAATTGAGAAGCTAATGGCATCAATCCATGGCCGTGGATCATTAGTTAAGGCACCAATAAGGTAACCAGAAACTAGGTAAACAGCAATTGTTGAAAGAATAGCAACAACCCAGGTCCTACCAGTGAATTTCCGGATTTTGGAGACCATGTTAATATTCCAATTAGCAGAGAGCAGAACTGGAATATCCAGAGTAATAACGTAGGCAAGCTGTTCACCAATACTGAGGTAGTTCTTGGCGCTGAAACCAACAATGATAAAACAGATAGCAGAAAGGATCCCTAACCAACCGTTAACAGATTTGGCAGCGTTAATTGCTAAAATACAAAGGACCCCTAATGTCGTCCCGATAAAGGTAATTACCGTGATCCAAGTAATCTTATCGTTTACCAAGGTCATTACCTGACAGCCAAGACTGAAGAAAAACAGGTAGTAGTTTTGTTGAGGCCAACCCTTAAGTTGGTGAGCGAGAAAGTGTAAATAGTTCTTCATTACTCAAAGTCTCCTATATCAATATATTGTGTCCACATTAAATGAATAAAAGCAAAAAATACAATATGTTGTGGACATCGTGCAAATGCAACGAGATCTAGTATAGCATTCTTCGCTAATGAAACAAGCAGAAAATTAGCCAATTAATCAGTTGATATTTGCCTTAATTAGGTTAGTGCAGGGGACCAAGTTAATTTCAAAATAATTTTTACGGAGCTAGTTTAAACCGATTCCTCAGGCGAGGTTAATCGAACAGCTAAAATTTTAACCTGGTAAGTGGACTGTGGTGCCTGAACTGAAACTGTTTGCCCCACCTTTTGATGCAGTAGTGCTTGCCCAAGCGGTGAGTCGAATGAAATCTTTTGCTTTTGTAAATCAGCTTCTTGCTTACCGACAATTGTATAGTCAACCTGTTCATCATCGTCTATAAATTGGAGGGTAACTGTAGTTCCAAGATCGATGGTTTGCGAGTCAGTAGGTTTGATGATTTCGGCATATTGAAGCTGCTTATTTAAGTAGCGCAACCGACTTTCCAAATGGCGCAATTCACGTTTAGCGGTACTATATTCGGTGTTTTCTGATAAGTCGCCGAGGGCTCGGGCAGCTTTTAGCTGAGCAATCTTGGCGGGACGCTGTGCTTGTAGCCTTTCAATTTCCTGCTCAATTTCATGATAGCCGGTTGGTGTCATTTTTTGAAAATATACGTGAGCCATTGCTTCTTGGATCTTTTTACGTTGCATTGAAAATCGCTCCTTGTCGTCTTACTGACGGCGTAATTAATTGTTCACCTGTAATTATGATATGATAGAGAGGATAATTCAATTTTTGATGGAGGAATAATTGGGAAATGAGCGAACAGGAAGAACATATTAAAGGGTTCCTAAATTCGTCCACGTATAACCAGCTATCTGCTAATCAGCAGAAACATGCTCAAAATATTTTGACCCGGTTTAATAAGTATATGACCGAAGAGCACCAACTGGATGATACCGCGTGGACACCCCAAGCGGTTCAACAAGTAATGGTTGGTCAATTCATTGCTGATCCAGCGTTAACTAATTCGTTTGGAATTGCCGTGGTACCAGTGCTGAAGGCTTATCAAAAGTTCTTGGGGAATAAGCAATTAGGTGCAATTGAAAAGGCCATTGATGAGCAGCGACCAATAATGAATAAGTGTCGAAAAGCTCACCAGACATTGGCTGAATTGAATGGTGACTCACAAAAGACAGTTGCTTCGGGTACCGAAAAGCAAACTGCTAAGCATGAAGCACCACAAAAAGATCAACCTGTCAAAGAACCGGCGAGTGAAGAACTAAAGCAGCCGACTGCTCCTGTAAAGTTAATTCCAGCAGGAAAGATGAAACAGGAAATTACGCGGATCAAAAAAGAGGTCGCCACCGCTCCAGAATTTAAGGAGAAGGACCTCAGTATTGCCGATCAGCAATATCTGGTTGCGGAATTCCTGCAATTGATGTATCAGGAATGTCATCAAGGAATTAATCAGTGGCGGTTTGCTGACTTGCAGTTGGTCTTGGGGATGATGATGCCACTGGATCCCAATATTACCAAGTTAGAGATCCTAAATATTGTTCCAACTGCGCAAGCGTTATTTGATTACTTGAAACGGACTGACCAGATTGATATGGAGCAGTACCGGGTTGCCTTGAAGTCTATTGCCCATATGCAAACTTCGCAAAACATGCTGGCTTCAATGGAACGTCGTCAACGGACAACCCAATTGATGCTTTCATACATCCAGAGTCAAGGTGTCGATACTGATAACGTGAACAAAACCGAAAAGTGGATGGATGCTCACCAATCACAAGTGGCAACGTTTATGCGGTCGATCCTTAGCCCATGGGGTGAGTACGAACGACAACAATTGCATAAGCGGCAACAAGCAACTCATCAACCAGTTCCGGTAGAAAAGGATCGGCATTTGTTAAGGAAAAAGCGGGTCCCACAAGGAATTAAGTTTAGTAAGAAACGGCGAAAAAAGCGTAAAAAGTAATTAATTCATTTTGTCGTGATGGAAAGGAGCTGAGATTAATGAGTGCATATATTCCTGAAAACATGGAAGAAGTGGCTGTTCAGGTGGCTAAGCACCAGGTTCATGGTGAAAAAGTAACACCAGAAGAAGTGATTGAGCAGTCTGTTCCAGATATTTTGCAGGCCTTATTGGATGAGGCGCTTGAAGGGCGTTACGATGAGGTAAAACGTGACGGGGATAAGTTAATTGTTACCGATGCAATGGGTGAACAAGTTGGTGTTGTTACTCCAAACGGCAAGAGCTTTGTTGATGACTTCAAAGCTGATTCAGACGCATTGATTGGCTACCTTGAATCACAAGTTGCTAAAATTGTTGGTGGCCGGTAAAGGAAATGACAATATGGAAAAACCTAATAAGCCTTTTTATAAGGTTCCTTCTTTCTATGCAGACGTATTTGTAGTTATTATTTGGTTGACAACCCTTTTCGAGAAAGATAGTTGGGTAATTAAAGTTATTGCGATTATCTTTTTAGGGTTTGAAGTGGTCGAGCTGCCAAAGTATTTCCTAAAAAAGAAATAGTTTTAAAATGAAAAACGATCGTAATGGAAAATTCCCATCACGATCGTTTTTATTACACTAAAGCCGATTCTTAATTTCATATGGCTTAGCCTTATCAGCTTTCGGCTTGACTTGCGCATCTTTTGCATAGAAGATTGCGTATTCTTCGTCATCGGGTCCCTTAGCGATGACGAGATCATCTGCTTCTCGTTCACGCTTGAAGATTTGGCCCTTACGAACTGCTTCGTTGTAATCATGAATATTAGCGATTGAATCGCCAGGGTTAAAGAAAATTCTTGTTTCCATTTTTTGTTCCTCCTTATGCACGACTTGGAATATCAAATTCTGCCTGAGCCAAGATATGACCTTCAGCGGCATGGATAAACTTGTTTAACCAGTAGTGGTTCTTCAGCGGCAACTGGTCATCAAGGGCGTAAACCCTTAGTGTGTAATGGTGAGTCTGATCTGGTGGCTGTGGACCGACGTAACCGCTAGAAATTGCAGGATCGCCATTAACTAGGGATCCGGCATTACTATTATTTCCTTGAATAAATTGATCGCTTAGTTGGCGACTAGCATTTGCCGGAATGGAAGTCATGGTGCTTGGAATATTAGCGGCAAGCCAGTGGATCCAGGTAAAACCACAAACTGGAGTGGAATCATAATCAATAAAAACGATGGCAAATGTCTTTGTTTCGGCTGGAGCTTCATTGATCTCTATTGGGAAAGATTTAATTGGGTGGTCAGCTAGCATTGAGTTAGCCGGAGCATACTTACCGTATTCATCAGCTAACATTCCATTGATAAGAGGTACTGAAATTTTCATTAAAATCACTTCTTTAATCTAAATATAGTTGTCGTAGTTGCTTGAGATCATTTGGTGAGAGATCGAAGTATTCGGTTAAGTAGTTTTGGACATTTCCGTAATTAGTATTGATCAGATCAATTGCCTGGTTAAGGTAGTCGACTGAAACAGAACCAAGAGCACGCCGATTTTCTACTACGACCTCATTTTCACCCTTATCACGCAACATTTGAAGCCACTGTTCCCGAAAACTCTGAGTTCCCTTATTAGTAAGCAGGTAATCCTTCAGAATCGTTTCTTCAGGTACTTGGAGGGCACTCAGGATTAGATAGGCAGCCATCCCCGTGCGATCCTTCCCGGCAGTACAGTGAAAGAGGCTGACCTGAGTAGGGTTATTACTTAACAGGAGTTCAAACATTCGCTGGTAAGCAGCCTTAGCAGTAGGGACCTCTACCATCCGACGGTAAACATCAAGCATGTGCTGATAGCCATTACCTGGTTTTAGAATCCGACTCATGATCTCTTCATCACTGTGAGAGGCATCAGTTTCATCAGATTTAAATACTGGTAGATGATAATAGCTAGCAGTCTGGGGGAGTTTATCGGGAGCTTGCTTAACCTCTTCCGGTGCCCGTAAATCAATGTCGATCGTAACGGGAATTGCTGCTAGAGTGCTTAAATCATGTTCGTTTAAATAAGCAAGCGAACCGGAACGGATAAGCCGGTGCCACTTTACATGACGTCCATCTTTAGTTTCGTAGCCACCCAGATCGCGAAAATTATGGCCATCTTGAATGTCTAATAAGCGTTGACCCGTCATGTCAAAACCTCCTTTTACTAGGATGAACTACTTGCTACATCCTAAGTACTTTACCTTATTAATTATACCCTACTTTAGCCAGTTTGATAACTTCTCCGCTAATCGATACCCGCTTTCGGTAGCTCCAGACTGATCAGGGTGGAGATCATCGGTAAAGCTAGAACACCATCCCTGAGTTTCGATCAGGGGAAGCTTGTGTTTCTTAGTAAGAGAACGGATTGATTCAGCAAAAGCTTGACTAAACGGAATCATTGGGAGAATTGGAATTGAAGGGAAAAGGGTAGTAACAAGGGACAAGAAGTGATCATAGCTTGCATTAAACTGATCCAACGAAAAACGCCGGTCGTTAACACCAAGGTTGATTACTACTAGATCAGGCGTGTTTGCTTGCCAAAAAGTCATGGCATCAAGTTTCGTTAAGAATTGATCCGCAGTCGGAACACCACCAGTGGCTTGACGAAGCACACCACCAGCAGAATAGGCAATTCGTACATCAGTTGCGTGAAGCAAGTCAACGGCGGTCCCAACATAGTTACTTTCTGGTCGGTAGTCAATCGAGGCATTATGCCCCGCTACCCAACATCCTGCAGTGATTGAATCACCAATAAAATCAATCACCGGGACTGGCGGCGCACTAATCAATTTTCCTTGTTCAGCATCAATTGAAGTGATTGCAAAACCTTCGTCACCATTCCAAACACGATCAAGATCCGAATTGCCAGCCGTTATAATTTCAATCAAGTGGTTTGCTGATCCGCATTCTATTTGCCAGCTGCGGTGACTTGCTAGTTCACGATGCCACTGATTGCCGTCTATTCGCCAAGCATAAATTTGTGAGGGTGAAAATGGGTTGCGGTTATCCAACACATTAACTGTCAGGTTATTAACACCTTTAGCAATGAACCGTAATCGGCTGCCAAGGTTAGTAGTGTAGAGGGTTGCGGATTGGTTAAGCCCTTTAATGAACCAACGTCCATGAGGGTGGATTAATTTGTAGAGAGAGTTTGGGGAGTAGCGATGCATGAAAAAAATCCCTTTCCTTTTTTTATAATTATAGAACTTTAAACCGAACTAAGGAGGGACAAACAGGCGTCCTGTCGGCTTTTATAGAAAACGCTTACAATATCATTACTTCAAAAATGAAAGCGCTTGTTGACAAATGGGGTAAAAGAGTCTAAATTATAGTTTAGTAAAAGTTTACTAATTTGTTTAGCCACTTTGCTCAAGTGGTCATGGAGGTATTTTGACATGGATAAGCAAGATTTTCTTAAAAAATATCAAGACACATTTAAGGAACCAGGAAAGGACGTTTTCTTCTCTCCTGGACGGATTAATGTGATTGGTGAACATACGGATTACAATGGTGGTCATGTTTTCCCATGTGCAATTAGCATTGGTACTTATGGTGTTTATGGTCCACGTGAAGACACTACCGTAGCAATTTATTCAGCAAACTCCGCAAAGGTTGAAAATAGTAAGATCATTACTTTTGATATTAACGATGAACAACCACAGTCTGCTAAAGATGAAAAGTGGGTTAACTACTTTAAGGGGATGCTTGTTTACCTCAAGCAACGCGGCTACAAGATTGATCATGGATTTAACCTTTATATCCATGGCTTCCTTCCATACGGTTCAGGTCTATCATCATCAGCCTCAATTGAAATGCTGATGGGTAACTTATTGAAGGAAGAATTCAATTTAGATATTGATGAGATTGATCTCGTTAAGCTTGGTCAAAAGACAGAAAATGACTTTGTTGGTTTGAATTCTGGAATTATGGATCAATTTGCTGTGGGGATGGGGAAGAAAGATAATGCAATTTTCCTTGACTGCAACACTTTGGACTACAAGTACTTGCCACTTGAACTTGGCGACTACGAAATTATCATTATGAGTACGAATAAGACCCACTTACTAGCTGGATCAAAGTACAACGAACGGGTTCAAGAATGTGAAGAAGCTGTAAAGCGTCTTAGCAAGAAGTTAAACATCAACAAGCTTGGTGAAATTGATTCTGAAACCTTTGATCAATACACTTACCTGATTAATGATGATACTTTGATTCGTCGTGCTCGTCATGCAGTTAGTGAAAACGAACGGACAAAGCGGGCAATCGACGCAATGCAAAAGGGTGACCTTGAAGAACTTGGTCGCTTAATCAACGCTTCACATGTTTCATTGAAGTACGACTATGAAGTTACTGGTAAGGAACTTGACACCTTAGCAGAAAATGCTTGGGATCAACCTGGCTGTCTTGGTGCACGGATGGTCGGCGGTGGTTTCGCCGGTAGTGCAATTGCCATTGTTAAGAAGTCCGAAGCTGAAAACTTCAAGAAGAATGTTGGTAAGATCTACCGCGATAAAATCGGTTACGACGCCAGCTTCTATGACGCCGAAGTTGTGGATGGTCCGCATAAATTATAGAGTGCCTTCGTCCCAAAGAGTTTCCTAGAGCTAGCAATTTCTCCTGACGAAGGCGACTTGCGCCTAGGAAGGAGAAATTGCTAGCTCTAGGAAACTCGGACGAAGCACTTTTAAACTAGAGTGCGAGCCGTGACGAACTAGCAACTGAGCACTAGGAAATCCCGGACGATGATTGTTTACAATCAAGGACGGGATAGCTAGGCGGAAGTTGCGGTCACGGCGAACACGTTTCGGCTGTGTTGCCTAGAACGCTAGCGCGCATGCTACTTAAACGCTGAGTAATGTATTAAAGTGAGTGGGGGAATTAAAAGATGAAGTTAATCGAAAAATTTGCTGATGATGTAATTGCCAGTGGAGCATACAAGCCACTTGACAAGATTTATGTAATGAATAAGATTCGTGGCTTTGTAGGCGATGAAGATGTTGATGGTAATGAGGACCAGCCAGTTGTTGCCCAATTAGTTGATCTGGCTGTTAAGCGGGGTAAGATTGAGGATGGTCAAACAGAACGGGAAATTTTGAATGATCAACTTTATGACTTAATGACACCACGTCCATCTGTTGTAAACGAAGAATTTTGGGAGAAGTACCAAGAATCTCCTGAAACTGCTACTAATTGGTTCTACAAGCTAATGACCTCAAATGATTACGTTAAGGTCGCAGCAATCAAGAAGAATATTGTTTTTGATCGGCCAACTAAGTACGGTAATCTAGAAATTACCATTAACTTGTCTAAGCCAGAGAAGGATCCAAAGGCAATTGCAGCGGCTGCTCATGATACCAAGAAGAAGTACCCACAATGTGCCCTTTGTATGGAAAATGAAGGGTACAAGGGACGCCTAGGACAAGCGGCCCGGAGTAATCACCGGGTAATCCGGATTATGGTTGGTGGCCACAAGTGGGGCTTCCAATACTCACCATATGCTTACTTCAATGAGCACTGCATCTTCCTTGACAGCAAGCATGAACCAATGCAAATTAACCGGCAAACCTTGATTAACTTAGTTGAAATTGAAGAACAATTACCTGCTTACTTTGTCGGCAGTAACGCTGATTTACCAATTGTTGGTGGCTCAATGTTAGCCCACGAACACTACCAGGGTGGTCGTCACAGCTTCCCAATGATGAAGGCTGAAATTAAAAAGCCACTCCACTTTGACGAATACCCAGACATTGAAGCAGGAATTGTTAATTGGCCAATGAGTGATATTCGGTTAACCAGTGCAAACACCACTGAATTAATTAACCTTGGTTCTCATATCATTGATGTTTGGGATCACTATGATGATGAAAGCCTTTCCTTAAAGGCATTTGATGGTGATACTCGTCACCACACAGTAACCCCAATTATGCACCGTGATGGGAAGAAGTTCGTTCTTGATCTTGTTTTACGGGACAACAACACTAGTGACAAGTACCCACTTGGTATCTTCCACCCACACGAAAAGTTATGGCACATCAAGAAGGAAAATATCGGTTTGATCGAAGTTATGGGACGGGCAATTTTGCCAGCTCGGTTAAAGGATGAATTAGCGGAAGTTAAGAAGTTCTGGTTAGGTGAAGCAAATAATATTGCTGACAGTCACCTTCCATGGGCTAAGGAAATTGCCGAAAAGATGGACATTAATGCTAATAACGTTGACGAAATCATGGAACAAGAATTGGCGAATGTATTTGCTAATGTTCTTGAAAATGCCGGTGTCTTCAAGGATGATGAAGCCGGGAACGCTGGTTGGGATCGTTTTATCGCTCAATTATAGTTCGGTCTAGACAAATTAATGGTAATCCAGGTAAAATAAGTTCTAAAAATGGGAAGGGGTGATTACCATGGCAGCAACGTTACGTGATATTGCCAGTCGAGCTGGTGTCTCTATTGCGACGGTTTCGCGAATTTTGAATAATGATTCGACGCTTTCTGTTAACGAAAATACTCGGCAACGGGTTTTAAGCACAGCAGAAGAGCTAGATTACACGAAGCATAAGCGGACGCGAAGTGATCAAGTGCAACGAGTAGCAATTGTTCAATGGTATTCGCTTACCCAAGAACTTGATGACCTTTACTATATGGGGATCCGAATGGAGATCGAACGTTCTGCTCAACAACGCGGGATCCAAACAGTGCCAATTTATCAAAACGACTTAGAAAAGATTCCCCGGAACGTAACGGGAATTATTGCAATCGGTAAATTCAGTGATTCGCAAGTTCAAGAGTTAAAATTGGTAACTAACAACATCGTTTTTGTTGATTTCGATAGTTTAGCTGCGGGGTATGACTGCTTAGTACCCGACTTTGAGAATACTGTCCATACTGTTATTAACGAGTTCTTGGATGAAGGAATTCAGGACATTGGAATGCTCGCCGGAACAGAAAAGACAACGGATAATGAAGTAGTTCCTGATCTGCGTCGGCGGTATTTTGAAGCAGATTTACGGCAACGTGGTATTTATCATCCGGAATTTATGTTTGCCGGTGACTATACATCAATGTCGGGCTATCGGGCAATGAAGAAGGCAATTGAAGAGCTTGGTGGCAAATTACCACATGCAATTTTTATTGCTAATGACCCAATGGCTGTCGGGGCGCTAAAGGCCGTTCAGGAAGCAAAAATTGATATTCCTGACCGTTTAGCCATGATTAGCTTTAACGATACGGCAATTGTGAAGTATGTTTATCCAAGCATGTCAGCAATTCATGTCGGAACTGATGAAATGGCTCATGCTGCAGTCGATGTGATGGTCAAGCGACTCGCACATCCAGCTAGCGATCCATGTAAGACGGTTGTTGGAACCCATTTGATTAAGCGACAGACGACGAAATAAGAATAAGGACGGGAATTTAACTATAAAATTTCCGGCCCTGAATATAGGAAACCGGATGATGAATCGACTATAGGATTCATCATCCGGTTTTGCTAATCTTGAGTTGCAATTAAACGTCCTTTTACATCACCTTTGCGTAATTTTTCTAGTCCTTGATCAATTTTATCGAAAGTTATCGTAGTAATAGTTGGGTCTATCTTGCCTTCGGATATTAATTTATAGCAATCTTTAATATCTTCAGCATTTCCGCCCATACTACCAACGATGGAGGCTTGTTTCATAATTAAATCCCAGGTACTAATCGTTGAATGGAGAATCCCCATACCTACAACGACAACTTTCCCAAACGGTGCAATTGCCTGTAATGAATGACTGGTAGTAGTATCGAAACCAGCCGCATCTAGAATAACTTCTGGTGATACTTTTGCCATTTCTGAAGCATCTGAAAATACTTGTTTAACGCCGATTTCTTTTGCAATTGCTTGTGCTTCTGGTTTTGGATCAGCAATATAAACTTCACAGCCTTTAGCAACTGCCAATCTAGCTCCAAATTCACCAATACCACCCATGCCAACAATACCAACTTTGGTATCTTTTTTGGCACCACCAACAACAAATAAGGCATGGTGAGAAGTCATTCCAGCATCTGTCGCAGCAGCTCCTTGCAGAAATGTGACGTTATCTGGTAAATGAATTGCTTCAGTTGCGGGAACAACCATTTTATTAGCATAAGCTCCATCTATCATTCCACCAATTGAAGTGCCAGTATCAGGATCTATAGGACAAATTCCTACACGGTCGCCTACCTTAAAATCAGTGACTCCTTCACCAACCGAATCAATTACTCCAGCACATTCATGACCAAGAATTACAGGAGCTTTAATGAGCTGCATCCAGCCTGGATCATCTAGAATAGTTACATCTGTATGACAGAGTCCAGAGGCCTTAATGTCTACAACTACCTCACCATTGCCTGCTTTAGGTTCTGGATAATCAACTAGTTCTAATGGTTTATGTGTTTTTGTAAATTGCCAAGCCTTCATTACTATCTGCTCCTTCCTAACACTTTCAAATATGTTATCTACATTGCTATAATATCAATAGAACGCTTACATTTATCATCAAAATCATTCGAAGTGTGTATTAAAATGGATAAACGAGTAGAAAAAACAAAAAACGAGATTCGCAAAGCTCTATTTCAGTTATTAGAAACTAAGGGCTTGAACAGTATTACTGTTACTGAATTGTGTAGAATTGCAAATATTAACCGTCGAACTTTTTATATCCATTATGGAAATGTGGAAGATGTGATGGATGAGTATCAAGACGAACTTTATCTTATAATCACTAAAGCATTAGCTCAAACACCTCAAAATGTTACCTCTCTTATGAAGGCATTTGATAACAATCTTAAACTTCATTCAAAAGAGCTCCAGTTAATGACTCTAAATGATCGAAGCAACACAGTGATCCCAAAATTCAAGGCTATGCTTATTGATTCTTTTTTTGATGGATTACGAGTTAATGATAATTTTAAGAACCGATTAATTATTGGTTACCTAGTAACTGGGGTTCTTGAAGCTTACGATACTTATTTTCAAACTCCTACGAAAAGAAATTACCAGACTTTGATGAAAATAAATAGTAACGTCATGAGCCGTTTATTAATGTTGCTAGACAAATGATAAAAAACTAGGTGAAATCCTGGTATAGTGAGCTAAAAAGCCGGATGATGAATCGACTATAGGAGATTCATCATCCGGTATTTTTAATGCTCAGTTGCTAGTTTGTTATGGCTCACACTTCATTAAACATGTTCGAACTTTTTTCTACTGCAACATTGTCGAAACGTGCTCGCGGGGAAGCCCCCTCTATTAAATGTGCTCAGCCTAACGTTTTGTTGCCACAGAGTCAAGATCTGCTCGCGACGACCGTCACCTCCGTCTAACTAGATCAGCCGATCATTGGATAAACCAATAATCGGCTGATCTTCCTTAGTACTCGGTGACTAATTCGTCGTCGCTCGCACTCTAGTCTACACACAACCTCTTTATCGCTTGAGCATAGATTTCCATAGCTTTGAACATGTCTTTGAGTGGCCATTGTTCGTTGGCTTGGTGCATATAGTCGGGAGTGGTTGGAAGCATTCCGCCAAAGGCTACACAATTATTCATTGTCCGAGCAAAGGTAGCGCCACCGGAGATTTGTGGTGTGGCAGTGGTGTCACCGGTTTGTTCCTTGTAGACGTCCATTAAGGTTTGGATTAGCTTGCTATCCTTTGGAACGTATAATGGTGCAACATAATCAAAGTGAACATACTTGAGATCATATGGAGCCACTCGTTGTGCGAGCTTTTCCAAAAGCTTATCTCGATCAATGGTAACAGGAATCCGCAGATCAATTTGCATCCGGGTTTCCTTTTCGTTGATTTCGAGACTTGAAATATTGATGGTCAGGTGACCAGATTCGTCTTCAACATCACCGAGCAGGTTAGTACCGGTGGCATCCTCCTTGAAGAGCTTGCCGATGAAATCAAGTGGCTTAAAGTCAAAGACATCATCTAGGGCGATTGCAAGACGAAGAACGGCATTAGTTCCTTGTGGGGCTAACATTGCGTGGACTGATTTTCCAAGAACGGTAATTGAATTTTCATCGCTGGTATATTCAAAGCCATGCTTATCAAGGGCTACCTTAACTTCATCCTGCTTTGGACCATCATAAACGGCCTTGTCAGGGACAGCATTAAAGGCATTCTTTAAACTCAGCTTAAGTTGATCTGTTCCCGGTCCAACAAGGTAGGATTGCTGGAGACCCTTTTCAGCGTAAATCAATGGAAATTCCGCATCAGGGGAGATCCCGCTATCGATTTGACTTTCTTTCTTGTTATATTGAGCAATTCCTCGCCAAAGAATTTCTTCATCAGTCCCATAGATAAAGCGAATTCGCTGGTTAAACTTGTAACCATGGTCCATCAAAGCTTTAACAGCAAACAATGCAGCAATTCCAGGTCCCTTATCATCTTGAGAACCACGTCCGTAAACGGCATTGTTAACTACTGTTCCCTTAAATGGATCATGTTCCCAAGTCTTGGGGTCGCCAGCAGGAACAGTATCAAGGTGACAAATTACACCAAAAATCTTGTCACCCTCGCCAACTTCAGCATAACCATAGTAACCATCAGGATCTTCATAAGTTTTAAACCCAAGACGATCGCAAATTTCCATCATTTTATCAAGGGCGTTTCGAATTCCCCGACCGAATGGAGCACCGTCTTCAGCAGCTTGATTATAAGAAGGTACGGAAATTAACTCTTCAAGAGCGCTGACAGCCTCTTGTTGTTCTTTTTCGGTAACTAATTGTGTCATAATTTAATTCCTCCTAGAGTACGGCAGCGATTCCTAAGAATACGCAGGTAACGATGAATAGGTAGATCATCAATTTCAACATCCACTTCCACCAAATACTGATGTTAACGTGGGCGATTGCTAAGGCCCCCATAACAATTCCAGAAGTTGGAGTAATTAAGTTGACCCAACCTGAAGCAGCCTGATAAGCCGTAATAACTAGACTTCCAGAAACGTGAGCAAAGTGGCCAAGAGGACCAATAATTCCCATAGTTGCAGCAGCAAGACCGGAAGTTGATGGGATCAAGAAGGACATTGGAATGTAGAAAATGTAGGTCAAAATAATAAAGATACTTTGTGAAAGACCATGGAGACCCGTTTCACCCCAGTGGAGGACGGTCCCGGTGATCATTCCGTTATTCATAACTACCTGAATTCCCCGGGCAACAGCAACGATAATTGCAACGCTAAGGAAGTCAGCCATTCCTTTCATGAAGGCATCCATGAACTCGCTTTCCTTCATGTGGTAAACCCACATGATTAGGACAGACATGAAGAGGAAGAGCATGGTAATTTCGTTGAAGTACCAAGTCCCTAGTGGTGCCATATCGTGACCGAGCAAATTGCCTAAGAATGGGATACCTGTTAGCCATTTTGTAAAGCTGTCAAAGAATGTCCAGTGACTGTTTAGGTTAGTCCATGGAATTAAGCCAAGGATCATAATTACAAATGTAAGACCAAAGAGCCAGATAACTGCCTTTTGCCGTTTTGACATTTGGAAATTATCATCGTCAGAACGAACTTTAATTGCAAATCGCTTCTCATCTGCTGCACGTTGCTTATAAACAAGCGATTTTTCAGGATGCTTTTCGATTACAGAAGCATAGTGGTAAACGTAGATGATACTAATGGTTGTCGTAATAATCAGGAGAAGAACCCGTGAACCTAAACCATCACCTGGAGAGATGTTTAATGTTTGTGAAGCAACTCCAGTAGCAAATGGGTTAACGGTTGATGCCAAACAACCAACTTGGGTTCCAACGAGGGCAATCGCAACGGCAACTAATGAGTCGAAGCCAACACCCATCATTACGGGAATTAATAATGGGTAAAAGGCAATTGTTTCTTCACCCATTCCGTAGGTAGAACCACCGATGGCAAAAAGGATCATCAGGATCGGGATCAGTAATTTTTCTCGTCCCTTATAACGGTGGACGATTGAACTAATTCCTTCGTTAAGGGCGTCTGTCTTGTTTACAACTCCAAGGAAGCCCCCGATGACCAGAATGAATAGTGAAACTGAAATTGCCCCTTCAGTTTTCTTGTCACCAACCATTCCGATGACAGGAGCCATAAAGACGTCCCAGATCCCTTGTGGCTTACTAGCAACCGAACGGTAGGTACCAGAAATAATATTTCCGGCCTTATCGGTTGAGTATGTTCCGGCTGGGATAATCCAGGTTAATATAGCAATAATAACAATAATAATAAATAGAATCGTGAACGCTGACGGCATATGGAACCGATGCTTTTTCTTAACTTCTTGCAAATCTCTCACTCCAATCCCCAAAAAACTAATTTGCAAATCTATTCACAACCCTATTGTAAACTTCTTTGAAAGCGGCATCAATTGAAAAATTAGAGTGCCTTCGCCCCAAAGAGTTTCCGGAAAGCTAGCAATTTCTCCTGACGAAGGCGACTTGCGCCTAGGAAGGAGTTTGCTAGCTCTAGGAAACTCGGGCGAAGCACGTTTTGACCATGTTACCTAGAAAAAGCTAGGCGGAAATTGTGGTCACGGCGAACCGATCTTGACTATGATGTAGTAGAACACCAACCCTAGTTCGACTTCCCAAAACCAAAAGGCCAGGAAGCAATCCCAGCCTTTTCCAAAGTCAAATATTTAATTTTCAAAAACCTTTTCCCCAGCCATCCAGGTTTCTTTAACCCGAACAGTTTGAAGCTCGTCATGGGGAACAGTGAAAATATCCTTGTTGAGAATGACAAAATCAGCTGCCTTGCCTGCTTCCAGAGTGCCGTTATCGTCAAAACCACCGATTTTAGCACCGTCACGAGTATAGCCAAGTACTGCTTGGGGAACAGTGATTGCTTCATTGGCATTTACAACGTCACCATTAGCTGCTTTCCTGGTAACAGCAGCATAAATACTGTAGAAGGGACTGTCAGGCTCAGCCCATGGGGTACATGGTGCATCTGAACTTAAGCCAAGCATTACCTTGGAATTTAGCATTGTCTTTACTCGGTATGCTAGCTTGAATTGTTCAGCGTTCAAATAATGACGGTATGATTCATCTTCAGCAAAGAAAAAGATTGGTTGAGTTACTAGGGCATACTTCATTTTACTGTGAGCAATTTCAGCGAACATTTCATCACTCATTAGGGATGCGTGCTCAATCCGCACTGATGGCATTTCATCAAGCCATGGATCGAGATCCTTAGTAACGTCGATAACGGTTTGGATAGCCTGGTCGCCCATCGCATGAACGGCTAACTGCAGCTTGTTTTCACGTGCCATATTAACAGCACGAGTTAACTTTTCTTTCGATGTAAGGCTAACTCCCATTTTCCCTGATGGGTATGGATCGGCATTAAATGCTGTCTCACCAGAAATACTACCATCCATGAAAACTTTAATTCCGGCAACGCGGAGTTTAGCATCGCCACTTGGTTGAAGTCCCTTTTCAGGATCAATTTCATCAAAGACATAGTAAATTGATGCCTTAGGGGCAAAACCACCCTTAACCGCGTCCTGGTAAAGTTTAAGAGAGGTATATGGCTTCATCCGTCCCATCATTTCACCAATTGCAACGAGCCCATTAGCAAGGTAGTGTTCAGAGCTCTTAACCATGTTCTGGACATCACCTTCATAGCTCTGGGCGGACTTAGCACGAATCAAAAGCTGAGATGCAGCAACTTCCCGCATGAAACCAGTTGGTCGGCCGTCAGCGAATCGTTCGATCTTTCCGCCAACTGGATCAGGAGTGTTTTCATCAATTCCAGCGAGTTCGAGGGCCTTAGAATTCCCAACAGAAGAATGACAGTCTGAACGGTAAATAAAAATCGGTTGAGTAGTTGAGACGGCATCGAGATCGTCCCGGTTAGGACTCCGGTGTTCGGCTAGTTTGGTTTCGTCAAATCCCCATCCTTCGATCCAGACATCTTCACCCTTACCATAAGCGGGAGACTTACGTAATGCTTCTTGCATTTCTTTAATACTGTTAACGTTTGGCGGAGTACAAGCGACACCATGTAAGGCATCGGCAATGTATTTTGGATGCGTATGGCAGTCGATTAATCCTGGAAGAACGGTTTGTCCCTGGAGATCAATTGTTTCTCCTTCTGGGACCGGATCATTACCGATCCATTTAATTCGGCCGTTTTCAACGATCATGCCATTGGCAAAGTGATCTTCTGAATCGCCAACAAAAATATGACCGTTAATGTAGGTTTTCTTCATAGTAAAATTACCTCTCTTAATATTTGTAATTTAGGTGGTGGTGCAATTTGCTAAAGAAATGGTGATCAGACCAACCAATTAGGTAACCTTGGGTAAGAATGTTGTAAACTGTCCCAAAGTTAACGGCAACTAACTGGTGGGTCTCAATTACTGAGATGATGATTAAAATAATTGGCGGAATATAACTTGTCCATTGTGACCAAACAGCGGAACCATGCATAAAACGGAACCGTAAAATATATGGGAAGTCATCATTCGGATGCATAATCAGGTTGGCTCGCTGGTAAAGCGAAACAGCGGCAGCAATACCAAATAACCCAATAATATCAAGAATGACACGAAACCAAATATTGAGATCGGGAACGCCAATATAATTGAAGAAGTCAGCAAATCCCTGGAGAATATAACTAAAAGGGATGATGTAAAGAAGATTACGAATTAACCGAAAGTAATCGAATTTTCTTAACAGAAGCAGGTTAGTGATAGCAACAATAACCCCTTCAATTAACAGCATATTTCCTAGCGACCAGTGGAGCCAGTTACTAAGATTAGCAGCGGAGGCAGTCCAGATTGCACTTCCCATGTTTGTAGAGACAGTGAGACCGTTGGAACAGGCATTTAGGAAAATGGAAAATGCTAAAAAGCACCAGCGACCAGTGAGACTATTTGCCCATTGTTTGGTCAATTGTCGATTTCCTCCTTTGAAAATAGACTATAGTAATATCCTACTTCTATTTACTTGAAAAATAAACCGCTTCCATACGGAAAATAAATGAATAAAAAATTATGAAATCAAAATAACTGTTCGGCTTTAGAGAAATAAAATTTAAATTTTACTAAGAAAAACCCTTAAAAATATGCTAAAGTAGAACAAGACATTTTTTAAGGAGTCTGATTTAAGGTGAAAAAATACCGAATTTCACGCCTAAGCATGGGCTGGCAAATTATGATTGGGCTAGTATTGGGGATTATCTGTGGGATGGTCTTTTATCATAATACTGGTGCAATTAAGGTCATGCAGAGCTTGGGAACTATTTTTATTCGTTTGATCCAAATGATCGTTATGCCAATCGTCGTTTCTTGTTTAACGGTTGGGATTGCGAACATTGGTGATATTAAGAAGTTAGGACGGATAGGTGGGAAAACCTTAATTTACTTTGAAGTTTTAACTACGATTGCCATTATTCTTGGGCTAGTAATTGGTAATATTACCCACCCGGGAACGTTTATTGATATTCATAAGCTTCATGCTACTGATATTTCACAGTACATGTCGAGCGCTAAAACCGCTTCGCATAATAGCGGCTTCTGGGAATTAATTCTTTCCATTATTCCAACGAACATCTTTAAATCAATGTCTGATGGGGATATGATGCCAGTGATCTTATTCTCAGTCCTCTTTGGTTTGGGAATTGCTTCGGTCGGCGAGAAGGCAAAAATTCTTATTGATGTGCTGAATGCGGTTGCCGAAGTAATGTTTAAGGTTACTAACTGGGTAATGAAGTTTGCACCGATCGGAGTCTTTGGCCTAATTGGGATGACAATTGCCGAAATGGGAATTAGTGCGTTACTGCCATTAGGGTTGTTTATTGTTATTGCTTATATGACAATGATCATCTTTGTTGTGGTGATTTTGGGGATTACTGCCCACTTATTCCACTTGCGCTACTGGAAGACAATGCACGTTATTCTTGATGAAATCATCTTAGCCTTTACGACTGCAAGTTCCGAAGTTACGTTGCCACGGCTAATGGAGAAGACACAAAAGATGGGTGTCAGCAAGGGGATTGTTTCCTTCGTTATTCCAACTGGGTATACCTTTAACCTTGATGGTTCGGCTATCTACCAGTCGTTGGCAGCGTTATTCCTTGCTCAGGCATACGGAATTCACTTAAGTTTTGCCCACCAGTTTACCTTGCTGGTTGTCTTGATGATTACAAGTAAGGGGATGGCTGGGGTGCCAGGAGCCTCATTTGTTGTTCTTCTGGCCAGTGTTTCAACGATTGGGGTACCGATTGCCGGGCTTACCTTTATTGCCGGAATTGACCGGTTTGTTGATATGGGACGAACAGCCGTAAACGTTGTTGGTAATTCCATTGCAACCCTGGTCATTGGTGAATCTGAAAAAGAATTTAACCGTAAAGAATATAATCACTACCTAGATACTTATGGTAAGAACTAGAACAGTGTTAAAATACCGCTAACATTCAAAGCTGGATGTTAGCGGTATTTCTTTACAGATTGAAGTGTTTAACAAAGATTTTGAGTGTTCTGAATTTGCCATCAATGATTGAAATCTGTGGTAAGACGCCACATTGCTGATAGCCACACCTTTGAAAAAGCTTTTGACTGGGAAGATTATTCTCGTAAACGTAGGCAATCACGGTTTTAATATCAAGGTTGTCGGTAATTTGCTGGTCAATGAACTTTAAAATTTGTTTTCCGTAGCCACGTCCTTGAGTATCAGAAGCTAAGTAAATTGAGATTTCGGCAGAAAATTGATAAGCCTGGTGCGGGTAGAACTGGCCAAGTGAACACCAGCCAATGATTGTTGAATCACTGATTACTACCCAGATCGGGAAACGATCATTGAAATGATTAAGCCAGTCTTGACGACTATCGACAGTGATCGGCATTTCATCGTCAGTAATGTCATGGCTTGGCACTGCACTGTTATAAATTGCAACGATCCTCGGCAGATCGTTTGGAGTCGCTCGACGAAAACTGAGCATTAGTAAATCGCTCCTATTCCTGAGAATCACTCAGTTGAACGCCTCGGTGGTCAACGCTGGTGCTAAAGACAATTTGTGTACTTGTCTTACCGAAATGTTGTTGAATATCATTAATGAAGTCATCAAGATCAGTCGTTGACGGGAAAACCACTTCCATTACTTCAGAAAAATCACCGGTGACACAGTTACACTCAATGACATTTGGAATGTTCTGAATATAAGGATAAAATTCTTTCTTTTGCCGAGGTTCAAGTTGAACTTGAATAAAAGCTTTAACACGGAAGTTAATTTTTTCGAGGTTAATATCTGCTTGGTAGCCCTTAATAATACCGGAACGTTCCAACTTGCTAATTCTTGCCGCAATTGCAGGAGAAGAGATGAAACATTCCTTTGAGAGATCCTTTAGGGACGCTCGGGCGGTTGTTTGTAAAATATTGACAATTTTTCGATCGATTTTGTCCACGTTAATTACCTCATTTCATTAGATGCAAAATTAGAATTAATTAAACATCCCTAATTAAATCTTAATATTATTTACCGTTGATTGTAATTGATTGCATGATGCAAGTCAAATACTTAACCAGTAAAGAATAGTTGATAAAAGTAGTAAATAATAATTACATAGTTACAAGCACAGATTAATTAATGGTACAATAGTAATTAATAAATGTAAGAGGTTGAATGGAGGGTTCGATTATGGATCAAGAATATGAAAACATCTTAGTTCCAATGGATGGCTCAAAGGAATCTGAATTAGCGTTAGGACGTGCGGTAGCGGTTGCTAAACGTAATGGCAAGGCACACATTGATGTGTTGAACGTTATTGATACCCGTGCAATGGCTTATAACTTTGCCGGAATGTCAGATGGCAGTATCGCTTACCAATTAGTTGACAAGTCTAAGCAATACCTTGATGACGTTTTGAAGCGCGTTAAGGATAAGGAAAACTTTGATAACATTGATATTCACATTCGTTTAGGAAACCCAAAGACAATTATCGCGTTTGATTTTGTTCGGGATCACCACAACGATATGATTATGATGGGTGCCAGTGGTTTGTCACGGATGCAACGGGCAATCATGGGTTCTGTTACTTCCTATGTTAAGCGGAATGCTCCCGTTGATGTCCTTGTCGTTCGTACGGCGGTGGATCAGGTAAAGTAAAATAGAGTGCCTTTGCTCCAAAGAGTTTCCGGAAAGCTAGCAATTTCTCCTGACGAAGGCGACTTGCGCCTAGGAAGGAGGTTGCTAGCTCTAGGAAACTCGAGCAAAGCACGTTTGGGATAGAGTGTGAGCAGGTAAAGAAGGCCCGTAAGACAACAATTTCTCCCGACTGGATGCTGAAAGCATCTGGGAGGGAGTTTGTTGTCTATAGGGGCTTTCCCTGCGAACACGTTTCTACTCTGTCATAGGAGAACACATATAAACCAAAGAGTACGGAGTCAAAACCGTAATTCATTGAATTATAGTTTTGACTTCGTACTCTTTTATTTTACCAAGCTTCACGATTTAATTAGGCACTTAATTGCATCAAGAAACATCCCAATTGCCATTAGATCCATTGCAAGCATCATCTTATTTGTAAATGTTAAGTATAAGACGATCGCCCAAAGAATAACAAAGAACCAGGCAATGATTTTATCTTTAGTCATATCAACACCTCCGTCCTCAATTATAGAACTAAAAAGAGTAGCGAGAATTTTCTCACTACTCTTTTTTAAGTTATAAAGAATCAGTTTTACTTTTCTTGATCCTTCTTTGTAACTTCCATAACGTTATCAGTTGTTGTAACTTCTTGGTTAGCAGGAATCAATTGCTTGAAGTCAAACTCTTCACTGTTGGTAATGGTAACGATAACAGTATCATCAAGACCGGCCTTCTTAATAGTTGGGTCCCAGAATTCCATTAATTCGTCACCCTTAGCAACGTGTTGTCCCTTGTGGAAGTAGGTAACAAATCCAGTACCATGTAATTTAACAGTATCAATACCAACGTGGATTAATAATGCAATCCCACTATCAGAAACTAGACCGACAGCGTGACGGGTTGAGAAGGTTGCACGAACAGTACCGCTGAATGGTGCGTAAACCTTACCGTCAGATGGCTTGATAGCAAATCCTTGTCCCATGCTTCCGCTAGCAAATGCAGGGTCGCTAACATTCTTCAAGTCAACAACAGTACCAGCAACTGGTGCAGGAATTTCTGTTACACCAGGCTTAGGAGCTGCAACAGTTTCATCTGTTGAGTCAGCTTCGTTGCTGTTACCCTTGGTGAATTGCTTACCCCAGGTTTGTTCAAGTTCATCAACAATCTTGGCGTGCATCTTTTCATCCAACTTAACCTTAGTGGCAAAGATAATAACAGAGATAGCAAGCATGATTGCTGGTGCAAGGAACATAACAAGCTTGAATGTTGTTACACCTGATGCAGAAAGTGATGATGCAGTAGCTCCGGCAGTCATTCCGGCAGCGATTGCAGTAGGTCCGATAATCCAACCAGAAACAGCTCCGGCAAACTTATCAAGTAATGGACGAACTGAAAGTGTTAATGATTCATCACGGTGTCCTAATTTTAACTGACCGTATTCAACTGAGTCAGTGATTGTCATCAAAACAACTAAGAAAACAAGTGGTTGTGGGATGAAGAATAATTCAGCACCAATCAATACCATTACTAGTGAATGACCAGCAAAGGCAAAGACTAATAATCCTAATGCTAACATGCTGACAGAGCCGTAGAATAACTTCCGCCGACTAATCTTGTTAGTAAACATTGGGAAAGTAAGAACTGAGATAACACCGACAACAGTGTTCAAACCACCAAGGATTGAGAAGGCCTTGGCATTACCGAGAATGTATGTGAAGTAGTAAAGCTCCATACTGTTAACAAGCGTAATCCCGGTTGTGTAGAACAAGTAGGACATTGCAATGGAGAATAGTTGATCGTTCTTAACAAGGACCTTGAAAACATCTTTAAGTTTAGTTTGTTCCTTGTTTTCACGAAGCAATGATTGTTGTTCGTGAGTTCCTAAACCAACACCAACAGCAGTAATGGCGGCGATGGCAGCGATAATTGCCGCGAAGATAAACCAACCACGGTCATCACCAGTACCACCGTTTTGGTTAGCGGAGAAGAACAGAACCATTGGCATAATAACAAAACCAACAATCTGACCACCAACAGTGGAACCAACCCGAGCAAAGGTAGCAATCTTATCACGTTCGTGTGAATTGAATGATAAGGCTGGAAGCATTGACCAGAAACCAACATCGTTAAATGAATAGAAAATATCCATAATGATGTATAAGATGGCAAAAATAATCAAGTAAAGATAAGGGCTAGAAACGTTTAAGCCACCTAGTGGGGTGAAAAGTGCTGCTAAGATAACAGCAGAAATAATTCCACCGCCGACAACCCAAGGCTTGAATTTACCCCAACGAGTATGGGTCCGGTCAATCGCATTCCCAATCATTGGATCAATTAACAATTCGATAATCCGGAGAACCGCAATAATTGTGGTAATCCATAAAATCATGTGATCATTGAATGCTTTGTTACCAGAATGGAATAAGTGTCCGGTAACATACATAATAAAGTAAGTAGAGAGCAAGGCATAGAAAGCATCGTGTCCAAATGCACCCATTGAATAGGCGAAGCGGGCACGACCAACATGTTCTTGACTCTTAGAACTATTGTTCATTGTAGACTCCCCTTTTCTGCATCAACATTTATAATAACTTACAGCCATTATGTTAAGCGCTTTCATAAAAGATGTCAATATTCTTTTAGTAAATTTTTACGAAAAAATTTGCTAAATAAATTATCCATTAGGTAAAAATTGTTTAATTGGTATAGTGCTAATAGGCGAAATATAACAAGCAATGATGACTTAGTACTAATAAAATGACTAGGAAGAATGAGCGGTTGGTAAATCTTTATTTAATCACGAAAAAAGGGGCTGTGACATAAGTCCCTAATAATAAGCGGAGTTAGATGAAATCTTCGGATT
>ERZ773028.12-NODE-12-length-173442-cov-5.743775_pt1 | contig 173442 bp, 142 predicted proteins | sample MGYA00511123_ERZ773028 | MGnify/ENA primary metagenome ERZ773028 (study PRJEB29015, sample SAMEA2738134) | human oral metagenome | biome: human oral; feature: human-associated habitat; material: saliva | place: China | collected 2206 ... | reverse complement strand
AGAAAAGAGTTGCCGCCCCTTCTCCTTTTGGGAGGCGGTAGAGAGAACCGTCTTTGTGCAACAGAAGCAAATCCCCCTGATAGGTTGCAATCTGTAGTAATTGAGTCGCATTGTGGGGGAGGTCTATGCGCTTCCACTCAGAGGGGTCTTGTAAATTACGCATCTCATCTCCTCGGAATAGCGAGCCATCGGGGCGTAGAGCGTAAAGCACGCTCCCCAGCTGAGCAACATCTCGCACCTCAGTACCCAAAAAGTAGGTAGCCTCTATGTGGGCGCGCTCCAGCGTCACTCGGGAGATACCAAAGCCTCCGGCAAGATACACTTTGTCCTCAGCACCAACGAGGCGGTGGAGCTTCTTGTCTGCCAAGCGATAGTTGTCGTACAAGGCCGTATTGCTCACAACCCCTTGGGGCGAGAGCACATCCATTTTACCGGATAGGTAGTATATGAATAGTCGCTGCGCCGAAGCTTCGTAGTAAATGGTAGAGATACGATTATCCGTTAGTCCATCTGCATGACTGTAGAGGTGTACTCGGTCGGGGCGTTTCTTCTCAACGCCAAAAAGACTGCCATTGGCAACAAGGTAAACATGGGTCGGAGTATCCTCTATTTGCTCATAATGATTCATGGCAAGAATCGGCTGCCAAAGAGCCTCCTGAGCGGCAAGGGGGAGTAGCGACACAAGCCAAACGCCCAAAGCTAGGGCAAGGCGAAGTAATGGCTTCATAGGGGATATTGTTTGAGGTATTGACTAAAGGCGGTTATGGCACGCGCTCGGTGACTCATGGCATTCTTCTCATGCTCCGTCATTTGGGCAAAGGTTCTCTCTTCCCCTTCCGGCACAAAAAGAGCATCGTACCCGAAGCCCGCCTCTCCGCGCTCTTCTAGTATGATCGTCCCCTCCACGCATCCCTCAAAAAGATGCTCGGCTCCGGCGGCATCAATATAGGCAACCACGGTACGAAAACGAGCTTTGTAAGGAGAGGAGAAAGAGCGAAGATCCTCCACCAACTTCCGCCGATTGGCAGCATCGTTGTGCGCCTCTCCGGCATATCGCGCCGAGTGAACTCCGGGAGCTCCTCCCAGGCAATCGACTTCGAGCCCCGTATCATCGGCAATCGTAGGGAGCTGAGAAAGGCGATGGGCATCGCGCACCTTTATAAGGGCATTTCCCTCAAGGGTAGGGGCATCTTCCACAGGATTGCTCTGTACCCCGGCCTCTGCCAGACTGATTAGAGTGCATCGCTCTTGCAAGATTTGGCGCACCTCTGCGAGCTTGTGCGTATTATTCGTAGCGAAAAGTAGTTTTTCCATTATCTTTGTGAGTGTAGAGTTCCTAAACTCCACACAGGTAGCAAAATTAGCAAGATGGCAGATATTATCCAAATACAGGAGCTATGTTTATCTCTTCCGGGCGTGGAAGAATGTTTCCCTTTTGACGAAACAACGCTCGTTTTTAAGGTAAGTGGAAAGATGTTTGCCCTTATTCCCCTAGAGAAAGATCCCCAAATGATGGTCAAGTGCGACCCCGATCTCGCCGAAGAGTGGCGGCTCCGATTTGAAGAGGTAGAGCCTGCATTTCACATGAATAAAAAGCATTGGAATAGCGTTTTCTTGAGGAGAACACTCTCTTGGGAGCGAGTAGAAAAGATGCTCCTACACAGCTACTATCTTGTAGTACAAGGGCTACCCAAGAGACTTCGTTGCACACTTACCCTACCGGATTCCCTCGCAGATTATGCCCACCCTCAGCTTTAGCGTACTATCTCCCACCTCACCCGTAGAGAGCACCTATACCTACCTCTACGATTGGGCTGCACAACGCCCTCAAGACCCGAACACCTATGTGCTAGAGGTGCCCTACCAATCGGCAGGGCGCGGTCAGCAGGGGAACTCATGGTACTCCTCGGAGGGGAAAAATCTTTTACCCTCCTTTCTCGTTCGCTTTCCTCACTTCTATGCCCCCATGGCTTGGGCAGTCTCGGAGCTTACAGCACTCGCCGTTTGGGAGGCCGTAGCACCTCTCGTGCCATCTCCAGAGCTATTGCGCATCAAGTGGCCCAATGATATTTACTACGGAGAGCGCAAACTTGCAGGCATATTGGTAGGGCATTCGTTTTCGGAAATGCGCATCAATTATAGCATTGTAGGGGTAGGGCTTAACGTCAATGAGCGTGCATTCCCCTCCGACCTCCCCAACCCTATATCCCTTTATCAGATTGTTGGGAAAGAGCTAGACCTCTCTCTCGTACGCTCCCTGCTCTACCAATCAATAGAGCAACGCCTCGGGGAGGTTGCCACGCTCGCCCCCACGCTCAATATGTATCACCTCGACTACCTCGAGAGACTCTACAAACGCGACGAAAAAGCCACCTTCCGCAATACCCAAAACGGACGGGAGTTCGTAGGAATAATACGCAACGTTCAACCCAACGGACTCCTTGTGATGATGGTAGAAGATGGGCTCAAACACTTCGCCTTTAAGGAGATAGAATATGTTCACAACCTCTAGCAATACACTCTCACAGCGGGAGAAAAAACTCATTGTAGCCCTACAGCAAGTCAAAGTGCGCCGTGCAGAGGGGCTTTTTGTGGCAGAGGGGCCCAAACTTATAGGGGAGCTCCTCGCTACCTTTCCTTGCCGATTGCTGGTTACTACCGCCTCATTCCTCCCACTTGTGGAGGGCTTAGGACAGATCCAACGAGTAGTACTATTGCCCGAGGGATACGACTTTAGTTCCCTTAGCACACTGCGTACTCCGCGCCCCATGATCGCCTTGCTAGAGCTCCCAACTCCCCCCTCGACCTCTGCCATTACCGCTCCCAGTCTTTTGCTCGACAACGTACAAGACCCTGGCAATGTAGGCTCCATCCTACGCACGGCCGATTGGTTTGGCTACCGATCTGTATTTACCACAGAGGGTACAGCAGACCCCTTTTCGCCTAAGGTGATACAGGCAACTATGGGCGCCTTAGCGAGAGTCAAGGTGACGCCGGTAGCCGACATCCATTCCCTACTCGGGCAAGCTCATAGGGATGGCGTTGCTATTTTGGGCACATTCTTAGAGGGCGAAGATATTCTCGCTCACCACAGCACGCCCCTCTTCTCCTCCCCTTATCTCTTAATCATGGGCAACGAAGGGCAAGGCATCTCCCCCTCAGTCGCTCAATATGTAACCCAACGTCTTACTATCCCCCCCTCTTCTCCGGACGGCAAACAGGTAGAAAGCCTCAACGTTGCTGCCGCTACCGCTATTGTATTGGCCTGCCTGCACCGCCACTAACCTCTCCCTCTATGAACAAAACAATCAAGCACGACCAAGGCTATGTAGAGATCCGTGGGAATCGTGTCAATAACCTAAAGAACATTGATCTCTCCATACCCAGAGGGAAACTCACCGTTATATCGGGAGTTAGTGGATCGGGGAAAAGCTCTCTTGCTTTTGATACGCTCTACGCCGAGGGGCAGCGAAGATATGTAGAGAGTCTATCGAGCTATGCGCGCCAATTCCTAGACAGAATGCCCAAGCCCGACTGCGACTTTATCCGCTACATACCACCAGCCGTGGCTATACAGCAGCGCGTAATCAGCCGCAACCCACGTAGTACCGTGGGAACAAGTACGGAGATCTACGACTATCTAAAGATGCTTTTTGCGCGCTTTGGTAAGACCATTTCTCCCATCTCCGGCACCGAGGTCAAAAAACATACTCCCCACGATGTAGTAAAAGCGGTGGGCTCCCTTCCCGAGGGAACTCGCATCTACATAGTGGCTCCTCTAGAGGAGCGCGGCGAGGCTCTTACGAGCCGACTCCAAATCTACCAAAGCTCCGGATTCAGTCGAGTTTGGAGCGAAAAAGAGGGCGTGGTACGCCTAGGAGATTTCTCTCCTAGCGAGAGAGAAGAGGCTCTCTACCTCGTTGTGGATCGAATGTCGGTACGACATTCCGATGGTGCCTTCGAGACCCGACTTGCCGACTCGGTAGAAATTGCCTTTTATGAGGGGCATGGGGCTTGCAGCATCATAGGAGAGGGGGAGAACCCCATCAAACTAGACTTTAGCAACCGACTAGAAGCAGACGGAATCACCTTTGCCGAGCCTAGCCCCGATCTCTTCGACTTTAACAATGCCACAGGAGCCTGCCCCGAATGCGAAGGGTACGGAAAAATCCTCGGCTTATCGCCCAACTTGATTATCCCCAATCCCTCACTCTCCATCTACGAAGACGCCGTTGCCTGCTGGATCGGACCCCAATCCTCCCTCTGGAAAAAGGAGTTTATGGCTCTTGCCAGTAAGGAAGACTTCCCCATCCACACGCCTTATAAAGACCTTAGTGAGGAGCAACAGCGACAGGTTTGGCGAGGCTTCTACCACGAGCAATACCAAGAATATGTGGGTATTAACAGCTACTTCAAGATGCTGGAGAAGGAGCTGTACAAAGTGCAAAACAGGGTACGACTTGCCCACTTTAGGGGAAAAACGATCTGCCCTTCGTGCGGAGGGAGGCGACTGCGCCCCGAGGCATTATATGTGCAATTTGAGGGGAAAACAATCGACCAAATTACCCAACTCTCTATCCTAGATGCTCGGAACTTCTTCGAGGGAATCGCACTACCCAAAGCTCAAGCCAAAGCCGCAGAGCGACTTCTTTACGAGATACGAAGTCGACTACAAGTACTCTGCGACGTAGGGGTAGAGTACCTCACTTTAGATCGTCTCTCCAATACACTCTCGGGGGGAGAAAGCCAACGTATCACGCTCTCTACTCGGCTAGGAAGCAACCTCTATGGAGCTATGTACGTACTCGATGAGCCTAGTATCGGCCTACACGAGCGCGACACAGAGCGGCTCATCGGGGTGGTAGAGCGCCTGCGTGATGCCGGCAATACCATCGTGGTGGTGGAGCATGACGAGAAGATGATTTGTGCAGCAGATACGCTCGTAGACATCGGGCCCGATGCGGGTATTCATGGGGGAGAAGTGATCTATGTAGGCTCCCCAAAAACCATAACAAAAGAGACTCCGGGGTACACTGCCGGGTATTTATCCGGACGGCTTTCTATCCCCATCCCCACAACACGTCGCGCCTACAAGCACCATATCACCATACACAACGCTCAGAAAAACAATCTGCAAAACCTAACCCTCGACCTCCCTCTCGGGGTCTTGGCCGTGGTAACCGGCATTAGCGGCTCGGGCAAGAGTACCCTAGTACGCGACGTACTCTACGAAGATCTCCGGCACTACTTCGATACACACGAGCCGGGTTCTCTCTCGGGCGATCTCAAGAGATTGAAAGCCGTAGAATACGTAGATCAGAATATGGCAGGGCGCAATGCGCGAAGTAACCCTGCTACCTTTATCGGTGCTTTTGACTCGATCCGTGAGCTGTATAGTCGCCTACCGCTCTCTCGCCAGATGGGCTACAAGCCCTCCTTCTTTAGCTTCAACAACAAGAATGGAGGCCGCTGTGAGGAGTGCAAAGGAGAGGGGACTATTGCGGTGGAAATGCAGTTTATGGCAGACCTCATCCTCACCTGCGATACCTGTGGAGGCAAGCGCTTCAAACGTGAGATTTTGGACGTGGAATACCATGGGGTCAACATCAGTGATCTCCTCTCGATGAGCATATCCGAAGCCGTGGTTTTCTTCCAACAATACCCCGAAGAAGAGTACACTAAAGCCATTGTCTCTCGCCTCAAAGTGCTCGAAGAGGTAGGCCTCGGGTATGTGCAAATGGGGCAGAGTTGCTCTACTCTATCGGGGGGAGAAAACCAGCGTCTAAAGCTCGCTTACTACCTGGCTCAACGCACGGTAGAGCCCACACTATTCATCTTCGACGAACCCACTACAGGGCTACACTTTCACGACATCTCCCGCCTACTCCACTCTCTGCAAGCCCTTATAGAGAAAGGGCATTCCGTGCTCATTATTGAGCATAATCTAGAGATTATCAAGTGTGCGGACTACGTTATAGACCTCGGCCCGGAGGGGGGAGCCAAAGGCGGATTACTCATGGCATGCGGCACTCCTGAAGAGGTGGCGGCCTCTCCTCAGTCTATTACAGGGCAATATCTACGCGAAAAACTACAACCCCTATGCCCCTAAAGAAGAAAACAACACCCGAGAAGCTATTTTACTCCCCCCACGAGGTTTGCGAACTTATCGGGGAGGACGTGCACACCCTCTACTATTGGGAAGATACCTTTGGGCTCTCCATAGAAAGAAGCCGAGGTGGGCACCGACGCTACACGCCGCAAAACATAGAGACGTTGCGACTGATTCATTTTCTCATCCGCGAGAGAAAGTTTACCAGCGATGGCGTAAAACATTACCTCCAAAACCCCAATAAAGAGGAAAACAAGCGCAAGGTAATAGAGCAACTGCGCATTTCTCTAAACGAAGTGGAGGGGCTGCTCAAAGCCTTCAACGCCTATCGCCTATCCCAAGGTAGCGTACACCACGACTCCAACGAAGAGCCATTCGAGTAGAAGGGAAAGCTCTCCTCTCTCTTTCGGGAGACTGACTTCGAAAACGGAAAAAGTGAGCAAGAAAAAAGCGCACGAGCTGTAACAAAACAACTCGTGCGCTAAATCTTTTTGATTTCTAGGCTAAACCCAGAAAAATCTCAGCTATGTTTACGCCCATTTTAGGGCAGAAAATCAAACGAAATTAGCCGGAATATTAGTGAGGTAACACCCCATTTTTTACGAAGACCTTATGGAGTTTGTCTATCGCGAAGTCCAGTTGCTCCTTAGTATGCGTAGCCATAAGGCTGAAGCGGATAAGGGTATCCTCGGGTGCTACTGCCGGAGAAACAACAGGATTTACGAACACTCCTTCTTCGAAAACATCGCGTGTAATGCAGAAGGTAGCTTCGTTGTTACGGATAAAGAGGGGAATAATAGGGGTAGAAGTGTTGCCAATCTCAAACCCTAGAGCGCGAAAACGCTCGAGGGCATACCTCGTAAGCTCCCAGAGATGATCCAAACGCTCAGGTTCGCTCAGCATAATATCTAGAGCCGCTCCGGCTGCTGCGGTAGAGGCAGGCGTGCAACTTGCACTAAAGATATAGCTACGAGCATGGTGGCGAAGGTAGTTAATCAGGATTTTGTCTCCGGCAATGAACCCTCCCAAGGAGGCGAACGATTTGCTGAATGTACCCATGATGAGATCTACCTTATCGGTGAGTCCGTAGTGGTTGCACACCCCACGACCATTTTGCCCCAGTACCCCAAAGCCATGCGCCTCGTCCACCATTACGGTGGCATTGTAGCGCTCTGCAAGTTTTACAATCTCAGGGAGGTTACATACATCCCCTTCCATAGAAAACACACCATCCACAATGATAAGTTTCACCTTATCGGGGGCACACTGAGCCAAACGACGCTCGAGCGAAGCCATATCATTATGGCGGAATTTAAACGACTTGGCAAAGGAGAGACGGATTCCTTCGATAATGGAAGCATGATCCAATTCATCCCAAATTATATAGTCTTCTCTACCTAGAAGACAAGATATAACCCCGAGATTAACTTGGAAACCCGTAGAGAAGATAATGGCATCATCTTTGCCCACAAACTGAGCCAATCGCTGCTCCAACTCAAGGTGAGAGTCGAGCGTCCCATTAAGGAAACGACTGCCGGCACACCCCGTTCCATACTTCTCTGTTGCAGCAATCGCAGCTTCTTTGAGTTTGGGGTGGTTGGTCAATCCCAAATAGGCATTAGAGCCAAACATGAGTACACGACGGCCATCAATAATCACCTCTGTATCTTGCTCGGACTCAATTTTTCGGAAGTAAGGGTAGATACCCTTGGCTTGTGCCTCCTGAGGGGCAGTGTAGTGTGCTAATTTCTCCTGAAGTAGGTGCATATAGAGAGATTAATTTGCTTTCTATTTGGATATAGGCATGGCGTCTCGGGAGGGAATCGCGTTTTGCAAGCAACAAGAGCCTGCATCGACATTTTGTAGTACCTCCTCTTGCATTGGACTATTACGTTGCAAAGACTTTAAGAAGTCCTTATCGGACTCAATCGCCTCTAGGGCGAGCTTGGCAGCTCCTTGCTCCGATCCCTTTTTGGTGGAGCCTTTGCTATGCCCCATAGGCTGGTTGTCTATGAATACTTGTGAGACGAAATAACCGCGTGGGCCCGGTGCATGACCAATAAGACGGAACTCTACCGTACACTTGTGCTTGAGGCCCCACTCGATAAGTTTATTCTTGAAATTGGTGCCGAGATCGGGCTGCGTCTCACGGATTTCTCGATAAATCCCGAGCATCTTGTGATTGACAAACTGATGGGCGAAGTCGAATCCTCGATCCAAATATATCGCGCCCACGATCGCCTCAAGAGCATTTCCCGGCGCATCCTTTGCTAGGAAATTTTCACTCGAGTGCTGTATCAATCCATCTATGCCCATACGTTTGGCAATGGTATCTCCTATTTTGCGAGAGACAATCTTGGCTTTTTGCTCCGACAAAGCCCCCACAGGGCTATTGGGATAGGTGCGATAGAGTGTCTCGGAAACCACTGCGCCAATAATACTATCTCCTAGGAATTCTAGTCGATCGTTATTGTCGTTAGATGTCATTTTACTCCGCCCGGCAGCTCGCTTACCGCCATTACCCGAAGCCGTAGTAGAGGGGTCTATGAGAGCCAAACGGTAGTACTCTTTGTCGCGGATGGCAAACCCTAGGATCTGCTCCAGCGTCTTCCAGTCCGGCTCGAGCCTCTTTTTCTTCTTCGTAAGTGCAGGGAGGAATCGTGAGAGAAGGGCAGAGAAAAGCATGTGTAGACAGTAAAATTCGGCTACGTATCCCTTGTTAGTTGGCTAATGTAGAGAGTGTGGTGATGCTAAAAGTAAATAGGAAATCACAAAACAAGAGGGATACCCAAAGTAACTTAATCCGGCAACAAAGCGGTTAAAGCCACTCTCTGAGTATCCCTCTTTAATAGTGATAATTACGACATTGCGCGCTTCTCTTAAAAAAGAAATCTGAAGTTATTTACCAACGTATTTCTTGAAAAGGACGCAAGCATTGTGCCCACCAAAGCCAAATGTATTAGACATGGCAGCACGCACGGTGCGGTGGCAAGGCTTGTCGAATGTGTAGTTGAGTGCAGGAAATTCCGGGTCCTCATCGTCCGGTTGATGGTTAATCGTGGGAGGAACCACATCCTCACAAACCGACTTCACAGCAACAAGGGCTTCGAGAGCTCCCGTAGCACCTAAGAGGTGACCCGTCATCGACTTTGTAGAACTGATGTTGAGCTTTTTAGCTTCATCACCAAAGACAGCCGTGATGGCCTTCACTTCGCTAATGTCTCCTACGGGCGTGCTCGTTCCGTGCACGTTGATGTAATCTACATCACCAGGCTTGAGGTTTGCATCCTCTAGCGTGCGCTCCATCACGAGCTTTGCGCCAAGCCCCTCAGGGTGGCTCGCTGTGAGGTGGTGCGCATCCGCAGAGAGACCAAAGCCTCCAAACTCTGCATAGATCTTAGCTCCACGAGCCAAAGCGTGCTCTAGCTCTTCGAGGATCAAGATACTACTCCCCTCCCCTAGTACAAAGCCATCGCGGCTCTTACTAAAGGGACGGCTCGCTGTCTCAGGACTATCATTGCGCGTAGAGAGGGCATTCATAGCGTTGAATCCACCAATACCGGCAATGGTAACAGCCGCTTCGCTACCCCCGGCTACCATTACATCTGCCTTACCAAGACGAATCATGATAGCGGCATCTATGATAGCATTGGTAGACGAGGCACAAGCCGAAGCTACCGAGTAGTTGGGACCATTAAAGCCGTATTGAATAGAAACAAGCCCCGCAGCAATATCCGAGATCATCTTGGGGATGAAAAACGGATTGAAGCGCGGTCCCTTCTCGGGGCTATAGTCCATCACCTCCTGCTCAAAGGTCTCGAGACCTCCGATACCGGCGGAGATGATTACCCCTACACGCTCAAGATCTGTCTTCTCGAGGTCGAGACCAGAATCTTCGAGAGCCTCTTTGGCAGTAACCAAAGCGAACTGTGTGTAGCGGTCGTAGCGGCGAGCTTCTTTGCGATCGAAGTGATCGTTGGGATTAAATCCCTTCACTTCGCAGGCAAACTGCGTCTTAAAGTGAGACGCATCGAAGAGGGTGATAGGACCGGCACCGCTCTTCCCCTGGAGGAGACTTTCCCACGTCTCAGACACACTATTACCCACAGGGGTAAGTGCTCCAAGACCCGTGACAACAACTCTCTTAAACTCCATGGCGAGATTATGCCTTATGACTTTCGATGTAGTTGATAGCGTCGCCTACAGTCTTGATAGTCTGAGCTTCTTCGTCGGGGATCGTCATATCGAATTCCTTTTCGAAGCCCATCATGAGTTCTACAGTATCGAGAGAGTCTGCACCAAGGTCGTTGGCGAAACTTGCCTCACGGGTTACTTCACTAGCATCTACACCAAGTTTGTCTACGATGAGTTCGATTACTTTTGCTTCAATTTCGTTCATTGTCTTACTCTATTAGAGGGTTTATACTATTTATTTTGGGTACAAAAATCGCGCGTTTCGCACTATCTTTGCAGCAAAGATAGGTATTACTACCTAGGAACTCGATCCTCTTTGCGAGGGCAAATATACAATGTTTCTGCACAACACAATACAGTTTGTGCGGATTTTTGACTAAAAAAAGAATGATACGAATAGCAATACTCGCTAGCGGTAATGGCTCGAATGCAGAAAATCTGATCCTACAACAACCCTCCGAACTGCTCCAATACCCTCTAATTATTACGGACAATGCACAAGCCGGAGTGCTCCAAAGAGCCGAAAGATTGGGAGTAGCTACTCATGTTTTTCGCCGTGCCGACTTCCGCGAAGGCACCGCCGTATTGCAACTGCTGCAAGATGAGAAAATCGATGCCATTGTGCTGGCAGGCTTCCTCTCTCGCATCCCTCAAAATATTGTAGAGCACTATCCCTCACGCATTATCAACATACACCCAGCCCTCTTGCCGCGCTTTGGGGGAAAAGGAATGTATGGATACTTCGTGCACGAGGCCGTACTGGCAGCAGGAGAAGTAGTCTCGGGCATTACTATTCATTATGTGGATGCTGAATACGACCATGGGAGTGCCCTATGCCAAGCGACCTGCCCCGTCTACCCCTCGGTAGACACCCCCGACTCGCTTGCCGAGCGCATTCATTACTTAGAGCACCTATACTACCCTGTGGCAGTACGCCAGATGGTACAACGGATGAAAGAAGAGATATGACCAAGAAAGAGCGTTTTGAGGGGATACTGGCGTGGTTCGGAGAAAACATGCCTGTGGCGGAGACGGAGCTGCACTACCGGTCGCCTTACGAACTGCTGGTAGCTGTAATGCTCTCTGCACAATGCACCGATAAGCGAGTTAATATGGTCACCCCGGCTCTCTTTGCCGCCCTGCCCACGGTAGAGGCGATGGCGCAAGCGAGCCAAGAGGAGATACTCGCTCTTATCAAAAGCATCAGCTACCCCAACAGCAAAGCAGAGCACCTAAGCAAAATGGCACAGAGAGTGGTGCAAACATTTGGAGGCTCTATCCCCGCCACTCGTGAGGAGCTAATGACCCTCCCCGGGGTAGGACGCAAAACTGCCAACGTGATCCTTGCCGTTCTCTACAACCAGCCAACGATGGCCGTTGACACCCATGTATTCAGGGTCTCGGAGCGTATTGGACTAACCACCCGTGCCAAAACGCCCCTTGATACAGAGCTAACTCTCGTGCGTTATATCCCTGCGGAGCTAATTCCCAAGGCGCACCATTGGCTCATCTTACACGGCCGGTACGTCTGTTTGGCACGCTCGCCCAAATGCTCTTCTTGCGGCATTGCTCTCTGGTGCCGCTATGCACAGAAAAATAATCTCATCACAAACAAATAAAACTCCGTACAATGAACCTATTCAAACTCTCCTCTTGCTGTGCAGCTCTTGCACTACTTATTCTTCCCCTACTCCCCGGTTGTGGCAAGAAAACGTCTAAGGAAAAAGATGAGAATCCCGACCGACAACAGTTCTCCCTCGGCGTAATGGCCTCGGTCGATTACCTACCCTTTGCGGTGGCGCTAGACAAAGGCATATACGACTCTCTGGGGCTGGATCTCCGGCTTGAGCACTTTTTCTCTCCCGTAGAGCGCGACGCTGCGCTACAAGGTGGGGTACTAGACGGTACCGTTACAGACTATACCTCTGCCGCTCTCCTCAATGCCGCCCAACTGCCCATTGTGCTAGACATGAGGTGCGATGGAGCCTTTCGCCTCATCGTTGGGCAGGGCAAATCGATCTCCTCTTTGCAAGATCTCAAAGGCAAGAAGCTGGCGCTTAGCAGCAACACGGTGATTGAGTACACAACCGACAAACTGCTGGCTCAGGCTGGGATTGCACCGGAAGAGGTGGAGAAAGTAGAGATCGTAAAAATCCCCCTCCGCCTAGAGATGCTCCGCAACGGAGAGGTAGATGCTGCCGTTTTGCCGGAGCCTTTTGCCACCATGGCACTGGAGAGTGGGCTAACCTCCCTTATTTCCACAAAAGAACTGGGTATTAATCTTACGGGGATTGCCCTCACACGCGAGGCTAGCGAACGCAAAGAGGCAGTAAACTTGCTGCATCAAGGATACAACCTAGGGGTCCAATACATGCAACAACACCCTAGAGAAGAGTGGGTAAAAGTACTTATTGACGAGCTTGGCATCTCCGAGACGGCAGCTCTAGCCATGGAGCTACCCGACTTCACTCCCGTAGCGACCCCCACCCCTCAAGAGCTAGAAGAGATGAACCGATGGCTCAAGAGTAAAAAACTTGTGGATGAGGGCTACTCCACCCAACAGCTACTTCCATAATCCCCAATACCCATCCCTATATGGAGGCTCTCTCCGCCCAACACCTCTCCCTCTCCTACGGCCATGGTACCAACAGTACCTTGGCTGTAGAGGATATAAACCTCAGAATCCCTCGGGGGGAGATCTGTGCTCTGGCAGGTTCTTCGGGTAGTGGTAAGTCTTCCCTTATGCGTGTTTTCGCAGGACTAATGCCCCCCACCCAAGGAGTTGTACAGATTTTTGGAGAGGCCCCCAACCCCAAGCGCCATCGTTTGGCATTTGTTCCTCAGAACTATGGCCTCCTAGCATGGAAGAAAGTACGGGAGAATATCTTGCTACCGGCTCACCTTGGACACGACATTGTAGACACAGATTTTTTTGAGGAAATTGTGCAAGTGCTGGGACTAGCCGACCTCTTAAAGCGTTACCCTCAAACCCTTAGTGGAGGGGAGCGGCAGAGGGTTGCTTTGGCAAGAGCCTTTGTGATGAAGCCCGATCTTCTGCTCCTAGATGAGCCCTTCTCCGCCCTCGATATGGCAACGGCAGAACGCAGCTATGCTCTATTTCGCAGTCTGCTCGCGGAGTTCCCCACTACTTGCCTCCTTGTAACACATAACCCGAGAGAAGCAGCACTGCTTGCCGGTCACGTTCTACTCATAGGGGGGAAGCCAGGGAAAATTATTGCCGACCTACATGATCCCTCGGAGCAGGAGATCCGTAACATCTTGACCAAGCTAGCCTAACCCTCATGCCCAATCAGTCTCTTTTTGCTCGTTTAGGATACATCCTCTTGGGGGCATTGTTGCTTCACCTTCTTTGGGCTACCCTTTCCCTTGTAATGCAGAAGGCTCTCCTCCCCACCCCTTGGGCTGTGTATGCCCACATGCCTACGGCCTGGCAAGAGGGTATGGCCGGGCACCTCATGGCTAGCCTTGGCCGCATTGGGGTAGGCCTTGCTCTCGCCCTCCTTATCGCCCTCATCATTGCCCTTGCCATGCACCGCTACCGGCACTTTGGCAAGGTCTTCGATGCCTTTATCTACTTTTCCTACCCCATTCCCAAGCTTGCTTTGCTTCCTATTGTCATGCTCTTGGGGGGACTTGGTGAGGGTACAAAAATTATCATGATCCTCCTAATCGTGCTCTTCCAGCTCATAGTTTCTCTACGCGATGCCCTTGCTGCCATCCCCAAAGACAACTACATTGTGATGCATTCACTCGGGGCTTCGCCGACGGCCATGCTGCGCCATCTTTTACTACCGGCTCTTGTACCTGCCCTGCTTTCGGCTCTACGCATAGCCATAGGCACCGCTGTCTCTGTACTCTTTGTTACGGAGACATACGGCACCTCGCGGGGTATGGGGTACTATATAGTTAATGCTTGGATGCGAGTAGACTACCTCGATATGTATGCCGGCATCGCCTTCTTAGGAGCTACGGGCTTCCTACTTTTTGTGCTTACCGACTGCGCGGAGTATCTCTTAACCCCTTGGCGACGCGCTCAGTAGAAGTAGCCTTACCCTTCTATTCCGGGAGAAGTCTCCCCTACCACCTTCTCATTGACTCGGCGGTAAAGTTCCTCGATATTCTCATCTCGATGCTCCAAAAAGAACACCTGATTGCAGTCTGCAAGCCTCTGATGCAGCTGATGCAGTACAATTTTCTGCGGTAGAGTGATCCCCGAGAAGAATATCGTAACAATCTTCTTGAGTTCGGGGAATAATTTCACTACCTCTTCACGCCCTTTTTCCGTAATGGAGACATAGAAGCTCCTATGGTCCTCTTCGTTTACGTGCTGCTCTATAAGCCCGCGACGTAAGAGCCGATTGATTACCTCCGTGCCGCTTGTTTTTTCCATCACATTGAGGTTGTTTAGCTCGGTCTTGGTCATCATGGGTATCCTCAGAAGGCAAACCAAGTAGGTATAATCATCCATCGTAATAACCGACTTATTGGAGCGCAAAGCCTTCCTAAAATACCCCCGCATGTAGCGGAATAGGTGGCTAATCTCGCGCGCCATGGCAGCCTCAAGGAGTACCTCATCTTGCTCTGTTTTGGGGACTTCTTGCCCCCCAGGCAAGCGATCGGCTCGGTAGCGTACTCGCTCACTCAGAAAGGCGGAAAAAGAGGCGAGATCCGTCTCTTCCCCCTCGGGACAGATGGCTCCGTATGCCTCCAGTTCGGGTAAAAGTTGCGCTATCAACTGGTATGAGTTCATGGGATATTGGGGTAAAAAGGGGAGAATTACTTTTTAGTGGATTTCTTTTTCGACTTCTTCTTATTGGTGGGTTTGCGGTTCGTATCCTTCTTGTCCTTAGCAGGAGTAGAAGGCGTTTTGGGCTGCTCTATCTTTTGTTGGGCTAGATACTCTTGATAGTAGGGCAGAGCCTTGGGTAGGTACTCCCCAATAGCTTTAATACGATTAGCATCGCTGGGGTGGGTACTCAATAGCTCCGAAGTAGAGCCTCCTCCCTGCTGCGCCATCTTCTTCCAAAAGCTAATTGCCTGTTCGGGGTTATAGCCCGCCATGGCCATAAATACAAGACCTATTTGGTCGGCTTCGTGCTCCTGCTTGCGGCTATAAGGAAGCGAAACAAGCACTTGCGAACCCAAGCCGTAAGCCTGCTGTATCACGGTATTGGTGATAGCGGAGGTAGAACCAACGGCGGAGACAAGCACACGACCTCCCATCTGACGCAGGATCTCGGTACTGAGTCGCTCGTTGCTATGGCGAGCAATAGCGTGACTTACCTCGTGCGATACTACCGTGGCAAGTTCTGCATCGGTAGCACATAGGGGCAAAATACCGGTATAGATAACAATCTTCCCACCCGGCATACAGAAAGCATTGACGCGTCTGTCTGCAATTACCGTAAACTCCCACTTCATCTGCTGGGCAAGGTCGTTAAGGTTATTCTTGCGGAGGTAGTTGGTGGCAGCATCGGCAACGCGCTGGCACACCTCCCTCACTCGCTCCACCTGTTTAGGGTCGTCGCTGTGGGGCATCTGCCGCACATACTCGGTGTATTGGGCGGCACTCTGTGCTATGATTTGGGATTCCGGAACAAGATTAAGCGACTTCCTCCCCGAGATAGGCACTGTACCACAAGCTACCCAAAGCAGGGGAAACGCTAGGGATAAGAGAAGTCGAAGCGAAAAAGCGCGCTGATGTAAGTTCATAGTGTTGTTTATTGTTTTTGAATGTTTTTGTCTGATTCTTTTTTCTCCTCATGGATAAACTCCAGATACTCCACGAGCCTTCTCTCCGCCGCCCCGGTAACCTGGGGGGTATAGAAGTGCTGCCCACACGCCTCCGAGGGGAGGTACTCTTGTGGCACATAGTGCTTGTCGTAGTCATGAGGATATTTATAACCTACTCCATACCCCAAGTCCCCCATCAGCTGAGTGGGCGCATTGCGGAGATGAAGCGGTACGGGCAGGTTGCCCGAGTTGCGCACGTAGGCAAGAGCAGAATCTATGGCAAGATAGGCGGAGTTACTCTTGGGCGATGCAGCCAAATAAACCACCGCCTCGGCGAGTGGGATACGCCCCTCCGGCCACCCGATTAACTCGACAGCTTGAGCCGCAGCGTTGGCTATCATGAGAGCATTAGGGTTGGCCAGCCCAATATCTTCGGCAGCGGAAATCACAATCCGACGAGCCACGAAACGGGGGTTTTCTCCGCCCTCAATAAGGCGAGCCATCCAATAGAGTGCCGCATCGGGGTCACTCCCTCGGATACTTTTGATAAAGGCCGAAGCAATGTCGTAGTGCATCTCGCCCCCTTTGTCAAAAGCCATGGGCTGACGCATCATACTCTCGCGCACCAATTCATCTGTAATAACGAGAGGAGTAGCCGAGGTGGCCCCAGCCAAAATCTCTAGTAGATTGAGGAGCTTGCGGGCATCGCCTCCGGCATAGGCAAGGAGCTGCTTGTCGCTCTCTATCTTCACCTTACGGGGCACCAAATAAATATCTGTAGAGATGGCCCTCTCAAGCAATTGTCGCAAATCTTCCGGCTCCAGGCTCTGCAATACAAAGACTTGACAACGCGAGAGAAGCGGACGAATCACCTCAAACGAGGGGTTCTCGGTCGTGGCACCAATGAGTGTGACAATACCGCGCTCTACGGCAGCCAGCAACGAGTCTTGCTGACTTTTGGAGAATCGGTGGATCTCGTCTATAAAGAGCAGAGGGCGACTCTTGGCGGCAAAAAAGCCCTGGGTACTACGCTCTGCCTCCTCCAAGACGCGGCGTACGTCGCCCACGCCCGACCCTACTGCACTTAGCTTGTAAAAAGGAGCCTCCACACTGTGGGCTATCAGCTCCGCAAGGGTTGTTTTACCCACCCCTGGAGGTCCCCACAAAATCAGAGAGGGCACCTTACCCGATCGGATCATTCGCCCCAAAGGAGCCGTCTCTGCCACAATATGACGCTGCCCCACATACTCCTCTAGAGTAGTAGGTCTCATGCGCTCTGCTAGCGGTTGATAGGGGTTGTTTGGGCGATCCATAGGGCTAAAGGGGGATAGCACAATACGCTTTTTCCGTACTATTTCCTGGAGCAAAGGTACATATTTCTTTTTCTAATTCTCCTGTACAACAAAATCCACTAGGAGCATCGGGCGTAAGCAATAAGCTAGAGCCTTTTGGGAGCTCCGGGTAATTCTCTTTTCTTTTTTGGCTGTTTTTGAAGGGGAAAACCAGCCTAAAAACTTTTCGTTCCTGCCCGAGAAACTTTTTATTTTCAGCCTACGGCGGAATTTTTTCTAGACAGCGTTTTCTCCGCATTTCACACCTAATACAACGCCCTCCCCCTTGTCCCTATCTCGCAGCGGAACCATAGTAGCAAGCCTCCCCCCCTTTAGACAAAGACAAAATAGGTTGGAAAAATCAGCCGGCATCCCTATCTTTGTAAAAGAATTAGAAATAAAACAACACACCTAATTAGTTCGTAACCAACATGAGAAAAGGACATTTTTTATCGAGCTGTTGCGCCTTGTGTCTAGGGTGCATAGTTACTTTTAGCAGCTGTGACTATCGGCTTAAGTACAATCATTACATCTCCGACTTCGTAGATGCAGATACATGCATATTGACTACTACTCACTCTGATTTGCAGTCTCAGGAGGCTTCTTCGCTTGGATTGAAGATGGAAAGTCCCGGAATTTTTGCTCTCATCTTGCGAGATAGCACAACGCGCTTTACGGACTTCGACGATGGAATAGAGAAAAACCGCATCTTCTTAGCAAAAATAGGAGACGTGAAGTGTCCCATATCGCGAGGACGTACAACCCCTAGAAATGTAGTGGGACAAATCAATACTCCGGAGGAGATCTCGATTACATGTGATCACGATTTTAATGAGCATTTTAAGGCAGGAGACGAGTTGAATAGGATCTTTATTTTCCAATTCCTCGATAATCTCTCGTTTATCAAAAGTGGCTACAACTGGGATTTTTACCAGAAACGCTCCCTCGCTCGTGCCCATATCCCCGAAGAGATAGCAAGGGCTTTAGCCTCCTATCCCCATTGGGATTTTTATACCACGGATATGCCTTTTCAATCATTGATAGGGCAAGAGGTTACCTTCTCGGTAAGGGTCAAATTCAAAGAAGGGAAGAGCCTCTCCACCTCAAACGCGATCAAAATCCCGCCCTTTCCGGCATCCTAACCGCCCCACCCCTCCCCTGATGGGGTGAAATTTCATACGTAAGCCCCTTGAGAATTCAGCAGACGGACTCTCAAGGGGCTTGCTATTTTGTGGGGAGCGATTCCCTCTATTTTTGCCTTCTCCCCCACCCTCTAGAAAGGGCAAATGCGATGCAAAAGGCATATATTTCCTCATAGAAAATGTAAGCATTTCATATTTGGCTAATCGGTGACTTCTTCCTATTTTTGTGAGTGATGTGGTGAAACTCTCAAAAGAATAAATGAAAAAGATACACGTAAAGCATATAGGGCCAATAAGCGACTCGGGAGTGCTAAATCTCGCCCCAATTACTTTTTTTTGTGGACGGCAAGGAAGTGGAAAAAGTACGTTAGCCAAACTCATCTCTACTTGTTTGTGGCTCGAAAAGGCTCTGGTAAAGGGAAGTAAAACAATCAAGTATGTGACGAGCTACAGCCGTTTTAAGAAAGAACTATGTGGCTATCATCGTCTCGCCGATTTCTTTTCTCCCGAATCGTATCTGCGCTACGAGAGCGACTTTTTTGTATTTACCTATCAAAAAGGGAAATTTGACGTCCAAGAAAAAGACTTACAACACTTTCTAATGCCCAAAGTGATGTACGTCCCAGCCGAACGCAATTTCATGGTGGCCATCGAACACGCTGAGAAGATCAAAAAGTTACCTCTCTCTCTACAGACGTTACAGGACGAGTATCTACGCGCATTAAATAGGGCGAAGGGTACATTGCCCCTCCATGTAGATGAAGTGAAATTGCAGTACGACAAACTGAATAAAGTAACTTGGGTAGTGGGCGAAGGATACAAAACCAAAGCCTACCAAGCAGCGAGTGGGTTCCAATCAATTGCACCCCTAGTGGTAGTATCGGACTACTTGGCTGGCATGGTCAAAGAAAAGGCGGAGGAACCGATGAGTGCAGAAGATAAAGAGAGGCTCCGCAAGGAAATCCAGAAAATACAATCGAACAGCAAATTCACAGACGAGATAAAAAATCTGCTAATGGAAAGATTGAATAGTCTGCTGAAAATAGATTGTTTTTGGAACATAGTGGAAGAACCCGAACAAAATCTGTATCCTCAGTCCCAACGAACGATCTTAAACGTATTAACACAAAACTTTAACCAGTCTCCACACAACGGACTGATTATCACCACGCACAGCCCCTATATGATAAACTACATCAGCTTGAATATCAAAGCGGGAGCTGTTGCTGAGAAATGCCCAAATCGTGCAGAAGCAATCTCTTCTGTTGTCCCAAAAGAGAGTTGGCTCAAGGCTGAGCAAGTAAAGGTGTTTGAGATACAACCTGACGGCTCGGTAATAGAATTGGAAACGTACGAAGGGATGCCGAGTGACAACAATTATTTGAACAATGCCCTTGCAGAAACCAATATTTTATTTGACCAACTACTCGAAATAGAAGATGGCAACTATTAACTTCTTTTCGTGTAGGTATCGTAGGGAACATCCGCGTGCAGATGTGCATTTTGGTATTGTTGACCCAATAAATATAGGCTCAGACGAAAGGGCATACACGACAACAGAGAACGAAGAAATTTGGCATGCCTCTGTAGAAAACAAGTCAGGCAGGAGTTTGATTTTCATGCCTCTTGACCACAATATTGTTTTTCATCCTACACCCGATACAATCTATAGTTTGTGTGATGGAATGCTATATAGTAATAGAAGTGGGGGACTACTAGTATTCGTAGAGCTGAAGGCACAAGATACAGACTGGATACCAAAAGCTATTAAGCAACTGAAATCGACTATAGAATTATTTCGCGCTAACCATAATATGGAGCAATTTTCTCCTAGAGTAGCCTATGCTGCCAACAAAAAACATCCTCACTTTCACCACTCTCACAGGGAGGTACAGCAAACCTTTAAAAACAATTACAATTTCAGACTACTCATACAGAACAAGATAGAGATCGAATAAAGAGCACAGAAAAGGCAGAGGTCAGGATAAACTGCTACCTTTGCCCCATAGAAACACCGATATAGACAATGTCGATAAACAAAGTAATACTCGTTGGTTATGTAGGCAAAGACCCCGAGATTCGCTACCTCAAAGAGCGTTTCTCCGTAGCCAACTTCTCCTTAGCTACCACACACACCGTGGGCAAAACAGCCACCGGAGGCGCGCGCGAGGAGCAAACCGAGTGGCATCGCATTGTAGCCTTTGGGGAGCAAGCCGCCTTTGCAGAGCAATGGGTGCGCAAGGGCTCTCTTCTTGCCGTTGAGGGGCGAATCAGCTACCGCAACTATACCGATAAGCAAGGTACCATGCACTCCATCACAGAGATTGTAGCAGAGCGTCTCCACTTTGTGGGGAATCCTCCTCGTGAATATTCCCAAGCCCCCAAGTAGCCTTTTATTCTCTAGCTCAAGATGGATAGCCTTTTCTCCGGTATTATCGTTTATCCCTTTGGCTGGCAGGCCGCTATCACGTTGGGGATTATCCTACTCCTCATCGTCCTATCGGGGTATATGTCTTCTTCCGAAGTTTCGTTTTTCTCGCTATCGCCGCAAGATATTCACCTCATCCGCGAGTCGAAAACACCCCACGACCAAAAACTTCTCGCCCTACTTGAGAACTCCGAAAAACTCCTTGCCACCATCCTAATTGGCAATAATATTGTCAACATCGGCATTGTGCTTTCGTCGAACTATCTCGTGCACCTTCTCTTCGATTTTGGCATCAACAGCGTACTTAGCTTCGTACTCCAGACTATCGTACTCACCTTTGTACTACTGCTCTTCTGCGAGATTATCCCCAAGGTGTATGCCCAGCAGCATCCGCTCTCGTTCAGTCGCTTTTCGGCGCACATTATGCAACCTCTAGTAAAGGTGCTCTCTCCATTTACCATACCTCTTGTAAAGACCTCTTCTATACTCGAGCGGAGAGGGAAAAAACACTACGAGCTATCCGTAGACGATCTCTCACGAGCCGTAGAACTTACCGAGGGGAAAAACGAGACGCAAAGCAAACTCATTGGCGAGATTATTAAGTTCCACGACAAGACGGCAGACGAGATTATGGTTCCGCGTGTAGACATGGTAATGATTGACTACCAATGGGATTTTGCGACCACGCTGCGCTTTGTGCTGGATGCCGGCTACTCTCGAATCCCCGTTTTCTTGGGAACGCAAGATGTGATCAAAGGGATCCTTTACATCAAAGACTGCCTACCCTACACCACAGCCGGAGCCGACTTCGATTGGCACACCCTGATACGCCCTGCCAACTTTGTACCCGAAAATAAAAAGATAGACGATCTGCTTGAGGAGTTCCGCTCCGAGCATCGGCATATCTCCATTGTCGTAGACGAATATGGAGGCACCTCAGGATTGATTACTCTTGAGGACATTTTGGAAGAAATTGTAGGAGAGATCACCGACGAGTACGACGAAGACGAGCTACCCTACACTCGCCTGGCCGATGGCTCCTTTTTATTTGAGGGGAAAACTCAGATTAACGACTTCTGTCGCTACTTATCCCTAGAAGACTCTCTTTTCGAGCCCTTAACCCAAGAGATTGATACCCTAGGCGGTATCTTTTTGGAGCTGAAACAGGAGTTGCCCCGTGTGGGAGCCTTTGTCACCTATCGAGGCTATCGCTTCGAAATTACCAAGGTAGAAAAGCATCGAATCATGCAAATGCGCGTGATCCCTCCCGCTACCGCCTCTGCCTCATGATACAACCTCTCGTTGTACATATTAGTAGGCTTCTAGGGCTATCCCCCGTGCCATCACGTTTTAGTCGTGAGCAACAACGCCAAGCATCCCAACGTCTTCTCCAGCTACTCTTCCCCCACAGCACCCTCGCACATTCGGCAGAAGGAGCTCCACTGCTCCAAGGGAGTCAGATTCAACTCTCTCTTAGTCACTCGGGAGATTACCTAGCTCTCCTTACAGCTCCCCCCCAATGGCGTGTAGGCATTGACCTAGAAACCGATTTTTCGCGTCCTCTTCGTCTTGCGGCTCGCTTCTTATCCCAAGAAGAACTCTCGCTGCTCTCCACACTCCCACCTCGTGAGCACTCGCGCTATGCGCTGGCGGCTTGGTGTGCTCGTGAGGCGGTCTACAAAGCCATCCCCAACGCCTCGGTGGACTTTCGCCGGCACTACACCCTCTCTCATTATCCTCATCGCCCCGTTATTTCTTACCATCCCTCGGGCAAGAAGCCGCTCCAAATACCCCTTCACTTCTATCCGCATCAGGAGTATTTGCTCGCCTATTGCGCCCTATTCAGAGGGTAATTCGAAGTCTAGTCTAGGAGAGAACATTTCGCATCTCCCGAGTAAATAGGAGCCGCAACGCCCTCATGCAGCAAACGAGGGCTGACCTCCCGATTCACCGCATCGTAGAGCCCACTATCGAGGAAGGCTTGCAGTGTTTGGGTTCCCCCCTCCACAAGAAGGGATTGGATTTTGCGAGAGACAAGCGTCTCCAACAGACTTGCAATAAAATGCTCATCACGCTCTATCGCAATGCAATTCTCAGGCAGAGGCTGAGAGCGAAACGCTGAGGGAGATACTATGAACCAGGGCTTAGAGGTACTATTTTGATTGATTTTATAGGGTTGACGGCACAGCACGCCCTCACTATCTAGTACAACGGGCTGAGGAGAGGTACCCCACCAAAAACGATTGGTCAGGGAGGGATTGTCTAGCTCTATAGTACGCCGACCCACCAAAATAGCATCGTGGCAATGGCGCAGATAGTGGACATAACGCTGCCTAGTGGGTGAGCTAAAGACCTCGGGGCGTTGGGAAGCATCCTCTCGTACCCTATCGATAAATCCATCATGGCTCTGCGCCCATTTGAGCGTGACCCAAGGTCTATTTTTTTCTACAGCTGTGAGGAAAAAGCGATTGAGCCTCCGTGCCTTCTCTTCCAGCACCCCCACTTCTACCTCCACGCCATTGCTGCGAAGGAGGGCAATGCCCTTTCCTGCTACCTGAGGGAACGGATCTTGCATCGCAACCACTACGCGAGGTACCCTCTTCTGCAAGACGAGTTCGGCACAAGGGGGTGTTTTTCCATAGTGCGAGCAGGGCTCAAGACTAACGTACAGGGTGCTTTGAGCAATCCATTTCTCATCTTCGGGGCGTACTGATGCAAAGCAATTTACCTCAGCATGAGGCTCTCCGGCTCTGTGGTGATAGCCCTCCCCTATAATCCGATCTTGGTGCACAAGGACCGCCCCCACAAGCGGATTGGGAGAAGTATAACCCGTAGCTAGAGCTGCCAAATCGAGGCAGCGTTGCATATAAAGAGTATCGTTTGCAGTCATAATGTAGCGGAGTGGGAAAATAACTTTCGCCCTAGGGGGCAGAGGTAACAGGAGCGATGCGAACAAAGACTGTCCCACAACTCCAAGGCAGCTTGGCTATGGGCAGCGTGCTCCTGCGGCAACTTGATAGCGGCAAATCTATTGGTAATACTATTTTTCTCGGGCTTTAGTTTTGAGGCTCTCGCCCAAGCCTCTTCGAGGGCTTCGGCAGAGGGCTCTACTCCATGGGCATACGCATCAAGTAGAGGGAAGGGAATAAGCACATTGAGAAAGAGGGAGTCTATCGTACTTGCAGAGAGAGAAGCGAGGGCTTTCTCCGCTCCGGCTCCAAAAGTATAGTAGAGTTGCCAGTAATCCGACGGGGGAACATCCAAAAGTTGTTGCAACTCGTGGGCATTAGCAATCCTCATCAATTCGCTCTCTAATAGGGGGTAGCGATGACGAAGTGCTGCCATATAAGCCAATCGCCTATGGGGGAACGCAGAGGGACGAAGACGGAGCAAACGCACCGCCCCTCGGGGGACAGGGGTTAATTGGTACTTAGTACGAAGGAAACGATAACGCTCAGCGAGATCCTCCTGATAGCTATCCATGGGTGTATCCTCTAGCAAGGCAGCTTGACCCAAATAGAGTGCCTCCAACATGGGTAGCCGGTCTGTATGCTTTCGAATAACCCTCAAAGGGAGAGAACGAGCTACCTGCTCAAAGGCCTCATTATTAACGCGGCTCCCTAAGTAACGCAGCAAGAGAAGATGCAACACAGAGCCTAAATCGCCACCAGACGTTTCGTAGAGGGAAATAAATCGCTGGGCTTTGGCAATAATCCTCTTGGCAAAAAGAGATTGGCTCCAAGAGTGCCACGAGATGGGGAGAGGGTCTAACTCTCGCTCACTGCAGGGTATAGCCCCTTGGTGTTGCAGATAGTCCTCTGCACGCTGCAGGTCTATCGGACGGAGATCCATCACGCACGTAAATAGGGGAGCACCCGTCAATCGGCTGTAAATAGGCAGGTCATTCTCCACAACAACGTGCAGGATGGTACTATCGTAAGCAGGGTCTAAATGATGTTTATGCTTGAGCCATTCCGAAGCCTTTCGGTGCACTTCTACATTGCCCGCCCATACAATGGAGCCTATACGCAACCTAGCATTGAAGAAATCGGGGCCACCATCTAAATTGATCTCCCCGGGGTAAAGTACCTCTATGGCACTAGAAGAATCGGCCTCGCTCGGCTCTATATGATAAAAATGCAACGAGTGGTAAAAACGCCTTAGCCAAGCAGTTTGCAATACTACTTCGCCACCATCGCCTTTACCACCCGCCATATTCGGTAAGAAAAAGAGAGAAAGATTTAGATGTATTCTTTGCCAAATTGCAATTCGGCCTCAGCCATCATGCCCTTTACACGTTGCTCTTCGCTTCGCTTGCATATGAGGAGGACATTGTCATGCTCTGCCACAATGCAATCTGAGACGCTCCGCATCACCACGATGCGAGAAGGGTCGGAGAGGCTAACCACATTACCCGAAGCCTCTTGGAATATGCAGCGAGTACCCAAGGCGGCATTGCCGGCCTCATCCTTCTCGGCATGCTCATAAACAGCACCCCAAGTCCCTAGGTCGGCCCATCCAAAGTCACTGGGCAAAACGAGTACATTTTGCGCCTTTTCCATTACGGCATAGTCTATTGAGATGCTAGGGCAACAAGGGAATGCCTCTCGGATAAAAGCGGACTCCCCACTCGTACCATAGACCTCTGCCCCGGCACCTAGCACCTCTGCCACTTCGCCGGCATGCTCCTCAATTGCCGCAAGGATAGCCGATACATTCCAAGCGAACATACCACTATTCCACAAGAAATCTCCGCTCTTGACAAAGAGTTCTGCCATCTCACGATCGGGCTTTTCGGTAAAGACCTTCACGCGCAAGAAGCCTCCACTTAGGTCGTGGCTCTTCTCCGGATCCATCTGAATATAGCCATATCCGGTTTCGGGACGGGACGCCATAATGCCCAACGTCACCAAACTATCATGGTCGGCTACGTACTCTAAGGCCTTTGTTGCGAACTCCGCAAATCGAGCTTCTTGGAGTATTATATGGTCAGAGGGGGTGACAAAAATAGAAGCATCCGGGCATTTCGAGCGGATGTGATAGGCAGCGTAGGCAATACAAGGTGCCGTATTACGCCGTATGGGTTCTGCCAAGATCTGATCGGGGAGAAGCTCCGGCAACTGCCTAAGCGTCTCCTCTATATATACTTCGTTTGTGACTATTAGGATATTCTCTTTTGGGACGAATTGACTCATTCGTCGGAAGGTCTGCTGCAAAAGAGACTCGCCTGTCCCAAAAAAATCAAGGAATTGCTTTGGTTTGTTTTCACGGCTAACGGGCCAAAAGCGGCTCCCTACACCGCCGCCCATAATAACGCAATAGAATTTGCTGTTCATCGCAACTTACTTTGTCTATTTATGTAGCACAAAGATAACCCTTATTGCACAACTCAAGTCCGCTTGCACGAAGATTTATTAGGACATTCTCCACCAAAACTCTGCAAGGCACTCTAAATCTGCCCCGAAGACACGTACTTAGGGAAGATTTTCGACTCTAAAAAGTTGATGGGCAATACCCGTAAGTCTATCGCGTAGCAAGCTAAGGTCGATCCCCAAATCCTCTGCAACGGCTTGATAAATAGACGCAATGGGGAGAGAAGAATCGTCGGTCTCGAGAAGCAATCGCCCCACCTTCCAGGCCTCGCATAGGGATTCTCTGTTATAGTATTGCCCAAAAGAGAGCCAGACACCCAGGTGAAGTAATCTTTGCGCTAGGGGAGCTTTTCCTCGGAATCCATGTACAATTAGAGGAACTGTAGGGCGCGATCGGTGGATAAAATACTCGAGTTCTTGCCAACGCTTAACCACGTGCAAAATCATGGGTAGCCGATTCTCTTCGGCAATCTGCCACTGAGCCTCTACAAGCTGCTGCTGGTAATCCATCGCGGCTAGGGAGTGGGCGTCCCATCCTGCCTCTCCCACGGCTACAATCCTGCCCTCTTGGGCTAACTTATTCAACTGCCCCAGCGCAACTTCCACAGGGGGAGAAGAAACTTCCTTAGGCAAGGACCAAGGGTGTAGTCCCACAGAGAGGTAGGGACAATCGGCAATAGGAGGCACTTCTTCTCGCAAAAGATCACAGCTACAGAGCGCGAAACTCCCCCTTTGGTGGGTATGAAAATCCCAGAAATCCATCGGAGGAGTTGATTGTATTAAGCCTGAAGAATGTTCCATAGTAGTAGAGAATCTCCTTTAAGGTACCGGATCATACCCACTTCCGCCCCACGGATTGCACCTCAAGATGCGCCAAATTGCCAACCACGCGCCCTTAATAGGGCCATGCTTACGGAGTGCCTCTAGAGCATACTGCGAGCAGGTAGGGGTAAATCGGCAGGAGGGAGGGAACAAGGGAGAGATCGCCCCTCTATAGAAGTGAATGGGTGCAGAAAGAAGGACTACGAGCCAATGACGCACCCCTTTTCGGAATCTGTTTTTACTGCTCATAACGTGCCACCTCTCTCTCTAAGCGGCGCAATGTCTTCTGCATAGCAGCCGTCACTTGGGAGAACGAAGGGAGTTCTTTATCCAGAATTAGCAAAGCAAAATGCATGGTAAGCCCCTTGGCTTCGACCTCATTATAGAGTGGGAATTTTTGTACGCGATAAGCCTCTCGGATAAGCCGCTTCACTCTATTACGATCGACGGCATGCTTAAAACGCTTCTTGGCAACACTTATCAGGACAGAAAGAGCCGGCTCCTTCCCCTCGCTCTTGGGCGCAATACGATATACAACGCGTAGCGGATAAGCGATAAAGGATCCCGAACTTTTCTCAAAAAGACAACGAATATCGTCGCGAAGATAGAGCCGTTCGGGTTTGGTCAAGCCCGACGCCTTACTCGGCATGCTCGCTGAGATACTTCTCTAGAGCAACGACCATACTGGGGCATTCGGGGGTGGGAGCGGTAAAATCAACGCGTATCCCACGCTCCTTTAGAGACTCTGTAGTGAGACTCCCAAAAGAGCCAACCACCCTGTCTCCCTGCTCAAAATCGGGATAAAGCTCCTTCACAGAGCGAATCCCGTAAGGGCTGAAAAAGAGAATAATATCGTGATCTATGGGGAGAGGTTCCTCGAAGTCTCGAGTGACCGTACGATACATTACTGCACTATGGAAGGTTATTTTCTTCTCGGTAAGCTTGTCAAAAAGCTCCTGACCATGATCCTCTGCCACCGGCACAAAGTATGTCTCTTTGGCATGCTTCCCTATCACCGTGAGCATATCGGCTAGGGAGAAGCTATTGGGAGCATAGAATACTTTGCGTTTGCGATACACGATGTACTTTTGGAGGTAGAGGGCTACAGCCTCACTCTGGCAAAAGTATTTCATTCCCTCGGGTATGGTGAGCCGAAGTTCCTTAGTCAGTGCAAAAAAATTATCTATTGCGCTCTTCGAAGTAAAGATAATCGCGCTATGCCCCAAAATATCCACGCGCTGACGACGAAACTCTGCCGCCTCCACGGGTACTACCTTGATGAGCTGACGAAACTCTACTTCGTAGCCGTACTTCTCTGCGATTGAAAAATAAGGAGAGTGCCCAGAGACGGGCATAGGTTGCGAAATCAAGATCTTTTTTGTTGGTGCAGCCATCTCGCTTGTGTCTATTCGTATAGTGAATACTATCCTCGCAACAGCGCCCAAAACAATAGTACGAAGGGCACTATTTCGTGGGCACAAAGGTACAAAGAAAGTAGCATATAAGAAACACCTTGCGCACGTAGAAGCGGCAAAGTACGACGTAATAACAGCAATCTCCAAAGCAAAAAAGCTCCTAGAGAAAGCCATGCTCCGACCATAAAAGTATCTTCACGGAGCTCCAATATAATGGCAATGTAGAGAGGCAAAGACCAAATCCACTCCAAAAGAGCATAACCACTAGCCCACTCTTCGTAAACTCGTGGCTGAAGATAGACCCAACCTAGGAAGCGATAGAGAATGTGCCGCCCCCAAAAGAAAAGAAGGAGAGCCCCCAAAATCCCTAAATACCCCACCACCATATAGAAGGGGCCTTTCTCAAGCCAAAAGCCCTCTCTATCAAGATAAATAAAGGAAGTAAGAGCCAAAAGCATAGCAGAGAGCACACGCCCTACCACACGAAAGAACCAACAAGGGATATCACGATGCACCTGGACAAAAAAAAGTTGCTCGCGTTGGTAAACAATTGCCTCCATCACCAAACGCACCAATCCGGGTACTCTATAGGCAACTATCCCCATAAGAAGGAGACCTAAAGTGAGTACAGAAAAGGCGATATCGCCCACAATCTGCCCGGACCAAAAAAGCATTCCCTGCATACCGAGGGCAAAGGTACAAACAAAAGGGGGCTCAAAGGCGTATCCCTCCCCAAGACATCTCGCTAGCAGTTCTCCCCCAAGCCCCTTGAGCAAACGCCCAAGATAAGATAGGAAGTACCATGCATAGTAGGACAGAAGAGAGTGTGTATAAAAAGAAAACCCCTACACCTTCTACGAAAGTATAGGGGAAATGAAACTAACACGAGTGGTGCCACCAGGAATCGAATAAAATTGATAAGTGGCTGTATTTCTTTGAGTTTATATTCTGCAAAAGACCTAATCTCCCGCTATTACTCCACCGATTTTCTGCAATGCTTTACTTCTTTTTCGTGGGTGATATTCTTATATATGCACAAAGGTAATAGGATCCACGGAAAGGAGCAATTATTCTCCGTTTTATTTTCAGAAAATAATTCATTTGGAGTTCTCCCTTCCTTTTTCGCATAGTGACGGTAATCTGACTTATGAAGAAAATTTTGTGTTGATCTGTCTATTTGTATCCGACTCTAAGTTTGCCACGATATTCTTATATCGAGATCACTCTTTATTACTTATAATTTTATTCCGATGATAGCATGGTATGTAGTTTTATCTTCTTAATCTCTCAGTTACAACGGAATTTTATCTCCAAAACGTTGTAAGTTCCGAGCATGCAAGCGATAATATCATTCCCTTTTGTCTAAGGTTCATCGTTGGGGAATAGTCCTATCAGTACTATAATGTTTTTCTCAGTTTTTCTTCTACTAATGGAGTGTGTAATGTTTCTTCCCGCACTGCACATTTATTTCAGAATATTATGGTTCGGATAGAGAGAAAGTGTGCCTAGCCATGTGGTTGTTTTCAATAATAAAGATGCCACTCATGTATTTTGGAGGGAGTAGCAATGTCTTTTCATACCAGAAGACACAGGAAATTGCATAAAAATCTAATAATCAATAGATTAAAATGATTTTCGATAAAGATAGGTAACGATAAGGAAACCAGTGATCTTCTATACTCTACCTTATTTTGCCATTTCAAAGAACCACTTTGTCTGTTGCAGAGATAAGGGGATATCGTGAGAAAATAGAAACCTTTCCAAATTATTTTCGTAAAGCCGTCCGTTGAGGTGGCTTTCTGTTTTCCGTGTATTCTCCTCTTCCTATGATAAAATGAGTCCTTAAAGACTGTGTTTTTTGTTTTTGTCCTACTTCTCTCCCTGCACATCCTCCACTTATGCCCGTGTATCATGTCGGGATCGGTTGTTCGTTGTCAGCGGCAAAGGTAGTTCCGGGCTTCTACGGACAAAAAAGGTCGGGGCGGCAAGCCGTTTAGACGACAATCTCCACACTTCCATTTCATTGCAGGTAGTATTCTCGCCGTAAAACCTTGTTTGTCCTAAGCCCTCCTTTTTTTACGCTACTGAAACGAAAAAGACTTCCCCGACGGAAAAAACGTATAAGATGCAGGATATACGAGATGTAAGAACAAGGAGATTAGAACAAATCTGTTATGAGTGAGTATCAAATGTACTTTGTAAAGCAAACTCCATCAATTTAATCCAAAGATTCAGGCTCTTCTTCGTCTGTACTTTCAGCGACAGAGGCATCAAATTGAAGAAATATTCCTAAGAAAGCATCTTCTTTATAGAAGTAGTTCGGAATATCTTCGCCCTTTTCCTTTATGAAGTGAAAACCATAATTTGCATATTCCTCCATTGACTGCATCAGCATATCAACCGCCTTGCGCAGTGATAAATCTCCTTTATCCAATGCGATGAAATCTATATCGGAACGAGCAATAAGGGCGGCAAACATATAATCTCTGATTTTGGGGTAAGGTGTACGCCCCAATCGTTTTTCTATGTTGCCCCAATTTTCGATAGCCCAACCAAATTCTTTTCTTTTTGTGGTATCTTCTATCAATGGACAGCGTTGGTTGGCATACAAGCCAATAAAAAACGCCACAATGTACAGTTCGTAACCAGCACCGAATAGTTTTCCACGGGCTTCACGCAAAGATGTTTCACCCTTGCCATAATCGCAGTAGGTCTTTATCAAATCCTCGTATTTTGTTTCCCATTGCGGATTACGAGCCGCCCACTTATCATATAATTTCTCTGTTGCCATAGCCTATTTATTTGATATGTTCAATTATTGTTTGAATTGTTGACAAATCTTCCTTGTCAAAACCTTCCGCTTTGCTAATTTGATAAACCGCACAAGTGAGTTGGTTGAGTTTCTCTTGATTCAGTTTCTTTGTTTTTGTGGCATAATCAATTTCCAATAAGTCTTTCGTAACAATTATACACTGCTTGTCAAGTTTGTCGATGATGTTATAGAATACATCTTCTTTGAACTCACCAAACGATGATGTCGGAGCATCAAAAATGAGAGGATAATCTTGCTCTCTTCTCCTTGTCGTAATGTTTGAGATGGCAAACAAAACGGACATATACATTGTGGTTCGCTGTGCACCGCCAGGATTTGAAATCACTGTGCCGTTGGAACTATACAATTGAATGCGGGCAGAGCCATCGGCTCTTTTTATAATGCGTATCTGACCTCGGAAATCATTTTCGTTCAACAACTCAAAGTATTTGTTGGTCTCGTTTTCAAGCATTGTCAAAAACTCATTTACATTTCTGTCTTTTGCCTTGGCAAAGGCTTCCATAATGAGTTTGAGCGTTTGATGAATCAGCTGACTTCTTTTTATTGCATTGTTTGATGGTGCGATTTCGTTGAATGCATCGGAAATGCTCTTGCGTTCTTTTTCGAGGTCGGCAAGTTGGCGGTTTAAGTCTGTCAATCTGATTTCTGCCCTGTTCTTTCTTTCGGACATTCCTTTGTAATCTTTGAATCCTTTTTCAAGGAAAGACTCTGAAATGCCTTGCGTTTGAATCAATAATCTTGCTTTCTCGTCTTCTGCCTCTTGCAAATCCTTAATCGCTTGTTCTAAACGTTGCTTATGTGCTTGTATCAGTTCCAATCTATCATATACAGTTATGGCAATTTCAGCAATTTCCTTTTCGTTCCAACCTCCCAACCGATTAGAAATTTTGTCTATTTCCTCAACATAGTGGTTTGGGAAATATGGCTTTTCTTCCTCCTCGCTTTTGCTTTTCGCTTGCGAATTGGCAAGAAATTCATTCAATTTATTGACCATAAATTCATATTCAGGCGTTCCTTTATGTGCGGGACGATTACAAACCTTGCAAATTTCATCGTCAATCATTTCTTGCATGGTTTCTTTATTGGGAACGTACCACGGAAGTTTTGTCGCACCATTGGCAAGAGCGTTGGCCATTTCTTGCTTTCCTTTCTCTATGGCACGGCGTTCTGTTTCCGCTCTGTCAAGTTTTCTTTTCTCCCTACTGATAGCCGATGCCTTTTTCTGAAACTCCTTCAAGACACTTGGAAAGGCTCTCAAAATCCAATAATCATCTAACAATTGTGCATTGTAATCAATCGAAGTACGAGCCTTGTATGTTGCAACCTCATTTTGTTTGGCTTCAATTCTCTTTTTTATCTCCTGATATGCTTCACAAGCATCTTGGTTTTCTTCTAATTTTTCCAAACTCGATGTGAAATCAGATATGGCTTGTTCTTGTGTGCGAATATCATCTTTCATGTTTTGAATATCATTCAAGTTCCTTATTTTGTCAGATTCCAACTGCTGAACCTTTTTCGTTTGGGCTTTGTCCTGTTTCAAAGCCTTTATTACAACCGCATCGGAATCTCTTTCAAATTTTTCGGTAAGGTCAACATAATCTTCAAATTGACGAATATTTGAAAAAGTGTCCACCAATGTTTTCAATGCTGTGTTATTGTCGAAAACATCCAATTGACTTTCACCTTTGAACAAACAATATTTGCGAATGGCAGTATCGAAACACGCTTCCAATAACTGCTTGCCATTTCTTGACAAACGTTCAGAGCCTCTATCCTCATATCCGATAAATTTGTAATCGAATGTGCGGGCAGAATTTTCGGTTTGTTTCTCAAAACTAAAACTCTTTTCAATCTCAATAATACCATCGTGGTCGAATACCAGAGAAACAACAACTTCATCAATATCGCCAACTTCCATTTCTGACTTTCTCTTTTCAGAGATGTTTGTGGCACTCTTGTTTTCAGTGGCAGTGTCGAACAACCATTCCAATGCCTCGAAAAAAGTGGTTTTCCCATCTCCGTTGTCTCCGATAATCAGCGTAAGACCTTGGGCAAACTCAAATGTGTTATCTCCGTAATAACTACGAAAATTTTTGATGTTCATGCTTTTGAGTATCATATCTTTCCGTTTAAGTAGTTATTGATTTCGTTATAAAGTTGCTTATCGGTTTTGTCTTCATTTTTGCCCTCGATGATTTTGGCAATAGTGCAAACCAAATAATTATCAGATTGAAGAGCTTCATCAACCGTCTCATAATCAGAAGGATTAAACGGATACTCCTCTGCAAGTTTCTCGTTTTGCAGTACGGATTGTAGCACTCTGTCGCTATTTGTCAGATATTTGGCCATAATTTATTATTTGAAAATTGATATTACATATTTGTTCAGCACATCGTCCAACTCGCGAATCGTATCGTTCAAGTTTTCAGACAACAATGCAAAATCACGGACACGCCTCAACTCGCTTTGCACAAGGCTTTTTTCCAAAGCGTAGCATTCTTCATCGAACACATTGTCGGGTATTACGATGAGGTCGTGAATGATGGCGAAGCGTTTGTCTTTGTGTGTTCGCAGGACACGACCACGGCGTTGAATGAATTGGCGTGGGTTTCCTGTGCTTGCACAGAAAATAGCCAATTCGCTTCGCGGCACATCAACACCTTCGTCCAAGCACTTCATCGAGGTAAGCACATCAATGCTGCCATCGGCAAAGCCTTTGAGCATGGCATCGCGGTCGGTTGATTCGGAAGTAAACTGACGGACAATGATATGGGAATCCATATCACGAACAATGCGGGTGAAATCATCAATCAGATGTTCGGTTTCGGGGTCGGAAGCGATAGTGTCGGATTGGTCGAAAATATCAGCCTCGAAATTGTCGGGCTTGTTGCCTTCGGGAACATAGACCAACGTGTATTTCAGACTGCCTTTTTCTTCCATACGCTGTTGAACAATCTGTTGGAAAGCGGACAACTTGTTGGCTGCTTTGTGAATGATACGTTTGCGTTTCAGTAAAAGCATTTTCAATCGTTCCTGACTTTCCTCATCGTGAAAGCCCATTATTTTGACAATCTTCTTTGAAAGTTCAACATATTCAGCCATTTCGTTTTCGGTCAGTCGAACAATGTGCGGATAGTAATAGTAACGGCACAAAGCACCATTCTTAATGGCTTCAGCCATTGAATATTCAAAGGTGTAATTGTCGGCACAGCCAAAGAAATCCATCAGTTTGCGGTTGCCCGTATCGTCAAACTGCCTTTCGGGTGTGGCAGAAAGCCCAATGCGGCGCAAATATTTTATATCCGAAAGGCGTTGAGCCATCAAACCACCGCCCATATTGTGAGCCTCATCTGCGATAAGCAAAAGTTTGTTTTTGGGGAATTGGTTCAGTTCCATAAAAACATTGGAGCGGACAAACGAAGCGTAAGTTGATATGATAATGTAGGACAAGTCGTTGTTGGCCTTTGTTATTTCGAGCAAGCGAAGATTGGCAACAGCCGATTTCCAATTGTTATACTTCGAGCAAACCTTTATAATAGTGCTGAAATTGAATTTTTTACATTCAATTTCCCATTGTTCGACAAGTGTAATAGTTGGAACAAGAATAATGGCTTTGTAGTAGCCTGACTTATTGTATATCTCAAGCAGACAATTCAGCGAGGTAATGGTTTTGCCCGTACCTGTTGCCATAGCAAACAAGCCTTTCTGCTTGTTGTTCTTCCAATTATCGAATGCCTGTTTCTGATATTCACGTGGACCAGATTCGTATGGGAAACGAGGCTTGCCAAAATCAATTGGTTCAACGACTTCGCCTTGCTTCTTGATTTTCTCTATCTCAATTTCAACCTTGTTTTTGGCTTTATCTAATGCCTTAATCACAGATTTTGGCAATGATTTATCGGCAATATCCTGTTGGATAAATTTGTACTCATCTTCAAGCAAATCTTTCAGTTCCTTGTTCTTGAACGATTCGGCAATGTGGGTTTTCACTTTGTCGGTCGGAACAAAAACAACATTCTCATCTTTGCCTGTGAACACAAGTTCAAACTCTCCGTTGATTTTGTTTATGGTAGCGGATGCAGGGTTGCCGTCCCAATCGCAGAAAGCCGCAAGGCTTTCGATGTTGTCAATCAATGCCGACCGTGAAAAGTTGCAAAAGCCATCGAAGCCAACTTTATTCATGCCATCGCTGAAAACGCCTGTTTTGGTGTGAGAAATGCCAATGCCGTCTTTGGGGGCAACGATTCTTATATCAAGTCGATTGTTACGGATAAGCCACGCAAGACAATCGAAGAAGTGAGCATCACGCTCCGAAAGTGTGTTTTTCAGTTTCTCAATGTCTGTAATATCAAAAAACGGAATTGGTGTATCAAGTTCACCGTTGGCAATGGCGTTTTTGTCCTGTTCGGTAAGAATGTCATTTACAATCAGATTCATACGACCACCATTGTAGAGGAAAGAGGCGAAACCGTCTGCCAAAACATTGATTGCGGACGAGGAAAAGAAGCCTAACATCAAATCGAACTGTGTGGCATTGCAAAGGCAGTCAGAGAAGAAACCTATCGGCTCCCACTCTGTCCGCGATTTAAAATGGCGGTGTGCCGGAAATGTCACCTCTTTTAGCATCTATATAAAACAATTAGTGCAATTAATTCCATCATCTTCAAACATATCTATCAGCAATTTGCTTTTGCTCTTTGCTTTCAAGTCTTCTGTTTTCTTTATGTGGTCGAGTTTGATTTGGCGGACACGCTCGGGACGAATCAGTTTTTCAAGTGGTTCGCCTTGAATCCATGTGTAGCCATCTTTCTCGTATTCCATTGCCTTTTTGAACAGGTCGGGGTGTTGCTCATAGAGCCAAATCCATTCTATTTTCTGTTGGAAGAAACAGAAATAGCACCCTGAACGACTGCGGCAATATTGACCGATTTTGCCGTCAACCTCAAAATCAATGAGGTTGTAATATGCGGGAACCCCAACTCCACTTTCTTCCAGTACTCTTAAAATATCCTCTTTGCAAAGTACATCTTCGTTATCAAGCAAGGGAAATGAATCCAACTTGCCCACAGGATAATCGGTGTATTCTTTGAGGAATGCGAAAACGGCGTGATTGAATGTCTTTATATCAACATCGAGCAAAGCATTGAGTTTCTTCGAGTAGAAGAAATCTTTTGTCAGTGGTGCAATAATGAATTTCTGTGCTTGCTCGTAAACATCATCGTTGGCAACAGAGCGGTAGCAATCGTTGAACTTGTCGATGCTGGCATTGCCTAAAACCTTGTTTATGACATCTAAACTCCAAATATTTCTTCGAAACGGAAAAATGGACTGAATATTAGGCTTCGTAGAAACATATCCATCACGGTCTTCATCGCCACGAATACCTACGTATGAAATCGCCATGTCGTTACCTACGTATTTCTCAAATTCGGCTAACTTCATTTTCTGTGTACACCAACGCTGCTGAACTGATGGTAGAAAACCGCCGTTGATTTTCAAAAGGTGGTCGAATGGTGTTGGTTCGGGGCTGTCTTTAGCGGCTTGAAGCGTGGTTATCTTGCCCAAATATGATCGCAATCGCTCAACAAGTTGCTCTGTTTCAACCAATTCGCATTTGGTGTCGCAAGTATAGAAATCAATATCGAACGTTGGATATTTGTCTTTCAGATAAATAGCCAATGCTGCACTATCCTTGCCGCCTGATATGCCTAATACGTGTCTGACTTTATTCATTGTAATTTCTTTTTTATCAGGTTAATAAGTGCCGCCACATTGACGGTGTTATCGGCAGAAAGCAATTCTTCAATTCTCTTTTCCAACTGACTGACTTCCCGAATGCTTTCCTGCGGAACAACAACCTGTTTGGTTATTGCACCCTCTTTATTTTGGGTAATATGCAGACGGACAATTGATTCATTGTCAGTTTTGTGCATTTCAACATAATCGTCAAGTTGGAACAATTTATCGCGTAACGAAGTGAGCAAAAACGCCTTTTCGGTGTCTTTTATCTTTTCCAGCGGCTTGTTCAAAACGGCATAGCACACTGATTCAATCCACGTTGTACGATTGTCGAAGTTGCCTGTCAGTCGGGAATGGAAATTCTTGACATCGTTAGGCATCAAAGCCACCTTGACGGATTTATACCTACTATCGATAATCGGCTTATATGCTGAAAAATCAGTCTCTTTTATTTTTAGAGCTTTGAGAATCTGCTGTTCGATTGATTTTACATAATCATCGTAGCAACTTCTCAAATTCCGAATGGCGTTTTGCAAGACGGATACGAAACTGTCAATTGCTTCGGAATTCTGTGTCAGAACTACTTCGCGAAATCCTAACGCTTCGGGCAAATGCTCAAAGAAAGTTGCTTCTGGGTCGGTCGCCTGTGCAATAACATCACGAAACTTTTTTGTTTCCGAAGAAATATCTTTTGTCGTTTGAGCGTAGGTGTTTAACTGCTTGTAAAACGTAAGGAACGGACGAATAGTTTCAATAAAAGCATTACTATTTAACTCCGACTTCTGCAAATTGACAGCTTCACGATATTTGTCAAAAAAGATTTGTTTAACACCTTTTACACTAAACGACTTTACAGACAAACCGTTTGGATTGCGGTAGAGTAAATCCAAAACATCTTTGTTGATGAACGGGACGTAAGAATCGCCGCTGTATAATGCAAAATCATCTTTCTTGATTATCAGGAATGACGGAAGCCAACATTCAATAAAGCCTTGCTTTATGCCGTATGGCGGTTCTGAAAGTATGGTAGCAAGTTCGCCGATTTTGAGCTGTTTCTGCTGTGCCGATTTCAAAAAGTCCATACAACAGTTCCATAGCGGCATAAACGATGGCTCGGTTGGTTCGCTGAAACCGAAAGTATTATCTGCGGAAACGTGGATTCCAATGCTTTTCATCATAGTGAGATAGATAGACTTTTCGGGAGGAAACTTGTCCTTGTCGAAGCCAATATCTTCCTTTTCTCTGTTTTCAAGCAAAGCATTCAAATAGTTCTGCCGGGCAACCGACATTGTACCGCTTGGACGGTGCTTGTTGATTAACTCATTTTTGAAGACAGGTGTGGCACTGTAAATGGTATCGGAAATGACAGAAAGGAATTTCATCAGATCCTTTTGTGAGCGAATGCAGTCAATACATTTGCCATTGAAAACCCACTGAACATTGTCAGAGAAAAGGCTGTCGGTTACTGACTTGTTCAACAGCGATTTCTCGTATTCAATAAGGCTTTCGATTTCCTTGTGTGCCACTTTGTCGTTTTCATCTTTGATGTAGAAATCACGCACCCAATACAGTTTATCGATTTCAAAAATGTGGTCGATAATCTCTTGGGCATTCTTGAAAACACAATAGGCGACGGCGATGCCTTTCTGCAACAAACATTCGTCTGTTATGGTGGAGTAGCCGTTGTCTTTGGCAAAAATCAAATCAATAATGCCATCAATTTCACCCTGACGGACTTTTGTGATAGGTTCATCTGTTATCTGATACTCAAAATAGCGTGGCGTTCCTGTTCGGTAGTAATGAGCATTGGCGATTGAAATGCGGAATGTAAAAAGTTGCTTCAACTTGTCAATGTAGTCATCTGTGCGCTTACATTCGAGTGAGGCGTTGTAAAGCCCCATTTCAATATCAACATCAGTACCCTCAAACAGAATGTATTTCGATTTGTATTTGGCAAAACGTATTATTTGAGCCTTTTCCAATTTGCCCATCAATGGCAGAATATCATTGCTCCCCATTGACAATCGGGCATATTGAGCAAGGAAATCAGAATCTATTTTAGTTGCTGAAGAGGCAAAAATGTTGAGCAATCCAATAACCTTGACAAGTCCGATGGCTGTTTCAATTTCCGATTCTTCCAACGGAAGCCCCTCAACACGCTCAATGGCAATTTTGATTGCCGACCAATTTGTTGAATCGGCGTTTACCTCGGTCAAGGACGAATGGAAATTGTATTGAACATAATCGTACACATTTGTAAGGTTATAAAGAGAATTGTTCGATGCAGAGAAATTGGCAATGGAATCATCGCCCGTGGCCTCTAAAAACGAGAACAAAGATCTCTCGTTCTGCCCGTAACGCTGATTGGCTTGCGTAAGAATGTAGGCGGCGAAAATATCCATCGGATATAGAGCCGACACGACATCTGATTTCAGATTGTCGTTGGTAAACTTCGACTTAATAGCCAAATCTACGATTTGGCGAATGGCTTTGTTGTTTGAAGCCTTGCGTTTGGCTGCCATTTTTGTGGCGGCGAGATTCAGCAACTGCTCAATGGGTTCTTTGAAAACAATATCCTGAATACGACCTTTTACTTTCGTCCATTCCTGCTTTTGTTCAAGTTTCAAATCCTTTGCGTATGCGTTGAAACCTTGATGCAGTGTGGTAAGCAGAAGAATATCCTTACCAGTGTCGTTGACATACTCGCAGAATTGCTGTAGGAAATACATTTCCTTTTCTGGATTGTTTTTTGCAGCGTGTTCAAGCACTTTACCAAATTCGTCAATAACGAATACCAAGAGCGAATCATCTGCTTTGCAGTTGTCGTATAAACAATCCAATGCCGTAAAAATATTAACTCTTTTACTTGTATTGGGTTGAATATGATGATAAAGCAAATCTATTAAAGGAGTATAATCTCCGACAATGTTTATGAAACGAAATTTTGTAAAGCCGTTGAACTGTCCTTTATTTCTGATTAAGGGATTATCGATTGGAAGATTTCCATTTAAACATTGCATTAAAGCCAAAAGGAAACTCGATTTTCCTGTGCCGTATGAGCCAATCAAGCAGAAGGAGTGTATTCCAGCGGTGAATGAATCAACTATTTTGCCAATGGTTTGTTTGGCATTAGCTGTTATAATGTAGTTGAAGGCCTTATCCTTATCACGTTCTGTATTGACCGATGTTGAAAACTTCATCTTTCTTTTGATTTGTAATACATATTCAAGATTTCCAACTCGTTGAAATCCTGCTTTACAGCAAACAGTTGTTCACCAGCTGAATTGTCGAATGTTATGTTGAAATTTATGGCTGTCAATTGGCTGAAAATGTCGTATAGTTCGCCTTGCGACAGACAAAAGACAAGAGCAAGTTCAAGTATTTTGTCAAACTCGACAACTTGACTGCCATCTGATATTTTGTGAATGGCATAGAAGAAAATCAAAGGATTGATTTTCGCTTTCGTGGGATAGTTGAACTCATACAAATCTTTCTCGATACGCTTGATTAGGTTCAAATCGAGTAAGATAGCGGAATAATCCTCGTAGATGTTGCTGTTGGGAGAAACATACATTCTCAACAACATTGCAATGTCCTTGTTGATGGTGTTGTCGTTCCAAACAATGCCGCTGAATGCCTTGTCGAGATTCTTACGCTTCAGAAAAGCAAAGATGTTCGCTTTGGAAAACTCTTTTCGTTCCTTGTGGAAATTGAGAAAAATCTGCCTGTAAATGGTTGCGTAGTTGGTGTAAATCAAATTCCAATGCAGCAGCCAAAGGGTTTGGGTGTCTTCAACAAACGGGTCGCAACCTGTTTCCGTGTCGAAAATGAAATCAGCCAAAGGCGATATTTCATTGTCTTGGTTAATCAGACCGAAAGCCCGAAGCCAATACCTGATGGAACTGACCATATTTTTGCCTACGCCCAAAGCGACAACAGCATCTTCATCATTGAATGAATGACCGTCTTTCACAAAGTCGTAGCCTTTTTTTAGCCACAGACTTTTGCAAGCAAAAGTTTCGTGGCCGGAAAATGTATATTTATTTATAAGCATAAGGATTTCTGTAATTTATAGCTCTAGAGAATTTTTATTAAGAAGAAAATCATAAATACTAATTGTGGTTATTCCCTGTTCATCTCTTGTAACGGGGCATTCTTCACCTATAACGATTATCTTTTTGAATGAATCATCCACTTTTAATAAAGATGCTCGCTCTTGTTTCACTTTTTCTTCTGTTCCCATTCTGTATGCGGATTGAATGTAGTACCTTCGGCTTCCAAGATTGCAGACAAAATCAACCTCCAAAGTGGAACGTTGTCTTTTTCCATCATCTTTGACATTTACAATAGGAACAGCCCCAACGTCTACATTAAATCCACGAACACGCATTTCATTATAGATAAGGTTTTCCATCAAATGACTCTTTTCATATTGCCTGAAATTGATACGAGCATTACGCAACCCTAAGTCCATGAAGTAATATTTGAATGGAGAGTTTATATAGCGTTTGCCCTTTATATCATATCGAGTTGCCTTTTCAACAAGAAAAGAATCACATAAATAGTCGATGTAATCCTTTATTGTGTCATAGGATATAGATGATTTTTTCTCACTGCGAAATGTATTTGCAAGTTTATTGGGATTTGTCAAAGCTCCGATACCAGACGCCATAATGTTGATAAGTTCTTCTAAATCATCATTTTTTCGTATATCATACCGATCCTTAATGTCCTTGACATAAGTTTCCTCAAATAGAGATTTCAAAAACTTGACTTTTTGTTCCTCTGTAGTACATGACAGAATCTGTGGCAATCCCCCATATAGCAGATATTCATTTAGCCCGGCTTGAATAGAGCCTTTATATGCAGACATATATTCATGGAAACATAACGGGAACATTTTTACTTCATATCCACGTCCTCGAAACTCTGTTATAATATCCTTCGAAAGAAATTTTGCATTGCTACCAGTAACATATACATCAACATTCTGCATCTTGAGAAAACCATTGAGAACGTCCTCGAAATGATCAAGCATCTGAACTTCATCCAGTAGCACATAATACTTCTCTTTATCTCTAATGCAATTTTCAATATAAGAATACAAATTGTCTGGATTTCTTAAATCTCTATTCTTGAAATCTTCAAGATCCACTTTTATGATATGATCTGATGTAATTCCTTGTTGTTCAAGATACGATACAAAAATCTCAAACAGGAGATACGATTTTCCACATCTACGCATTCCTGTTATTATTTTAATCATACCATTGCCTTGCAATGAAACCAATTCGGCCAAGTAGTTATCACGCTTTATCATCCCTGTAATCGAATTTTATGTGTAACCGTCTCGTAATTCTCGACTACAAAAGTAGTGTTTTTCTATCATTCCAAGAAAGATTTCTCGAAAAACATGTGTAAAAGCACAGAAATTTAGAATAAGAGGAAGATCTAGATTATTCTACAAAATCCTCATATACCTGATATTTCCTACTTTATTCTTACTTTTAGGAAGATCGTGTTATACCTTTAATTTTACAGGAGTACAATCGTTACCACTAAAGAACAAGGGGATATAGAAGATCGAAATAGTCATAACTCTATATATTATTGGTATTGGAAGAGCGTACAGAAGTAAAGAATGAGGCAAGAACATGCCCCTTGCGGAGCATAAAAATGTCGCAAGAGGTGTATTTACATAAAACAGGGCACACTCCACATTTCGTCGTTCGACTAGTCCTCGCAGGACTTTGCCCTTGTATCGGCAGGAAGAGACAAATTCCTGTCTCCCGACTCTATCTTCGGTAACATTCTGCTCGTGGGATGTTTGCCGCATCTCAGTAAGCTAACCCTTCGGTGTTGTAGGGCAATACGACAAGGAGAAAAACAGTTCCATTTAAAACATCTGAAGATAGGGATTTACAATAACTTCTTGAACTTCATCTCCGCTAATCTATTAATTTCATCCTTGTAAGTTTCAAGATAATGGAGGATGATGTTCTCCACATAGATACCAATGGTCATATCTCTGTTTCTCATCGACATGGCTATCTCCGCCAACGTGTCCTGCAGCTCTTTGGCAATATAGATAGTCTTGCGATTTTTCAGGGTGTTTCGACAGATGAAAAGGGATTCATAGTCTCCTTTCGCGACCATACGCTTTTCTCGCTTTTGGCTTTTCACGAAATCCCTTGCTATTGGTGCATCATCTGGGAACTCCGATTTTTCTTGTTTTTCTTCCTGAGAGCTTTTCATCTCACTCTCTTTTCTTTCCATAGGAATACCCTGTGAAATAAGTTCTCGGATGGCAATGGGATCAACAGTGCCAATTTTCTTCTTTGTCATACTCTTTTGGTTTTAATCGTGATACATTCTATTGGTCATTTCAATATAGGCATATTCACTTCTTTGAAAGAATCTGCCTTTTATCGGATATTGGTACAGCTATGGGGTTACTTCCGCATAGGCACGACCTCCTGCCTATGTATTCCGGCAGAGGTTCTCATTTTCGTTTATCAGGACAATCGTTCGATTGCATCCACTTTTGTACATTTATATGTTCGAGGATCTCGTTCATCGAGAGTGGATATTATCGAAGATATATACCCTCGCAGACACATTCGACAATGCAAAAATATGGCTTTATGGTACTGTTGTCAGTAGCTTTTTGCTAACTGCGTACTTGTGGCTTCGATTTGCGTATCTGTAGCCCTGTGAAAGGTAAGTGGTTTAGGCACAACGCTTAGTAACTTTGCCCCAAGCGGTAAACTGAAGCCTTCGAGGCATAAAGCGTTCTTTTTTTGAGTGAATCGTTTTCCGTCTTTCACGGACGGATTTATTTGCGTCGGAGCAAATAGCAAGGTATGTTTTATGCAGCACAACTCCGTTTTTGCAGCATAAAACCCTTGCTCTTGCAGAGAGCTGAAAAAACTCCGAAGTCGTTTTTTCTTGAAAGAGAGAACGCAATACCTCAAATGCCGGTGACGTTGTAAAACACTAAAATCCAAAGTAAGAAATGAAAATGAAGAAAATTCGGAGCGCACGCTCCAGGGAGAAGACAGAAAAGCGTGTTTCGGTCAATTTTACGCCAACGGAATACGCTCATTTCCTCACGATGAAAGAGGAAAGTGGTGTAGGAAGTATGTCACTTTTCATCAAGGCAAGGGTATTTAATGAGACCTTTCGAGTGATAAAAGTCGATCGTTCGCTTGATTACTACCAGAAACTGACGACTTTGTACGGAAAATTTCGCAGTGTAGGAGTCAATTACAACCAGACAGTAGTTGCAATGAAGAGGAATTTCACGGAAAAGAAAGCCTTTGCTATGCTCGCAAAGTTGGAGAAACTGACACTTGAATTAGCAATAATCGGAGGTAAAATCGTGCAACTGACTCGTGAATTTCAAGAGAAATGGCAACATCGGCAGCAACCATTTTACATCGTACTGTTCTTTATGGATGAAAAAATCAGGCTTCCATCTCATTTGGGGAAGCCTGATTGATTATTTGCATGCAATTACCGCTTTTTGAATTTTCCGCCTTTCAGGTCACTCTCTGCCATTCGTTTGTTCAGTTTCTCTCGGAGTTCATCAAGGAAATAGGTGCGGCTGTCGTCCTTGCGATTTTTCATGTTCATATAGACGTTGTAGCAGTTCTTGATTTCTACTCCGAAGATTTCGGTAAGGGCATCAGCCAGTTCCTCTGCACCGATTTCTCCATTGTTAATACAATCGCAAGTGTTAAGAGCATAGAGTAGTTCTAGCAAGTCCTCGATCTATCCTACCCAACAGAACTTTCTGGCAAGTTTGCTTTGTGATGCGGGCAACACTCCTTGCATCCGCATCTTCAGCAACTCTAACTCCGTGTCAATGACAAAGAGCAACTCTGACACATTTTTCCCCACTTCAGAGGTTATGTCTGAGTTTTCTACTATCATCCGCAATTGGAATCGGGTAAAGTTTAATGTGCGAAACAACGAAACAAGATTTTCTTCACTATCCCCCAACTCTATAATTTCTCTGATAAGGTCGTTGGTTGCTTCCATGCTTTTACTGGAGGATAGCATCTCAAAGGATTCTTTTTTGATAAGTCTTTTCATATTGCCTGATATTTTTGCAGGCAAAGTTCGGAAGATTGCTTAGGGTAAAATAACCCTTAAATGGGAGGCAATATCCCTATTACATTAAACTCACAGGGAATCGAGATATTGCTTGGGTTTTATTCTGTGATATTTGCGGAAAGCCTCCGTGAAGTGGCTGAGATTGGCATATCCGACTTTATAGCCTACTTCGGATACAGAGTAAAGACGAGTGGAAAGCAGTCATTTTGCCCATTCCATCTTTTCGGATAGGGCATACTCGGCGATGGCTTTCCCGATAACCTGCTTGAAACATTTTTGTAGTTTGGAGCTACTCATTGCTGCTTCACGCGCCTGTTCGGGGATGCTCGGTACGTTGTTCAAACTTTGTAAAATCTGACGACGGACACGAAAGACAGCCTCCACATCGTTCAAATTCAAGTTGGAAAGAGATTTTACCTCCGAACGTTTTTCGAGTTTTTCAAGAAATATCGTCAGCAGTTCTATTGCCTTTCTATGCAAATGGAGGGGATAGAAAGGCGCATCGCTTTTGGCTGTCGCCTTGATACCATCCAATACTCGTTGCATCGCAGGTGTGATAGTCTCGAAGAAATAAAAAGACTTGTCCGACTGGAGCAGCCGACCGATGTAGGTTTCGTGAGCCGTATCCATTTGCTCTATCCAATCCTTGTTGAAGATCAATGTGATGTTTTCATACTGTCGTTTGGGAGCGAAGACCCATTCCGTAGGGATATTGCTCGAAGACATAAAGATACCATTGAGTGTATCTACCCCGACCGTTTTCGTGCTTGTCCAGATAATCTGCTCGTGTTTATGCTCGTTGATGTAGAACACATCACGGGAATCCATTTCGAGTTTTCTACCGAGCAACGCACCATTGTCATCAGTTCGTACGATACGAAACTGATGTAGGTCAATGTGAGCCACGGCAGCGGATAGTTTTGCTTGAAAAAGCCACTACCCGCAGAAGCTAGAACAGTAAAGCCGTTATCCGTCACCCATGTCCCAAATTGTTTGGCAAGCATCTCCATCCAATCTTCTGGCTTATTGATTGCACAAAATTCTATGGTCATACTTTCCCGTTATCTGTTTTGTTTTCTCTCTGCCGTTACTTTCGCAACGGTTTGCCATTCATTGTTCTCATTTATTCGTTCTTTTCTCCATAGAAATGAGAAAGTGGTTATATCAGAGAATACATATCTCATCTTCTCCGTTGTATTTTCGGTTAGAATAATATCGTCATCAACCTTTTGAGCGGTTAGACGAATAGCCTCGCCCATACATCCATAAAAAATATCCCATGCCATAGTCTTGGGATTGAAGATGCGGAGCGTGGTTCCGTATTCGGCATCGGGTTGTTTATCTCTCAAGCATTCTGCACGAAAAGGGACGATAAAGAGGTCTTGCACTGCCGTACCATCCAAAACTCGGGAAAATATCCTCTCACCTTTTACTCGTCTTGGTTCAGCATCTTCCAAATGGTCGTTCCACACGATGCCCCATTCTCATATTAAACTGCTGAAAAATCGTACTCTTTTGGGGATACTTTTGTTTCTCACACAGCTCACAGTGCTGTTATAAATTCATTCATTGTCGTCTTTTATTCGTTTTTCTTCGGTAACTTCTGCGAGGCTTGCTCTACCTTTTTCTCGTCTCTGGCAACTTTGCGCTCCAACTTCTTGATATCTTCTGCGGGTGGTAACTCTTCTGGTTTGATGCCTCGGTTTCCCAACATGGTACGCACACTCTGATTATTCTGAATATGCTCTTGAATGATAGATGGCTCTCCGTACAGGTCTTTGTTTTCCACATTGTAGTTGGTCATTTCCGTAGCGAGATTCTTAGCAGCGATGGTGAGGGTGGGCAGAAAGTCTACCAATGGTTATTGGATTTCACGCCCAGACGTTTTTTCATATCTTCCGTAGTGTGCCCTCCGAAAAGAGCCGTGTCGCCTTTGGATCGTATTCGTCCGAAGCCCTTATCGTCAACACCTCGTTCGTAAATATTCTGAGATAATTGTTTTTCTGCTGCTCTCAATTTGTCCCGTGTTTCCAAGCGAGAAAGCAAGTTTAGTCGCTCTTCTATCAGCTCAGCCTTCCGTGTTTGAACGGCAAAATAACTTTGGGCAAAGGCAATCTCTTCTTTCTTTGGATCTCCGTTTTGAGCAATGAGATAACAAGCGTAACGAGTAAGCATAAAATCAAAAACTTCACGCTTGGCACCACTACCTAATTCTACCATTTTCGTGAGGTCACGAAAATGGTCATCCACATTGATGTCCTGTGACTTACACGAGGCGACTGCCCGATGTATGGCAACGAGAAAATTCTCCCAGCGAGCATAGCCCAATATCGTTTGCAACTCGCGGGCAAACCAAACTTCGATTTGTTCTTTGGCATCATCGCTTTCAATATAACGAACAATGCCGTCAAACGATGATTTATATTGCAAGATGCTGTTCTTGTCCATTGTTTTTTTGTTTTGTATATCCTAGAAAATCCGAATAATACTTATCTCGCAGTTTTTGCTTTTTCTTCTTGCTTATAGTTCCTTGTTTACTTTCATCTGTCATTCCTCGCCATTCAAGAGCAAGCCAAGACTGCATCAATGCCAAGAATTTATCAACATCATCCTTATTATTTTCGACTTGGATGATTTTATCAATCATTTCAACAGCTTTACCATCCCAACAATTAGGATAACTAGCGGGATTCATAAACATTTTTAATTGATATGACAATCCTATTAGCTCCGTTTTATCTTCATTTCTGGTAATTGCCATTGTACAAAACTCTGCAACCGTTTTACGAAGTGCAATTAAATACTCTTTCCGAGCAATTGTTATTGTGTTGATAAAAGTATTCTTATTTAACTGTCTCAAGGCTATTATCATATTAGAAAGGCTAATAATAAAAGTAAGTATTATACCTATTAAAGTTATTTCTTCTGTCTTCATCTTTTTATATATGAGATTTCAGCGGGGCGACTGCTGGTAGAGGCAATCACTCCGATGGTCAATTAAAGTCCGAGGTCATCACTAGGGGTATCGTTTTCACTAGGTTTAGGCGAGGGCTTTGTGCCTTTCTTAGGTTTGGTCATCGTTTGTTCGTAGCTCACATTGGTAAGTGTAAAGTATTTCTTCGATGGGCTGAGACGTACAACCGGTTTTTCGATATGCTTCTGCACATTAAAAACCTCGCCTTTGGGGACGGATTTACTCTTGAATGAAGGTTTGAGCGTACCCAAATCTCCAAACTCTACGATGTCGCCATTTGCTACGATATCTCTGGCAATCTCAGTGGCATAGTTCAATACGGCTTCCACTTCCTGACGGTTGAATGTGGTCGATTTCGCCACACGCTCACAGAAATTGCGGAAACTCACTCGATGTCTACCCGTTGGTTGGGCGATTTGCACGACTTTACCGGCGTTTGCGCCGACGTTCAATTTGCGTTCTACAAGAACGAACTGTAATGATTTGTTAGCCATAATTCAATAGTTTTTCCTCCTTATTACTTCTCGCCCGCCGAAGTCGGAGGTATTGACTTTCGACAAAGGCTTCTTGTTCGATAACGCAAATGTACTTGATTTATTGTAAAAGCACCTAAGCTTTCCCAAGAAAGCAATAAAGCTTTTGCCTCAAAACTTAGGAGCTTTTATTTACAGAGTAGAGACGTTAATTCTCCCCTCTTTCTATGAGTGTTCTATTTCGGGAATTGCAACAAAGATAGGATATAGCAACATCAGCCATTTCTCCAATACGGCAATTTGCGCTTCGCTTTTCCTCCAAGTGTCTCAAGAAAGTGATTTCTTAGATAAAGCACGGGCGACATTTCTCATATCTTTCATTATACTTCTATCAAGGACTTTGGCATAATGTTGCGTCATTTTGATGTTGGAGTGACCGAGCATTTTCGCCACATTCTCAATGCTAACACCATTTGCCAAACAAACAGAGGTAGCATAGCTATGTCTTGCGGTATGCGTGGTTAATTTCTTCTGAATGTTACATAAGTCGGCTATTTCTTTCAGATAACTGTTCATCTTCTGATTACAGGGTACAGGAAGAAGTATTCCTTTCTTGTGACGGGATGGATGATTCTCATACTTCTTCAATATTTCCTGTGGTATATCCAACAAGGGAATATTGCACATATTTTTGGTTTTTTGTCGAGGTTTACGAATCCAAAGGTTTCCGTTATCATCTCGCACAAGATGTTCGGGAGATAATTGTTGTACATCAATAAAGGCAAGTCCGGTAAAAGCTGCGAAAATAAAGATGTCACGGACAAGTACAATTCGTTCTACGGTAAATTCTTTTTGGTAAATAGTTTGCAGCTCTTCCAGAGTAAGAAACTCTCGGATAACCTCTTTCTCATGGAATTTTATTCCGATAAAAGGGTCTTTTGTAATCCATTCGTTGGCAAGTGCAAGGTTGGTTATCTTTTTCAGACATTTCATGTAGCAGATAACCGTGTTTTGTTGGCATTCCTTCTCTGTCTTCAGATAAAATTCAAAGGCACGAACAAACTCTCCATTGATTTCAGTCAATAGAAGATCATCTTTATTGTATCTCCTTTGGATCAATTCCGCCAAGTAACGTTTGCACGTTTCATAACGCCGAACAGTAATCAAAGTATAATCCTTACCTATAAGAGCTCGACATTGATCATTGTGTTCCTGTATCGTAGCAAGGAGAGTTTTGGGTTGTTCTTTCAGAATATTTAAGCCGAAGAATTTTTCTTGAAGAATACGAGCGGTTATTGTGCTCCCTTGTTCTTCTAACTCGGTAAAGATAGAATGTAACTTGATTTTTGCTTCTTCTATGTAGCTATTCAGTTCGTTGGCTTTACGACTTTTACCACGTACACACTCTTTGGCTTGGTTCCAAGAACTCGGATCGACGCTTTTTCGGATATTGGTTTCGACACGTTGTCCATCAATGGTAATCCTCATGCAAACCGAGGCTTCTCCATTTTTGAGCAGTTTTGTCTTCTTGATAAAGAAGAGCACATTGAATGAAATCCTTCTCATTTCGATACGTTTTTAGTTGACACAAAATTCGGAAATCACTCACGAGTTATCGACATGCAAATCACTGCATATCAGTGGTAAAGAAACTTTTTCGGTGGAGATTTCATTCTGCTGCTTTTGCTCCACCTTTTGCTCCACCAAAATCGGTAATATTTTGCGTAAGTGGGAAAAATAAAAACTCCCGACTTCATTTAGAAATCAGGAGTTTACGTAGTTTTGCTTTTCTTCAAAGTGGTGCCACCAGGAATCGAACCGGGGACACAAGGATTTTCAGTCCTTTGCTCTACCAACTGAGCTATGGCACCATCAGTCTTTTAAGAAGAACCCTTTCTCTCAAAGGACATACCCTCCTTAAAACCGGTCACAAAGGTACGAATAGTTTTGAAATAAACAACACCCTAGGCAAAAAACTTATACAAAATCTTCTTCACCCCCATCTCCATCCTGTCCCACACGTACATATATAAGACTGAATTCTAGGAGATTATAGAATCAATTATCCACAAGCCCCTCCTCCGAGAAGGCTTCGTTATAATCTTGAAATAGGAAGTCGTTGTAGGGATAACGCTTGATATGGATCTCTCGCACCTTATCATAAAGGAGAGCTCGCAACCCCTCAATTCCATCTCCCGTATGGGCAGAGACGAACAAACAATTTTGTCCCACCTTTGCCATCCAAGAGCGTTCTAGCTCCTCTCGACTGTAGTTTTCTCGACTTTTTGGGGTAAGGTCGTCCTCTTCTTTCGGAGTGAACGTAAAGGCATCAATCTTATTGAAGATCAGAAGGATTGGCTTATTCTCATTACCCAAAATCTCTCGCAAAGTAGCCTCTACCACAGCTATTTGAGACTCAAAGTCAGGATGCGACAAATCCACAACATGGAGCAATAGATCAGCTTCTCGCACCTCGTCCAACGTACTTTTGAAGCTCTCAATTAGCTCCGTGGGGAGCTTTCGGATAAACCCCACCGTGTCACTCATCAAGAAGGGGAGGTTGTGCAGGATTACTTTTCGTACCGTGGTATCTAATGTGGCAAAGAGTTTATTCTCGGCAAATACTTCGCTTTTGGAGAGCACGTTCATCAGGGTCGACTTCCCCACATTAGTATAGCCCACCAGAGCTACTCGCACCATCTTCCCTCGGTTCTTCCGCTGTACACTTTTCTGTTTGTCTATACGTACAAGCTCTTCTTTGAGACGACTTATCTTGTCTAAGATGATCCGCTTATCGGTCTCTAGCTGTGTCTCCCCGGGGCCGCGCATCCCAACGCCTCCACGCTGCCGCTCGAGGTGCGTCCAAAGACGCGTAAGACGAGGGAGCATATAGCGGTATTGAGCAAGCTCCACCTGCGTTTTGGCGTGCGCTGTTTGTGCCCTTGTGGCAAAAATATCGAGGATAAGGCTGGTACGATCTAGGATGCGTACACGCAGCACCTCTTCTATACAGCGAAGTTGCTTGGGGCTTAGTTCGTCATCGAAGATGGCCAGTCCTATTTCGTTCTCTTGTATGTAGGAGGCAATTTCTTCGAGTTTTCCTTTTCCCACAAAGGTGGCAGAGTTGGGCATATCAAGACGTTGTACAAAACTTTTGACCGGAGAGATCCCCGCGGTGGTGGAGAGGAATGCAAGCTCATCTAAATAGTCTTGTACCTGACGCTCGGTTACTTTCGGTGTAATAAGCCCCACAAGCACGGCACGCTCAGAAGAGGTCTCGGTAAGTATAAATTCTTTCATTAAACAGAAGTTCAGAAGTCGATACGGAGGCGAGCATTGAGCTGCCTACGTGTAAGGTAATTGGGTACGGCAAATTGTTGATGAAAGGCATCCGTAACCCAATAGAACCCACTTACGTTGGTATTATCGAGGAGATTGAAGCACTCAAGACTGAGGTCTACTGCCGAGAAAAGCTTCCAAAAAGAGCTTTTGGCTCGCGCCGTATCGGTTGAGCGATCAAACAACCTATATATAAGCCCGAGGTCTACACGTTTGTAGGAGGAACCGATAAAAGCCGGGGGTAGGAACTCCTCCGTGGGGCGGAACTGAGGTAATCCGCCTGAGAGCACCCCACGCAAACTCAAACGGATGCGCTTGTAGCCCGGGAAATAATCTTGGAAAAACAGGGATACGTTGTAGCTAGGCGCATTGGGTAGAGGCATCTCGCCGATACCGGGTATACGCTGCTTACTCGTCAGTAGAGAGGCTGTGAGCCACGAGTCTACATCAGGGACGAATTGTCCAAACAGCTTTAGATCAATCCCAGCTACGTAGCCCGATCCCGTATTGGTACCCAAATAGCGCACCTTTACGTTGTCCACTCGATAGGGATTAAGGTGGTACAGATACTTATAATATAGCTCGGTAGTAAAGCGGAAGTTGCGCCCATCTAATTGGAAGTTGTAGTCTCCTCCCAAGAGCACATGCAGGGAGCCCTGTGATCGGATTTGCTTATTCAGTACGACAATATTATTATTCTCTTGGTCTCGCTGTGAGGTGCGAATCTCTTTATAGAAGGGGGCTTGATAGTACAAGCCGGTAGCAAACCGCAGGGTAAGAGCCTTCTGACGAGTCGGGGTAAAGGCAGCAACAAAGCGCGGACTCGCGATAAACTCCTTATTAAATCCCCAATAAGAGGCACGAATCCCGGGATAGAGAGAGAGTTCGCCCTGAGGAAGTTCGAGCGAAAATTGATCGACAAGATAAGCGGATAGGCGGTAACTACGGAGGTGATTTTGGGAGTAGAGGTTGTGCAACATCTCTATCCGGTCGCTGTGGTGGGGCACGTTGTATCCGGCGGAGTCGCGTCTCGTCCACTCGCTGATAAAGTCGTTTACATCCTCAAGTCGGGCACTCAGACCTCCTTTGAGTAGGTGCCCCTGTTTCAGTTGTAGCAGGTTACTATAAGAGAGTGTAGCCAGCGTGTAGCGCAAGCGATTGCGAGCATGCTCCATATTGGTCCCTGTTGCCAGGGCACTCAAGTTGTCACTTACGTTGGGTTGCTTACTATCCCCCTCCTTAGCATTATCTAAGAAATAGGAGCCATCTATGTCGTAGGTCTCCATTTCTCGACTGTTGTAAAAATGCACACTCACTACATGACGTTGCTCCGACGAGGGCGTATAAGTGGCACTAAAGGCTCCAAAAAGAGAGACAAAGCGGTCGCGCTCTTGCCCCTCAAAGTAGACCTTTAGTTTTTTTATGTCGGATAAGGTACCAAAACTCGTCTCTCTGGTCTGAGGCTTAAATTGATAATGTGTGAGAGAAACATTCCCCAAGAAGCTGAGCGACCAGCGGTCATTCAACCGCCCTACGATATAGCTTTGGGCATCGAAGTAGAGAGGTTCGTATTCTCCCTTCGTATCAAGAGAACCGAGCAGAGTGCGTCCGTCTTTGAATCTTAAGCCTGTAATCTGACTCAACCTCTTCCCACGCGAACCGATATATACCTGGTCGCCCTGCAAGCCAACCTCTACCGAGCCTTCGAACTCCTTAGGCGTTTTGTAACGGATATCAAGCACGGAAGACATTTTATCCCCATACTCCGCCGTGTAGCCTCCTGCGGAAAAGTTAACCGACTGGGTCATCTCAGGATGAACAAAGCTCAAGCCCTCTTGCTGAGCCGTGCGGACAAGTAGGGGGCGCGGGATCTCTATGCCATTTACATAGACCATGTTTTCGTCGTAATTCCCCCCTCGTACCGAGTATTGCGCACTCAGTTCGTTGTTTTGCGTCACTCCGGCATAAGTCCCAACAAGGGATTCTACTCCGGTGGAGGGACCTACCGCTACACGGATATTTTCCGCAGCTATGGTGCTCATATTCTGCTGTTTTTTGGATGGAGCAGCCACAACTACTGTAGATAGTTCAGTAGAAACATCGGGCAATGTCACATTGAGCCGAAGGTCTTGAGTAATACCTTTTGGGAAACTCTTGGTTACAGAGCGATAACCTATACAGCTAAACTCCAGAGCTATAGAGTCCGTTGTAGGCGTGAGTGCAAGCGAATAAGCCCCTTTGAGATTGGTCGCAGTCCCTATTGCTTTGCCTGCAACCTTTACAGAAGCTAACTCTATGGGTTTATCCTCACGGTCTATTACGTATCCATATACCTTGATGCGTTGCTGCGACCATGCCCCTCCCGCCGTAAGGCAAAGGAGAAGTAGACCCACCCAGATGCGACACATTAGCTCTTTCATCACCCACAAAGATAGGTATTTGTAAGGATAAGAAGAGCGAACAACTCTCAGCGACTTCATATTTTTTCTCTGCCCTGTTTCAAGAAAAATCCTACCCTAGAGAAATTCTTTCTTTAGTTGAAAAGTAATCGAATTCTGCCCTGCAACCAAAAGGGAACCAGCGACATTTCTAGGAACAAGACATCAAGATCTTCGGGAAGAGACTCCCCCATGTAAACAAAAAATACCGAGCAATTTTGAGATTACTCAGCAGGTTTTCCTTGGAAGTTATCGGATGGAGGCAATATGCTACTGGTGAGAAAGGGTGTAAACTAGACCTTAGAAGCAAGGAGCGACCTGTTATTTTCCATCAAGGTAGTGAGGCGAGACTCAAAGCGACTAGGCAACATGGGCTGCTCAATTACCTTATTGAACTTCTCCTTTCGATGCGTATCCGTCCCCACAAAATCATAAAAACCAGAAAGCAACATCTGCCGAGCACGCTTCCGCACTGCCTCCCCATACATGCCCGTAAGGGAGAATAGATTGAGCTGGAATGAGACACCCAAATCTTTGAGAGCTTCGTACTCCTCAGTAGTAAAATAGAGATAACGCTCCGGATGTGCAAGGAGAGGCTTTGCCCCTGAAGAGCGGATGGAACGAATGGAACTGGGATAATCCATCGGTGCTCCGGCAAAGGAAAACTCAAAAAGGAGGTAACGAGAGTCTCCTAATGTGAGCAAAGGCTCATCGAGATGTGCCTCAAACTGATTGTCTACCATATACTCTGCCGCCAAGCTAATCGGCACCTGAGGCATGGCAAGATCTGCTAAAAAAGCATCGAAATGCTCCCGTAAAGTGTTAGCGTTATTCTGGGGATAGCGGGTATAAATGTGCGGAGTCAATATGAAACTGTCAATCCCAACAGCTCCCATCATTTGCAATAGAGCACGAGACTCTTCCATAGAGCGAGCTCCATCATCCACCCCGGGCAAGAGATGACAATGCACATCAACCATGCCCTTGAGCCAGCCCTCTCGTACAATATTTAACTCTCGTCTCTTCAGGAAAAACATCGTGTCGCCCTGCTACAAAGCACAACATCCTAGCTACCATAGGAGCCGTACGATCCATACCCACCATAAGATCCATATACTCCGTAGCTACCATAGCTGCTACCTGTAGTACCACTCATGGCCCCTGCATCATTGAGTACAATTGCAGGATTGATCAGTTTCTTAGACCTATATAAAGCCTCGATTTCCAACAATAAGGGTCGTGGCAAGTGACCTTCACGTACGATTACCATGGTCATATCCGCTACTCGATTGGTAATAAGCGCATCGGCTACATTAACGAAGGGAACGCTATCAATAAGGATGTAATCATACATTTCGCGCACCTTCTCAATAAGCTGAGAGAAACGATCTCCTAAGAGCAATTCTGTGGGATTAGGAGGAACCACGCCTGCAGGAAGGAAATCGAATGGAGAACTTGCATCAATCCGAACAATCAGATCCGAGAGATCCGTACTGCTTCCAAGTAAATAAGAAGAAAGCCCACCCTTGCTACGTTGGGTCATATAGCTTGCCAAAGCATCGCTAAGGCTCGCCTTACGAATATCCGCATCAATAAGGAGCACTCTATTCCCCTCTAGGGAAGCAAGGCAAGAGGAGAAGTTGGCCGAAATAAATGTCTTCCCGGACTCGGGGATAGCACTTGTAATCATAAGCACCTTACCCTTGCTCTCTATCCCGTGAAGCATATAGGCAAGATTCGTACGAACCACTGTGAAGGCCTCACTAATAACCACGCGCTCCTTGGCATTGAAAAGAAGGATATTTTTGTATCTCTCTTTCTGACGCAAATGTCTTTTACTCTCCTTTGAACGAAAAACTTTAGGAATAATCCTATGGTGCAGAGACTGCGTTTCGTAACGAGGGATCTCTCCCAAGAATGGCAATGAGGTGTACGACTTGATGTCTTTGCATCCTCTCACCTTATTATTGATGATGAAACGAAGATAAAGGACCCCAGCCGGGAGAATCAACCCTAGTATAAAAGCGACCAAAAGAATCATGCCCTTGCGAGGTGCAACAGGGATGGAAGAACCCATTGCAGGCTGTATCAAACGAATCTCGGAGTCTGCAGCTTCCATGGCGAGGGAGTTCTTTTCTCTCGCATTAAGAAGGAACAAATAAAGCTCCTCCTTGATTTTTTGGTTTCGGTAGATTGATCCTACCGTCTTCTCTTGCATCGGCACGGAGGAGATACGCCCCTCATTAAGCCCTGCTTGCCTATTGATGCTGGCAGCTTGGACTGACAAGGATTTGATCAAATTATCCACCGACTTGACCACAGCCACATGCATGGAGGCAAGTTGCTTCTCCAATGTCTCTACCACCGGGTTTTGCGTTTCGGCATTGGCAATTAATTGGTCACGACGCAAAAGAAGGGAGTTGTATTCTCGGATCAAATTATCCGCAGAGGCTTCATTAAGCCCCACATTAGCGGGAATAAGTTCGTCCTTCGAACTAGGAGACTTTAGATAATCCTTTAGATAATTAGCCACCGCAAGTTTGTTATTCACTTCGGTCATCTGCCGTGCAAATTCAGCAGTACCCGTAATATAGCTTCGAGCCTCCTGCTGGATATCGGCAATACGATTATTCTGTTTGAATTGCTCTATTTCGGTATCAACACTACCTAATTCTCCTCCAATGATAGCAAGACGCCCATCAATAAAATGCTCGGTCTTTTGAGCTACTCGCACCTTTTCCATACGCGAGTTCTCATTATAGATCTGCACGAGGGTATTGAGAAAATCTTCTGCAACTTCAGGGTTTTGATGTTGCATTGTCAAGGTGATAATAGACCCTTGTTTACTTGCGGACGAAACATTGAAAATATGAGAAAAAGAACGAATGCTTCTCTCACGAGTGTTCTTTTCTACCTCTAAAGAGAAGGAGGCTTCTGATGAAGGGAAATGCTCTGTAGCAGTAACCAACACTCGCCCCATAGGAGTATCTTGAGGGACTCCGATCTGTACTTGAGAAGTTGTACCCCTAGCTGCTTCTATAGAAGACTCCTCACAAAGAAGAGATACATGGCTAGCATCTACAGAAGAGACCTCCAATTTACAAGAAAGATTGGCACAATTCCCTAGGAAACGAACCTCAATAGGAGCATCTTTATAAAGCATTTGCTTGCTTATTCCCTTGCTACGAGAATAGGAAACATCTAGGTTAAGCCTCTCTATTACTTGGTCGATAAGAAAGTCTGTTTTTAGGATAAAGAGTTCGTTTTCCACGGCACTCTTTCCTCCTAGAGAAGTTAAGGCAGAAGACTCGAATAGCTCACTAAGCACATTCGATGCATCCATCTTATCCTTGACCAGTATGCTAGCCTCTCGCTTATACACATTGGGAGTATGCAAGAGGTAAGCAGAAGCTCCTCCAATAGCAACACATAAAGTTATGGCAAACCAATACCAATTGGAACGTAGGATAAGCCCTATATCCGAGAGGGTGATAAACGATGCAGCCTCCACGAGAGAAGGGCGTTTGAGCTCTTGTTCTATAGATTTTGTTTCGGATTCTCTATACTCCATTGTTCGTCAAGCAAGTATATATGGTAGAGATATTAGTTAGAAGATTTTGAGTTGCGCACCACTGTCATAACAAGGGTTGAGACGGAAGTCACACTCCCCACAAGGCTAAGCCATACCCCAACATTATTATTTTGGTTTATCTCACTCATCTGTATCTTGGTATTGTTGGGATTAACAAATACCACATCATTTTGCGCTAGATAAAAACAAGGGGAGCGGAATACATCTTTAGACCGCAAGTCGTGCGTATAGATCTCTCGCTTTCCATTGGCTTCACGGACCACTATCACGTTGTCTCGCCGCCCATAGATTGTCATATCTCCAGCCATGCCAATCGCATCAAAGATAGTAACTCGCTCATTGTCTATCGTAAAGCTACCAGGACGAGCCACTTCCCCAAGAACGGTTATCTTAAAGTTCTGGAAATTGATGGTTACAATAGGCTCTTTGATATAATTACCAGCAATAAGCTCTTGTGAGATTTTATTGATAAGCTGTTGTTTTGTAAGCCCAGCAGCATTTATCTTCCCGAGAAGAGGGAATGTAATAGTACCATCAGTTCCCACCAAATGCCCTTGTAAATACTGAACACCTATACCGCGGCCAACAGAAGATGTATAGCTCACCATCGGCAAGTTAAAAGGGGCAGATAACTCCGGATTCTTTGAATTAACGGTAATAGAAAGCAGGTCTCCAGGTTGTATTGTAGGTTCTAGCCGAGTATAACCGGCACTCTCAACGCTATCAAGATCTTGCAGATAGAGAACATTCTTTGCCGAGCGACAAGAGGCCGTCAAGAGCAAAACTAGTACAACTGATAATATATCTAATCTCTTCATTCCTTCACATCCATCAAAACAGACCGAGTCACAAAAAAATAGGAACCCAGCACACCTTTTCATCTGCAAAGGTAGCCTTTTTCTTAGAGAAAGAAGCGTTTCTACTATTTTAATGAAGGGATATAACAAAGAAATAAACCAGGAGCTAGCACAAGGTGTAACATTTCTTTAGTACAGCGGGGATTGACACGAGATTTACTCCTGCCTTAAAAGAAAATCCGCACAGGCTGATTTCTCCAAAAGAATCAGCCTAAAAGAAAAATAAAATCAGCCAGAAAGGAGCAGCCAAAGAGGCTACTTTTTTTTCTTCTTTGCCCACTTAGGCATCAACCCTCCCCTCTTCTCTCGGGCAGCACAAGGCTGAGCAACAGAGCCGGGGACGTAGTCGTGACGGAATATATTCAGAAGAAGTATTAGAAGAGAGAGGAGAAGAGGACCAAAAATTACACCCCAAAAACCAAAAATACTTACCCCAAAAATAACGCCAAAGACGGTAACAAGAGGGTGAATATCGGCAAGAGACTTTTGGAGCAGGAAGCGAATTACATTGTCTATCCCCCCTATAACCAAAAATCCATAGATCAAAAGGCCTATACAGGAACCCCAGTTTCCTGCAAAACCAAAAGCCAGAGCGAGAGGGACATAAACGACCATAGTACCCACCATCGGAATGATGGTAGCAAAGGCGGTAAGTACAGCATAAAAAAGTGCTCCCTCTACACCAAAAAAGATGTAGCCGAGATAGGCGAATCCTCCTTGAACAATGGCGATCAGCGGTATCCCCACAGCGTTAGCCGCAATGATACGCTGCGTCTCGGATACCAGTATACGTTTATTTTCTTCTGTAAAGGGGAGTAATTCTCGGATAGCAGTCTCGAAATACTCTCGTTCGTAGAGCATATAGTAGAGAACAAAGAGCAGCACAACGCTATTGACCACAAGAGAATAAACCCCGACAACGATCTTTGTCGTAAAGGTTTGCCCCATCTTAGTAAGGGCGGGTAGTACCTGCTCAACAAAGAATCCATCTCGTTTCACAAAATCTACTCCAATCCATTCCTTGGCCTCATCTACCCACTGCACAGCTTGGTGGTACCATTCATTAAGGTCGATATGATTGTGTGTAAACAAATCTATCAGCATAGAAGCAATACCGGCGAGCGGGAGGAGGAAGAGAAAAAGGGTCTCAAGGATGAGGAGGAAGGCGGCCAGCCAGCGAGGGAGGTGCCACTTCTTAGTAAGAAATCTCATCTGCCCTCTCAAGATAGAGAACAGGGTAATAGCACCTAAAAACCCACTCAAGTAGGGCAAGGCCTCTCGCCCGAAAATAAGCGTAAGCAACAGAATAGGCAACAAGATTGCCCACATAAAAACGGATCGATTGGCAGAAGGGCTAAGTCCCTTGAAGCCTTCGTGAGGCCTGTTTTCCATATACCTTTTAGGATTACTAGACAATAAGTTTTACCAAAAAATAGCCCCCTACCGTAAGCCAAATATAGAGCACGGCAGCGAGAGCAAAGGGTTTAAATCCTGCCTCTCGGAAGCGAGCAAATACGGCATCTGTACCAATAGCCGCCATAGCCATAGTGAGCATAAAGTCGTCTACCCAGCGAATAATGCCTCGCACAGAAGCATAAGTATCTTCTAAGCCATAAGTAGAAGCTAAGGAGAGCAGGAATGTATTGAACCCAATAATGATAAGGAACCAAACGGCAAACCAAGGGATCACAATGCGTTTTGTAGCCCGAGTCTCTCCCTTGTTCCCCTTTTGGAAGAACAGCCCCAGCACAATAAGTACAGGAGCGAGGAGTATTACTCGTATCATTTTGGCAATGGTAGCCGTGCCGGCAATGTCAAAAGTACTTGCCACACTGGTTGCCTGCATAGCAGCTCCCGCACCTGCTACATGGGCTACTTCGTGCAGAGTAGACCCAGTATATACCGCGACTTGGGCATCGCTCATATGGTACACTCCCAATTGATAGAGGACGGGATATAGAAACATTGAGAGCGTTCCAAACAAAACCACCGTAGAAACTGCTACCACCGTTTTGGCAGAATTAGCGCCCACAACCGGTTCGCTAGCCAATACAGCTGCAGCCCCACAAACGGCACTTCCCGCAGAGGTTAGCATAGAGGTCTCTCTGTCTAGACGGAGCCAACGCCCCACCATTGCTCCTAGCAATAGGGTAGAAGAGACTACAATGGCATCGACTAAGAGGGTAGCCCAGCCTGCGGCCCATACATCCGAGAGCGTAAGACGGAAACCATAAAAGACTATTGCAAGACGCAAAATGCGCTTCCCCACAAATTTCAATCCGGGAGTCATCCCCTCGGGTAAACGGCTCCGTATCGTATTGGCAAGGATAAGCCCGAGTACGATACCGATAATCAAAGGAGATAGATGTAGAGTTGTGATAAAGGGAATCTTAGCAAGGCAGACAGCAATTGCAGCTAGTGCAATCGTCAGTAAAACCCCAAGGTAATAATGCCAATTACATTGCATCGTCAGAGAGGAATTAAGTGAACTTAATCAAGCACATAGCTAGCCCAACAAGAGAGATTCCAACAAAGACAAGAGCCAATATCTTATTGAAAATCCTCAAGCCCCCCACCGACACATTCTCTTTGAGGCGCAGTACAAGGTAGGTAATTACAAACCACCAAGAGATCGCCCCTAGGGCTATTGAGAGCATTGCTATCACAAAGTGCCAGCCTAGAGTGGGGGTATCGGGCACAAAATTGTAGCGGCTATAAAAGGCCATATACACGAAGGCAATAAGCGGATTGCCCAAGGCAAAGAAGAAGGCTGAGGTCATCAGCTTCCAGGCACTTTTACTCTTTCCATCATCCACTACATCGTAACTCGGGAGAGAGAAATACATATGAATACCAAAAGCGAGCACCACAAGGCTTCCGATAATCTGCAAAAAGAACTCGTATCGGTAGATAAAATCGAGTACCATCGTAATCCCTTTGTAGGAAGCGGCAGCATAGAGCAAGTCGCTAATCATGGCACCTACGCCCGTGATCAAACCCTCTCTACGCCCACGATGTAGCGTACGACGTACACAGAGCACCCCCACGGGACCCATAGGTGCAGAGACCAGAACCCCGATCAAGAAACCTAGTACTATCGTCGTTATTAGCCACATTATCTTTTTCTCCGAGGGAGAACCTAATCGTTACAGCCCCTCCCTATCCTCTGCAAAGGTATACAACTCACGCTAAACAAAGCCCATCTGCTCAACAAAAGAGGAGGATAGACGTGGCAAAACTCACCTCTAAAGAGAAGACCTCTTACCCGTAGAGAGCATGCTTAGAGGGGCGAACTCAATTTTGTGGGGATACTCCGCCCGAGAGAGCCTGGGTTTGATCCAAGAGGAAAGCACCTCTGCCGTAAGCACAGAATCCGTAAAAAGCTCCACACGGGCGGCTAGCACGCTACCGAATTCGGGATGAGAGATCGTATACACCTGGGCTGCAATTACCTCGGGATGACTCTCAATCACACGCTCCACTACCTCAGGATAAACATTTTCTCCACCACAGACCGCCATCCTATCGACCCGCCCCCGATGGAAATAAGCCCCCTCCTTACTGCACCACACCCGGTCTCCGGTTGCTTGCCAGCTATTGCGCCTTGCCTGCATGGCCCAACGCGAAGAGACCCACAGCTCCCCTGCCCCTTCCGGATCGGGGTTTCGCACGGCACATCGTACCCCACGAATAGGATATCCCAAGGTCGTTTCTTCAGGATAGGCATCGAGAGTCTGAGGGGTTGCGAGAAGAAAGAATCCGGCTTCTGAGGTACCATAGAGATTATAAATAATGGGAGCAACCTCCTGATGCACTTGTGCTACAAGTTTGCGATCGAGGCGGTCTCCTCCGGAAATAATGCAGCGCAAACTCTTCATTTTACTCGCAGCCTGAGGCAAAAGCATCATACGAGCAAGCATTACGGGTACTATGGGCAAAACATCCACGCCGTAGCGCTCAATCCCCTCCAAAGCCTCCTCGGCACGAAAACGGCGGGTAAGCCAAACACGTTTTCCCATCACCCAAGCCACGAACAACGTTGCCAAACCAAAGCCGTGAAATAGGGGCAATGCGAGGTAGGTTGTACTCCCCCGATGAATGCCAATTGAGCGAATGAGGGCAAGCAAAGGAGGTAAAAAGTTGATCGCAGAGGGGCGACGACCTGCCGATTTATAGCTTCCACTTGACCCACCCGTAAGCACGGAGAGTTCGGCCCCTCGGTCAATCCGTGGCAAAGAGCGGTGAGACTTTCCGTCGTCTTCCGAGCGCATTCTACTCACCTCTTCCGTGGTAAGGAGGGTAGTGGGCGGTTCTTTGTCGGAGAAATAACGCTGGCGAAACTCCTCATCTAGGATCAAAAGATCGTACTTCCGCCCCACAAGGAAACGCTCCAACTGCTCTTCACTCATATCGGTATTGAGCAGATAGGCTCCTATCCCCAAGCGAGAGAGGGCTGGCAAGAGGAGAGCCAACTCTAGGTGATTGCGACAGAGAAGAGCGACTCGCCCCCCTCGCTTGCAATAAGCCTTCTCCCGAAAACAAAACGCGAGACGCAGAGCCTCTTGATAAAGTTGCCGATACGTCAGAGATTGCCCCTCGTAGAGGAGAGCTTCTCGCTGAGGATAAATGGTGGCAGCGTAGCCCAAGAGCGTCATAAGAGAGACTCCATCTCGCAAAAAAGCCCTCGCCCATGCAATAATTCCCCGAGGGGTAATAAAATGCAATTGACGGAGAGCCGCCGAGAGGGAATAGGTTGGTTGGTGCATATCGGGCTAGAAGGGATATCAGTGAGACATGCGTCGGTAGGCATAGGTTACGATCCCACGAAAGAGGGAAGACAAAGGAGAAGAGAGTCGAGCCCACCAAGGAGCATAAGAAGATCTCCGTCCAACGGCCAAGCGGATAAGCCGAGTAGCCGCCTCCTCGGCGGTGTAGCCGGGGAGATGGACGTAGCGAGGATTAACGTCGGCCATGGAGGTATGTACAAGGGGCATGTAGGCAATGCGTACGCGCACTCCACGCAAAGCCCACTCCTCACGAGCTGTACGCAGCCAAATATCTGCAGCCCCTTTTGACGCATGGTAGGCGGCCCAATGGGGAGCCGGTGGGTATAATAGACTTACCGAAGAGGTATAAACAAGTACCCCCCTAGTCGCTGCAAGGGCTGGATAGAGCGCTTGTGCCAAGTAAACCATGGCACGATAGTTGAGATCGATCGTGCGATCAAAGTCGTGCAAACGCTCTTGAGAGTCTTCCAAAGAGCGGCAAATCGACTTCCCGGCATTGGCGAAGAAATAATCCACTCGAGGGTAACGCTCCGCAAGAATCCGGCAAAGATCACGAAGTGCCTCTCGCTCTCGAAGATCCACCGCGTAGCACTCCGCTGATGCTCCCAAAGCCTCCACCTCTTGGGCAAGTTGCAGCAATTCGGGTTCCGTACGAGCCACCAAAACGAAATGAACCTGATAGGATTGCAGAAGACGAACTAGGGCCGCTCCGATCCCTCTCGAAGCCCCCGTTACCACTACAATGCGCTGAGCAAACCTCCTTTGCAACAAGGAAGTGGACAGCCCCCATGAGGGGTACAACAATCTTTTAATCCACCCAGCCATACGCTCCATCAAGGAACACAAAAGCATAGGCCGCTCTGCTCCTCTTGGGATGCACGGGCCACCTATGCTATAAATCCTAAGTCCAAAGATATTACAAAATCACCTTTATGGTCACAGGCTCTTTGCCCTCAGTCCCTACAACCACGAGGTAATTACCCGAGGCAAGTGTAGCCGAGAGAGAAGCCGTACCACAGGGCACAGATTGAGTAGCTAAGTGCTTCCCATCAAGAGTATACAGAGTTGCAGCATAACCACTAGCGGGGGTAACAACCCAGATTTTCCCCTCATAGGCAAAAGCATATGGAGCGCTAGACGTCGGGAGCTCTCCCAAAGCCTTCTCACATCCGGTACCATCCCCCTTCTGGTCTATCACCCAATTGTTTTCTTCTGCGAGGCTACTTTTGGCAGTCTTGGCACCGGGGTTGTTCTTTACGAGCAGGTCTTTTCCAACGGTGATTTTCTGCGCCTTTTTGGGGAGAGCTCGGTAGAGATCGTCAAGAGCACACGCATCCATTTTATTGTTTGTAAGGTCTACAATGGCCAACGACGAGTTGTCCTTTGCTTTTACTTCGAGCAATTCATTCCCATCAACCTCTAGTTTAACGAGGGAAGAAAGACCCGAAATATTAATATTGGTCAGCTGGTTTCCCTTTGCCTTTATAATCTTGAGTTTTGGGCAAACAGAGAAGTCAATGCTCCCCGTAAGGTTGTTTTTGCTGCACTCTATGCTTTCCAAATCTTCGAGTATGGAGAGATCCAGCTCCGTAAATTCGTTGTCTCTAATACTAAAATTGCGGAGATTAGGACAGTGTTGTAGATTAAAGGATTTCAGTCCACAGCCATCCAGACGAAGATCTTCCAAATTCTTGAAGTACGTTCCAAACATCTCTTCGAACTTATTACGAGAGAGATTTAGGTAGGTCAAATTGGGACATTGCTCAAGCGCAATCCACGTGAGCTTGTTGTCGGGAGCAGAGAATTCAGAAATCGCACTTATACCAGAGAAGTCTACGCGTGTAAGTGACATACCTGCAACCGAAAGCGAAGTTATGGCGTCTTTGTCGAAATAATAAATCACGATGCGCCCCGTGGAGGTGGTACCCGATAGCTCGCCTCCGGCTTCGGCCACTTGCTCTGGGGTGTAGTCTTTTTCTACTTCGCCCCATTTGATCTTAATGGGCTTTATCGTTTGTATCGTCAAGGTTAGCTCGTCTGTTTTATTCTCTGTGGAGAGACCGATAGCCAAAGGGGCCTTGGGGTGTTGTGCCCAACTTTTTGAGATACATCCAAGGGCAAATAGCCCGAAGATAAGTGATAAGAGTACTTGCTTTTTCATCATGAAAAATGTTTTATAAAGTATGACTATTTGTGTCTATTGCTGGATATTCCAACCCTTGTCTCTAGCAATCTGGAGAGAACTCTTGGCAGCATTGGGGATCTCTCGCAGATTAAGTACACACTTCCAAGGCTTCTCATCATCTGCGATGGGGATACCCCTTACATCGGGCAATGCAGTATATATGGCGTTCAACTCTTCGGTTGTCAGTCCTAGCCGAGCGAGCTGTAGGGTAAGGAGATGGGAGAGGGGAGGCAATGCTCCCAAGGTCTTTAATTGTGTATCAGAGAGCGTTAATTCCTCTAAGAAAGTGTGTTTACTCACGTCTATACTGCGCAATGGATTTGTGGACAAAGCCAAGTTACGCAGGGCGAGGTTCGCTGATAAATCCACCTCTTGCAATTGATTTTTTTGAGCATAGAGAAGGTTGAGCTTGGGACACGATGATAAGTTTAGATGGGAAATCTCGTTTTTATAACAGTGCAATTCCTCTAAATCTGGATTATGACTGAGGTCCAGAGACTTCAATTTATTATTCCCGATAGAGAGAAAACGCAGGGCAGGACACTTGCTCAAGTCTAACTGCTGTAGATTGCTTCCAATAAGACGAAGCTCTTCGAGTTTGGAGGCCTCTCCTATAATTATGTCATCTAATTTCGCGCCAAAGACTCCAAAAGAGGTTGCATTAGGGGCCACTACACGCAAAGTCGTACCAAGGATCGTTCCTTTAATCGTCTTCTCGAGTTCGTAATTCCCTGCAGGATAGTCTTTCTTTTTCCCATCTCCCCAATCTATCGTAAAAGCATCTAGAGATTCAATCATAATGGAGAGAGATGATGGTCCTCCTGGGGTTGGAGTCAAAAGAAAAGTCGCCTTCTTCGGTTCATCAGGCACTACGGAAGGCTCGTCACTTTCGAAAAAATCGAACATCATAAAGGTCTTCCCTGCCTTTATTCTAGGTCCATAATAACACATCAAGCGGAGAGCAGCACTCCACCCCACTGCTGTAGGATATACAGTCTCGTTGTTGTAGCCATAAAAGCGAAACCCCCATTGAGAAATAAGATCTTGGGCATTAGGGGTAGGCTTACCCCCTTCGTCAAGGGTCCAATACTCTTCATAATCATCTGCATATACACGGCTCTCAACCAATACTCCTCTCTCGAAGAAATACTCCCTAAAGGGATAGCTTTTTTCGTTAATCCGGAAGGTTATATAAGTTTCATCCTCGCTATCGGGCACCTTCCCACTAAGGAAAACTTCGCCTCCATGCTTCCCTTCCCATGCTTTCACGGCCTCCTCTGTTGCCCCCATTTTGAGCCAAGGTAGCATTGGGAAACGCTCTTGATCAAACGCAGGAGCAACCACCGACACATGTACTACTTGGCGAGAACCTTTGTATTTGAGAAGGATCTCTGTACTCCCCTCTGCTAGAGCCTTAATGCACAACCTCTGATCAATCGAAACGATATTGGGGTCTTTTACTTCACTTTCAATCTCCTGAGTAGGGACATTTACTTTGAGGGTAAATTCGGTTCCCACCTCCAACTGCACAAGAGTATCGGAGAGAGTAAAAAGAGGTAAAGGCTCGGAGCCACCCCCCGAGGGACTACAACTGGAGACAATCATCCCCAACAAACTCAATAGAAGTAGGAAAAAAGAGCGATTACTTGACTGAGAAAATACGGATAAAGCTACTCCATTTGTATTCATACAACTCACATGTTTAAGTGAACCCTACATACCTTCATCCCCCTAAAACACAGAAAGAGAAGAATAATACCTTAGGATAAAAACAAAAGGCACCTCCTTCTACACATAAAGGAAAAGAAAGAACTACAAACTTATAAGTCTACCTCGCAAATATACAAAAAACACAAGAGAAAACAAAAAAAGAAGCCTCTCAACGTTGGGTTGAGAGGCTTCTCTATCTTCTTTTGTAGCCCCTAGGGGAATCGAACCCCTCTTTCAAGGATGAAAACCTTGCGTCCTAACCGATAGACGAAAGGGCCATAACCCTAAGCAATCTAATGGGGCGTCTTTCTCAAGGACCTATACCCCTATCCCAAATTGCGGTGACAAAGATACAAATACTTTTTGATTCTGCAATAGTCTCAGCTATTTTTCCACAGATTTTCCCGTGACCTCTCCTTTTCCATATACATAAGAAAGTGTGTAAAAGAGAGGAATAGGGACTATAGGCACCCCCACGCCCCCAACTTCAACAGAAAGAAAAGAGGACAAACAAACTGTACAATAGCGTTTTAATAGCGTCAGATCTAAAAGAATTCGGTCTCTAGTGCCCCCCTGTAGAGAGGGAAAAGCAATTTTCTTACGGGGAAAAGAAGAGTTTTGCAGGGTGAAATATTTTCCGTTCCTGCCCAGAATGCCACTCCACTTTCACCTAAGAAACAAAAAAGTTTTGGGCAGAAAGGCGACTACATTCCAGCCTAAAAAATTTGCGCCGACAGGCAAAAAAAAGACTCGCCACACTCTTTTACAAAAGCGAGGCAAGTCTCTTTATTATTCTCTTCGGGCTCTATCGTCTCCCAAAAAGCAGAGGAACTAACGATGCCTCTTGCGCAGGTGCGAAACCTTGAGAAAGTAGGCAATACGCCCCGAGAGGGCAATAAGGAGTACCGAAAGGATGATAAGAAGAATACCCACAAGACGCAAAGGGGTTAGCACCTCGTCGAAAACCAAAAAACCAATCACTACAGCGGTTAGAGGCTCCAAGGCTCCCAATATGGCACTCATAGTAGAGCCAATCAGCTTTACCCCCTCCACCAGTGTAATATTGGCAACCACTGTAGGGATAATCGCAAGGGCGATAGTCAAACCCCAGGCCTCAAGCGAAGGAATCCCTTGCAGGCCTCCCCAAAAGAGGGCAATCACGAGGAATCCACTTCCGCAAGCCAATAAAGCATAGAAACTGAGCTTGATGTTATTCATCGTACGCACCACGCTCTTATTGACAATAACCATATAAGAGGCATACGCCAACCCCGTGGGAGCAACAATGAGCATACCTATCAAAAAACGCCGATCTACCTTCTCCAAACCTAATCCCGAGAGGCACAGCACCCCCAAAAAAGCGAGTAGAATGGCTAGAATCATAACCCTCGTAGGTCTTTGCCTATAGAAGAGCAACATGAGCAAGATAACGTAGACAGGATAGGTAAAATGGACTACTGTGGCCACCCCACTCGGCATATAATGATACCCCAACTGCAGCCCCATGGCTGAGGCAATATAGACAAGTCCCAATGAGAGCAAAACCCCGATTTCTCGTCCTGTGAGCCTAAGATCAATCTTTTTGTACAGCAAAAGAGGAAACATGGCAAGGGCCGCAAACAAAAAGCGATAGGTAAGGATAGAGGGTGTACGTAGCCCAATTGCCATCAAGGGCAATGTAAATAGGGGAATAAAGCCGAAGGCTACCGAAGAGGTACCGGCAATCAGCAAGCCACGTAACTTATGTTGAGGAGTAGTCTCCATAGCAGAGGGGAAAGAGAATTAAAATTACTCGAGGGAGATAAAACAGGATAAGGGCTTATGATCGCTTATCGTTGCAGATTTATCCACCTTACAATTGTAGGACTTAACCCTGCGACTATGCAAGATATGATCGATACGGAAGCCCAACCGCTTAAAGGTAAAGCTATAACCAGCCCCACAACCCGTAGAAGCATAAGCATCTATGAGGCCGGAAGCGATACGCTGGTGGGCATACGAAATAGGCGTATCATTGAAATCGCCACAGACAAGTACGTAGGGCGTCTTCTCGTGGATAATCTCTACATGCACGCGGTCGGCTTGCTTAGCGCGCTTAAGAAAGGCAGGGCCCAGTTTTTGCTCCATCTGCTCTTTGAGGGCAATAGCCTCTATCTCTCGAGCAAGACGAGCGTAGCGTGTTCCATCTTCTGTGGTGAGACGGAAAGACTCCAGGTGCAAATTGAAAACTGTAAGCTCCCGGCCTGCTACATCCAACGTATAGGCAATGCCTCCATTGAAAGTGGACTCTAGGGGCAACATACGCGTATTGCGCACCGGGAATTTAGAGAGAAGCATCAAACTAGTACCTCGGTCTCCTTGGGCATAGCGCGTAACTACATAGGGGTACTCGGGGAGATACTCCGCAATCTTTTTAGAAGAAACATAGGGGGAATCATCGCGCATTATGGCCGCCTCCTGCAGGCAAACAATATCGGCATGACTATCCTTAATGTACCGGAGAGTGGGGTTGGGTTTATCCGCAGTATGCTTCTCGTAAGCAAAAGCCTGACAGTTAAGAGACAAAACCTTAACGGCATGAGGTGGAATTACTGAGGGCGTAGGATGTAAAGGGATATACGACCGAATGCTCCACCACGAGAGAGCCAACAAAAGAAAATTAAAGATGAAGCCGCGCCACTGCCTCCGCACAAGGCGAAAAAGCAAGAAAAGCACAACCATCGAAAGTAAAAAAGGGAAAGCCAATCCCAAATAGGCCGGAAAGAGGAAAAATCGGGGCGAGAGGTACTGCCCCAAAAGAGCCAAGAGGTAGGGCAATGCCACCAAAAAGAGATTGATGAGCCACGAGACCGAATGAAAGAGATTGTAGCAAAAACTGCGACAGCGAGAAGCTCGAGACGAAGATGCTTTTTGAGTTGTATTCCTAGGTCTCGAAAGCCGTTTAAGGGTGTGGCGAGCCGTCTGCTCTTGGGGTGTAATATCGGATCTTTGCGTCATGTAGCCTTGTGCTTTACAACTTAGTAAAGCCCTCCTCCGAAGTTTATCCGAAGGTAGTACAAAGCTAGCAAAATAATTAGACTTTTGGGGCGTCTTGCCGAGAAGGTCTATCGAAAAGCAGGCTTCTCTCTTCATCGGAGAGAGCACTGTAGCCCGAGCGTTTCACTTTGTCAAGCACCTCCTCTAGGGTGGGGCCGTCCGAAGCCTTGGGGGAAGAATCGACCGACGAAGAGCGAGCGGAAGTGCTATCTCCCCCGTCAAAAGAGGATTGAGCCGAAGATGCTTTTTCTCGACGTTGCCGCCGAGAGCCTCCTCCCCGAGAGGTCGTTTTTTGTCCCTTTAGAAGCGAAGCTACCCGATCACACAAGAGGGCTATCGGGCGCGTAACATCTACTCCACCCCTTAGGGAACGAGCAAAAATCAACCCCCACACAGCTCCCCCAATATGAGCAATAGAGCCCCCAACATTCCTATTCAGATTGAATAACAACGACGTTACAACAAAAATAAGAGCTACAACGTACAAGGAGAGGGATCCAACCCAAAGGAATCTGATTTTTTCTTTTGGGCAGTAGCCTCCAATTGCTACAATCAACGAAAGAATGGCTGCCGAGGAGCCGTAAAGGGGCAGATGGATATAAAAGAGCCCCACAGCATCAAGAATCGAAAAAAGCAAAGGATAAAGGAAGCCTCCTAAAACCCCTCCCAAGATGTAGACAATATAGAATTGTCGGGAGGTGAGATGGGCTAGAAAAAGGCGTCCAAAGATATACAGAAGCAACATATTTACCACGAGATGACCGAGGTCGTTGTGGTACCACATATAGGTAAAGAGCGTCCAAGGTCTGTGCCCTAGGGTGTAAAGGCTCCCAGGGAGAGCGAGCTGGACGTCGATCCATGAAGAGGGGGCAGACAATAGATGAAGCACAACTTTGAGAATCCAAAGGAGGAGCGTCCATCCTACCGTTATGCTAATCAGGCGGGATGCCGGAGAGGATTGCTGCCAAAATGCACGCAAAGATGTGATATGCCTCGGGCGGTTCATCGTACAACTCCTTTCTTTCTCCAAATGAGCAAGAGCACCAAGCCGCCTAACATCCCACCTAGATGGGCATAATGCGCAACGCCATCGCCGTAACTAGAGATACCCAAGAAAAGCTCCAGAAGCCCATAACCAATCACCATATACTTCGCCTTGATGGGAATAGGAATAAAGAAAAGGTACATAGGAACATTCGGGAAAAGCATCCCAAAAGCAAGGAGCAAGCCAAACACAGCACCCGAAGCTCCGATGGTTACAAAGAGGTTTAAGAAACTACGTAGGGGGAGCGTCTGTACTCCGTTAAGGTTAATCATCTCAGCTCCTGAGGAAACAACATCGTGCAACTCCGTAAACCAAAAAATCTCTTGGCAAACTCCTGCAACAACCAAACAGGTTACATAGAAGAATAGGTATCGCCACGACCCCATCCGCTGCTCCACCGCCCCTCCAAACATGAAGAGCGAAAACATATTGAAGATGATATGAGCCAAACTACTCGTATCGTGCAAAAAAGCATAAGTAAAAAGCTGAAAGGGGTAGAACGAATCCGCCGCGTAGTACTTGAGCCCCAGCACCTGCGAGAGGTCGAAACCAAGGCGAAGAAAAACAATCTGTGCCAACCAAATCAGTAAATTGATAAGGATAAGATTGAGAGTTACAGGGGGGATTCTCTGCTTGAGATGCTCGTAAACGTTCATAGTGTAGCGGATAAAATAAAAGGGAAATCAATACCAAGAGACATTATTGCTCGTTGTGAGATTGCTCTGCTGATACTTGAGATCTTTGAGGAGCTGCGACTTAACACCGATAGTAATCGTATAGCTCTTATAGGGACCAATGGGGATAACACTCGCCGAGAGCTGCCAGCAGTGCAAATCGCGCGAGATAGAAAGGGTCATATTGGTAATACGTTTGAGATCGAAGTTATAGTTGGCATCAAACATAAACGACCAGTTCTTTGTGGGCTTAAAATCCCCACGGAAACTTAGGTTATGAGTCAACTTATAACGAAACTCTTTGCGCTCCATATCAAAATTCGCACGGTCATAGCCTAGGTTCATACTGTAATTGAAAGAGAAATTCCAAGGAAAATTCCACAACACATACCCATCTGCGTCATGCTCTCCTAGGATCTCTTCCGACGTTCTTTGGCGAGACACAACTCCCTCCCCGGCTAGATTGATGGGGCCGGTCTGCGAAGGAGAAGCGTCGTCCCTAGGTGCCGAAGTATCGCCCAAAGGTGGCTCCTCAGGAGCATCACTACCTTTCTTCTTAAATACTTTATGGTAGAATGCTACTAGTTTACCCCAGCTCTGATTGTTAAATTGATAGCTAAAGCCGGTGCCGGTACCAATCAATCGGCCAAAGCCTTTCCCATGGAGCAAACGAAGTTTATCAACTCGGAAGGGAATGGGCTTTCCATTGGAATCGAGACGATAATCGTAGAGGTACGTATCAAACTCCCCGCTCAAGCGCAATGAAAAACGGGACGAAAATCGGAAGGAAATGGAAGCAGAGATATTGCTCCAACGCAACGAGTCCGCCATCATGTTATAGCTTGCTCGCCAATCAAGTTGGTCGATCAAACTAATCTTCTTAAAGGCCTCTTCGCTATCCGTAGAGTCACTTTTGAGGGTACGGATTTTCATCTCCAAGTTGTTGGAGAAACTAAACGAAAGTGCGCCGGACTTGCCTCGACCGGGAGCCCCGAAGATACCGTTACGATAGAAATTGTAGGGTTCCTCGCGCCACTCTCCCTCGGGCGTTGTATACTGCACCGTGCGGTAATATCCCCAGAAAGGATCGCTAAAATCGGGGGTATACCCCAACGAGACAGAGGGAGTAATGCGGTGCCGTATCATCTGCACTTTATCTCCAAAGATTTTCCACGGCTTATAGAATCCGTACAGCGTAGTGGAGGCAGAGAGGGAGACACTGAAGTCATTGATATGATAGAAACCAAAAGTAGTATCAGCATCCACCAGGCGTTTCTTTTCGTCGTCGTAGCGCATAGTACTACGGCTCGTGTACCACTTGGCGTTGTAGTTCACCGAAGGGGTAATACGAATGTAGTCGAAGAGATCGAAGGAGGCAGAGATGGGGATACTATGCTGCATCCCATTACGCCAGTCCCGCACTAGGCTACTCTGCAATATAAGATTCTCTTTGGTCGTAATGCTATTACGGAAAGAGCCCGAATAACTCATCGAGATTTTCTCATACCAACGTTCCTTACCCACACGTTTTTTTCTCTTAAACGGGTAAATCGTACTAAGCGAAACAGAAAGGTTAGGTAGCGATACCGACAGGGTGGAGTCTCGCGACCGCTGGTCGATATTGAGCGCAGCCGTAAGAGAGAGAGGGATGCTGGTAAAGCGGCGAGAATAGCTCACACTAGATCCTTTTGTATTCTCGGCACGACGATCGGGGTCATACATCCTATCTATCGAATTGTGATTGTAGCTACTCGTAGAGAAGTTGACACTTGCCGAGAACGTGCGCAAGGGGTCCACCTTTGGATCCTGCGTATGCGACCAATTGACCGTAAAATCCTTACTTCTGGAGTAGTCTCCCGGGATCTGTTTATCCCCCCGAGACGTAGAGACATAGCCTGCACTAAAATGCCCCGAATACATATAACGCCGTCGGTAGTTAGACTCAAGCGAAAGCCCCCAAGAGCCTTTGGTATAAAGATCGGCACGAGCCGTCAGATCCACATAGTCGTTGATAGCGTAGTACAATCCCAAGCCTCGCAAATAGAATCCTCGATCTGCTTCCTCTCCATAGGAGGGCATGATAAGCCCCGAGGTACGCTGCTCATTGAAAGGGAAAAAGCCAAAAGGCAACCCAATAAGATAGAGAGGAACTCCCCCCATTACCATGTAAGCAGGGCCTGCCACTATGTTTTTATCGGGTACGACTTTGGCTCTTGTGAGCTGGAGATAGAAGTGAGGGTTGAGGTGATTGTCGCACGTCGTATAACGTCCGCCCTGTATATACATGGTATTGTCGGGCATGCGTTTTGCCTCATCACTCATCAAAAAGCCCTCACCCTGCTGGGTGAGAATGCCCGTTATATAGCCCTTTTCCGTCCGGAAGTTGTAGCGCATCGTCTCACTCTCAAACTTCTGTTTGCCGTCCGTAAAGGTGGGGTAAGCTATAGGATGTCCTGCACTATCTAACACATACTGAGCATACACCTCTGAGCTATCCGTATTGATATGCATGAAGTTGGACTGTATGTTCATCGACTGATAGTCCACTTTGCCCTTGCCAAAGAAGTAAACACGATTTTGCCCCAGCATCACAATAGAATCCTCTGCGGCAAATTCGATCACACTCTCCAACACAATAGGTTTTTCTTGCCCCTCGGGAGGAGTGGAGAGAGAATCCGGTTCTTCCTTTTTTTCTGACAAGCTATCCGGAAGTATCGTAGCGGGTAAAGAATCGGGCAATGCAGCCGGCCTCCCCAAAGAATCAGGGGGGAGGGAATCTAGTCCGAGCGGGTCTTCTTTGCCTACCGCAGTAGTAACCTCCGGTAAGGTGGGGGCAGAAGAAAAAGAAGAATCAGAGGCTAAAGTAAGCGAATCTCTCGGTGTTTCATGGGGTAAAACAGCAGGCGAAGAAGAAACCGAAGGGCGACGCATCGTACATCCTCCCCCCAAGATTAGGAAGAAGAGTAGCAAAAAGGCAGTTATCCTATTACTCCACACAAAGTGCTCTGTACTCATACTGCGTTGGCGTGCACTGCTGTCTTAACGCACAAAAGTACCTCTTTTTTTGCTGAGAGGGTATAGGATAAATCAAGATGTATGGGTTGATCCGAAGAGAGCGTCCGGCAGATAAAGACGATTGCCTCACGTGTAGCGTCTAATCGCGAAGGGTAAAAGAGGTGCGCCCGACCAGCGATCCATCGGCAAACAGCTCCACGCGATAAGTACCCACAAGCAGGGTCTCTGCCACATTCCAATAGAGCACGAAGGGTAGATCTTCCCCGCCATATTCTATCTCTTTAGAAGCCGAAGAATGCAACGTGCTCCCCTCATAACTGAAGGCGGCTCCATCCCCGGCGAGGGGCTGGTCGTTAGGATTAAGGATGCGTAAATAGAGGATACGTCGCCCGGGTTGTGCTGTAACGTTACGCGCGATAGTCCCCTCTATCTTTATTGATTGTATCTTCTCAATCCGCTGAGTGGTACGCCCTCGTTTGTCGAGAGTTGCAGTCCGTAGACCTTGAGCTTCGAGACGTGCAGCACGAGCGACTTGGGCGGTAAGGGAATTTTTCTCCCCGGCCAGTCTACGAGACTCTGCCTCGGTGGCTTCTATATGGTCGCTCATTTTCTGGTTTTCCTCCCGCAACTCCGTATTGATTCTCTGAAGCGAATCAATCTGCTCCACGTAGGAGCGTAAAACTTTGCGAAGCGACGTAATCTCCTGAGATAGCTCATTAATGCGCTTAGCATCCGTGTCTTTTACCGCGCGTAGCTCCTCCGTAAGCCTATTTATCTTAGCTTGAGCCTCCCCCAATTGATCGAGAAGAGAATCGGAAACTATGTGCAAACGGGTCTCTCCATAGCCGGAAGCTCCGCGGATCTTCTGTGCTTGAATGCCAAACTCCTCCTCAAGCATGGAAAGCTCCTCCTGCATTTTGGCGCGCTCCATCTCCACAAGTTCTTTTTTCTCCTTATCCAAATGGCGACGCTCCCTAGAGAGAAGAGAAAAGAATAACAACCCCAAGAGAAAAATAACAACGACAAAAGCTGCTACAATAAGGAGTTTTTTTTGCTTAGAAGTAAGGGCTTGCATATAAAACTAAAGAGCTATCTCTCCAAACGGATTCGGGGGTTATTTAAATTGAAAAGCCTTACGCCTCCACTTTAGACGAAGGGGTTCCGGACGTAGTAGGGTGCGCCAATGCTCTTTTTCTTCCTCCGTAGGAGCACTCTCCGGCACGAGCGAGACATTCAAAATTTCTTCGCTAGAAGAGAAAGAAATAGAGCGCGAAAGCCCAAAAACTTTTGCCCTATCTTGATCGGATGCTTCAGGTAAAAGCAAATCAGTTATAGGGCAGCTCGGCAGAAAGCTCTCGGGAGGAAGCGTCTCGCCGCGTTTATTGAAAAAGGAAATGCTTGAGTAGACAAACGGCTCCTTTATCGTGGCAATACAACAAAGGATATCCCCTCCACTATGAGGTAAAGCAACCATCTCAAAAGAAAGTGCTCCCGTTCCGAAAGAAAGGAAACGCTTGGTTCGCTCCTCCACCTTGAGTACGAGAAGAGCCCCCAAGGCCTGTACCTCCACCTCCTGCGTAGGCTTGGCTTTTAGCAGAGACTCGCGAGCCTCAACATCCAAAAAGGGGATTGTACCCTCAGGTAAAGCTACAATAAGCTCCTCCAAAGACTGCGCCCGGAGGGACGAATGGGGTAGAGCTATCCAAAGAAAGGCGAATAAGCCCACAAACAAAGGGTGAACGAAGTTTCTCTTCTGCATAACTTGAGCAAAGATACAACAAAAAAATATCCCTTCTCCTCTTGTATTTCCTCTGCTCTATCCCCTTGTTTTCTCTTCTTTTCTCCTCTAGCCCAATAGGCTTCTCAAGAAGGAAATCTCCACCTCCTTAGACCCGTAAATAAAAAAACTCCCCCACTCTACAAGAGAGAGGGAGAGTTTTTTAGTAAGTATCAGAGAGGAGGCAAATCCCTTCCCCTAGCAGGGAAGCGGATATGCGTTAGCCCCTCAAATAGAATCTTAACGCCAGTTACGGAAGTTCTGGAGATTCTCGTTGTTCTCGCGGTCGCGGAGAGGGAATTCCCAAATGAACATCTTATCACTAGCTTCTTTTTCGAGATCCTTACCAACTTCTTGTACGGCATGAGGTGTACCAAAGAGCTGATCCCCAGCATTAGCAAGACCTCCTGCTTGAGGCTCACTACGTTTGAAGCCCATTCCCCAACGTACAAGGTCGTTGGTACGGAAACCTTCACCCACAAGCTCGCGTACACGCTCATTGCGGATTTCTTTCAGCACCTCATCTTTCGTACCAAAGTCTAGAGGATCAGGATATCCCGAGGAGAGACGAGACTTCTCAAGCTTAACAATAACATCGGCAGCATCTGCAGTCTTACCAAGTTCTGCAAGAGCTTCTGCCTTGATAAGGTATGCCTCAGCTACATTGAAAAGGTGAACACCAAACTTGAATTCGAGGACTTTCTTATCAGTATCAAGAGCTCTATTACCTGAATACTTTGTGAGAGTATTGAATTTAAAAGGCCAATCATCACGATAAAAACCTCTTGTACCGACGTACACTTCCTTACGAATATCATTTGCAGAATAGAGGTCTACAACCCACTTTTCCAACACGAGATAGGGAGTGTAGTAGATAAACCAAGCCCTGCTCTTATCCTTATAGTCGCTAGGATTGCTATACCCCTCTTGATGACTACCAGCAAGGAGAGAGCTGCGAACAGCACCATCTTGAGCCGTAGCACGGAGACGAACAAGGATTTCAGGGCTGTCCTCAGTATGCCAAATTGAAGAAAGAGCTTTCGTCTTAGCGGCAGCATCTCCATCAACATTAATAGGATACTTATCCATGAAAGCATTGCAAGCATCTACAGCACCCTGCCAATCGTGCATTGTAAGACATACACGAGCCTTTATAGCGTAAGCATAGTCGCGAGTAAGGTAGATAGCTGGTTTTACATCCTTATTGGCATCGTCAGCAATATTAGCAATAGCATAGTCAAGGTCTTCAATCATAGCCTTGTAAACTTCGGCACGTGTTGCCTTCTTAGACTTAGCCCCTTTGAGAGGATCATACTGCTTCATCAAGATAATACCCGATTGCTCGTCATTATCTGTTGTGCCATCCCAAGGTTTAGAGAAACGTTGGATCAAGCGCCAGTGTGCAAGAGCACGCATGATCTTAATTTCTCCGATGTACTGCTTGAGGAGAGTCTTCTCTTCGTCTGTAGTCTTATACTCAGCACTAGCAATAAGTTCTTCCGCACGCATGATGAAGTAATTAGCCTGCACCAACGTTTGATAGTAAGCAGCGTAGTAAGAATTAATATTATCATGATCAAGAACAGACTGCTCCTGCCAGGTATAAAGCCCCTTGAGAGAGTTGTTATCAAGCTGCGTAAGGTGGAAAAGGTCTGTCTGTATATCTGCAGAATTCAGATTATTGGGAGACTCCACCCCAATAAGCAACGCATAGACGGCATCTCGGTTCTGCTTTGCCATCTTGATATCCTGGAAAGGCTCCTGCAGAGGAGTTCCTTCGGGCAAGCGCGTTACGTCGCACGATGTAAAGATCGTAGCAAACGCGAGGATAGCGCTGAGGAAAAATGCTATTTTTTTCATCTGTCTAATTACGAATTATAGGTCTTTTATTAGAACATTAGTTGGATGCCACCAACGAATTGGCGCGTATTGGGGAATCTGTTCAGCGTAAGGCCGCCGGCACTTGTTTCAGGGTCGAAGCCGTTGTATTCCTTAGACGTAATAGTCAGGAGGTTACGAGCCGAAACATAAACCTTAGCTCCGGTGATCACCTTCTGTGTACCAAATACGCTCTTCGGGAAAGTATAAGCCAATTGAATGTTTTTGAGACGGAGGAAAGAAGAGTTTTCCAAGAAACGATCATCGACTACCGTTTGTTCGTCAAACTTAGGGGCTGTCACCTTTGCCTTTTCTTCGTCAGTTAGATCATCTCTCCACTCGTTCTTAAGTTTCTTGGAGCGGTTAAACATCATAAATCCTCCACTTACGTTGTTTTCGAGGAAGTAACGGTCATTATTGAGAGAATAAACACCTGCGAGGAAAGTCCAGTCCATCGTAAGAGAGAGCTGCTTCTTCCAAGTTACACCCATCTGAACACCTCCGGAGAAAGGAGCGCTGAGCAAAGCATGCTCAATACGGTGCTTCAAGGCATCGCTATACTCAGTTGTTGTTTCTTTGGTTACATTCCCATTTGCATCAAGCTTGTACCACATTTGCTTACCAGTTTTTGGGTCAACACCTGCATACGAAGCTTGGTAGAACACCATAGACTTACCTACTGCGTAGTGAATTTCACCTACGTGGTAACCATCTTTATTGGTCTTTTCACTAAAGAGGTTATCAATGCGCTCCTTGTTGTAGTTGAGGGTTGCAGAAACGAAAGCATCCCAATCTTTGGTACGAAGGAAGTTGTAGTTCACTGTGAGGTCCACACCGCGGTTAGTCATGGCACCCACATTTTCCCAACGAGATGAATAACCTGTAGAGTAAGGGAGAGGTACATTCATCAACATGTCGGTAGTCTTTCTGTTATAGAATGCGAGGTCTACAGTAAGAGCATCATTCCACATACCATAGTCAACACCAACGCTCAACATACCTTGACGTTCCCAAGCGAGATCGTCGTTACCAATAGAGGTAACACCAAATGCGAGTTCGTCTGTGTAGTTAATGGTACCTGTGCGAGCATAGGATGCGTAGAGAGGGATTGAGGAGTTACCCTGTGTACCATAGTTGGCTTTAAGACGGAGCGAACTCACAACCCCCTTATCAGAAACCACACCCGAACGGATGAAGTCATACATACCACCAACAGAGAAGAAGGTAGCAGCTTGGTGCTTAGCACCGAAGCGAGAAGAGCGGTCGTTACGGAGTGTAAAGTCGAATGCCATGTAATCCTTGAAGAGGTAATTTACACGACCAAAGAGAGAGAAGTAAGCATAAGCCGTGCGGTACTGCCTGGGGAGAGTCAGATAATTACCCTTCATACCATGGCTCAACATCATAAACCTGTCGTTCGTAAGGCCTTTGGCACGTGCTGAGAAGCCTTCGCTCTTGCTATCTACGAATTCCTGACCGAGGAGGAACGTGAAGTTATTGTTATCGCTCTGCTTCCACTTGTACTCAGCCGTATTGGTCCAGGTAATGGCATAAGAGCCGTCATAAGACTGTCTATTGATACCATAACCACTCACTTCGGGATGCTTGGGATATAGGAGCATTTCATCACGACTGAAAACCATATCTACACCGGCTTGGCTCTTGAGAATAAGGTCGTCAACGGGGCGAAGTTGTGCATATGCAGAACCACCAAAACGATAGCTATTAGACCCCTCCTTTACAAACTTAGCTTTGTATTCGGGGTTGTAGAGGACAGCATCCGTGATTGCAGGATAGAGACGGTGGAAAGTAAGATAGTCTGCCCTAGTGTTGGTAGAATTACCATTAGCATCACGAGTATATGGGCTATAGTAACGTGGGATAGTGAGTGCACCAAACGTACCACCATCAACATAGGCACTATTGAAAGCATCTGCAGAGATTTGCTGTACAAGGCCTCCAGAAATATTGACACCAACACGGAGCCAAGATTTTACACGGGCATCAATGTTGCTACGGAGGTTAATCTTATTATACCTTGAGATTGAGTTAGAGATCCCTTCCTGAGTGAAGTAACCCCCAGACACATAGTAGGAAACGTTGTCAGTACCACCGGAAATAGACATATCTGCCTGGAACGTAGGAGCCTTCTTTCCGAGGAAGAAAGAGAGCCAGTCATAATCGCGTCCAACAGTAGCGGTATAGTCGCCATTTTCATCCTGCGTCACAGTTCCATCGAAAGCTGTTCCCTGGAATCCATCCAAGAATCTCTTACGAGCAGCCTTACCATCGGTATGACGGAGTTGATATTCGATAAGCTCCTGCCCTGTCATCATCTGACGCATAGGACGATCGCTGATGAGAGAAGAGATACCATACATGGCATTGAGAGAAATGCGCCCATCTTCGTTGAGTTTACCACGCTTGGTAGTAATTACGATAACCCCATTGGCAGCACGAGCACCATAAATTGAGGTAGAAGAAGCATCCTTAAGTACAGTAATAGACTCAAAGTCGTTGGGGTTCATGGCCATAACCACGCTAGCAGATGTTTGTACGCCATCTATGATATAAAGAGGTGCCCCCCCTGCTCCAAGAGAAGCATTACCGTGGATTTGTACCGAAGCAGCAGCGTTAGGATCCCCACTAGAGGTCTGTACCTGCATACCAGCAACCTGACCTTGGAGTCCGTCCATTACGTTAGCGACGGGTTTGTTCTCCAGTTTTTCGCTAGAAACGCGAGCCACAGAACCCGATACGGTGCTAAGTTTCTGACCAGAGCCATAACCTACAACAACAACGGTTTCCATTACCTCGGTATCCGAAGCAAGCACCACGTTCATAACGCTCTTCACGTCCAAAACTTGTGTCTTCATCCCCACAAATGAGAACTGAAGCTGCTTTGCATTGCTTGGAACGGAAATCTGGAACTTCCCTTCTAAGTTGGTCGTAGTACCAATGTTGGTATGCCCTACGACTACAATGTTTGCGCCAGGGATAGGTTCGTTGTCTTCTGCCGAAGTAACGGTACCTGTCACTGTTCTATTCTGGGCTACAGCCCAACCCAACCCCATCATCAGGGTAAGGAAGAATAGTGCCAATCTTTTCATAGACATTTCTTTTTCCTTGTTACTAATTTGATTATCTGTTCTTTTTTATTCTCTAAAGCCATAAGGGAGAGGGAAGATTTGGAGGATGATTATCGCCCTGTAAGCCAAAGAAGGAACGAGTAGCACTCACGAGAAAAAGGGCGACCGCTACACAACGTGGGGCGATTGTCCTATCTTCTCTGTCGCTCTCTAGCGCGCACTATTTTCTTCTCTCTTCTACTCTCTCCTAAGTAGTATCTTATTTCATATTTCTCTCTGTAGCTAAGAGCGTAATCCCCACATAGTATGGGAGTCCTCTTAAGGCACCGGAACTCACCTCGGGGAGGAGAAAGGGAGACCCCTCTCTCTAAAGACGGCACTCGGTGCTAACCTTTTCATAATCGGCATATTGGCAAGAAACACCTGCACTCTCCGCGAGAAATGCACAACGCTCCTGCGTTTTATACTGGGGACAAATATAGTAATTTATCACTATATAGCAACTGATTCCGAGCAAATCACCACCCAAAAACATCAAAAGGGTTCATCCATTCATTGGGAGGTCGGATGGCTCAAACGTTTCAAGAGAAAGCTCCCGACCGTTCCACACTGCATAGCTATTGTAATGAAGCCAATCTCCCAAGATAAGGAGCCGCTGCCCCTCTCCCAGCATCAGATCTACCAGCAAGTGACGATGTCCAAAGAGGAAGTATTGTACGTGGGAGAATTGCTCACGACGGGCCTTAACCCAACGCACCAACCATTCATCCTCAAGGTGAAAATAGGGATTATCGCCCCCATAAGTGGCAGACTGCTTCTGTAGCCCCTTTCGCCTACTCCGCTCGCTAAGCCCGAGAGCCAGCCCTACCGTCCAGCGCGGATGCACGGCAGCGTAAAGCCGTTGTGCCCACTTTGCGCGGAAAAGCCTGTACATCGCATCATTAATCCAACGCTCCTTTCGATACTCCTCATCCCCATGTGAAAGACGAAAAGTAACTCCGCCCAACTGCACCTCCATGGCATGATCTACAACGTGTGCGCCCAACTCCTTTTCGAAGTAATCGCGCATCCACACATCATGATTTCCTTGAAAGAAATAAATCTCTACCCCTTTGTCTGCCAACTCGGCCACCTTACCCAGGAAACGCACATAGCCCTTGGGTACCACATGACGATACTCAAACCAATAATCGAACATATCTCCCAAAAAGTAGATGGCCTCGGCATCGGGTGCAATTGCATCCAGCCAAGCCACCAACCTACGCTCCACAGCCGAAGCATCAGGGTGATAGTGCGAACCTAAGTGCGCGTCGCTTGTAAAGTAAATCACAGAGTATCGAGTCTATTTTTATGAGAAGGGTAGAACTTCTAAAAACACAGGGTGGAAAATAAAAAAGTCTAGGGCAAGATTTCTGAGAAAATCAGGTAGAAATGAAAAAATTCTTGGGCAAAAAGGGAGAGAACTTTTGGGCGAGAATTTGCTTAGAGGAAGCCGAGTTCCAATTTTGCCTCTTCGCTCATCATCTCCCGATTCCACTCAGGCTCGAAAGTCAATTCGATATCGCAGCGAGAGACTCCTTTCACGCTCTCAGCCTTTAGGCGCACATCTTCCAAAATGAAATCTGCCGCAGGGCAATTGGGAGCCGTGAGGGTCATCGTAATGGTTACTAGCCCATCCTCCTTTATATCCACATTATATATAAGCCCCAAGTCGTAAACATTTACGGGGATCTCGGGGTCGTAGACCGTGCGAAGCATACGCACAATGTCTTCCTCTAATTTCAGAAATTCATTCTCCATAATACGAAAAAAAAGAGATGGCAGCCCACGCTCTACAGCAAAGGGAATACCATCTCTTCTATTTTGATTTAAAACAATATTGGGTTAGAACTGCGGTTGGATCTCATCAATCAGACGCTGGCAACCTGCAAACTTATCTATAATAAAGAGCAGGTAACGGATGTCCAAGATGATACTCCTTTGGTAGTTGGGGAGATATTCTATATCACCGCCTACACCCTCCCAGTTGCGGTCGAAATTGAGTCCGATAAGCTCGCCACGGGCATTCATCACGGGGCTACCTGAGTTACCACCCGTTGTGTGGGTTGTTGCACAGAAATTGACCGGCATCGAGCCATCCGAATTGGCATAACGGCCATAATTTTTGGCTTCGTAGAGAGCCTTTAGCTTGGGATCCACGACGTACTCCCAGTTGTTGGGATCCTCTTTTTCCATTACTCCCTCTAGGGTACTCTTGGCTCCATAGGTCACCACATCACGCGGTTGATACCCCTTGATCTCACCATAGGTAAAGCGGAGTGTTAGGTTGGCATCGGGAGCAAGATTGGGTTGCCCCTTCATGTCAAGCACGGAGGCAACATAGGAGCATTGCGCCGCAGCGAGCGGAGCGTCAAAGGCAGCCACCTCTTTTGCCAGCTTTTGGTGCTCATAGGCGACAGATGCTGCAAAACGGCTCATAGGGTCGCGCAAGAGACGATCTCGATCGGGATTTTTCATAAACTCCTCGAAACGCTCACGGGAGGCATAGATAGACTTATCAAAAATCATCTCTACATACGCTTTGGCAGATCCGTACTCGGCAATACCCTCACGTATAGAAATGGGTTGCTTCTCAGCAGGGATTCGCTCGGCATAGCGAGTCAGAAGAGCGATGGCCAAGGCCTTTTCCACTTCGGGGCTATAGTCCTTATTAAAGAAGGCTTCGAACTGCTTGCGAATCGATTGCAAGCCGGCTTCTCGCCTTGCAGGGTCGTCCCAATGATCTGCGATATCACTATCGGCAGCAGGAGCATTGCTCATCTCAATACCCATTAGAATCCCCTCTAGGAGATAACGCTGACGCATCCGAAGATCCTGACGTCCCTCTATCGCTTTGCTAATAGCCCGAACGGCCTCTTCGGTTGTGGCAATACCCTTTTGCTTTGCCCACGCCAGTACCTCTTGTTGCTGAGCCAACTTAATCTCACGAAGAGAGCGGCGGCGGATAGCCCAGTTGGCCCCTTGTGCTCTCTTGTAGCCATTCTGACTAGAGGCATATTTAGCGGCATACATGATATTGATCTTGGGATCGGCAAGCATCTCACGCAGCATCACATCCTGGAGAATCCCTCGCATCTCTATGCGAATGTTGTTGTCAATTTCGCTCCACTCAGTCACCTCATCAGCCGTAAAGAACTTATAAGTAGTACCGGGGTAACCCATGATGAGAGCAAAATCTCCCTCCTTTACGCCTTGAGCATTGACCTTTACCCAACGCTTGGGGCGGTAGGGGACATTATCTTTTGAGTACTCAGCCGGATTGCCATTCTTATCGGCATAAAGACGGAAAATAGAGAAGTCTCCCGTATGGCGTGGCCAAGCCCAGTTGTCGGTATCGCTACCAAACTTCCCAATAGAGCTGGGAGGAGCAGCCACCAAACGCACATCGCGGAATACCTTTTTGGTAAACATATAGTAGCGATTACCCCCATAGAAAGCCTTGATCTCGTAGCGATACCCGGGGCGTGAAGCAGTCTTCTTACCCACGATCTCGGGAGCAAGAGAGGAGAGGTATCTTGGCGAGAGGAACTCTAGCCCCGAGGGCTTTTTGATGCGTTCCAGCTCCTTCTTTACCGCGGCGGTTACGTCTGTTATCTCATCTACCACCTCCACCTCAAGACCGGGGTTTACAAGCTCTTCTGCCAAAGAATAGCTCCAGAAACCATCTTTGAGGTAGTTGTGTTGTACACTACTGTGCTTCTGTATCTGGTCGTAGCCACAGTGATGGTTGGTAAGAAGCAGGCCTTGATTCGAAACCAATACACCCGTACATCCCCCATCAAACATCACCACGGCATCTTTGAGCGACGAGCCGTTGGGATTGTAAATATCGGTAGCTTCGAGTTGCATCCCGAGGGATTTCATCCGTGCTACCTGTCCGTTGATTTGCTGCATTAGCCACATTCCCCCATCGGCGTAGGCGAGTGTGGAGCAGACAAATGCTAACAAAAGAGTAAGAAAAAATCGTTTGTTCATAAGTTTATGCTACTTAAGTATTGGACGGTTGTTTGCTCTGGTCGGCCGCAGGGAAAGGGTACTGCCCCACTCGCGCCAGCGCATTATTGTAATAACGAACATCTCCGGTAACTTCTTCCCCCACCCAAGAGGGGAGCGAAGGCTGAGCCTCTAAACTCGGGAGCTCTACCTCGGCAATGATAAGCCCCTCAAGCTCCTCATGAAAGACATCTACCTCCCACAAATAAGAAGCATAGGGTATATAATAGCGAGTTTTGCACACCTTGCCCTCATGCCCTTGCGCGAGGAGAGTCTGCCCCTCCGCCGGAGAGATCTCACGCTCCACCTCCTCTCGCACTAAACCATCGGGAGAAGAAAGGCCTTTGATCGTGAGATATACTTTATCATCTAGAAAGCGAACACGGCGCACACCCCCGGATTCGTCTTGGTGTAGATAGTACTGACATATAGAGACATGCCTCTCTGCAGCCTCTAAAAAGGCCTTATCCTTGACGAGAAACTTGCGTTCGATCTCTAGAGCCATACCCTACACTATAATAGAATGCTAGTGAATTGTTACCTTGGTGGCACCAAAACCATATTCTTGGAATGAAGCATCTTGAGCCGAAGCCTTTGGGTAACGCTTACGCAAATCATCAAGAACTGCTTTGCGCAGGATACCCTCACCCTTACCATGAATAAAGATGATTTCCATTCCCTTATTCTTAAGGTGCTTATCCATTGTTTCCCTAAAAACCGACAACTGATGCTGCAAGATGTCGTGGTGAGACATACCCTGCAACGTTGGGAGCAATTCCGCTGCGTGCAAATCCACGACTAGTGGCTCTTTATGCGCTTTTCGCCTCTCTTCGCGCTGGGGGCGAGCAGGCTCTTTTTGAGCTCTGGGCATCTTAATGGATTCTGCCAAGGCTTCAAGGTCTGCAGGAGCTACTGTGGCGTGACGCGATTTGTCCTGCTCCACAAGAGGGAGCACAAGGGCATCTTCGTCAAAAAACGGGTTATCTACGTAACAATGACGCTTAAAGAACTTGACCCCATCGGGCTTGAAATCGATTGAGACCGGCTCCTTATGCTTATAGGCTTTGTGGGGCTTATAGGGAAGGAAAGAGAGGTGTAAACACTCCCGATCATTCAGCTCTGCAAGGGGGATGGTATCGACCAACAGTTTAGTATCGCGCTCTATTATCCCCGTAGAGACAAGGCGATAATAGCCATTGCTCTGCTGGGCAGACAACGTGTAATATCCGTGGTAATTGCTATCATTGATCAGGTAACACTCGAGCGGAGAATTGCCGAATATAACAAAGTCCTCCGGCAACCAAGCGATGTAAATGGAGAGCTGTTCGCCCTCGGGACGCTCCGGAAGGAAAGTCTGAGGAGGTGGAAGTTCCTCTTTTTTATGTTGGGATACTGCATGAGAAGGAGCCGGCACTTCCTTTTGGGATGCCTGCGAAGCCCCACTACGACGCTCTCGCTTTGCCTCTTTTTCCTCCTGAATCTCTCGCGGAGTACGATAGGCAGGCACAAAGGTGTCACGCTCATTAACCACGACACACTCATGCAAAGGGGTGGGCAACTCAAAGCCATCGTCCCCCTCTACCCAAGCTACCTTCCCTTCAATACGGCGCACGATGCCTCCTCCTTGGGCATTCAAAAAACGCACTCGATCTCCTACAGATGCTTTTGCCATTACTTCTAACACACTCTAGTGGTACAGAGAGAAAGGAAACCCAACTCCCCTCTCTCGGAGGTGAAAGTTAGGACATAAGACTTCGCCTTTCTCTTCGGCGAAGTTACGGTTTTCCGAAATAATAAACGACACACCCCCGCCCTTATTGAGATTTTACTCCACAACAAAGGGCGAGGGTACGTATCGAATCCTGAAGAAGAAACTTAAAGCAAAGAATTAGATCTCTTCGAAACGAGCCGTAAAGAAGCGAAGCTGCTTAGGCTCATACACAAAGCACAATCCTCGGATAGTTTCTTTGTGCTTGAAGAGACGAATCACCCCGTCTGCCACAACGTCCATATGCTTATACGTGTAGACACGGCGAGGGATGGTGAGACGTACCGTCTCTAACTTGGGAGTATGATTCTCCCCTGTCTTATTGTCACGACCTGCCGATACAATACCACGCTCCATACTGCGCACGCCACTCTCTACATAGAGGTTTGCGGCCAAGCTCTGGGCTGGGAATTGCTCTTGTGTGAGGTGCGGACAGAAGCGGCGAGCATCGAGGAAGACGGCATGCCCCCCTACCGGCTCAATAATGGGTACTCCTGCCTCCTTGAGCAAATCACCCAAATAGCGTACTTGTAATACTCGGTGACGGATATACTCGTACTGCATCGATTCTTCCAAACCAATTGCCATCGCTTCCATATCGCGGCCTGCCATACCTCCATACGAAGGCATACCTTCATAGACAACCACCATCTCTTTGGCATCTTGGAATAGGTGCTCATCGTTCATGCAAAGGAAGCCACCAATGTTTACCAAACAGTCTTTCTTTCCGCTCATCGTGCAGCCATCGGCATAGCTAAACATCTCTAGAACGATCTCGGTAATGCTCTTATCGGCAAACCCCTCTTCCTGTTCTTTGATGAAGTAGGCGTTCTCTACACAGCGAGTTGCATCGTAGAAGACCTTAATACCATACTTGTTGGTAAGCTCACGCACAGCCCGCATGTTTGCCATAGAGACAGGCTGCCCACCGGCTAGGTTCACCGTAACGGCAAGGCAGACGTAGGCAATGTTTTCTGCCCCCTTCTCGTCGATAAGGCGTTGTAACTTATTGAGATCGATATTCCCTTTAAAGGGTATGTCGAGCGTGGCATCGTGGGCTTCGTCGCGGATTATATCCACAAATATCCCTCCATTGCGCTCTTGGTGATAGCGAGTGGTGGTAAAGTACATATTACCGGGCACGTACTGCCCTGGTTTGATGGCAATCTGACTCAAGATATTTTCTGCCCCACGCCCTTGATGGGTAGGCACAATATATTTGAATCCGAAGAGACGACGCACCGTGTCTTGCAGGCGATGGAAATTGCGACTACCGGCATACGCCTCATCGCCCACCATCATACCACCCCACTGGCGATCGCTCATTGCGTTCGTGCCACTATCGGTAAGAAGATCGATATACACGTCTTTGGAGTTGATCAGGAACGTGTTGTAGCCGGCTTCCTTTACTACTCTCAATCTCTCTTCACGGTCGATCATGGCAACCGGTTCTACGCTCTTGATGCGAAACGGCTCTGCGGGATACTTGCTAAAATCAATCATATGTCTTTATCAATTAAGGGTTATTACTTCACGCTACATCGGGGGAAATCCACTACGAAATCACCCACGACGCAAATATAAGCGATTTATTTTCCATACGTGCAATTAGGCAAAATATACACTAATCAAGCAACAAAATGACATAAAAACAATCCATAAATGAATAAATCACCCATAAGAATAGAATATAATACAGCCTAATTCTTTTTGCCCTTCTGCCCCGTACTCAAAATTCGCCGCCCAAGAAATTATCATTCCTAGAGCAAGCTCTTCGGGAGAAGCAGTCCGAGGATAGAAGAGATTATGGGCGGTTCTCTCTTATGCGATCTCCAACGAATGTGCGAAACAATGGGCTCTTTACATCTAATAGGTGTACCGCTACAGGCCTGCCATGCTCGGCAGGGGACTTCGCCTTTACCCTGCCGCTTTCCACCCTCCCCAGGCATAAGTCAGTTGGGTATTCTCACAACAATACGTACATTTGTAGCAAGATAGACTTTAGGAGTCTACCCAGTGCGTTGCAATCATTATGAGTGAAAAGTTTGTAGTATCAGCCCGGAAGTTCCGTCCGGACTCCTTCGAGAGCTTACTAGGTCAAGAGGCTGTAAGTGAAACTCTCCGAAGGGCTATTTTACAGCAGAAGACGGCGCACGCCTATCTTTTTTGCGGCCCAAGAGGGGTCGGGAAGACCTCCGCAGCCCGTATTTTTGCTAGAGCCATCAATTGCGCCTCACCCCTTGCAAGTGGCGAGGCGTGCGGAGAGTGTGATAGTTGCCGAGCCTTTGCAGAGCAGCGTTCTTTCAACGTTTTTGAGATGGACGCAGCCTCCAACAACTCTGCCAACGACATACGCCAGCTCATCGAGGAGGTGAACATCCCTCCCCAAGTAGGGCGTTACAAAATCTATATCATCGACGAGGTGCACATGCTCTCGACGGCGGCGTTCAACGCCTTCCTCAAAACGCTGGAGGAGCCACCCGAGTATGTCGTCTTCATCATGGCTACCACCGAGAAGCAAAAGATACTTCCCACCATCCTCTCTCGCTGTCAAGTATTCGACTTCAAACCCATCCCTAGCGATGTTATCATAGGGCAGTTGCGGCATATTGCCCAACTAGAAGAGATCCAAGTAGAAGAGAAGGCCCTAGAGCTAATCGCCCGAAAAGCCGATGGGGGAATGCGCGATGCCCTCTCGGTATTCGACCGGATAGCGAGCTATACCGATGGCGAAGTATCCTATAGTCGTACCCTAGAGAGCCTCAACATCCTAGACGACGATTACTACTTCCGCTTCGTGGATCTTCTCGTACACAACGACTATGCCTCTACCCTCCTTCTCCTAGACGAACTCATCATGCGAGGCTTCGACCCTAGGACGATTGTCTTGGGTTTGACCGACTTCTTGCGCAACCTTCTCTTAGCATTCGACCCACAGACGCTGCCTCTTTTGCACTTAACCAAAGAGACAGAGGCCTCATACAATCAATTGGCTCAAGCTTCCGGACGCGGATTTTTGTACCAAGCGATCGCAAAACTGATGGAGTGTCTCAAAGAATATCGCAATAGCAATGCTAAGCGACTTTTGGTAGAAATGACTCTCCTCTCCCTCACCTCGCTCGCTCAAGAAGGGGTCTCGGCAAGCCACACCCCCAATCAACGCCCAACACCGGCAGCGGCACCACCCTCTGCGCCAAGCCCTATTGCCGCACCTAGACCACAACCAATCGCGGCTCCGGCTCCGGCACGCCCTAGTGCTCCACCCACCCCTCGCCAAACAGAAGCTCCCACAGAGGCTCCACAACCCATTGACCTCCCCAAGCCAACCCCAACGGTAAACGTGGCAGCGCCTCGCCCTGTAGCTCCGGCACCCCGTCCTGCGGCAGCCCCTTCGCCCACTGCAACTTCTGCAGCTGCCCCCAAGGCTCCCACTCAAGAGAAACAGCCCTTTACTGAGACTGAAATGCAGATTGCGTGGAATGCCTATGCAGAGGAACATTTGCAAAAGAACCTCTTTCTCAAGAACGCCTTCAATGAGGTACTACCCAAGCTCCACAACGGCACAGAGATAGAGTCAATCATGTTTAATATGCTGCAAGTGAACGCTGTAGAACGCATCAAGGGGTCCCTCTTAGGCTACCTCCGAGGGGCGCTACACAATAGCGATATCACGCTACAAGTGCGACAGATCGAGACCATAGAAGAGGAGCGCAGCCAACGAAGCATCACGCCACTAGAGATCTTCCGCTCCCTGGCTGCCGAGCCCCAAACGCCTCTCCATCAGTTTATCCAAGCGCTCAAGTTGCGCCCTCTCTAGACTAGAAAGATATTCACAATAGATATTATATAAGTACAAAACAAAAAGAATCATGCGAAAGATTTCGATTGCACTCTTAGCCGGACTTTTGTCGTTGGGATGCCTCAACGCACAAGACGCTAAGGTAGAAACCAACCAATTCACGGTCGTAAAAGAGCTTCCCATCACCTCCATTAAGGATCAGGGGAACTCAGGAACGTGCTGGTCTTACTCTACGATTGGCTTCCTCGAAGCCGAACTCCTCCGTATGGGCAAGCCCGAATACGACCTCTCGGACATGTTCGTGGTAAGCCACAGCTACCGTGATAAAGCCGATAAGTACGTGCGTCTCCACGGCAAACTCAACTTCGGTCAGGGTGGCTCATTCTACGATGTACTCTACGTATTCAAGCACTATGGTGCTGTACCCGAAGAGGTAATGACAGGGCTTAACTACGGCACAAAGCGCAATGCGCACAACGAAATGGCAGATGCAGCTAAGGGCTACCTCGATGCCATTGTCAAGAACTCAAACGAAAAGCTCTCTCCCGTATGGCGTAAGGCTTTCGATGCCATGATTGATGGTTACTTGGGCGAACTTCCTCAGAACTTCACCTACAAAGGCAAGAGCTACACGCCCATGACCTTTGCTAAGAGCCTCGGTATCAATGCAGATGACTACGTATCTCTTACGAGCTATACGCACCACCCCTTCTATACAAAGTTCGGTCTCGAAATTGAAGACAACTGGCGCTGGAGCGATAGCTACAACCTCCCCATTGACGAACTTATGCAGGTAATGCGTAACGCTATCCAGACGGGTTATCCCATCGCTTGGGGTGCCGACGTGAGCGAAGTTGGCTTCAATCGCGACGGAATCGGTGTACTTGCCGACGTAGAGGCTATCGAAACCGCAGGTTCGGATCAAGCTCGCTGGATTGGTCTAAGCACCGCTGCTCGCCGTGCAGAGATCCTAAAGCAGATCAACACTCCCGATTGCCCCGAGATCAATCCGACTCAAGAATATCGCCAAAAGTGCTTCGATAACTATACCCTAACCGATGACCACGGGATGGTTATCTACGGTATGGCTAAGAACCAAGCTGGTCGCCCCTTCTTCATGATCAAGAACTCTTGGGGTGAAGCTGGTGCCTACAAGGGTATTTGGTACATCAGCGAAAACTATGCAGCCGGTCGCACGATGAATATCGTTGTTCACAAGAACGCACTACCCAAGGCAATTGCCCAAAAATTGGGTATCAAGCTCTAAGCAATGATTGCCACACGCTAAACCAAAGAATAGCAGGGGGGAATACCGAACGAGTTCGCTCAGGAAAGTATCCCCCCTTTTTAGTACCAATCCCCATGATACCCCAAGAAGTCGAAAGCCCCATCAAGCGAGGGAAGTTGCGGCACTACCTAGGCCGGGAATTTTATATCCTCAAAAGAAAACTTCGCTGGCTCTTCGGCTCCGAGCATTACGCACGCGTCCGCCACGGGGTAGAGGCTTCGCACCTCCTCTTTGAGCATCAGTCTACCCTGCTCCGTAGGCTCAAAGATGTGGATATGAAGCTACAATACAACAAAATAACCAACCTACGCCTTGCCGTTGCCAAGCTAGACGGAGTGGTAATCCGCCCCGGAGAGACCTTTTCCATTTGGCGCTTGGTGGGTCGCCCATCGGCTCGCAAAGGGTACCTAGAAGGCATGGTACTACACAATGGCAAAGTACAACGAGGGGTAGGCGGAGGGCTATGTCAGCTGGGCAATCTTCTCTATTGGATAACGCTCCACAGCCCCCTGACCGTACAAGAACGCTGGCGGCACAGCTTCGACGTCTTCCCCGACGTGCAACGCACCATCCCCTTTGCCTGTGGGGCAACCCTCTCCTATAATTATATAGACCTCGTCGTACGCAACAATACGGAGCACACCTTCTCCCTACACCTTTGGCTCGACGAGGAATTCCTGCATGGCACCCTCTCGTGTGATGCCCCGATCCCTTGGGAGTACGAGGTTTTTGAAACAGACCCCAGCATACACCAGCAGTGGTGGGGAGGCTATACACGCCACAATAAGATTTGGCGTAAGGTACGGCACAAAGCGACCAAAGAAGAAACAACCGAACTTATTGCCGAGAACCACGCCATCATGATGTACAATCCCTATCTCGAGCAAGGTAAATAAAACACTCTTTCGCCCCTCTCTCACTTTCCCGTTTCCGAATAACCCCTCCATTAAAAGGCACCTACATTTTCGGACAAGCGGAGAGACGACAAAACTCTGCCTAGAATCTTACTTTTTTCTAGGCAAAACCTTGCTCCCTTTCTGCCCAAAACTTTTTTATTTCTCAACCAAAAATGGGAGAACATTTTGGGCAAGAACAAAAAATATTTCACCCTGCGAATTTTAGTCCTTTCCCTCAGCGAGATAATCCACCTAGAGCAAGCTCCCAAAGGCAGCTCGGAAAAAGCTCTCTATCTCCCCCTCTCCTCTCAAGACTTCCGCCTCGAACAATCACCCCTTGATAACCCCTACCGATAGCGACAGATCCCCTACCTTTGTAGAAAAGAATCAGGTAATAAACTCCCTATGGGAACTAAAATGGATCTAACAACAGAAGCAAAACCCTTTTTGAAATGGGTAGGAGGTAAAGGCCAGCTACTTAGACAGCTAGAAGCAGCCCTCCCTAAAGAACTCTCCTTCACAGAGTTTACCTACTTTGAACCTTTCATTGGAGGGGGAGCAATGCTGTTCTTCATGTTAAAGAAGTTTCCCAATATTCAACGCGTTGTTATCAATGACATAAACAAGAATCTAACAGAAGCATATAGAGTAATAAAGGAAACTCCAGAGGATTTAGTTTCTGCTCTTAGAAATATTGAACGGTGTTATTATAATCTCACAAAAGAGCTCTCAAGAAAGGATTTTTACTTAGAGAAAAGAGTGCTTTTCAATGAGGCGATACTAAGTAGTGTAGACAAGACAGCATTGCTATTATTTCTCAACAAAACATGTTTCAATGGAATGTATAGAGAAAACACAAAGGGGATGTTCAATGTCCCATTTGGCAAATATCAACATCCAACCATTTGTGATGAGAAAGTAATTTATGCTGACAGTCTGCTATTAAATCACTTCAACGTAGAGATCATGACTGGGGACTATTGGCTAACATCTAATGCTATTAACGATGGAGAATATAACTTTTTCTACTTCGATCCTCCATACAGACCTTTAAACAAAACCTCTAGCTTCAATTCATATGTAAAAGACATTTTTGATGATAGTTCCCAACGCTCTCTTGCGAAGTTTTGTAGATTTATCTCAGAAAGGCACAATTGTCTTTGGATGCTGAGCAACTCTGATTGTTCTTCTAAAAATCCGGCAGATCTCTTTTTTGAGACCATCTATGAAGGATTCGATTTTCAACGAGTATTTGCAACTCGTTCAATCAATGCCCAACCCAATAAACGAGGGAAACTAACAGAACTATTAATCCGTAATTACACAATAGACCTCTGAACTTCTAAAAAGAGACTCATAATACAATCTGAGATGGATGTACATACACAAGAAGAATTCGATGCATTTATGTCTAACCTATCCGACACAAATGCGACTCTAGAGCATTGGACAGATTTCCAAAAGGTCAAAAACAATGTCTCTGTGATAAGGATCAAATTGAATACTCTCAATTGTCTTTTAGGGACAAACAACCTCAATGATGATGTGAAAACCTTATGGAGAGAGTATAGCAGTGTCTTTGAGGTTCTTCCAATCCTCATAGCCTGTCGCGATAGAGATCAAAAGAAAGTTATTAATAACGACTCACAAGTAGTAACACTTGATTCCTACTTGACCTCAGAGGAAGGTGTCATAGAATTTTTGGAGGGGACTGGATTAGATCAACTGTTCAAAGATAAAGACATTACAAATCTAGTAGACTACGTTTTCGGAGTGGAAGTAGGGTTGGATTCTAACGCTCGCAAGAATAGAAGTGGACACGCAATGGAAGCAACTGTAGAACGGATGATCAGAGAATGTGGACTACGCTATGAAAGGGAAGTTGAATCTTCTAAATGGGAAGCGATTTATAAAGCCCTTGGAGCGGATATAAAACGTTTTGACTTTGTCATCTACACTCAGGAGAAGACCTACCTTATAGAGGTTAACTTCTATAGCTCAGGAGGTAGCAAATTAAATGAAGTTGCTCGCTCCTACACTGATTTATGCCCAAGGGTTAATGCTGTCCCAGGTTTTGAATTTGTATGGATTACAGACGGGAAGGGATGGGAAAAAGCAAAAAACAAATTACAAGAAGCATTCTTCTCAATCCCCAGTATTTACAATTTATCTACACTTAGAGGTTTCCTCTGTCACATAAATAATGGCATCTAACATTACGCCCTTCTTCCAATCTGAAGATAAAATGTTCTCTCTTCTTCATGGAGATTGCTTTGCTCTTCTCCCTAAAATTGATTTTCTATTTGATTTAATCTTTGCAGATCCTCCCTATTTCCTTTCTAATGGAGGAATCAGCTGTCAATCCGGGAAAATAAGTTGTGTAGACAAAGGGGAGTGGGACAAAGGGGGGTCCCCCGAAAAAATTGATAGGTTCAACAAACATTGGCTAGCCCTCTGCAGGGAAAAATTAAAAGACAATGGAACAATTTGGATTAGTGGAACTTATCACAATATCTTTTCCATTGCAAACACTCTCCTTGAGCTGAATTTTAAAATTTTGAATGTTGTAACATGGGCAAAGACCAATCCCCCTCCCAATATCACATGCCGCTGTTTCACACATTCCTCTGAATTTATTATTTGGGCAAGAAAAGAGGCAAAAGTTCCCCATTCATTCAACTATGAAACTATGAAAAAGCTCAATGATGGGAAGCAAATGACAGATGTTTGGAGGCTACCTGCAATTGCTTCTTGGGAAAAATCATGTGGGAAGCATCCTACTCAGAAGCCTCTAGCGCTTCTTTCTCGTATTATCCTTGCCTCAACCAATCCCAATGCATTGATTTTAGATCCCTTTGCAGGTTCATCTACAACGGGAATTGCAGCAAATCTTGTTGGGCACCGGTTCTACCTTGGAATAGAAAAAGAAGAGGAATTTGTATTGATGGGAAAAAGGAGGAAGCTAGAGATAGAAAACTTTGAAAGATACTCTTTTTATCGTTCCAAAATAGATGACATTTGCAAAGCTTCAGTTGGAGTTTATGGGGGGCAGACTTGTGAAATTCTACCATAAGATTGCCCTACACTCTCCTCGCACAATCATTACAAAGGGAGGGGACGAGTAAGCCACAAAGAATCCGTAACTTTGGGCAAGTATAGGGATCTTCCCCCTCTCTTTTGAGACAAACAAAGTAAAACAGAATGGACGAAACGGGATCAATCTTCACGACTAAGGACCTAGAGCAACTCGCCGAGCACGGGATCTCTCAAGAGGAAGCCTCCTCCCAAATTGCCTATTTGCGAGACGGCAGGAGTTACCTTCAACTAGAGGGAAGCTGCAGCATAGAGTATGGCATCATGCGTATCAAGCAAGACGAGATGCCCTATTACCTTGATCTTTGGGATCGCTATCACTATGATCCCCAACACCGGATTACCAAATTTGTACCGGCTTCGGGTGCCGCCACACGCATGTTTCAGCACCTCTACGAGTTGCTCGACGCAGGAGCAAAGGCCAAAGAAGAGCTAAGCGAAGAGCAACGTTACTTCTTCGAGCATATCGAAGAGTTCGCTTTCTTTGGCGAGCTTAGCGAGAGCTGCCTACGCAACGAGTGGAGTACCGTGGCAAAGCTACTGGAGGGAGGGCGTTACGACCTAGTGGCAAAGTCGCTCCTCACAGAGCGAGGATTGAATTACGGACACCTACCCAAAGGACTTGTTCCCTTCCACAAATACCCCGGAAAATACATCCGCACGGCCGCTACCGAGCACCTCGCAGAGGGAGCTCTCTACACCAAAAACAGCAACGGCGTAGTGCGCATACATTACACGGTATCGCCCGAGCATATCGACTTCTTCCGCCAACACATTGAGCGCGCCAGTTCGCGTATTGAAGGCGACTACAGCGTCATCATCGAGAGTTCGTTCAGCACCCAAAACAGCAGTAGCGACACACTTGCCCTAGACGAGGAGGGGATGCCCTTCCGTACAGAGGAGGGCGATTTGCTATTCCGCCCCGGAGGACACGGAGCCCTCATTGACAATTTGGCAGCCTTGGAGAGCGATATCATCTTTATTAAGAATATAGACAACGTTACCATGGAGCACCTCAAGAGTAATACAATACTCTACAAAAAGCTCTTGGGAGGGGTTCTACTGGCCGTGCAAGAGCGCATCTTTGGGTATCTTCGCCAGCTTGATAAAGGTAAGTGCAGCCACTCCCAACTCGAGGAGATGGTAGACTTTCTGCACAAAGTGCTCTGCATCCAGCTCCCCCAAGTAGACCTCCTTGGCGACAAAGAACTGGCAGAACGCATCCAACAAAAGCTCAACCGACCGATACGTGTGTGCGGCATGGTACGCAACGACGGCGAGCCGGGGGGAGGCCCTTATATAGTGCGCGAGGCGGATGGTAGTACCTCTCTACAAATTGTAGAGGCATCCCAAATCGACAAAAGCAGTGAGCGAGACGCCTCTATCCTTGCCTCCAGCGGCTACTTCAATCCTGTGGATATTGTTTGCTCCCCCTACGACTTCAAGGGGCAGCACTTCCACCTACAAGACTACGTGAATAAACGCACAGCCTTTGTTGCCACAAAGAGCCAAAACGGCAAGCAACTACAGGCTCTAGAGCGACCGGGGCTGTGGAACGGAGCCATGCACCACTGGAATACCATTTTTGTGGAGGTGCCCAGCGACACATTTACTCCCGTCAAGACGGTAACCGACCTCCTGCGCCAAGAGCACAGAGGGGTAGACGACTTAGATTGAATCTCAAACTCTTTAAACACGATAAACGCTATGAGCAGTAACATTCCCTCACGCCTCGAAGCACTCCGGAGTGCCATGCGTGCAAAGAATATCCAAGCCTACCTTGTTGTTAGCAACGACGGGCATCTTGGCGAATACACCCCTCAGCACTGGAAAAGCCGCGCCTGGATCTCGGGCTTTAATGGCTCGGCAGGAAGCGTAGTAGTAACGCTAGATAAAGCCGGCTTATGGACGGACTCGCGCTACTTCCTTCAGGCCGGAGATCAGCTAGAGGGCAGTACCATTGAGCTATACAAAGAGGGTGTATCCGGTGTACCTACCATCGAAGAATTCCTAACTTCGGAGCTACCCGAGGGTGCGGTAGTAGGGTGCGACGGCACCTGCGTAAGCCAAGCCGAAGTAGAGAGAATGGAGCGCGCGCTATCCGCTTTTGGTCTCACGATAAACAGCGACTACGACCTTATTGACGGCATTTGGGCTGACCGCCCCGCCATCCCCAAGAACGAATTCCGCCCTCAGCCCGTAGAGTACTCGGGCGAAGAGACTAAGGCACGCACACAACGCATCCTAGAGCATCTCAAGAAGAAAGGCGCAAATGCAACTGTCTTGACTACCCTAGACGAACTTGCCTGGGCATTCAACATCCGCAACTGCGACGTAGAGTGCAACCCCGTAGGCGTAGGCTTCGGCTTTATTGGGGAGAAAGAATCGGTACTCTTCACCTTTGCAGAAAAAGTAAATGCCGCCCTCCAAAGCGAACTACAAGCTCAAGGGGTACGGGTCATGGGCTATCAAGAGATTTTTAGCTACCTATCCGCCCTCCCTGCTAGCGTTACGGTGTATGTAGACAAGAGCCGCATCTCCAGCGCTGTCTACAACGCTCTCGCTCCCCATTGCCGACAAATAGAGGGAGTATCGGTGGTAACCATGCTCAAATCCTATAAGAATGAGGCTGAGCTGGCAGGCGTCCACCGCTCCATGCACCGCGACGGAGTTGCCCTCACACGCTTCTTTATGTGGCTAGAGGCTGCCCTCAAACGAGGAGAAACTCCAACAGAAGTGGAGATCGATCGCATCCTTGCCGAGCATCGCGCCCAGAGCGATATGTACATCGGGGATAGCTTCGATACCATCTGTGGGTACCAAGATCACGGTGCCATTGTACACTACCGAGCTACTCCCGAGAGTGCCTACACCCTCCGCAACGAAGGCGTATTGCTCCTCGATAGTGGGGCTCAATACAAAGACGGTACGACCGACATTACCCGTACCATTGCCCTTGGCGAGGCAGAACCTCAGGCCGATCTCAAAGTAGACTACACGCTTGTACTCAAAGGTCATATCGCCATTGCTACGGCACAATTCCCCGAAGGGACCCGTGGCAATCAGCTTGATATTTTGGCACGCAAAGCCCTTTGGGATAGAGCTCTCTCCTACGGACACGGCACAGGACACGGCGTAGGGATTGCCCTCAACGTACACGAAGGTCCTCAGAATATCCGCACAGACAATAACCCCACCCCCATGGCCGTGGGTACATTTACAAGCAACGAACCGGGGCTTTACCGCGCTGGCAAATGGGGTATCCGCATTGAGAACCTAATCGTCACCAAGGAGAATTGCCGCAGCGAGTTCGGGACTTTCCTCGGCTTTGAGACTGTTACCCTCTGCTATCTCGACAATCGTCTTGTAGAGAAGAGCCTACTCTCCGCAGAAGAGATCGCTTGGTACAACGCCTATCAAGAGAAGGTATACCAAGAGATCAGCCCTCTACTTACCTCGGAAGAGGCGGCTTGGCTTCGCGAGAAGACCCAAAAACTCTAACCCACGATGGCAGCGCATATCATCCCTGTACGTGGGATTACCCCCGAGATTGGCGAGGAGTGTTTCCTTGCCGAGGGGGCCTGCATCATTGGCGACGTTGTAATGGGGCACCATTGTAGCGTGTGGTTCAATGCTGTACTGCGTGGCGACGTTAATAGTATCCGCATTGGCAACCATGTCAATATCCAAGATGGATCGGTACTGCATACCCTATATGGGCTCTCCACCATAGAGATGGGAGACTACGTTTCCATCGGGCACAACGTGACCATCCATGGAGCTACGATACACAACTACGCTCTTATCGGCATGGGTTCGGTACTGCTTGACCACGTGGAAGTGGGCGAAGGAGCTATCGTAGCGGCAGGTTCGGTCGTGCTCAAGGGAACCAAGATTGAGCCCCATACCCTCTGGGGTGGTTGTCCGGCTCGCTTCATCAAAGAAGTGGATCCGACCCAAAGTGCCGAGATGAACCAACGCATCGCCCACAACTATTCTATGTATGCATCGTGGTTTATGTACCCCGAGCAAGAAGAATCTCTCAACAAAGAAGAAAATAATCTACCACCCAAATAAACAGTGAGGAAGTAACAATGAAATTTTTTATCGACACAGCCAATCTGGCAAGCATCCGAGAAGCAAACGACTTAGGCGTACTAGATGGCGTTACAACTAACCCCTCCTTGATGGCCAAAGAGGGCATCAGCGGCGAGGCAGACTGCAAGGCACACTACTTAAAAATCTGCGAGATAGTAGATGGCGATGTAAGTGCCGAAGTGATGAGCACCGACCTTGAGGGCATGCTCCGCGAAGGGCGCGAACTAGCAGCTCTCCACCCCAATATCGTGGTAAAGGTACCTGCTACCGAAGAGGGTATCAAGGCGGTTCGCCAGTTCTCTCGTGAGGGGATTCGCACCAATTGTACGCTCATCTTCAATCTCGGTCAAGCACTCCTTGCAGCCAAAGCCGGGGCTACCTATGTATCGCCTTTTGTGGGACGCATTGACGATATTTCGGGCGATGGCGTAGGGCTTATCCGTCAGATCGTGGAAGTCTTCCGCTACTATGGCTTTGAAACGGAGGTCTTAGCAGCAAGTATCCGCCACACGCGCCACGTTATCGAATGCCTAGAAGTGGGTGCAGATGTAGCTACTTGCCCCTTGGGTGCTATCAAGGGTCTGCTCAAGCACCCCCTCACAGACAATGGATTGGCCGCCTTCATTGCCGACCAGAAGCGTGTAGCTGATGCAAAAAAATGAGTAACCTAGCCCATAAGTTTTTACTCAGGGTTATACCCTTTGTCTTAGGAGTCCTCTTTGTGGGGGCTCCTAAGCTCTTTGCTGCCCCTACGCTCCCCCCGACCTCTATACAGGTGGGAGCGGAACGGCTAGACCAACTACTCCCCCTACTCCGTGGCAAGCGAGTGGGACTTGTTAGCAACCATACAGGCGTAATTGGCACTGACCAACGCCCCCTTGTCGATAGCCTTCTTGCCCTTGATGTAGAGGTCTGTCGCCTTTTCTCTCCCGAGCACGGATTCCGAGGAACTGCCAATGCAGGCGCCTCCGTGGCAAGCGGGAAAGATGCCCTCACCGGCTTACCCATTATTTCTCTCTACGGCAATAACAAAAAGCCCAAGCGCAACCAAATTGCCGATTTAGACCTTATTCTCTTCGATCTCCAAGACGTCGGCACTCGCTTCTACACCTACATCAGCACCATGCACTATGTAATGGAAGCTGCTGCCGAAGCCCATATCACAGTAGTTATACTCGATCGCCCCAACCCCAACGACTACGTAGACGGCCCCCTCCTAGTCCCATCGTGCCAATCTTTTATCGGGATGCACCCCATCCCCGTACTGCACGGACTTACCGTAGGAGAGCTAGCTCTCATGATCAACGGAGAGCGTTGGCTGGCAGGAGGCATACAGTGCGATCTCCGTGTGATACCCATCAAGGGTTGGCAACATGGCGATAGTTACACGCTCCCCGTAGCCCCAAGCCCCAATCTCAAGACGCCCGAAGCCATTCGCCTTTACCCCTCTTTGTGCTTTTTCGAAGCCACCATCCTAAGTGTAGGCAGGGGCACCCCCAATCCTTTTACAGCACTGGGGTATCCTAATAAAGAGTTGGGAGAATATCTCTTCACCCCAAAATCTATGCAGGGAGCCACCGACGCAAAGTACAAGGGGCAACGTTGCTATGGAACGAATTATACGGATTCTCTCCCCCAAGGGGGGCTAAGTATTGCCCCTCTCATCGACTGGCAGAAGCGAACCCAAAAGGTAGGTAAGCGGCTCATTGACCGCGAGCGCACTTTCGACCTTCTCGCAGGTTCTCCCTCACTCCGCAAGCAACTCCGGGAGGGATGGAGTGAGGAAGCAATACGCAAAAGCTGGCAAGAAGACCTCCGCAAATACCGAGCTTTGCGCCAGCAATACCTCATATACAAAGACAATAGACCCGAGACAAAACCCTAACCTCTCCCCTTAATTATGAACGAAAGCAGTATCATAGTCGCAGGCATAGGCCCCGGCAGCCCTCAAGATATCACCCCGGCGGTGTGTGAAGCCATTGCCCAAAGCGACGTCGTTATAGGCTATAAATACTATTTCCAATTCATTGAACCCTGGCTCTCCTCCACGGCTCGTTGTATCGACACCGGGATGAAAAAAGAGCGAGAGCGTGCCGGTATTGCCTTCGAAGAAGCGGAGAAGGGGCAGCGCGTTACGGTGATCAGTTCGGGCGATGCCGGCATCTACGGAATGGCTCCCCTCATCTATGAGATGAAAAAAGATCGGGATAGTGCGATAGAAATCCAGGTACTCCCTGGGATCAGTGCATTCCAAAAAGCGGCTTCACTCTTGGGTGCTCCCATTGGGCACGACCTCTGCATTATCTCTCTCTCCGACCTCATGACCCCTTGGGAAAAGATAGAGAAACGCATCATAGCGGCTGCCGAGGCCGACTTCGTAACCGCAGTCTACAACCCCAAAAGCGAAGGGCGGTATTGGCAGCTCCATCGGCTCAAAGCGCTCTTTTTGGAGCGGCGCACTTCTACCACACCTGTAGGGTATGTGCGAGAAGCCGGTCGCCCGGGGGAACGCGTTGTACGCACCACGTTGGCACAATTCGACCCCGAAGAGATTGATATGTTTACCGTAGTACTTATCGGCAACTCTCAGTCTTACCAAACTCAAGATGCCATCATCACGCCTCGAGGCTACTACCGAGAGCGCATCGAAGGAGCTGAGGGCAAGGGGCAGCAAATTATGATGGAATCGTTCCGCACGATAGAGCGTGAAATGCGCCACCCCGAGGTGCCTATCGATAGGCGATGGGCTCTCTTCCATGCCATCCACACCACGGCAGACTTCTCCATGGAGGATATTCTCTACACAGATCCCAACGCTGTGGCACGCATGCACGAAGCCATCAAGAAGGGTGAAATCAAGACAATTGTAACCGATGTATCTATGGTGGCGGCAGGCATCCGCAAGGGAGCTGTGGAGCGACTTGGACTCTCGGCCAAATGCTATATCACCGATCCTCGTGTGGTGGAACTCTCCAAGACGCGAGGCACTACAAGGGCGGAAGAAGCTATTCGCCTAGCTGTGGAAGAAGACCCCAACGCTCTATTTGCCTTTGGTAATGCTCCTACGGCCCTTATCGAGCTATGCCGACAAATACGATTGGGTAAGGCCACTCCTTCGGGCATCATAGCCGCTCCCGTAGGCTTTGTACACGTTTGTGAGTCGAAGCATAGGGTGCATACCTTTCCCCATATCCCTAAGATCATCGTAGAAGGTAGACGAGGAGGCAGCAACCTTGCCGCCACCCTTATCAATGCCATTCTCTGCTACGACGATGCCGCAGCCCTCTATCCCGGGCGAGACGTATAGCCCCACAAAAGCATGGCACGCAAGTACTACATCATTGGCATTACCGACGACTCCGAATTAGAACCCACCTCGGCAGTCCTCAAAATAATAGCCGAGAACAAGGTGTTCTCCGGAGGACTTCGTCATCACCAATTGGTGGAAAAGTTCCTCCCCCTAGGGGCTACTTGGATTGATATAACGGTACCTTTGGATGGCGTCTTCGATGCCTACAAAGAGCATAAAGAGATCGTTGTTTTTGCCTCGGGCGACCCCCTATTTTTTGGGTTTGCCGGCACGGTACAAAGGCGCGACCCGGAGGCGGTTATCGAAGTGTTTCCCACCTTTAATTCGCTACAACTACTCGCCCATCGTAGCCTACTCCCCTACGAAGGGATGCGGACACTCTCCCTCACAGGGCGCCCCTGGAAACGCTTCGAACAAGCCCTAATAGAAGGGGCCCCCCTCCTCGGTGTGCTGACCGATAGGAATAAAACCCCCAATACCATTGCCCAACGAATGCTGGACTATGGCTACAACAACTATCGTATGATTGTGGGAGAAAACCTAGGGAATGCCGGGGAGAGAGTAGCTGAGTATTCCATTGAGGAGGTAGCCCAACGCACCTTCTCGCTCCCCAACTGCCTTATACTCAAACAGACGCACCCCCGACATCGACCTCTAGGCATACCCGAGAGCGACTTCGCCCTCCTCGACGGCAGAGTCAAGATGATTACCAAAATGCCCATTCGGCTACTCTCCCTTGCCGCTCTAGACCTAAGTTCGCATCAAACGCTTTGGGATATTGGGTTCTGCACGGGCTCCGTCTCCATCGAAGCCAAACTGCAATTTCCCCATTTAGAGATTGTCTCTTTTGAGCAACGAGAGGCAGGACGCACTCTCATGGAGACCAACACTCGGCGCTTTGGCACCCCCGGCATCACCGCCGTCATTGGCGATTTTATGGAGATGGATTTAACAGGATATCCTCGTCCCGATGCCGTTTTTATCGGAGGGCATGGCGGGCAGCTCGTCTCCATGATTCAACGTATAGATAGCTATCTCACTGAGGGAGGCGTTGTTGTCTTCAACAGCGTAAGCCCCGAGAGCCGAGAGGCGTTCCACGAAGGCGCCGAGAGCTGCAAGTGGCACATTGTCTCCTCGCAGCGCATCACACTAGACGAGCACAACCCCATTACCATTCTAAAAGCCGTAAAGCCATGATAGCCCAATTCCTAGTCGGAGGCACCTCTTCGGGAGGAGGGAAAACCACCCTCACCACGGGGCTTTTGCGCCTTCTTCGCAACAGAGGTTATAGGGTACAACCCTTCAAATGCGGCCCCGACTACATTGACCCTCAATACCACAAAATGGCTTCGGGGCGAGTCTCTATCAATCTGGATAATTGGCTCGCAAGCGGAGAGCATCTGCATAATCTCTACACACGCCACTCACAAGAAGCTGATATCTCCGTGACCGAAGGGGTAATGGGATTGTTCGATGGGTATAAGGGCATGGAGGGGAGCAGTGCCCGGATTGCTGAGCTATTAAACCTCCCCATCCTCTTGGTAGTCAATGCACAAAGTACCGCCTATTCGGTAGCTGCCACGCTGTTTGGCTTCTCTCGGTTTTATCCCAAAATCCGTCTCATTGGCGTTATCTTTAACAAGGTAGCCAGCCCCCGACACTACGCTTTTTTGCAAGAAGCCGCCTCGGCTGCCCAGGTACCCTGCCTTGGATACATCCCCCGAATGGAGGAGCTATCGGTACCCTCTCGTCACCTAGGACTTACCCTAGATGCCCAACTTGACTTCGATGCGTATGCCGATCGCATTGCCGATACGCTCGAAAAATATGTAGAGGTAGATCGTCTACTAGAGCTGTGTGCCACTAACGCCCCTACCCCTGCACTCCCCCCCGACACACCTAAGGGGACACTCCGCATCAGCGTAGCTAAGGACGAAGCTTTCAACTTCACCTATCAAGCCAACCTAGACCAACTGCAACAGCTCGGTAGCGTCTCCTACTTTAGTCCTCTCACCGATAGCTCCCTCCCTCCTAGCGACCTCATCTATATCCCCGGGGGCTACCCTGAGTTCTTTTTGCCTCAGCTAGCACAAAACAGACAGCTCCAAGAGGAGATCCGAGACTACGTAGCCCAAGGAGGGAAGCTACTTGCCGAGTGTGGCGGAATGATGTATCTCTGTCGCTCTATTACGGACGAAAAAGGCGAAAGCTTCCCCATGGTAGGAGTCTTGTCCCAAGAGGCAACAATGCAAAATATGCGCCTACACCTAGGCTACCGAACCCTCACAATCCAAGGGCAGGAGCCGTGGCAGGGACACGAATTTCACTATAGTAGCATTGTCACGCCCCACGAACCGATTTTCAACTATGCCTCCAGCGTAAAAGACGCTCGGGGCAACGACGTGGAGACTCCTCTCTACAGAATAAAAAATTGTATCGCCGGATACACGCACCTCTACTGGGGTGAACGAAATATCCTTGACCTCTGGAATGCATGAGTAAAGTATACACACGAACCGGAGACCTAGGCACAACTGCCATACACGGAGGCGCACGAGTGGATAAAGACGACCCACGCATCGAAGCCAACGGCACCCTAGACGAACTAAACTGCGCCCTTGGTCTTGTACGCTCCCTCCTCGAAACCGATCATCCTTGGCAAGGGGATCTCCGAGAGATACAACTTGAGCTAATGGCAGCCATGAGCCTCGTTGCCACCCCCTCTACCCTTAGAGATCGTAACCCCAATAGTCTCTCTCCCTCTCTCGTTGGGCACCTAGAGGAGTGTATGGATCGCATGAATGCCGAGATCAATGAGCGAGAGGGCTACTTTATCCTCCCTGGAGGGACTCCCCTTGCTGCCCACCTACACCAAGCAAGAGTAGTAGCTCGCCGAGCCGAGAGAAGGCTTGTCTCCCTACACCATATAGACCCCGTGCCCGCACAAATCCTCGTCTTGATCAACAGGCTCTCCGACCTCCTTTTTGTCATGGCACGCTACGAAGTTTGGCAAAAACAGCTCCAAGAAGATCGCTGGAGAGCCTTTGCCTACAAACGAAAATTGAAAGGGAAAGAAGTATGAAACACCCTCAGCCTCTCCGCCCTATTATGCTAGCCGGTACGGGTAGTGACGTAGGGAAAAGCGTTTTGGCAACGGCTCTCTGCCGCATTTTTAAGCAAGACGGCTACCACCCTGCCCCTTTCAAAGCTCAGAATATGGCCCTCAACTCCTACGCTACACCCGAAGGGTTTGAGATAGGCCGAGCGCAAGCCGTACAAGCCGAAGCAGCCGGCATCCCCTGCCACACCGATATGAATCCGTTGCTCCTAAAACCGAGTAGCGACCAAACTTCCCAAGTTGTACTCCACGGAAAACCGATTGGCAATACCCATGCTTACGACTACTTCCGACGTGAGGGGCGCGAAGAGCTACGAGCCGAGGTACACGGAGCCTTCGACCGACTTAGCAGCCGATTCAATCCCATTGTAATGGAGGGTGCCGGGAGCATATCGGAGTTAAACCTAAAGGATAGCGACCTTGTGAATATGCCCATGGCTCGCCACGCCCACGCTGCCGTGTTGCTCGTGGCGGATATCGATCGTGGCGGTGTATTTGCCAGTGTATACGGCTCCATCATGCTACAAACGCCCGAAGATAGACGGCTCATTAAGGGAGTTATCATCAATAAATTTCGTGGAGATCTTGCCCTCTTCACCGAAGGGCGTAAACTGCTCGAAGAGCTAACGGGAGTACCCGTTTTGGGTGTCGTCCCCTACTTCCAAGACATCACAATAGAGGAAGAAGACTCGGTAGCCCTTGCCAATAAGAACCGAACATCGCAAGTAGGGAAGGTCAATATAGCCGTAGTGCGAACGGGACACATCTCCAACTTCACAGACTTTTCCACACTTGAGCAGGACCCTCGAATCCATCTCTACTACACCAATAATCTAAAGGAACTAGAGAAGGCCGACATCATCATTCTACCCGGGAGTAAAAACACCCTTGGCGACCTAGCCGAACTAAGGAACAACGGCGTGGCGCAGTGTTTGGTACGAGCTCACCGCAAAGGCACGACCCTTGTGGGCATATGCGGAGGGTATCAAATGATGGGGCAAATGCTGCACGACCCCGACAACCTAGAGGGAAGCGGCTATCAGCACCTACCAGGGCTGGGATTGCTCCCCACAGAAACGACCATAACCCAAGAGAAAGTGACTCGCCAGGTTGAGTTCACCCACTTTGGCGACCCCACCCTCTGCCGAGGGTACGAAATACACATGGGGCAAACAACGTTACTTGAGGGGGCCAGTTGCTCGCCTACCAATCAGTTCTCAGACGGCAGTGCGGAGGGTACCCGACTCTCCGAGCGATGCTGGGGCACTTACATCCATGGTATCCTCGACAATCCGGCGGTAGTAGATCGATTACTCACCCCATTCGGACACAAATTAACTCAAGAAAAGGCGCTGGACTATGCGAGTTACAAAGAAGAACAGTACGACAAACTAGCCGATCATGTACGGCAATACGTCGATGTAGAGCGCATCTACCAAATCATGCAAGACTATGATTGAAGGGCACGGAGACGATCTGCATCACTACCAGGGGGTAGCCATCCGCTACAACTTCAGCAGTAATGTTCCCACTATCATCGACCACACGGCATTGTATCGGTACCTATCGGAGCAGTTGCCCCTCATTACGTCTTACCCCGAGCCCTCCCCTCGCAGCCTAGAGGTTAGCCTTGCAGAGCAACTCGGCATAACAGCGGAGGAAGTAATGGTAACCAACGGAGCTACGGAGGCGATCTACCTTGTAGCCCACAGTTTGGCAGGGAAACATTCTGCCATCTTCTCGCCCTCTTTTAGCGAATACGCAGATGCCGCACAGCTCTACCACCATACTCTATCCACCTTTTGCCAATGGCCGGATACTCCCCAAGGCGCGCAAGTTATCTGGTGTGGGAATCCCAATAACCCTACGGGGCAAGTCATACCCAAGAAAGAGCTGATTGAGTACATCCGAAAGCACCCGGAGCAGGTATTTATCTTTGACCAATCCTACGCTTCATTCTCCCCCAAAGAAGTGCTAAGTGCACGTGAAGCACTCAGTTTGGGCAACGTAATACTCGTGCAGTCTCTCACCAAAAGTTTTGCCATACCGGGGCTGCGGCTGGGGTACCTTGTCTCAAATGCTACAACACTCGAGGGGATCCGTGCGCTCAGCCATCCCTGGTCTGTAAACACATTAGCCATAGAAGCGGGGAAATGGCTCCTCCGCAACCAAGCCCTATACGAGGGCATTGAGGCACAACTCCTCGAGAGTAGCCGCACGCTAAGAGCCAAACTATCCGCTTTCCCATGGTTATCCATCGTACCCACAGATACCCATTTCTTTATTTTTCATTTCGAGGTATCGGGGATAACCAGTGCCGATCTCAAAGAGTGGCTAGCCCGAGAGCGGGGGATTCTAGTACGTGATGCTACCAACATGGGGGCGCTAGGCTCTGCCTGCATTCGGGTGGCAAGCCAAGGCGAAGAGGCCGATCAAGCCCTCGTAGATGCGCTCAGAGATTGGTATCAACAGCAGAGTTCTAAATAGCCTTATCACTCCTCAGCCTCCCCAACATGACCTACCTCTCCGCCCTACTCCTCATTGCCTCGAGCCTGATTCCGGCATGGTTGCTCGACCGTCTACTGGGCGATCCCTCACAGCTGCCCCACCCTATTGTGTTTTTTGGAAAGGCGATCAGCTGGGGCGAGAAGCGTCTCAATCGAGGCAACCACCGACTTGCCAAAGGTGCTTTTCTAGCTCTCGGGCTCATCAGTGCAACCGCACTAATTACCTGGGGATTAGAGAGGTGGCTATCCCATTTTTCCCCTTGGGCGATTGTTCCCCTAGACCTCATTTTCCTATTCTACTCGCTTGCCGGTACAACGCTCTGCCGTGAAGTGCGAATGGTATTTGATGCGGTAGAGAGATCAGAAGAAGAGGGCAGAAAACAGGTAGCTCGCATCGTAGGTCGGGATACATCTACCCTCTCCGCACAAGAAATTCGCACCGCTGCTCTTGAGACGCTAGCCGAAAACCTCAGCGACGGCGTGGTAGCCCCTCTCTTCTACTACCTGCTTTTTGGCTTGCCGGGTATCCTAACCTATAAGATGATTAACACCCTCGACTCCATGATCGGCTACCACTCTACCCGTTACATTCTCTTTGGACGCTGGGCAGCACGCATCGATGATGTAGCCAACTACATACCGGCTCGGCTTACAGCCCTCCTTATGCTCTTGGTTAGCGGAAGGCTAGACTTATTAGGCTTTGTCTGGAGAGAGGGAAAAAACCACGCCAGCCCCAATTCCGGTTATCCGGAAGCTGCCTTAGCCGGCATACTGCAATGCCAATTTGGAGGGCCGCACTACTACTTTGGCGAACTATTTGACAAACCCTACATTGGTAACTACCCACGTGAACTAACACTGCAGGACGCCAAAAAGGGGATTCGCATCAATCAATCCGTGGAGTTGGCTATTATTTTTCTGGTTCTTGCCCTAAGACCTCTCCTACTTTAGGCTAATTTCTCTGGGAAAATCAGCCTAAAAAGATTTACTTCTCAGGCAAAAAATCGCCTCTATATTAGGTAAAAAAGGAAACGGCACTGCCAAGAAGAGAATAGAGACTGAGCCACCCCCTAAAAAAGACTCCTCCCATCACTACTGCCACTAGGGGAAGCAATGATGGGAGGGATAGCAATACTATCGTGCAATGTTACTCTTAGTACATTGGATAGCCGGAAAGTGCAGAACGAAGTTTATTGAAGTTGTATTCTTTCGTTTTCTGCTGAATATTCACAGCGTCTATAATCCAAAGAATACCACACACTCCCCCTGTAAAGAGTTTGAGTAGCCCCATACCAACATCACCTAACATAAAGCGGTCGATCCCATAGGTCCCCAACAATATAGAGATAATCAGGAGGGTCGTAGGATCCTTGAACTCAATAGCGAAAATACTTTGAGCCATGCTTTCATCGGCATTCTGCAAGAGAAGTTTGACCTCGGGCATCATGCTCATATCAAAATACTTCGAATTAATAAGGAGGAAGTTGTTAATAGTTTGCTCTGTCATAGTTTTTATTTGTTTTTACCCAACCTTAAACACCCTCTTGACCTCTCTATTTCTTGACAGAGAGAGCAGGCATTTCCTGGCGCAAATGTACTACTTCTTCAAAAATAATAGGATATAAAAAGAGATCTGCCCTCCCTATCCTCTTCCGTTATTATCGGGGGATGAGAAAGACAAATCTCCGTTTTGAAAATCCTTACGATATGGGGGGAAAGCCCCTAATCTATGTCAAAAATTAGTTTTGACCGAGAGCTTGCTTAAGGAGATTGAGGTTAAAATCTTTTGTACGTTGTTGTACAGAGAAGATATCGACAATAGTCCAAACACCACATCCACCGCAGGTAAGAAGTTTTGCAACCCCAAGACCTACTTGGCCAAGCATAAAGCGGTCGATCCCGAGAGAGCCGGCAACGATCGCAAGGATCATCATTGTCATAGGATCCTTAAAAGAGATAGCTTGGATAGTAGCGAGCTTGCTTTCGTCTACGTTTTCAAGAAGTTGCTTAATCTGAGCCTGGCTAGCAGGATCGAAGAACTTTGCGTTCTGCATCAAAAAAGAATTGATAGTGTTTTCGTTCATGATCAATTTCTATTTAGTGAATTTATAACCAACAAAAGGAGAAGTAATAATCTTTTCAACTCATCCCCTCGCGATGCAAATGTACAGAAATATCCCTAAAGAACAATTCTCCAACACTTTATATTCAAAAATATTTAGGGTGAATGGACAAAAAAAGTCCCCGAACCGAATAGGTATCGAGGACTATCTTTAAGAAACGCGCTCCCTCTTGGGCTTGAACCAAGGACCCCCTGATTAACAGTCAGATGCTCTAACCAACTGAGCTAAGGAAGCTCTCTTTTCCGACTGCAAAGGTAGTATAAAATCCCAAACTAACAACACTTTGCCCTAAATAATTTACCTACATCTTGCGAAGAGGGTAATCTAGATTTGCTATCAAACTGAGAAAGAAGAGTTTAGTCAAAGCTAAAGAGAAAAAGGGAAGTAGGCTTTCACACCACACCCCACGAGGCACGGTCGAGATTACGATAGAGGATTGCCTCTCGAATATGCTCTGCAGCAATGGTTTCACTTCCTGCCAAGTCGGCAATCGTACGCGCCACCTTAAGAATACGATCATAGGCACGTGCCGAGAGACCAAAACGCTCCATTGCCTTTTTGAGGAGCTGCATTCCCTCCTCGTCGGGGCAAGCAAAACGCTGCGTCAAGGGGGCGGTCATCTGAGCATTGCAGTGCACATGGGGGAAGTCGGCAAAGCGAGCCGTCTGTCTCGCACGAGCGGCTATTACCCGCGAACGGATAAGAGAAGAGGGCTCTGCCGGGGTGGATTTAGAAATTTCTTCAAAAGGAACGGGGGCAATTTCTACCTGAATATCAATACGATCCATCAGGGGACCCGATACCTTCGACAAGTATTTTTGCACCGAACCCGGGGGACAAACACACTCTCTTGTAGGATGATTATAATAGCCACAAGGGCAGGGATTCATTGCTGCAACCAGCATAAAAGAGGCGGGATAATCCACCGTGGCCTTAGCTCTGGAGACCGTGATAGTTCGCTCCTCCATGGGCTGCCTCATGAGCTCCAAAACACTCCGATTAAACTCGGCCAGCTCATCTAGAAATAAAACGCCATTATGCGCCAAACTAATCTCTCCGGGACGAGGCGAAGTGCCGCCGCCCACAAGAGCAGGCATCGAAATACTGTGGTGAGGAGCTCGGAAAGGACGAGCCGTCATAAGCGTTGTATTGTGAGCCAACTTGCCTGCCACCGAATAAATCTTGGTGGTCTCGAGTGACTCTCCCAACGTAAATGGGGGCAAAATGCCGGGAACTCGCTTGGCCATCATGGACTTTCCTGAGCCGGGTGCCCCCACCATCAGGATATTATGCCCACCGGCAGCCGCCACCTCCATGGCTCGTTTTACGTTCTCTTGCCCTTTTACATCGGCAAAGTCGTGTACATAATACTCTCGATGCGCCTCAAACTCTGCCCTCGTATCCACCTGCACGAGATCCAATTCACCCGTCCCCTCAAGGAAGCGTACCACCTCCACAAGGGTATCGGCGGCAAAGACTTTCAGTTTATTCACCACGGCTGCTTCGCGTGCATTCTCCCGCGGGACAATAAGGCCTTCAAACCCCAATTCTCGCGCTTTTATGGCAATGGGTAGGGCTCCTTTTACAGGACGGATGGTGCCATCGAGAGACAATTCACCCACCATCACGTAGCGAACGAGACATGTACTCTTGAAGTATTGGCATGCCCCTATCAATCCTATCGCAATGGGGAGGTCATAGGCAGTACCCTCTTTCTTAAGATCGCCTGGGCTCAGATTAATTACACTTCGGAAGCCATGCAGACGGTAGCCCGAGTACTCGGCAGCCGTCTCAATGCGTTGGTAACTCTCCTTTACAGAGATATCGGGCAGTCCTACAAGGGTAACAGCTGCCCCCGGCTCTACATTCACCTCCACCGTTACGAGGTGGGCATCTACACTAACAAGGGCTGCGGTATAGGTTTTGACAAGCATGGCAATCTCTTATCTCAAGGCAAAGAACTCAGAGTTTTCAGCAAAACAGAAAAATCCTCTCCCCAAGCTACGACGATATTATGGTCATCCACCACTAGATAGTAGGGGAAGGCGGTAATCCCCATTTGATCCGAAAAATAGAGAATACTACCTGCCGGGGATTTAATGACGTGGTAATTAGGCAAATTCCCCTGCCCGGAGGAGAGGGAAGTACCCTGCTTCTTAGGGGCAAGGCTATAGCTCAGGAAAATAAATCGATTCGCCTTTTTCTTCTGTACCTCTCTAATCTCTTTTACGTAGGGTGATGGCTCGGTGTTCGACAAAAGCTCCACAACGGCGTAGCGGAATGCAGAGTCCGGGCGAGAGGTGATTCGGCTCCGTAGAGAGTCCGGCATGGGCAAAAGAGACCAATCAATCCACCTTCCATTCTCTCCTATGGCAGACCATCGCTCTCTTTCATTATGGTAGTAACGGAACTGCTCAGGCAGCGACTCCGTGGGGTATTGCTCCTGAAAAAAGAGCATTCCCTCTCGCCCGGGGAGGAACTCCATCATGAGGAGATCGGCTCCGGGCTTCTCTTTGTTATCTACAATATACTCCGCAAGGCGATGACGCACAAGAGACCAAAGGCTGTCTGCCTCTGTCATATTAGCTTGCGCCAAAGCCTCGTCGTAACGACGGAGCAACTTGCGTTCTCCACGAATAAATTTGCTGCGAACATCAGCTTCGGGGTAGCCCGATACTCTCAAAAGATGGGGGTGCTCCCAATCAATATCCACCGTCACTTTCGTTGCCCTAGGCATCTCAAAAGCCAACTCCCAAGAGGGATTTTCGGAACGAATTGTGAGGTGAGAATATGTGGTGTCCACGTATATATCCAGCGCTTGCCTCCCCTTCCTCTCGGTTATCTCTACCGTATCTACCACACTCCCTCCTAGGGTATCGTTGTGGACTAAATAGAGACGAGGAGAAAGAGAATCCGTAGCGGCCCCCTCCCAACGCAGTACAATACGGCAATGATCATCAGGGATCTTGCTACAAGCCATGGTACCCAATGCAAAAAGCACAAGGCCTAAGAATACGATATATCGCCTAAACATATATTCCTAATCTTTGACAAGACTCCCACAAAAGTAACGATAAAAAAGGAGTCTCCGCCCCCCTCCTTCGCAATACCAAAGGGAAAGAGGGAGAAAATGGTAGTAGCTATTGTAGAAGCTCCTGTACCAGAGCGCGAACGGCCGGTAACAGAGCCTGATCTGCACTATTATCAATCTGACAAACACGACTTCCCTCGGGAGGCGTATTGTTACGCTGAGCTTCGATGCGACGCATAGCCTCCTCTCGGGTTACTCCGTCGCGTTGTACAATGCGTTGTAAACGCTCGTCTTCCGGAGCATCAACCCATAGAATATCGGTACAAAACTTGTCAAACCCACTCGAGAAAAGGATGGCACTCTCTAAAGCAACCAGCGGCCCCCCTTGCTGCTGTTTCCACTGATCAAAACGCCTTAATACGGCAGGATGCACCATCTGCTCCACCTCTCTTCTAGCGAGAGGATCCTCAAAAATAATCTGAGCTAAAGCGCGAGAAGCAAATCGCCCCTCGGGATATAGTCCTTCGCCAAAGCGCACGAGGAGTTGTTTTTTGAGTTGCGCATCGCTGTCGTACAGGGCTTTTGCCTCCCTGTCGCAATCGAAAACGGGTATTCCCAAAAGGCGCAAAAGGCGCGAAACGACACTCTTGCCACTCCCAATGCCTCCGCTAATCCCCAGCACCCTTATGTCTGCACAACTCACTCGGCTACACCCTCCCTGATGAATTGAATGCGAGCCGGGGTAATGCTATAGTTGATGAGCCACTCCGGAGGAGTCACCAAATATACCGTAAAGAGCTGACCCTGCGAACTTCCGCTCCGAGAGGTACTATCTGCAGCACTGGGAGCAAAGACTTCTCTATAATCAATCATAAGGGTAAAATCTTCGGGCCGCACGGTATTGTACATCGACATAGGAATAGCTACCCTCAGTTGCGCACGAGAGGGAAGCAACGTAAGAGAGACACCCTCAGGCTTATGCTCCACCTCAATAGGGATCTCCAATACTTTCTCCGTGAACTTAACGAACTCGGCACGCACCTGTACCTGGGGGATGCTCAGACGCACCCCTTCATGCTTCAAAAGAGGCACCATCTTTGTTTGCACGAGAGACTCGCCCTCTTGATGCAAAAGCACGCTATCTGTATAGATAGCCTTTATCTTACGTAACTGATCCCTACTGCCGTAAATGGTAATATGATCGGGCTCTATAGTAAGATTCTTGAGGAGATGCCCGTCATTGGGCTCTGCAGATACACAGCTCTCTATCGGCACCACTTTCGACTCCAAACGAGAGAGTTTGAAGTCAATCTCCCCCGGAGTAATTGATACAATACGCGTAGAACTAGACTCCAACCGAGCCTGCACACTTTGGTTCAGCAAGGCGGAAGAGATCAGCAACCGCCTATCACTCCGAGCGCGAGCCATATCCACGTCCAACCTTATTGGGCTGTAGGTACGAAAGGTATAATTGAAAAGAAGCGAAAAGCCGGTATCTTCAATCTTTACTTTTAACTCTTTGGGCAACTCTCCGTCGGGAGCGAACTCTAGCAAGTCCGGATACTCTACGGGTATAACAATGGAAGTTTGATAACGCTCTTGTAGGCTTGTTATCAACCACCACCCCAAAGAAAGGAGCAAGAAAACAAGGAAAGAAAAAAACTTACGCCCCCGTAGCGTTTGTGCACTCAAAGGGGCAGAGCGAGGAACTTTTTCTCCTACCGAAAGTATACGTTTAGTAAAGAGCTGAAGATCCATGCAGCAAGCTTTTTCTTTGAGAAAAGGGGAGGATATCTTTTTCTTCTCTAGTGGAGAGAAACACTTGCAAGTACACGGTTTAAAAACTCCCGCGGAGCAAGTGTTTTACCCTCTTCTAGAGAATACTCCCCATATGGAGCTATTACTTCTGAGCTGCGACGTCTTCGCCGGCAGCGTAAACAGAAGATTTGTCTACACGGATCTGTACATCTTTGGCAATCTCTATCACGAACTCCTTGTCAAGTACTTTAGAGATTTTGCCATGTATCCCTCCGGCAGTAATTACCTTATCTCCCTCTGTCATTGCTTCGCGCTTGCGTTGCAATTCTTTTTGACGCTTCGACTGAGGGCGAATAAAGAAGAGCCAGAAAATTAGGATTAGTACCACCATCATAATGATAGTACCCCAGCTACCTCCCATTAGACCACCCTTTGCAGCTTCGGGAGCAGCCGCTTGTAATAAGAATAAATTCATCGTTGTTTTATTAGTCGTTTATCTCTTGCAATTTCTGTCTACAAACTTACAAATAAATCGTCAGAGAGGGAGCAGTATCAATCCTCCTATAGACGCATCACAATGCAAAAACCATCGTCTAATGGGCAAACCATCACTAGCAATACGAAACTATCTCTCCCAATCGGTAGGAAGATCGGTAGTGTACCCCATCTCCCGAATCAGAGCCATGTCCTCCTCGGCACGCGCTCCCACAGTGGTAAGCAGATCCCCCGTTATGGCTGCATTGATGCCGATGTACATAGCCTTGCGCACCACCGGGAGAGGGAGCTGTATACGCCCTCCGCTAAATCGCAGATAGGCTCTAGGGTTTATGAGTCGAAAGAGAGCTACCGTGGTGAGGTACTCCTCCTCGCTAAGGGGAAGTTGGCTATCAAGAGGTGTACCAGGGATGGGTTGCAATAGGTTTATAGGTATCGATTGCACCTCCAAATCACGGAGAAAGAGAGCAAAGTCTATACGATCTTCCAATGTCTCCCCCATGCCAATAATCCCCCCGGAGCAGACGCGCATACCCACCTTGCGTGCGGCGCGGATCGTGGCAATCTTTTCCTCTTGAGTATGGGTTGTACAGAGCGAAGAGAAAAGGTTGGGGGCTGTCTCCATATTGCAATGGTACGTAGAGACGCCTGCATCGTAGAGTATCTGTAGCCGTTCCTCATCGAGCAAGCCAAGAGAGGCACAGCAATCTATATCGGTCTCTGAACAGATCTCCTGATAGATCTCTGCCAATTGGCGCGTCTCACGCAGGGAGACGGATCGCCCTCCTGCCACGAGAGAAAAGCGACGAATCCCTTGCCGGCGATTGTAGCAAGCCTGGCGAGTACATTCGTACGACGAGAGCAAAGGGTAAACCCCGGCTCCCGTTGTATAATGGCGGCTTTGGGCACACCACTTGCAGTCTTCGGGGCAGTTGCCGCTCTTTACGTTGATAATAGAGCAGGTATCGAAGGCGGGACCTAGAGCCACCGTTGTACGATGCGCCAATTCGTACAACGCCTCTCGGTCTACCTCAAAGGCAAGATAGAGAGCCTCCTCTCGAGTGAGAGGACGATTCGGATCGTATGAGAAGTCCAAAACTAAAGGTCAGCAACGCTCCGCAAAGAGACGAACGTAAAAGAGATCTCTTTGCCGCAAAATCACCTATATAGGATGCCTTCGGCCACTTCTTTGGCAGCCGCAGCCCCTGCAAGTTTCTCTACAATGGCAAGTCCAAAGGGGATAGAGGCTGCGGGCCCTTTACCTGTAATGATATTTCCATCCACCTCTACCAACTCCGTAGACACGGTAGCACCCTTCATTTTGGGCTCACAACCGGGGTAGCAAGTGGCTTTTTTCCCCTGCAATAACCCCTCTTCTCCCAAGATAAAAGCAGGAGAGGCACAAATAGCTGCCACCACCTTAGAAGCCTCTAGCTGGTGACGAATCATAGAGAGCAAAGCGGGGGTATCATGCAGATTTTGCGCTCCGGGTAGACCGCCCGGCAATACAATGGCAAGAGGGGATTGTCCCTCTACTTCGGCAAGAACTCGGTCTGCCGTATAGGGCACTCCATGCGCCCCTGTCACAAGGCGATCTGCCGTTATAGAGACGGTCTCCACGTTAAGACCGGCACGGCGCAATAAATCGATAGGGGTCACTGCCTCTATTTCTTCAAAACCTTCTGCAAGGAAGACATAAACTTTTTGTTCCATACGACGATAGCTATTTAGAACTGAAATCTATTGAATATCAAAGTGGTAGGTGATAGTACCCTCCTGATCGGCAGCTCCGGGCTGGGCATTAAAGCGTGTTGCCAGGGCAGCTCGGATAGCGGCTTGTACCGTGCGACTATCCGTTACATTGGTACCTCTTAATCGCTGAGTAGCCTCTATTACCTTGCCATCTGCATTCACAACGATGCGTACAACCACGGTACCACGCGTGGGTGAAAAGCCCGTAGGACGAGCAGGACGCCCTCCATTACCCACCACATTACGGCCGGCAAGAGAAGCGCCTCCCCCTACACTACTACCCGTGGCAGAGCCTTCGCCTTGCCCTTGCGCACCTCCGGTACCGGTAGACTCTTTACCTTGGGTACCCTGAGAAGCACTCTTGCCAAAAGCATTAGAGACCTTGTTGCTAATGGCACGCTGCCGCTCTCGCTCTGCCTCTTGCGCACGACGAGCCTCCTCTTGGGCACGACGCTCTGCCGCAAGAGCCGCTTCATTGGTCTTGGGCGTGGGCTTTGTCTTTGGAGGAGCTACAGCGGGCTGGTCGGGAGTCTTTTGAGTAAGAAGAGACTCCTTATGAGGGGAGGGAGCTGTGGGAGGAGCCGTAGGCATAGAAGGCGTATAGCTAGGGGGAGCAGGAGCAGCCTCACTGCCGGCACCCCCACGTGCCAACTCTTCGCCCAACACTCCTACGGGGACCAACGTAATCTCCTTAGGATGCGAGCGCGCCATAGTGGAGAGTTGCAGCAAAAAGAGGAGTGCTACAATAAGCCCATGAAAGGCAATGGTGATCCCAAGAGCGATAAGTCTGTCTCGTGTCATTGTTTAGCCCTTTATTCTAGGGTATTTTGGGGTGCAGAAGGCAACGCTTTGGTAGCAAGTACCAACCTAATATCCAGCTGAGCCGTTGCGTTGAGCACTTTTATAATCTCGCGGTAGGGCACCTCTTCGTCGGCATAGAGAGCCACGTACATATCGGGGGATACATCGTGTGCCGCTGCCAGTTGCTCCAGCAGTTGAGTCTCGTCTACGACGAAGGGGGCTTCGCCCTCTAGGGCAAAATAGCAAGTTCCTTCGGCGGTAATCGTTACTCTCGCCATAGGCATATCGCTCGGAGCTGTAGACTGAGAAGAAGGAAGGTTGACCTTGATGGCATTGGGCACCACCAGAGTACTCACAACCATAAAGAAGATCAGGAGGAGGAAAATTATGTCGGTCATCGACGCCATGCTAAAAGCCTCGGAGACCTTAAGTTTTCGCTTGAGTGCCATGGCTACTATCCCCTCTGATTATTGATTGCCATCCTCATGGCCGCCACTAAGTTCGTTAAGGGCATCCATAAACTCTATGCTGCGCGCCTCCAGTACATTGAGGGCTTTGTCGATACGAGCCACCAAATAGTTGTAAGCAAAAAGGGTAATAATCCCTACGATAAGCCCCCCTACCGTGGTAACAAGAGCCTCATATATCCCCCCGGAGAGGAGTGAAATATCTACAGAGGAGCCTGCATTGGCCATATCGAAAAAGGCACGCACCATACCCGTAACCGTACCCAAGAAACCGATCATGGGCGCAGATGCTGCAATGGTTGCCATCAGAGGCATGGAGGTTTGCAACTTACCGGCTTCTACGTTACCGGCATTCTCTATTGCCACCGAGATGTCGCTCATGGGGCGACCTAGGCGCATAAGACCTTTGTCGATCATGCGAGACTCCGGAGTATTAACAGAGATGCAGAGGTTGTGTGCAGCGTCAATCCTCTGTGTATTGATGTAGTCTTTAATGCGATCCATAAAGGAGGAATCGGACTTGTGCGCGGCCTTCACCTGCAAGAGTTTCTTGACAAAAATATAGATTCCCAAGAGGGAGAGCAAAAGGAGTACAAGCATAATCCACCCCCCTTTGAGGGCGAGATCCCATACAGAAAGGGTAGCAACAGGGGTAGCCGTACCAGCCTCAACGAGGGTGGCAGTTGTATCTGCCACAGCGGCATTTACTTGCATCAAGGGTATGTACATATCACTATTATTAATGTTTTCTTTTTAGGATAAAACGCTAGAGAATAAGCTCGTGCCGATAGCGGCGGATCGTCTCTTCGAGCCCCAAATAAAGGGCATCAGAGATAAGAGCATGACCAATGGACACCTCGGCAAGGGGCTGTACCCGACGAGCAAAAAAGTTGAGATTATCAAGATTGAGGTCATGCCCCGCATTTACCTCTAGTCCACAAGCAGCAGCGTGCTCCGCAGCACGGGCAAATCGCTCTATCACCGGCTCCACCCCTCCCTCTAGAAAAGCGGAGGCATACGGCTCTGTGTAGAGCTCCACTCTACGGCATCCTGTATCGGCAGCCCGGGCAATATTGTCTAAGTCTGTGCCAACAAATATTGACGTGCGAATACCCTCAGCCTCAAAACGACGAATGGTATCTCGTAAGAAGTCGAAGTGCTGAGCCACCTCCCATCCGGCATCGGACGTAAGGGCATCGGGAGCGTCCGGCACAAGGGTTACTTGGGCAGGGACTACCTCTAAGACAAGGTCTACAAACGAGGGAATAGGGTTCCCCTCTATATTAAACTCGGTAGAGAGCACTTGCTTGAGTGCCCGTACATCCGCATAGCGTATATGCCGCTCATCGGGGCGAGGATGCACAGTAATTCCCTGCGCTCCAAATCGTTCGCAATCCAAAGCTACTTGCAGTACATTGGGGATATTACCACCACGTGCATTGCGTATCGTAGCCACTTTATTGATATTTACACTTAGCTTAGTCATCGGTAAATACTATCTTTGTCGGTAGCAAATTTAGTACAACTTGCGGAGATGGCAGAGAAAGAGGTTCGACGAATAGGCAAAACAGACTTCCAAGCCAGCCTCACTATGCTGGGGGACATCAGCTCAGGAGCTATTTTTCCTTGGCTGGTTTTGGTCTCCTCTTCTGGGCAGAAAAGTTTTATTTTTCAGGCAAAACTGTCACTACTTTTAGGGCTAAAACTTTTTGAGAATAGAGCAGAAAAAGAAATGGAATTACCCTGCAAGAAAACCGCTCTCGCTCTCCCCTCCCCACTTTCGTTCCATAGACTATGAACACAGTAGCAGTATTTGGCTCCGGACACGTAGTAGAGGCAGTTTCAGATGTAGCTGCATTCCTCTCCGACTTAGCTCAAAAAGGCGAACAGATACTCCTTGAGGAGACTTTCTTTTCGGAGCTGACACAGCACCCGGGGACAAGTACCGCCCTAGAAAAAATGGAGAGATTTGCAGGCAACGCCCCTAGGAAGATAGATTACATTATCTGTTTTGGAGGAGATGGTACATTCCTGCGTACTCTACACCGCATTGCCAGCCCTACGACCCCTATTCTCGCGATTAACAGTGGGCATTTAGGTTTCCTTACTGACCTCGACATACACGACGCTGCCCAGTACATAGACCGCCTTATCTCGGGCGAATACCTTATAGAAGAGCGTCGATTGCTCTCGGTGGAAGTAGAGGGATACCAAGCCTACGCCCTCAACGAGATTGCCATACAAAAAAGAGAAACGGGGTCGATTATCAATGTTGAGACCCATATCAATGAGTATTTCTTGGCAGACTATGCCGCCGATGGACTGATTGTTGCAACGCCCACAGGCTCCACCGCCTATTCGCTTAGCCTGAATGGGCCTCTCGTCTCACCGGATTGTCCTGTACTACTCATTACCCCCATCGCGCCCCACAGCCTAAGTATGCGCCCGATTGTACTACCCGACACCGTGACACTACACCTCAAGGTTTTTTCTCGCAGCAGTACTTTTATGCTTGTAACAGATGGCAACGTGGCTGTATTCCCAACAGGGACCCCTCTAACAATTGCCCGAGCAAAGCACCCTGTACGCCTTATTCGCCTGAGCAATCACACCTTTGCAGAGACCCTAAGGGAGAAGCTCCATTGGGGGCAAAATCTACGATAAGGAAAACAATAACAACACTATTATATGATATGAAACCTCACAAACTACATTCCCTATTCCTAGCAGCTCTTTTTGCTGTCACGAGCTTGCTGCTCTTCTCCTGCAGTGATGGGCATCTAATAAAAGACTCTGCGATGCGCCGGCGCGTGCAAGAAGACTTCGACTCGGCACGTGCCCAAAATGGAGGTAATCTCTACGAGGCCATTCTCCGAGACGACCTGACGACCGAGGAGCGCGAAGGTCTGCAATTCCTCTACGCCTACATGCCTTTTTCGGATGTAGCAGACTACTCCGTAGACTTCCACTTGGCCAACGTACGCACGGCTCTCCAAGCGCGCAAAGAGATGCCTTGGGGCAAGCGCATACCCGATCGTGAGTTCCTTCACTTTGTACTTCCCCCGAGAGTCAACAACGAACCTCTCGATAGTAGTAGAGCGATTTTCTACAACGAGCTACGCGATCGCATAGTGGGGCTTTCGATGCACGATGCCGTACTCGAGATTAACCATTGGTGTAGACAAAAAGTAACTTATGCCCCTAGTGATGGCCGTACACACTCGCCGCTGGAGACCGTCTACAACGCATTGGGGCGTTGCGGTGAGCAATCGACCTTTGCCGTAGCAGCCCTGCGCGCTATGGGGATTCCTGCTCGACAAGTATACACCCCGCGCTGGGCACATACCGACGACAACCATGCTTGGGTAGAGGTATGGGTGGATGGCGAATGGCACTTCTTGGGAGGGTCTGAACCGGCAGCGAACCTAGATATTGCGTGGTTTAACGGTGCAGCCTCTCGTGCGATGTTTGTTCACGCAAAAGTATTTGGCCGCTACGAAGGAAATGAGGAGATCATTTCTACCGAGCGGAACACCACAACCATCAATTGCACAGCGCACTACACCCCTACACACAAGGCCGAAGTAGTGGTAAAAAATGCCGATGGCTCGCCTAGCGAGGGCGCCTTGGTACACTTCTGTGTCTACAACTATGCCGAGTTTTACCCCGTAGCTACCCTTCGTACCAATGGCAGTGGTTATGCCGGGATTTCCACAGGGCACGGAGATCTTTTCGTATGGGCAGAAGACGAAAAACGCCAAGAACAAGCCTTCGATATCCTACCGGCAGACCTATCCAAGCCTGCCATCCTACGCCTTACCCCCGAGGGAAACCTCCCCGATAGTTTGGAGTTTAAGCTAACCCCTCCTCACGAAAACGCAATCCCCGTACGGGCAACAGAAGAGGAGATGGCAAGCTGCGACAAACGTATCGCCATGGACGATTCTATCCGTCACGCCTACGAAGCTACTTTCGCTCCCCCTGTATCCGCCAACGAAGCTGCCAAGAAATGGAGACTTACCCCCACTGCCGTAGGCCATCTATTCACCACCGCTCGTGCCAATGCTCGAAACCTCTATAAATTCCTCGATGCACAACCTAGCGAACGTAGAAAGCTCGCCTTCGACTTCTTACACGTGCTTAGCGAAAAGGATTGGACAGACATTCCCCTCCCCCTCCTCGAAAAACTCTTTGCGCAAGTACCTACAGGTGCTACACAAGAGGAGCTACTCTATCAATACTCTCCACGCGTTGCCTATGAACCCCTACGTGATTGGCGCACTGTGGCAGAGGAGCAACCCTTTGTAGGTGCCTTGGTAGAGGATGAATTGTGGCTTGCCAACACACTACAAATACTTGCCGACTGCCAAAGAGATGGGGGCTATCCCTCTCCCCTCTCCCTTGGGTCTCTTCTGAAATACAAACGAGGAGATAAGCGAAGCATGGAGATTGCCCTCGTGCAACTTGCCCGCACCCGAGGACTTTTCTCTCGATATAATGCGATCCTAAGAGTGGTAGAAATATCTTTTGATAGGGGCAAAACTTGGCAAGCATACCCTCTGGATACTCCACCGGCAGAGCAACCTAAGGGAGAAGTTGCCTTCTTGTCTCAGACCGACAAAGCCAATTCCATTGTACCCAAATACTACAGTCATTTCTCCCTCGCCCACCTCAAAGGAACCGCTCTCCCCCAAACGCTCTACTTCGACGAAGAGGGACCCTTAGAGGTCTCTGACCTATTTGCCAAACCCATGCCTCTTGCCATAGGGCGCTATTACCTCATCGCAGGTACGCGTATGGCCTCAGGGGCTGTAAAAGTGCGGATGCAACGATTCCAAATAGAGAGGGACTCTACAACAACGCTCAGCCTAACTCTCCCCCAAGATGCGAATGAACTATCGGTGTTGGGCTCTATCAATGTAGAGCAACCCTACTGCACCCTACAAGGCGAACCAACAAAAGAAGAGAAGACGGCTACCCAAAGTCTAATCAGCACCACAGGGCGCGGATTTTTTGTTCTAGCACTACTCGAACCGGGTACGGAGCCAACCAACCACGTACTCAAAGACCTTGAGCGAGTAGAAGAGAAGCTCAACATTTGGGGACGCCCCTTCGTCTTCCTCTTCCCTTCGTCGACAGCCGCAAAGAGCTTCAAGGCTTCGGAGTTTCCCCGCCTACCCAAGGCAAGCCACTATGGAGTAGACCAAGACGGCACTATTCGTCAGATGATTTATAAGGCGACTAATAGAGAACGTGGGAGTTTGCCCCTAGTGGTCATTGCCGATTCGTTTGGTCGAGTTGTGTTTATCCACGAGGGCTATACGATTGGTATCGGAGACCAAATTGTAGCTACACTCCCTAAGCTAGAGTAGACGCTCTGTAGGCCGAGTTGTGACTTACCACAAGCGAATCCCCCTTTTCTTCTAGAGGAAAGGGGGGATTTTATTCCGGTACTATACCACCAGGGCCCAAGGTTACTTTCCGTTTTGGGTCGTGCAAGAGAAAGGTAATGCCACGCCCCTCGGCTCCACACATGGTTTGCAACAAAAGGTCGTAGGAGATAAGGCTCAAATCCACAACAACGGCACTCCCCGAGGGGATAGCATCTAGGGCATCAGGCTGCCTGAGATCCACCGCGATGGGTCGGTTTGTAAGAGGGAGCGTCTTCTTTCGGCTGCGCTTATCCAGCGACTTCTTCAGGCGAATAGCCCCGTGCATCAGCCGTCGGAGCCATGCCTGCCCCGTATGATACTTATCGTAAAATAGCTCCATAGCACCGTAAAAGGCATCCAAATAACGCCCCTCACCTTGGGCTGCACTCTCGCTCTCGCCCTTGTAGTGGAGCATCGGGATAGGCAGATAATAATTGCGATAGCCAGCCTGTAAGATACTATACGATAGGTCTATATCCTCGCCATACATAAAGTACCGTTCGTCAAGGTATCCCACCTTGCGAAGAGCTTCACTACGTGCAAAAAAGAATGCTCCCGATAGGATGGGAGCCTCCTGCACCTCCACTTTAGAGAGATGACCTAGGTAGTATCGATTAAAAACTGCACTTTTGGGGAATAGCCGCCCTAGCTGCGCAATCTTACAAAATGCCACAAAGGGAGTGACAAGACCTCGCTTACTCTCGGCTAAGAACTCGCCCTGAGCATTCATCATGCGCACCCCTAAAGCTCCGGCCTCAGGGTGCTCCTGCATAAAGCGGAGGCTCGCCTCCAACGTCGATTCGCCAATAAGCGTATCGGGGTTAAGCAACAAAGAGTACTCGGCATCAACCTGCCTAAGGGCTTGATTATTAGCCCGTGCAAAGCCCACATTCTTGCTATTGGCGATAAAGTGAACGCTCGGATATTGCGGAGAGAGCATCTCCAAAGAGCCATCTCCCGAGGCATTGTCTACGACCCATACCTCAGCATCAATATTGCGTGTGGCTTGTAAAACAGAGTCGAGACACTGAGCCACGAAATGCGGTACCTTGTAATTGACAATTACAATGGCCAACTGCTTCATCACAAGTACCTATTGGAGATTCTTTACTCAGCCGTTACGAGGTAGTATTGCTTCTTGCCGCGCTGTACCAATAGGTAGCGACCGGCAATTAAATCACTGGCACTAACCGTAGCTTCTGTATCTGTAAGCTTCGCCTTATTCAGGCTCACGCCTCCCGATTTGATGAGCTTGCGAAGTTCTCCCTTTGAGGGGAAAATAGCAGCTCCCTCGGTAAAGAGATCGACCGCTTTGGGCTGAGTAGCCAGTGTATCGCGAGCAATAGAGAAGTGAGGTACCCCCTCCATCACAGAGAGAAGCATCTCCTCATCCAACGTGCGGAGCGCATCTGCCGTACCATTACCAAAGAGAATCTCGCTGGCAGATACTGCAGCTTCGTAATCTTCGCGACTGTGTACGAGTACCGTAAGCTCCTCGGCAAGACGTCGTTGCAAGGGGCGGAGATGTGCAGCCGCAGCCTGCTGTGCTACAAGATCTTCGATCTCTTCTTTTCCCAAGAAAGTAAAAATCTTAATGTAACGGGCAGCATCTTCGTCAGTCACATTCAACCAGAATTGGTAGAAAGCGTAAGGCGAAGTGTAGCGACGATCGAGCCAAACATTCCCCTTCTCGGTCTTGCCAAACTTTCCTCCATCTGCCTTGGTAATGAGGGGACATGTGAGAGCGAAAGCCTCGCCCCCCTCTATACGGCGAATTAGTTCCGTACCTGTAGTGATATTCCCCCACTGATCGGATCCGCCCATCTGTAGGCGGCAATTCTCATGGCGGTAGAGGTATAGATAGTCGTAGCCCTGGAGCAACTGATACGAAAACTCTGTAAACGAAAGCCCCGAGCCTGCCGTCCCTTCGAGACGCTTCTTCACGGAGTCTTTGGCCATCATATAGTTAACGGTGATGTGCTTACCTACCTCGCGGATAAAGTCTAAGAAACGCCATTCGCTCATCCAGTCATAGTTATTGACCAACTTTGCGGCGTTGGGTTGCTCGCTATCGAAGTCGAGGAATTTGGCAAGTTGCTTACCAATCGCCTCTTGATTATGGCGCAAGGTCTCTAGAGACAAAAGGTTGCGTTCGGCACTTTTCATCGAGGGGTCCCCAATCATACCCGTGGCTCCACCTAAGAGAGCTATGGGGCGGTGCCCAAACCTCTGAAAGTGACGAAGCATCATCACTCCCACAAGGTGCCCTATGTGTAGCGAGTCTGCTGTCGGGTCGATCCCCACGTATGCCGTAGAGAGTTCTTTAGAGAGTTGCTCCTCCGTCCCAGGCATGATATTGTGGAGCATCCCGCGCCACCTAAGTTCTTCTACAAAGTCGTTCATCGTCTATCAGGTTACTAAATACCGACTGCAAAGGTACGACTTCTCAAGCGACTCTCAACTGCTCCTCTCCCAATGTTAGGTGTACAATCTTCATCACACGGCGAGCTACAGTCTGGTAAAAAAGAGCTACATACCAAGGCATTTTCTTGAGGTGGATATTGTAGAAGTACTCCTGCTCAAAGCGGAGTTTTATGCCCCAATTGAGCAAATCTCGCCCCGACTTGATACCCCATTTGAACTGCGCCTCGTACCCTTTCATATCACTATGCTGCTCGGTATGACGTGCCAGACGGGGAGACATAGCCTCAAAAATAAATTCCGACCGAGGGCAACGCTCTACCAAGGTAGCTAGGAGAGAGTGCACTTCTTCCTCTGTAAAATACATCAAAAGCCCCTCAGCAATAAAGAGTTTTGGGGCATCTTTGGGGAGTAGATCGAGCCAAGAGGGGTCGAGTACCGAGGCGGCTACAAAATGGAATCGCTCACTCTCTTCAAAGAAGTTTCTGCGCAAGTCTATACCCTCGGGCAGATCCAAATCAAACCAAGTAACCTTGCCATTATCCAAGCGGTGAAAGCGAGTATCCAATCCACAACCGAGGTTAACCACGAATCCATTGGGGTGCTTTTCTAGGAATTGCAAGGTGAGGCGATCTAGAATATCCGTACGCACAGCCACTCCCATTTGCGAGAGAATCGAGACCTCTCGCCTACCCTCAAAAAAGGGTTCAATACGATCTAATATCTCCACCGACTTAGGATCTCGAATAATACCGTGGGGTCGCTTGGTTTCGTTGTAGCGAGCACGAAGCGGTATAAGCATCGTCTCGGGCACCTTGGTTAGGTTGTTTTGTATCGCACTATTCATATACTTTATTTGTATCTCGTTCGGTCTGAGCTTAACCTCTTGCTCACCGGCCGGCAAGAGGCTACCCAGTATCTTTTTAGTTCTAGGGCTAGAGATTAGGCATTCTGAGCAGCTACCATACGCGTGAACTCTCCTCCCTGTGCCAGGAGCTCCTCCGGAGCCCCCATCTCCACTACCTGCCCCTCCTTTATTACCACTATCTTATGAGCATGAGCCACCGTGCGCATACGATGGGCAATAATCAGCACTGTTTTATCTTTGATGAGGGCAGAGATCGCCGTCTGTATCTTCGACTCGTTCTCTACGTCAAGACTGGCGGTTGCCTCGTCCAGCAGTACGATGGGAGCATCTTTTAGCAAAGCACGTGCAATAGAGATGCGCTGACGCTCTCCACCCGAGAGGGTCTCTCCATTTTCTCCTATCTGCGTATCGTAGCCTTGGGGCATGCGCTGTATAAACTCTTCGCACTGCGCCAATCGCGCCACGCGGCGTACCTCTTCGTCGGAAGCTTCTTTACGCCCGACGCGGATATTATCGGCAATAGAGGCATTGAATAGAAGCACATCTTGGAACACCACAGAGTAGTATTGCAACAGAGTCTCAGGGTCTATTTTGCTAATGTCTTCTCCGCCTAGAGTAATGCGCCCTTGGTCTACATCCCAAAAGCGAGCAGCCAACTTAGCCGTGGTGCTCTTACCGCCCCCCGAGGGGCCAACAAGAGCCGTAACCTCACCTTGGCGAGCCACAAAGGAGACGCCCCGAAGCACCTGTTTGCCGGTTTCGTAGGAAAATTCGACCCCATCAAAGGCTATATCAAAGCCCTTAGGATGGCACTCTTGCACTCCCGTCTGGATAGGCATTTGATCCATTTCGCGGAAACGATTGATACGCACGTTCAGATAGAGAAGGACGACAAAGTTATTCATCACCTCCATAATGGGGCTGTAGATAGAGGCAGAAATAATCAAAAAGATAAGATAGGTAAGCATGGAAATAGTACCATCTGCCAGCAGGTAAGCCCCGACCAAAATAACAGACGCAATTCCCAACTTGAGTAGAATATAAGATAGGTTGAGGACACTCCCTCCAAAAGCCTCGCCTCGCAACAATTGACGTTCGTAAGTTGTAATGGTCTTGTCGAAGGTCTTGAGGTACTCCTCTTCGCCGTTATACGCCTTAATCTCCTGGATACTCTCCAACCCTTCTTGTATTTGCTGCGCTATCGTGAGGGTCGTACGATGCACTCCTTTGAAATCACGTGCCATCGCCCGCTTAGCGAGAACGAGAACAAGTAAAGCTATAGGCACAACCCAAAAGAGAGCCAAAGAGAGTTGCCAATTGTAGAAAAACATCCCGATAGCAATGAGGAGGATGCTACCCAGAGCAGCAAAAAGCTGAGGTACGGCATGAGAGAAGACATGTTCTATCTCGGTACAATCTGCCATGATGGTAGAGGTAAGATCCGAAAGATTACGCTCACCAAAGAAAGCCAAAGGCAACTTGCGAAGTTTCTCGGCCAGAGCTACACGACGCTCAGCACTCTCGGTATAAATCTTTGTATAGGTAGAGGCATACTGCCTAAAAGCAATAACAAAGATTACAAGGAAGCAAAGCAGACCTATGAGGATATAGTAGCCCAAGCCATAGGTGGGAGTAGCCCCGGGGTGTATTAGCGGATCAAGGTAATCCGTAAGGTAGAGAAAGAGATAAATGGCGGGGAGCATGAGGGCAAGATTGAGCAAAAGCGACCACACCACAGCCTTAACAAAGGAGATAGCTCCATCACGAGAGAGGGCAAAACGATTTTGTATGAAGTGAATCATAATGACTTAGAGGATTAGAAGGTTAGATTGTCCAGTTGATAGAGCGGTTATATTCTTCCCACATCGAGCGATACAGCCCCTCCTGTTCTACAAGAGCCTGGTGTGTACCCTGCTGCACAAGGAGCCCTTGATCAATTACCAAAATAGCATCGGCATCCACCACATTGGTCAAGCGATGGGCTATGAGAAGCACAGTTTTCCCTCTCGTTAGTTCAGCCAAGGCACGACGGATCAATTGCTCATTTTCGGGATCGGCAAAAGCGGTAGCTTCATCCAAAACAATAATAGGAGCATCCTTGAGGAGGGCACGAGCGAGAATAATACGTTGCTGCTCTCCTCCGGAGAGATAGGTCCCCTCTGCACCAATCTGGGTATCCAACCCTAGAGGTAATCGGTCTATAATCTCCCTACACTGGGCAAGATCGAGGGCCCGCCGAATCTGCTCTTCAGTAGCATTAGGGGTACCATAGATTACATTGTGGCGCAATGAAGTGTGAAAGAGTTTACTATTTTGGAAAACAAAAGAGACGGCATCCATAAGATCGTGGGTAGGAACTTCGCGTACATCAACACCCCCAATAGAGACACTCCCTTGTGCTACATCATAGAAGCGAGGGATTAGGCGCGCAATCGTACTCTTTCCCCCTCCTGAGGGTCCCACCAAAGCATACGTTTTACCCGTAGGTAAGGTGAAGGAGAGGTCCTGCACGGCAGGGGTCTCGGCTCCAGGATAAGAAAATGTAACCCCCGTGAAAGCAATATCGTAGGAAGTAAGAGATTTTGGATTCACAGGTTCGGGGAGGGGAGTCTCTTCCGTAAGAGCCTCCATACGCTTGATTGCTTCACCGGCTAAAAACATCCCCTGCTGTAGGTACATAATCTTCATGATATTACCAGAAATAACGGGGGTAATAAGGAGGAATAGTATCATGTCGGCTATCACACCCCCATAGTTGCCTGTATTGTGGATCAAAATTATTGCCATCGGGATTAAGAAGAAGGCAATACCATTGATAACTGCAGTATAAAACGACATGGGGTATCGCCAACGAAGGGTACACTTAATCACAAGATCACGATAGCAAATAATACTATCGTAGAAACGTTTGAAGGAAAAAACGGTCTGCTGAAAGACCTTGACAACGGGTACCCCTCGCACATACTCCACCGCTTCAGTACTCATACGCTCCTGAGCATCAAGATACTCCCGTTGGAAATTCTGTTGCCTTGGATTCATCATGACGGCCAATGTGGCAAATGCCATCAAAATAGGGATCATGCATACCAACCCTAGGTGCCAATCCACAACGAAGAGCAAAACAAGTACCCCGATGGGTGATAGGATACTCCCCACCAAGTCAGGCAAAAGATGGGCAATAAAGGTGTGCGTTTGAGACGAATCTTCGTCAATAATCTTACGTATACGCCCTGTTGTATGCGTATCGAAGTAGCCCAAAGGCATCCGCATCAAGCGTGCCACAGCAGAGCGTCGCATGGAACACTCCACCCGGAATGCCGTAACATGGGAGAAGATGAGCGATAGGAAGTAAAGCAAAACGGCCAGGGCTGCAGTCCCAAAAGCCCACCAAGCAAGAGAAAAAACGCTATCCGCCGCCACTTCCTCGGGCAATACGAGCAACTGGCGTATGATAAGCCAAACGAAGATAAAGGGAAGGAGAGAGACAAGCCCCGTCAGCCCAGACAGCACCAAACTGATGGGAAGGAAGGGTTTACGGCTGCCCATATAGGAGCCAAATTGCTGTAAAACATTCATCTGTTTATGGTTATAATAGGATTTGCTTGCATATCAATTCGCAAGCAAAGGTAGAGCAGATGAACAGCGTTCACAATCCCCACTATTGGGGATTTTTTACTACAAATTCCCTACTTAAAAGTATTTCATGGCACAATATTCCTCCTCGGTCTCCTCGTAAGAGAGAGGAAAAAAGGCAATTAGTAGCCCTATTTCCTATGAAGGGAAACAATGGGGAGAATCAAACGGACAAACGAAATCGGGGCTGCAGGCGAACCCACAACCCCGACTTCACTTAGGGTGGAAAGAGTGGCAAGAGGCGCTTCCCAACGGGGAGCTCTGCCCTCACCCTCTTTCTTTATCCACAGAATCTTACTTCGTAACGAGTAGGACTACCGTTGTCTCACCACTCTTCACGAGGTACTTACCGGCTGCCACACCGGCGAGGTCAAGACGAGCTACACCTGCCTCATTAGCCATGGTGCGAAGTACTTCTACGCCATCGAGCGAGAGGACCTGTACCATAGCCCCGGGCTCTACACCCGAGAGAGTCGTAGCTTCTACCGCAGGATTCGGGTAGAGGAGTACCTCCGTAGCAGTTACATCTTCGATAGCATTGTCTCTCGTAAAGGTAGCTGCTACCGTGGTGGCTGCCTGCACCACGAACTTCTTCGTGGCCGTGATATCCACGCCGTTGGCAGTGAGTTTTGCCAATTTGTAGCCACCATCCGGTTTTACTGTTACCGTAACCGTTGTACCATACGCTACCGAACCATTCTGTGAGAGTGTGACCTTACCATTCTTCATATTTGGATCAATCGTGATTTGGTAAGCAGGAGCAGCACCCTTCTTGATCTCGCACGTAGTATCTGCAAGAGACTTTCCATCAAGACTGATAGTACCCCCATCCACAACAGCGCCAAGGGGAGAGTAGATATAGGCATTCTCAAGCCCCAACGTATTAAAGCCCTGAATCAACAGATAGCCGGGCTTAATATTAGTAAGCGTAGCATTAAGAAAATCCAATGATATCTCTTTATTCTGCATGCCCGTATAGATACAGGGACCATCACTTTGTATCTTGAGATTAATATCACTAATAATTAGCTGATCATCTTCTTTTTCGGATTGATCCCAAATACCAGAATACTCAGCTCCTGTACCGGGATATAACGCAAGAGAGGGATTATCACTTTCCCCTACAAAAACAGGGCTTTCTGCGTCTCTCGTTAGGAAACAATCCGCAGCTTCGGTAGTAATCTTATTTGCTCCTATACACACTACTCTGAGGTAGGTAGAGGGGTGATTAGACAAAATCCCAATATTTTCCCCAGCGAAAGCAATGGTAGCATCCTTGAGGGTCAAGGTGTGCAGCTTGGCATTATATTCAACTTCCCCGGAACTAACAAAGGAGGAATTCTCAGATTTCAAAACATTCTTATACTTGCGTAACCTGTTACCTCCAATCGTGATGGGGTAGTAAGGCGTGACCAAAACCCAATGTTCCTTTACAAGAGTACCGGCATTAGCTCCGGAAGCATACACAATATCTCCATTCTCATACTTCACGTCCCGATCAGGGAAAGCAGCTGTGAGAGCATGCGTTGTAGTTTTATTGACATCAATTTCCTTATGATCTGCTCCCTCTTCTACAGAGAAGTACTGTCCGATATCGGCAATAGAGCCACTCTTGCCCCAGGCCTCCAGGGCTCCCCCATTAGAGATGATTATACCGGTGTTGTTTTCATCATAATTGCCTGCAACTCCGTAATACTCATCGGATCTAACATCTACCAAGCAATTGTTTATGTAGAGATCTCGATTTTTATCTATCAGAATGCCAACACTACCATCTTTACTGGTACGAACTATTAGTTCAGCACCTTGCCCTACTCCCTTAATGGTCATGTTAGATTCTAGACCTTCTATTACAGGCTTATCCTCCTCAGAGGATAAGAGGAAACACTCCCCTGCTACTTCTATCGTAAGGTTAAAAATCCCCTCCACATAGATGCCCCGTACATCCATATTACTTTTAAGTTTTGTGAGGCGAAGGGTTTTGGTTGTATGATTCCAAGACCAAGAGCCATTCCAATTTTTCTCATTGTCGAGATCGTGTCCGGATTGATTCCCCGAAGTATCCTCATCCACAGGAACACTCTTGCCCAACACTGTAAGCTTTTGCGCCAATGACGTGTAGGATGCCCCTACCAGCCCTAGTAACGCTAAAGCGATGGAGACTATATATAGCCCCCCTTTGTGTACCGTTTTTTTCATATCTTTCTTCGTTTTGTGTCTTGCCCTCTTTTTCTCCTTTTGTCACGTGCTCTCACTCAAAGAGAAGAGCGGGCAAGACAGGTTTATTTTCTTTTCTCTACTGCTATACTATATTACTACTTTCTATTCTATGACTCTTTTGTCTCTATCCCCTTTCCTCTGAAAGAGCGCCCTAAATCGTTGCAAAAGACAACCACTGCAAAGAGGAGGCTTGGGAGCAAGCTCCGAATGCCTTGGAGCAGATGGCGCTCGTGGCTGTAGCTTGCTCCCCCATTGCCCCTCTTCACGTCGGGCGAACTCCGCATCGATCATCTCGTGTATAGTACCGAGAAGATCCATGCGGTCTTCATGAATTCTAAGGTTTTGCTCCCGACGCTCTCCGGAACGATTTGTGCTTTTCGTTATCATAAAATGCCTCCTAACTCTCTTTATAGGTAGACGACCATTTTTTCTTCTATCCTTCAGTTTCTGCTCCTACATGAGCGTTGTTTTCTTGTGAGCAAAGGTAGGGTGCTTAGGCAAAAAAAATCTTGCAAAATCGGTCAAAAACATTGCAAAATCTTGCATTCTTCATATTGACCCATATTGCAAAATCGGTCATGACAACCTCACAATTCACTGTACCATAACAATTTAGCAGTGACAGGTTTAAAAGAAATTTCGGACTCCGGCGAAAGCTCCTCCCCAAGAGAGAAGAATACCCCCTTGCGGAATGAAAAAGAATTTGCTCGGTGAAAAATTTTTTGTTTCCACCCAAAATGCGCACCCATTTTTGCCTGAAAAATAAAAAAGTTTCAGGTAAAGAGAAGACTACTTTCTAGCCAAAAAAAGAGTGAACATAGGCAAGCATTTCCTAGGTTCCCCTTTTCAGCGAAAAGAATGTGGACTAAGAGCGTGTGGAGGATGGCATCCCCTATTGAGCCGTGGAAGAAAAGGCGGAGACCCCATCAAGAGGCAGTGGAAGAAAAAATCAGGACCATAGGTGAACCCACAACCCCGACTTTTTAGAGGAGGAAAAAGAGGAAATACGTCTCCACCTCCTCCCTTCAAATAATACCTAAAAGGGCAGAGAAACAGAAGAGGGGCACGGCCTACCCTCCTTCGTATGGAGTGTATAACCATGCCCCTCTTTTTACTGGGAATATATCTTCTTCTCCCGTAGGCCCCTCTCGCTTATAAGAGAAGGTCTAGAAAGAAGGAGCGATAAAGCGGATTACTCAGCCGTATCTGTAGCAGCCTCAGCAGCCACCTCTTCTACGAACTCGGGGTCATGCCCGGTTTCTTCTCGAGCAGCCTTAGCGCGTTCATAGTCTTCGCGGCGCATTACCACCATGCCATTAAACGCCCGTAAGCCGGTACCTGCAGGGATAAGATGACCGCAGATTACGTTTTCTTTGAGACCGAGCAAATCGTCGACCTTAGCATTGATGGCAGCCTCGTTGAGCACCTTTGTGGTCTCCTGGAACGAAGCAGCGGACATAAAGCTCTTCGTCTGCAAAGCAGCACGCGTGATACCTTGGAGTACTTGGCGACTGGTCGCAGGCACAGCTTCACGTACGCGCATCGGCGTCAAATCGCGGCGTTGGAGCGAACTATTTTCGTCTCGAACGGCAGAGGCAGGAATAAGAGCTCCTGCACGATATTTTTCTGAATCACCGGCATCTTCTACCACATTCATACCCCAGAGACGGTCGTTCTCTTCTTGGACGTCCTGCTTGTCGACCATCTGCTTCTCAAGGAAGAGAGAGTCGCCCGGCTCCATGATTTCGACCTTACGCATCATCTGACGCACAATTACTTCGAAGTGCTTATCGTTAATACCTACGTTCTGCTTACGATATACGCCCTGGATCTCATTTACAATATACTCTTGGAGAGCCGTCGGGCCCTTGATCGCGAGAATGTCACTCGGTGTTACCGCCCCATCGGAGAGAGGAGTACCGGCACGCACTACATCACCATTCTGTACCAAGATATGCTTTGCTGTAGGGATAAGATATTTACGGACTTCTCCCAAACGGCTTGTAACTGAGACTTCGCGGTTGTTACGCTTGATCTTACCAATCTCTACCACACCATCAATTTCGGAGAGGATAGCAGGATTAGACGGATTACGAGCCTCAAATAGCTCCGTTACTCGGGGAAGACCTCCCGTGATGTCGCCGGCACTTGCCAGCACACGAGGTATCTTGTAGAGCTCATCACCCGGATTCACCTGCATCTTACCCTTAGTCTTAGGATTGAAGGTAAGACGACAGCCGGCAGGGAGAGAGTAAAGTTTTTCTGTACCTGTGGCAGGATCGATGATCTTTAACTCGGGGAGTTTGCTCTTTTCCTTGGACTCAATAACCATCACGTCGTGGTAACCCGAAGTAGCATCGACCGTATCCTTGTAGTTAACGCCCTCTTCGAGGTTTACATACTCGAGGGTACCGGCAGTTTCTGCCACTACTACGGAGTTGAAAGGATCCCACTCAGCAAGGGTTTGCCCCTTTACCACCTTATCGCCGGTCTTGCAATGAAGCTTCGATCCATATTGGAGGTCGTAGGTCTTCAAAAGGTTGTGCGACTCGGGATGATAGAGGAAGATTTCTGACTCTCGGCTGGCAATTACACGATAGTCTTGCCCGGGGATCTCAATCGCACGGAGGTCCGGACTCAATTCTACGATAGCCTCTTCTTCCTTCACCACAATCGAACGGTTCGTATTTTCGCTACCAGCAACCCCTCCCGCATGGAATGTACGGAGGGTCAGCTGTGTACCGGGTTCACCGATGGACTGAGCTGCAATTACCCCTACGACCTCCCCAATCTGAACGGGACGGTGCGTAGCGAGATTGCGGCCGTAGCACTTTGCACAAACGCCATAGCGCGAGTCGCACGTCAATACTGAGCGAATCTCAACACTCTTGATGTTGGCAGCCTTGATTTGCTCAGCCTCTTGTTCGCGGATCTCTTCACCGGCAGCCACAATAAGCTTGCGGTTGGGGTCTGTATAATCGTTCGTATTATAGATATCTTGTACAGAGGTACGCCCAATGATGCGAGACTCGAGAGAAGCTACTTCGTTGTCGCTTTCGTCTACCACGGCAGAGACTTCGATACCACGGAGGGTACCACAATCTTCTTCGTTAATGATCACATCATGAGATACATCCACCAAACGACGAGTAAGGTAACCGGCATCGGCAGTCTTAAGAGCCGTATCCGCAAGACCCTTACGAGCACCGTGGGTAGAGATAAAGTACTCTTGTACAGAAAGACCTTCGAGGAAGTTCGAAGTAATAGGGTTCTCAATAACAGCCCCACCTTCGCTACCACTCTTCTGAGGCTTAGCCATAAGACCACGAAGCCCAGCCAACTGACGGATCTGCTCCTTAGAACCACGGGCTCCGGAGTCGAGCATCATGTAGATACTATTGAAGCCATCGTTGTCTTTTTTGAAGCCCTCCATCACCAAATTAGAGAGAAGATCGGTGGCTTCATTCCAGATAGCCACGACTTTGTTGTAGCGCGTCTGATTATCGATTTCCCCCATACGGTTCTGTTCGATAATACTATCTGCCTCAGCCGTAGCCTCTGTGATAATTCTCTTCTTCTCGTCAGGGATAAGCACATCCTGGAGGTTAAAGGAAAGACCGCCAAGGAACGCCATACGATAACCGAGGTTCTTTATGTCGTCAAGGAACTGAGCTGTGCGAGCAACTCCGCAGACCTTGAGCACATCTTTAATGATCCTCTTGAGAGACTTCTTCCCGAGGAGTTCGTTGATATAACCAACCTCATTGGGGACAAGGTCGTTGAACATAAGTCGCCCAACCGAGGTCTCTACAACATCACGTTGAGGCTCTCCATCCACAATTCTTGCATTGGGCACCATTACCTTAATGGGCTTATGGATATCTATACGCCCATTGTCGTAAGCGATATAGGCCTCTTGTGCACTATAGAAAATGGAGGGGATACGTTTCTTGTCAATAACCTGCTGCTCAAGCTCTTGCTCTTGAGGAGTCAAGCTGCGGAACTTAGAGATGTAGTAAAGCCCGAGCACCATGTCTTGCGAAGGCACGGTAATAGGCTCACCACTAGCAGGATTGAGGATATTGTGAGAAGCCAACATTAGAAGTTGAGCTTCGGCAATAGCTTCATTACCCAAGGGGAGGTGAACAGCCATTTGGTCGCCGTCAAAGTCGGCATTAAAGGCGGCACACGAGAGAGGAGGTAGCTGAATAGCCTTACCCTCGATCAACTTGGGTTGGAAAGCTTGGATACCAAGACGGTGAAGCGTTGGGGCACGGTTGAGAAGTACAGGATGCCCTTTGATTACGTTTTCGACAATCTCCCAAATAACAGGATCACGACGATCGACGATCTTTTTCGCGCTTTTCTCTGTCTTTACGATGCCGCGTTCGATGAGCTTGCGCATTACAAACGGCTTGTAAAGCTCAGCTGCCATATCCTTGGGCAGACCACATTCGTTCATCTTCAGCTCAGGGCCTACGACAATAACCGAACGCGCAGAATAGTCTACACGCTTACCGAGAAGGTTCTGACGGAAACGCCCTTGCTTACCCTTCAGGCTATCTGAGAGCGATTTGAGAGCACGTCCCTGATCACTCTTGAGGGCGCTGGTCTTGCGTGAATTATCGAACAATGCATCCACAGCCTCCTGCAACATACGCTTTTCGTTACGCATGATCACTTCAGGTGCATTTGCCTCAATCATACGTCCCAAACGATTGTTTCGCGTGATCACTCGTATGTAAAGGTCGTTGAGATCTGAGGTGGCAAAACGCCCTCCATCCAAAGGCATAAGAGGACGAAGATCGGGAGGAATTACAGGAATTACCTTGAGCACCATCCACTCCGGACGGTTGATTCCTGCCGAAGCGCGGAAGGCCTCCACCACGGGAAGACGCTTGAGAGCCTCAGCTTTCTTCTGCTGAGAAGTTGCCGTTTGTGCTATATTGCGAAGTTCGTCTGCGAGGGCATCAAGGTCGATATTGGCCAGCAAATCGTAGATAGCCTCGGCACCCGACTTGGCGATAAACTTATTCGGATCTGAGTTCTCCAAGCTGTCATTGCCAGGGAAGTCCTCGTAGATACGATCGCAGAACTGCTCGTAATGCTCATTCTTTAGAAGCTGCTTTGCTTCTAGATATTTGGGACATTCTTGCGAATTAACCGGATGAGACTCGGGGGTTTCTCCTTCGGGGACGGCAAAAACACCTGGCTGTATTACAACGTAACGATCGTAGTAAATAATAGACTCAAGCTCCTTGGAAGAGAACCCTAGTAGATACGCAATTTTATTGGGGATGGAGCGAGAGTACCAAACATGTACCACGGGCACCTTGAGGGCAATATGCCCCATACGCTCACGGCGAACCATCTTTTGGGTCACCTCTACGCCGCATCGGTCGCAAGTAATTCCACGATATTTATTGCCTTTGTACTTACCACAATGGCATTCGTAATCTTTTACCGGACCAAAGATACGCTCACAGTAAAGTCCATCACGCTCGGGCTTGAGCGTGCGATAACTTACCGTTTCGTGCTTTGTGACTTCCCCATAAGAGTTCTCCAGAATCTGCTCAGGAGATGCCAATGACACTCTGATCTTGGAGAAGTTTGTCTTTAACTTATTATCCTTTCTAAAAGCCATATATATAGAAACGTTGAGCGTTTAGATTAATCCAGAGAAAGGCTCAAACCGAGGCCTTTTAGCTCGTTCATCAACACATTGAGAGACTCGGGGATACCGGGAGTAGGCATAGGAGTTCCCTTTACGATTGCCTCATAGGCACGTGAGCGACCGATTGTATCGTCACTCTTAATCGTGAGAATTTCTTGTAGGATGTGGGCCGCACCAAAGGCTTCGAGGGCCCAAACTTCCATTTCTCCGAAACGCTGTCCCCCGAATTGGGCCTTACCCCCAAGAGGTTGTTGTGTAACCAAAGAGTAGGGACCAATAGAGCGAGCGTGCATCTTGTCGTCGACCATGTGACCCAACTTTAAGAAGTAAGTTACCCCTACCGTAGCACGTTGCTTGAAGGGCTCTCCCGTACCACCATCGTAGAGCTGCGTCTTAGCACCGGGATCAATCCCAGCCTCCTTAATGTACTCTTCAATGTCTTCGGGTGAAGCCCCATCAAATACAGGAGAAGCAAAGCGCTTGCCCAACTTGCGTCCGGCACGAGCCAACACAGCTTCGAAGAGCTGACCAAGGTTCATACGAGAGGGCACCCCTAGAGGGTTAAGACAGATGTCCACCGGAGTACCATCTTCGAGGAAGGGCATGTCTTCTTGACGTACAATCTTAGATACAATACCCTTATTACCATGGCGCCCTGCCATCTTGTCTCCCACTTGGATCTTACGCTTCTTGGCGATATAAACCTTTGCAGTCTGTACGATGCCACTGGCAAGTTCGTCTCCGATTGTTTCGTCTTGAATACGACGACGGAACTCTGCTTCTAACTCCTTATCCTTACGGATGTAATTAGCGATAAGGGTTGTGATAAGTTCGTTTGTATGGGCGTCTTCTGTCCAGTTACTGCTCTTAATGTTGCTATACTCGTCAATACTTTCGAGCATGGTGCGGTTAAACTTCTTACCGGCAGCAATGATCTCAAGAGAAGCGAAGTCCTCTACAAGATTGGAAGTATGCCCATCGGTGAGTTTGAGCAACTTATCAATAAATACTTTGCGAAGCTGTTCTTTCTTCTTGCTGTACTCGCCTTCGATACGCTCAGTGATCTCTTTGATGTCCTTGCGCTTCTTGTCCAAATTCTTGGAGAAGAGCTTGGTATCAATAACGACCCCGCGCAATGAGGGAGAAGCTTTGAGGGAAGCATCCTTTACATCGCTCGCCTTATCGCCAAAGATAGCACGGAGGAGACGCTCTTCTGGTGTGGGATCAGATTCGCCCTTGGGGGTTATCTTACCCACGAGAATGTCCCCGGGAACAATGTGTGCACCAATGCGCACGATCCCGTTTTCTGCCAAATCTTTCGTTGCATCTTCGCTCACGTTGGGGATGTCGCTCGTAAGTTCTTCGAGTCCTCGTTTGGTCTCACGCACTTCGAGTTGTTGCTCTTCTACGTGTACCGAGGTGAAGAAGTCTTCGCGCACGATTCGCTCGTTAAGCACGATAGCATCCTCGTAGTTGTATCCCTTCCAAGGCATGTAAGCAACAAGGATATTGCGCCCAAGAGCCAATTCTCCATTCTGAGTTGCATAGCCCTCGGTGAGGATATCTCCCTTTTCCACGCGATCGCCCTTGCGACAGATAGGCTTGAGGTCAATCGTTGTACTCTGGTTCGTCTTGCGATATTTGGGGAGAGGATAGGTAACAACAGGTTCTTCAAAGCTAACGAAAAGCTCCTCGTCGGTCTTGTCGTAACGAACCTTGATTTGATCTGCATCTACGTAGATAACCTCGCCGGCTCCTTCTGCCATAACTTGGGTACGAGAGTCGCGAACCAATTTGCCTTCCACCCCGGTACCTACGATAGGCGCCTCGGGCTGGATGAGGGGCACTGCCTGGCGCATCATGTTAGATCCCATGAGAGCACGGTTGGCGTCGTCGTGCTCCAAGAAAGGAATTAACGAAGCAGCAATAGAGGCGATCTGTGAAGGAGAAACGTCCATCAGGTGCACCTGATTAGGAGCAACGATGGGGAAGTCCGCAGCGTAGCGTGACTTTACTTTGTCGCGAACAAACGTTCCATCAGGATTAAGCGGTGCATTACCCTGAGCAACGTTCATTTCTTCTTCTTCCTCTGCCGTATAGTACTTAAGCCCTTCCTCTGAGAAATCGACTTTCCCATCCTTAACGGCACGATAGGGCGTCTCTATAAATCCAAGACTATTAACCTTGGCATAAACACAAAGAGAGGAAATAAGGCCGATGTTCGGACCTTCTGGAGTCTCAATAGGACACAAACGGCCATAGTGAGTATAGTGAACGTCTCGAACGGCAAAGCCTGCGCGCTCTCGAGTAAGACCGCCAGGACCAAGAGCTGAGAGACGACGCTTATGAGTAATCTCGGCAAGCGGGTTCGTTTGGTCCATGAACTGAGAGAGCTGATTGGTACCAAAGAACGAACTTACTACCGAGCTAATAGTCTTAGCATTAACAAGGTCTGTAGGACCAAACACTTCATTATCCCGCACATTCATACGCTCACGGACGGTGCGAGCCATACGGGCTAGTCCTACTCCGAATTGGGCGGCAAGCTGCTCACCCACCGTACGAACACGACGATTAGAAAGGTGGTCAATATCATCAACGTTAGCACCCGTTGTTGCTAACAACAAAAGGTGGTTAACAATCGAAACAATATCCTCTTTGGTAAGCACACGAACATCGGGATCAACATCCAAATTGAGCTTGGAATTGATGCGGTAACGCCCTACATCCCCAAGATCGTAACGCTTATCAGAGAAGAATAGATTATTGAAGGATTCCTTAGCCGTAAGGTCATCCGGAGCGATTACACTGCGCTGGATGAGGTAGAACTGTCTCCAAGCTTCAACTTCGGAGATTGTACTATCCTTACTCAAAGTCTGCACAAGCAGATTGATAACATTGCTATTATCAGACTCCTTAAAGAGCAATACGTCGGGAATGGTGAGTCGCTCTTCCTGCAACTTCTGGATTTCTTCCACGACCTCTTCGGTAAGGAGCGTGTCTCTTTCCACTCGAAGTTCGTAACGCATCTGCGCCGTTACTTCTCCGGCAGCGGCGTCCAGAGACTCTTCTTCTAAGTTGCGGACACCAATACGCTCTGCCACGCGTCGTCCGATATAGTTCTGAAGTTTTGAGGTTTCTACAACCTCTCCAATCCCAAAGGCACTCCAGATATCACGATCGGAGCTATAGCCAATAGCACGCAAAAGAGTAGCTACGGGCACCTTCTTCTTACGATCTATATAAGCATAAAGAACGTTGTTGGGGTCGGTTGCAATTTCGATCCAAGTACCACGGAAAGGGATGATACGAGCCGAGAAGGTACGCACTCCCGAGGGAAGGATACTGGAGCTAAAGAAAACACCGGGAGAGCGGTGAAGCTGAGATACCACTACACGCTCTGCACCATTGATCACAAAGGTGCCGCTCGGTGTCATATAGGGGATAGGCCCAAGATACACGTCCTTGACTTGCGTCTCGAAGTCTACGTGCTCAGGGTCATTACAAGAGAGCTTTAGTTTTGCTTTAAGGGGAACACTATAAGTGAGCCCCCGGCTAATACACTCCTCGATAGAATACTTAGGAGGGTCTACACAATAGTCTATAAACTCGAGAGTGAAGCTATTGCGTGTGTCTTTTATAGGAAAGTTTTCGGCAAATACCTTGTACAACCCTTCTTGTTTTCTGCATTCTGTAGCAGTCTGCAGCTGGAAGAAGTCTTGAAAAGACTTAAGCTGCACTTCCAAGAAATCGGGATAGGGCAATGTATTCTGTATCTTGGAAAAATTCTCTCTGATAGTATCAGTAGTATTAGCCATCTGTTGCTAGATTATTGATTCTCTACGAGTAGGTGGAAAAAGACAAGAAAAGGTCGAGAACTCCTGCAAGCAGGGTTCTCAACCATTGATTACCTGATAATCAGGCAGTAAGGGGGATTACTTCAATTCTACTTCTGCACCAGCTTCTTCGAGAGCAGCCTTCATTGCATCAGCAGTAGCCTTGTCTACACCTTCTTTGAGGGTAGCAGGAGCAGCATCTACGATATCTTTAGCTTCCTTGAGGCCAAGACCGCAGTGTTCCTTTACAGCCTTAACAACTTGGAGCTTAGCAGAACCGAAGCTCTTAAGAACCACGTCGAACGAGGTCTTTTCTTCAGCTTCAGCAGCACCAGCAGCACCGGGAGCAGCAGCTACAGCTACAGCAGCGGCAGCGGGTTCGATACCGTATTCTTCCTTAAGAACGTTAGCCAATTCACTTACTTCTTTTACAGTAAGGTTAACGAGGGTTTCAGCAATTGCTTTAATATCTGCCATTGTAGTATGAATGGATTATTCGTTGATTTCTTGTTATTACTTATCTTTCTTCCAAGGTTTTAAGAACACCATGGATCGTCTGACCAGCGCCCTGGAGGGCTGAGATCAGGTTCTTAGCAGGCGACTGCAAGAGGGCAACCACTTCTGCCACGAGCTCTTCTTTGCTCTTGATAGAAACAAGAGCTTCGAGGTTCTCAGGACCGAGGTAGATGCTTTCTTGTGCATAAGCAGCCTTGAGAGCGGGCTTACCGAGTTCTTTATTAGCCTTAGCAAACTCCTTGATAATGCGAGCAGGTGCATTAGCATTCCGCGTAAACATTACACAAGTATTGCCCTTGAGCGCACCATATAGCTCTGCAAAGTCAGTCTCGCTTTCGGCGAGAGCCTTGCGCATAAGGGTGTTCTTAACTACGACAAGCTTAACGTTTTCTTTATTGCAAACAGCGCGAAGCTCAGCAGTTTTCACAGCATCAAGAGCTTCAATGTCTGCAAGATAAAAGTGGGGATATTGAGCCAAATAGTCTGAGAGCTTCTCAACTACGGTACCTTTTACTTCCTTTCTCATCTTTAGAATCTCTTATTAAAGGTCTACTGATTTAGGATCGATCTTGATACCAGCACTCATCGTGCTAGAGATATGAATGCTCTTGAGATAGGTACCCTTTGCGGAGGTTGGCTTGAGACGAATGATCGTATTGATAAACTCGCGTGCATTCTCCTTAATCTGTTCGGGGGTGAAAGACACCTTACCTACAGAGGTATGAATGATACCACTCTTGTCTACCTTAAAATCGATCTTCCCTGCCTTCACTTCGCGTACAGCATTACCAATCTCGTTCGTTACTGTACCACTCTTAGGGTTTGGCATCAAACCGCGGGGACCAAGTACACGACCGAGAGCACCAATCTTACCCATTACAGAGGGCATTGTGATGATCACGTCGATGTCTGTCCAGCCACCCTTGATCTTATCAATATATTCATCGAGTCCAACATAGTCGGCACCAGCAGCTTGTGCTTCGGCTTCCTTGTCGGGTGTACACAACGCTAGAACGCGTACTTCCTTACCGGTACCATGAGGGAGGGTTACCACCCCACGTACCATTTGATTAGCCTTACGAGGATCTACACCAAGACGAATATCAATGTCTACAGAGGCATTGAACTTCGTGAAAGTGATCTCCTTAACCAATGATGATGCCTCATCAAGGGTATAGAGCTTCCCGGGTTCAATCTTCTCGGCAGCCAACTTTTGCTTTTTGCTTAGTTTACTCATGTCTTACAATTGAATCTTATAGTTGTTCGGGAAAATCACCTTTGATAGCAATACCCATACTGCGAGCTGTACCGGCAACCATACGCATGGCAGCATCTACAGAGAAGCAGTTTAGGTCTGTCATCTTGTCTTGGGCTATCGTCTTAACCTGCTCCCAAGTGATCTCAGCCACCTTGTTTCGGTTAGGCTCCGCACTACCCGTCTTAGCCTTGGAGACTTCGAGGAGTTGTACAGCCACAGGAGGAGTCTTAACGATAAAGTCGAAAGACTTGTCGGCATAGTAAGTAATTACTACAGGGAGTACCTTACCGGCCTTGTCTTGCGTTCTGGCATTGAATTGCTTACAAAACTCCATGATGTTAATCCCCTTGGCACCAAGTGCTGGGCCAACAGGAGGTGAAGGATTTGCAGCCCCACCTTTAATTTGCAATTTGATTTGTCCTGCAATTTCTTTTGCCATTGTCTTAATGTCTTATCTATGAATAAAACAGTTTTGCACACGTTGCTAGTAGATTCTATCTCCTTGTCGGAAGCTCAAGGGCAATAGACTCTAGAGAGCAAATACTCGTAACAGATTACTCTTTTTCAACTTGTGCGTAGCCAAGCTCTAGTGGAGTCTTTCTACCGAAAATCTTCACCATCACCTTGAGCTTTTTCTTTTCTGATAATATCTCTTCTATCGTAGCAGAGAAGCCCACAAAGGCTCCATCTATAATCTTTACGCTCTCTCCCAGCACGAACTGCATATCCACAACATCGGGACCTTCGTTCGTCGTATCTACCTCGTGGAGGAGTTTCTCCACTTCGGCTAAACTGAGAGGGCTGGGTTTGTCGTTACCAAGGAAGCCAATAACGTCGGGCAAGTCGCGAAGAGCATTGATGAGCAACTGACTCATCATGCACTCAATAAGCACATAACCTGAGAGATAAGGACGCTCTATAATGACCTTTTTGGTCTTACGCTGCGTCATCACCTTCTCGGTTGGTACTACAACCCGAAACACTCTCTGAGAAATGGTAGAGGGCTCAGGAAGAGACATCTCACGCTCGATCGTCTCTTTTACCTTCTTCTCTTTCCCAGATATAGCACGAAGCACATAAAAGCGCTTCTCGTTACTTTCTTCAATCATACAACAATAAACTTACACAGCACGAATGCTCTGCTTATCGCTTTAGTCTACTCTGATTAGATAATCAACTTGTAGATCTGTTCCATCCCGAAGTTGAATACCGTATCAACAGCAAAGATACAGACAGCAATAATCACGGAGGCAATCATAACCACCACCGCACTGTTTGTCAGTTCACTTCTGGTAGGCCAAGACACCTTGTGTGCCAATTCATTGTAAGAATCTTTGAAGGCCTTTCCGATCTTGCTAAAAAACTTCATATACTACGATATTAGCACGGGTTGAGAGGCTCGAACTCCCGACACCTGGTTTTGGAGACCAGTGCTCTACCAACTGAGCTAAACCCGTATCCTTAAAAAGAAGAGCACCCTCCTCCATCGAGAGCCCTAAGAGATCACTCAAAAGGATAAGTGCCCTTCTTATTATGTACATCCTCTACACTCTTCTAACGAGAGCTAAAAGAGGAGGAAGAATTAGTCTTCGATAAGTTCTGTAATCTGACCTGCACCTACCGTACGACCACCTTCACGGATAGCGAAGCGGAGACCTACGCTACATGCTACAGGAGCGATGAGCTTAACGTCAATCGTTACGTTGTCACCAGGCATTACCATATCAACGCCTTCGGGGAGGTTAATTTCACCCGTAACGTCAAGGGTACGGATGTAGAACTGAGGACGATAGTGGCGCATGAAAGGAGTGTGGCGACCACCTTCTTCTTTCTTCAAGATATAAACCTCAGCCTTGAAGTGATCGTGAGGCTTAACCTGTCCGGGGTGAGCGAGCACCATACCACGCTTGATTTCATCCTTATCCACACCACGGAGGAGGAGACCTACGTTGTCACCAGCTTCACCTTGATCAAGGAGCTTGCGGAACATTTCCACACCTGTAACAACAGTCTTCTTACCTTCAGCACCGAGACCGATCATCTGAACTTCGTCATTCACGTGAATAACACCGGTTTCGATACGACCCGTAGCTACAGTACCACGACCTGTGATAGAGAACACATCTTCTACAGGCATAAGGAATGGCTTATCCACATCACGAGGAGGCAGAGGAATCCAAGTATCTACAGCTTCCATTAGTTCCATAATCTTGGCAACCCATTTAGGATCTCCGTTGAGAGCACCAAGAGCAGAGCCACGGATGATAGGAGTATTATCGCCATCGTAGTCATAGAAACTGAGAAGCTCACGCATGTCCATTTCTACGAGTTCAAGCATTTCTTCGTCTTCAACGAGGTCACACTTGTTCAAGAACACAACGATACGAGGAACGTTTACCTGACGAGCGAGAAGCACGTGCTCACGAGTCTGGGGCATAGGACCATCAGTAGCAGCAACTACGATGATAGCACCGTCCATCTGAGCAGCACCCGTTACCATGTTCTTAACGTAGTCGGCGTGACCCGGGCAGTCTACGTGTGCATAGTGACGATTAGCTGTTTCGTACTCAACGTGTGAAGTATTAATGGTAATACCACGTTCCTTTTCTTCAGGAGCGTTGTCAATTGAATCAAACGAACGAGCCTCCGAGAGACCTGCATCAGCAAGCACCTTCGTAATAGCTGCCGTAAGAGTAGTCTTACCGTGGTCTACGTGACCAATAGTACCGATGTTTACATGCGGTTTCGTTCTGTTGAAATGTTCTTTTGCCATAGCAATTTATATTCTTATTGATCTTACTTTGGAGATTGCGCACCCTCTCACTTGAGCAACACAACGATCTCTTTGCCCTACTCCAGAGAGCCGGTGCCGGGACTTGAACCCGGGACCTCTTCCTTACCAAGGAAGTGCTCTACCGCTGAGCTACACAGGCATCTTATAGTCGTAATGAGACTTATATTTACACTCTTCAAGAGTGGGCAGTGATGGATTCGAACCACCGAAGGCGTAAGCCAGCTGAGTTACAGTCAGCCCCATTTGGCCACTCTGGTAACTGCCCCTCCGTCTATAGCGCATCATCCCTTATCTACTATCACTCCTCTGAGTGGGAAGGACGATCCGCATTCTCTTGTAAACACACCAATCCACAGGAGGGCATTCAAGAATCGAGGACAAAGGTACACACAAAATCAGAAATCACCAAACTTCTAGCGAAAAAAACTTCTTTGCAGATTTCGACTCTGAGAAACTCATAGGTACCTAAGGCGCCTCATGAAGCGTCTGATAGCAATGATATTCCCCACAGAGATAAGAAGAATGATGATTAAACCTAGACCGAGAGATGAGAATATACTGCCGGGAGTTGCAAGTCCATCTAACCTCGGAAGGTATAGATTACGCACAAAAAAAAGCACGCCCGTAGCAAGAATGTAAACAGTAAGATTCACTAGAGAAACAAGCCTCTCATAGGGGAGAGCAACCTCAAAAGGAGAGTACCCCAATAGAAGTAAAATACGCAGCTTCTCTGTATTCTTCTGCAGGAGCAAATGGATACTCAAAGTGAGAATAAAGAATGACAACGTGGAGATGAGAAGCCCCACAGCGAGCACAATAACGAGACTAATGGTTAGGAGGTAGTTTGCTTTGTTCCTATTCATTTTATCTCCTGCCACCTCATAATTATGTGCATTGAGGTATTGCTCCACCTTTGCATCCCCGGGCTGAGAGACCTCTAGGATTATTCGGCTTACTTCGTTTGCAGAAGAGTATGTCCCCAACTGCCTACTACTCCACTCCATAAAGCTCTCCGGCACTATTATCGTGTTGATGCGACTAGAAAAACCGACAATGTGTCCCGTAACGCTCAAGCTCTGCCCCTCACTCCCCGTCAGATAAAATTGAATCGGGATTAACCCCACCATTCCTTCGCTAACGCGTGGCAAGCCTTGCGATGAGGCAAACCCAAAGTTGTAGAGAGCTAGATAATCTTTCGGGATGATAACCGGCACCTCTTGAGGCTGAACCGGATCGAAATGCCAAGCTGCCCCCTCTACATCGAGGAACTCCTCGGGCATGGATTCGAAAAACATTTGTGTCTCCAAGCCTCCCTGCCCCGGCTGAGCAACAACAGCTGTCACATTGTACCTAGAGGATGAGAAAGTGCCTAACTTACGCACCCAGGGCTGGGATGAGAGCTGCGCTATCTCCTTGGATACAAACACCCCGGTCTTGCTATTCCCCCTCGAGAAAAGGCTGCCTACGGCATCTAATCCCCCCACCTTTTTGGTGAGCACCAGATAATCCTTATTGATAAAGCTATCTTCGCTAGAGAAAACAGTGCGTACATCAGCATAGAATTGCAGCCCTATCATCACGATACATAGCCCTATCACATTAGCAAGAGCAAAGCCAATCAATTGTCCTGCACTTACGTTTTTACGCAAGAGCTTCCCTAATAGATTGCGGTTCATAGCTTGAGTGTATGCGTATAATCGAGGAGTAAGGGGTTACCAACAGAGGTGGATATAATAGCCGCACCCTGCTTCTTCGCCTCGTCCCGAACAAGCTCTGCAACGATCCTATTATTCTCCTCATCTAAGTGGCTCACAGGCTCATCCATCAGATAGAATTGGCATGCTTGGCAAAGTAGGCGTATGATGGCCACACGCTGCTGCTGCCCCACGGACAACTTACTTACAGGGCTATTCCATTTGTCTTTAAGCCCAAGGGTATCGAAAAGTCGAGCTATTTCCTCTTTGGACTTGTAATGGGTAAGTCGGTTTTTGAGGAATACATTATCCGCCGCCGAAAGCTCAGGGAACAACGCCAAATCTTGGGGTAAATAGGCAATTTCTTCCCTTCTTATCCTGCACCAATCTTTCACGGTAAGGGAGTTTATATCCCTTCCATCAAAGAGAATCGAGCCCTTATAGTCACGTCTGTAACCACAGATATAGGCACACAGCGACGACTTGCCGGCTCCGCTCTCCGCCGACACAAGACAGGAGACACCCTGCTTTAGATCTAGCCCGGGCTGAAGCCAGACCTCCGACCGGAGAGGTGGCTCTGCCGAGAAGACACAAGGCAGGGTATCTTGTAAGGTAATTGTTTGCACTTTGCTTATGCTTGGAGCATGCGTTTTACGAATCCTTCTAGAATATTATCCCCCTCGGCAGCATCGTTGCGGAAGACGATAGTAGATTCGTGCGGAGAAGACATATGCACCATTAGGTATCCATCCAAACTATACTCTGTAAATTGCTTTACAAGCGTGCTTAGAGAAGATTGGGAAGACAAATCAACGAACAATCCCCCATAACTCCCCACAAAAGAGGCAATATACTTGTTCTCAAGAGCACTTTCTTTGGGCTGAACAAAAGGTGCATTTCGGTAGTATACGTAGTTGTTTAGAGTCCCATAGTAAGCACCATTGTCACTATTAAAGAAGTCTTCATCTAGGTGATACACTCCATTATTTTGCGAACTCTTCATCCCGGTCCCTTGGCACAAGAGGGTATCCAAATGCAGGAGAAGTTCGGCGCTATTCTTGCTCTGAGCGAGCAACATGTACTCAGGGGCAGAATCCCAATCCATGATTGAGCTTGGCAACTTTACACCTGCGGCTATTTCTCCTCCAAGACGGCAAATAACCTGCTTCGCCAAGAGAGCCTCAGATTCCGATGCACTTGTAAGAGCCAATGCCTGGCACACTGCGTCTAAGGCTTTCTCTCCAAGAGACGAAACAGCAATAAGTGCGACATTCTTTGGGAAGTTGGCAAGAAGTTCCTTCGTCACCTTAACATCACTCATAAAAGGACTGGTGTAGGGCTTCCCCTCCGGATCATAAAGTTTGATTTCGCTCCTGATTTCTTTTTTCTCAAAAGAGATGGTGGCAACTACACGCATGTCCTTTTGCTCCTTGAGCATGGGGAGCGCTTTTTCAAGGTCCATGGTCTTAGGAGCTTCTTCCTCAATGACTTCTACTTCATCTTGCTCTACCCCCTCTTTAGAGAGTTCTTCCAAATCCTCTTCCCAGTCTCGCCAATCTATATCTTGATCCGCTGCATAGTTGTGGTTAAAGTTCAGACCGCGAAGTTCTTCTAGGTCAGTAAGAAGAGCATAATTCATATACATACCGGCATCTTTAGCATAGATATCGCTGATGTGCGGTATGGTATTAGCATTATTCTCAGGCTTTATTTCTACATATTTCTTGACTGCCTCAAGAGGCGCTAAGCCCATGTCATTCGAAAAAATCCAGACCTGTTTTTTATTACTTACAATCGTGGAATTATTATTAGAGGCAATCCAATACCCATCTTTTTCCTCTCCTTGTTCGCCATAGCCCAACTTAGAAGAGGCTTCTCTAAACTGCTTGAAGTCTTTTACGAAAAAGGTAAAAGTAAGATTCTTTTCCGGAGTGATAAAGAAGAAAAGGTCGTGCAACTTTATTGATTTGGCCAAATCCATCATAAGGCTAAACTCCTCATCTATGGTAGCATCTTTGGGGAGATATTTTTCAAAGTTCCCCTTTTTGATCAAATCTGCCCCGTTGCAATAGCCAACAAACAGGCTCTCTTGAGGGATCGTCTCGAGTAATTTTTTAGTACCCTTAGGGCTACAAGAGGCAAGAAGTCCTACAACTAGCAAAGTTGCCACAAGCCAAGTGTAACGAAATGTCTTCATCTCTATATCATCTTTTAGTTTAAACTCCCAGCCCATTATTGGCTGGCACTTTTGACAACAAAGGTATGTATATAATGGCATTTAAATGGACACTCCTCCCCACTCCCCCTCTAGGCACAAAATTGCAGTCTGCTCTCCTTGAGCACTTTAAGGCTAATTTTCCTAGAGTTTCAGGGGAAGAACGAAAACAAAACAGCCCTAAACCTTTTCAGATTTAGGGCTGCACCGGATCTCTTATTAGGGAGAGATTTTATTCCAAATCAGCCTCAATTGTATGCGAAGAGAGCTCCTTGACAGTGAGGGTAAAGGAGAGAGAGGATTTTTCTGCTATACGATCTGTGGTCAGCTTGTCGGGGAAAAGGTTACTTCCAAATCCTAGAATTGTATTAAGATGGATGGCGTATTCGTTATTTCTCACCACTCCGTAACGCCCGAAGGAGTTCCACAAAGGCGCTTCTGTTTGCCCGAAATGGCGAATCGGGAGAAGGTAATAATTGTAAGACTGGTGATAGAATTGTATCTCATTAATGGTAAAGGAGGCTTTGCGAGCTGTGATCAAACCTTTCTTTTTCGAGTCTTTCAAACCCTGCTTCAAAGCCTCTAAAAATCCAGAAGGCATCCCATTTACAGGCTTATCATAGGCATCTATATTTTTCAGCACCTCTTGTACGAGAGAAGCAAATGCGCTCTCCCTCATCGCTCCTCCCTTATAACGGATCCAACCCTCTTCTGTCCCTAGTTGATCTTTTAGTGACTTTGGTACTACCTTTGCCCTTACGACAATATGGGGAATTAGGGAAACAAGGAAATGATTGGGTGGGCAAGTTGTCTCCTTTATGTATAGTCTCTTGTTGGATAAGTCTGTGCTATTGCGATCCTTTCCCACAGAAACAAAAGACAACGTTGGATTGGGAGCAACTCGATATTTACCTATAAACTCATCCGTCAAAGCGCCAGCAGACTGAGCCTTTATCTCCTCATAACCGGGACTGTAGGCATAATCCTTGGCAAGAGGCTGCACCTCTCCCTCCATCTTTGTCCGACGTATTAAATCAAAATCCCGAGAGAAACATATCGTACGAAAAGAGATATTTTCATCCAACAACAGGGCTTCTTGGTTCGCAACGCGGGGTGTGCCATAAGCGAAAACTCGAGCGAGCATCGGCTCTACCTCCAACTTGCAAGGAGTTTTCTCTCCCAGTCCCTCTATTGTTTCACTAAACTGATCTTCCGTAACATGGCAGGGTGCGCTATTTACGGGAGACATGGTTACACTACGGAATTTACCCCCCTCCAGGTCTGCGAGATAGGCGATATCCCCCCTGATAGCCTCACGGAAGTCTTTGAGCTGTGTATAGCCTTGCAACTTTCTTTCCAACGTTTCTGTAACATTGACAAAGGAGAGAATGTAGCACTCTTTACGAACGAGTTTGATGGGTGTTGGTGAAGCCATGTTTCCCTCCAGCTTCTTAATCCCGAACAATTTGCTCTCGGGCTTATCCCCATCGAAGATGTAAAGAGAAAGGCAACGAACCTGATGGATAGGATCTTCACTCCCGTCGCGCAATACCCCTTGAGGGCAATCTAAGGAGAAAGAGATGTAGGCAGAGTCTGCACCAGAGGTTGTGGTCTTTCCCTTATTGGGAGACGAAGTGTGGCAAGCCAACAACAAAACGCCCACAAAAAGACCTCCAAATAGAATCTTTGCTGTAGATTTCATATACATTTTATATTGCTTATTCCTATGCAAAGTTAGGATTTTTTCAAAAGAAACCTCTTCCGTACGATTGGGAATTAGACTATAAACTCTGGGAAGAGACGCTCATCGCGAGGTTCCGGTTTAGGCAAAACCATCCGAATGGGGATGGCATACATGTCTCTTTCTAGGTCTTTTTGTAGGAGAGATTCAAGGCAAGGGAAGTTGTTTAGAGGTCGTTTTGGAGAAAAGAGAGGATATAAAAATGGGAGGGCTTACTCTAGAAGTAAATACCCTCCCACGGTATCGGAACAAAAGTCTTCTCAATCCATGTTTTAGAATATCCCAAAACTCCGGTATTAGGGACAAAAGAGAAGATTATCTAAACATCCCCTTTCTCTCCCCCTATCCGGCGTGGGCCTCACCCCAAACCTCAAGGGGGATTGAGACAAACCTCCCCAACAAAGATTGAGAGCTATACTTAATGCTGATCCTTTATCTTTTCGATTTGACGTTTAAGAGCATCTACAGCCAAATCCACAGCCTCCTCAAAACTAGAAGCCTGCTTCTCTGCAAAAAGGTCGGGACCGGGTACTTCCAAACGAATCGAAGCCTCCTTATTCTTATCTTCGCCTCCCTTGGCAACCTTTAGCACCACCTCAGCTTTAACTACACCTCCATAGAGACGATCCAAACGATCAAGCTTCTTTTGTACAAACTCTTCTAGTGCCGTAGTAGCGGTAAAATGTACTGATTGAATCCTAACTTCCATAATAGACTTCTTCTTTGATGCTCGTGGATGAGCGTTATACATCTGTTGCAACTCTGCTAGCGAAGTGTGTGTATATAGTACCGTTGTAGCCACACTTTTATGCCCCAAAAGCTCCTTTACCACCATTAGCTGCGCGCCATTGTTGAGCATAGCCGTGGCAAATGTATGCCTTAATACGTGAGGACCTCGACGTGCCAAACCTGGGATAGATTGCAACCGCTCGTGTACAATCTGATACACTACCTCTCCGCTAAGAGGTTGGTTACCCAAAGAAACAAAAAAAATCTGAGATAAGCCTACCTTTTGGTGCTTGAGTGCAAGATATTCTGAGATACGTGCGGCAAGACGATCTCCGAAAGGGATTATTCGCTCCTTCCGCCCCTTACCAAAAACACGTAGTACTCTCAAAGACAAATCAACGCCCCCCTCCAAAAGCCCTACCAATTCACTTCTACGCATGCCCGTCTCGTAGAACATCTCTAAGATCAATTGATTCCGCAGAGCGACAAAATCGTCTTTGTCTACCTCTTGCGCATAGAGCAAGTTACTAATCTCTTGCTCCGAGAGCACTGCAGGCAACGGGCTCTCCCCTCGCGGGCCACGTACCAAGCGAGCAGGACTCTGCTCCAACGTGCCGATCTTTACGAGATAACGATAGTAACTCTTGAGAGAACTCAGTTTGCGATGCACGGAACTTCTCTTCCGCCCCTGCTCTATTAGAGACGACAAGAAACCTCGAATCAGGTCTCTATCCCCGTCGCTGGGGACAAACTCCTCACCTAGCACCTCCTCCACATACCGTACATACTGTTGCAAATCCAACTCATATGCTGCAACCGTATGCTCCGACTGATTGCGCTCGTAGCGGAGGTAGCTAAGGAAACGTTCTATACTCGAATGAGGCATAAGCTCCTAAAAAAGAAACGTTGCTCCCCACACAAAAGAGGGAAGCAACGCTAAGTCACATACTAAAAAAGAGAGGCGAGGCAATTAAGTTTTAGCTCAACATGGCATCTTACAACTCGCCCTAGAGCTAAAGGTCAAAAGGCTCTGCCACCAAGAATCCCATTCAAGAAAGGATCGGAAGCATTCCTTCCCTCTCTTCCTCCAAGCTCCTAAAAAATAAGAGCCGGTAGTTCTTTGGAGCCTATGTTTATTGCTCTTCTGCCTGACGAAGTGCCTGCACGTAGATGGCTTTTTCCATCTTCTTGCGCTTCACTTCGGAGGGCTTGATAAAAGCCTGACGTCTTCTCAGCTCACGAACTGAACCAGTCTTGTCAAACTTCTTCTTGTAACGCTTCAACGCGCGCTCGATGTTATCACCCTCTTTGATTGGAACTATAATCATAGTCTACAATATTACTTTTATACTTCTATCTTATGTTGTTATTCTACTATCCTAAGTGTGTAAGGGGAAGCGTCTTCTTAGGAGCCCCTCTCCATACACGCGACTGCAAAGGTAGATATAATTCCACAACCGACAAACATTTGCACCCTATTTTATTAAGAAGAGAGGCCTCTTCCTCCTTTTTTACGGGCTTTTACTGGAATATATAGCGCAGGAGAAGCAGCACTGTAACAATAGCAAGCGTGAGGGAAATCTGACGCCATTGACCACTCAATAGCTTCACAAGGGTATAGCAAATCATCCCCAAAGCCATCCCCTCTGCGATGTTGTAGGTAAGCACCATCGTTATCATCGTAATGAATGCAGGTAGAGCTTCCGACACGTCTGTAAGGTCAATCTTGGGTACAGCATCCAACATAAATACTCCTACCATAACCAAGGCCCCTGTGGTGGCCGCACTGGGCACTAATAAAAAGAGAGGAGCAAAAAAGAGAGCCAAGATGAAAAGAGCCGCCGTAGTAAAGGAGGTAAGCCCCGTGCGACCGCCCTCTGCGATCCCCGATGCACTCTCCACAAAAGTTGTAACCGTGGAGGTGCCCAATGCAGCGCCCACGCTCGTAGCAAGAGCATCGGCCATCATTGCCTGCTTGATGTGGCGCACATTCCCCTTCTCATCCATCATCTCCGTTTTGGCAGCAGCCCCGATGAGGGTTCCCACCGTATTGAATATATCCATAAAGACAAGGGCAAAGATGGTGAGCGCCATATCCATATTAAGGAGTGAACTGAAGTCAAATTTTAGGAAGGTAGGATCCAACGACTTGGGCATAGAGACCGGAATAAAACCATCGGGCAACTGAGTAACCCCCATAGGGATCCCTATAAGGGTGCAGATCAAGATCCCATAAAAGAGGGCTCCACGCACCTTGAGGGCAATAAGTACACCACTTACTACAATCCCGATACAAGCCAAAATAGCCGTAGGAGTAAACTGCCCAAGGGTGACAAATGTAGCTTCGCTGGAGACGATTATACCTGCATTTTTCAGCCCGATAAAGGCAATAAACATACCAATCCCAGAAGAAATGGCATAGCGAAGATTGAGCGGGATACACTTTACAATCTGCTCTCGGATATTAAATGCCGTGAGAATGATAAAGATAATCCCCTCTACAAATACGGCAGCAAGAGCTGTTTCCCAACTATACCCCATCCCTTTTACGAGCGTAAAGGCAAAGAATGCATTGATACCCATGCTCGGAGCTTGGGCAAAAGGCAGCTTAGCAAGGAAAGCAATCAGGATAGTACCAATGGCAGAAGCAAGTGCCGTAGCTGTAAATACAGCCCCTTGATCCATCCCCGCTTGACTTAAAATGTCGGGGTTTACCGCCAAAATGTAACTCATCGTAAGGAAGGTGGTAAAACCAGCCATTAGCTCAGTACGACGATTGTGCCGAGAGGGGTCGAAACCCAATAACTTGTAGAAATTCATCAATCCGTAGGTTTACAAAGTCTATTTACGGCTGCAAAAGTACAAAGTTCTGCCTAGTGCCGGCGCATTTTCTAGCCAAAATTTCCTCCAAAACTAGGCAAGGCGGGCGCATATTTTACCCTAAACAAAAAAACGAGGAGAGCAGAATTTTTGCCCTCCTCGCGTAAGATTAAAATTAGAGAATTGCTCTAGAGGAAAGTACGACTAGTGCTAGAAAGAAAAAGAAGCAGCAATACCTAAAGAGGTTACATGCTGTGGATTGACAGTAAAACCGGAGAAGGAGGAATTGCGAAACAGGTGGCTATAGTCGATATACCCCTTCACTCCAAAAGCGGCTCCCGAAGAAAAAATATAATCATATTTGATGGCTTCCTGTAACCCAACGCCCCATTTACTCTTCGCGAAGGGAGTGGCCGATCCCACACCAAAGGAAAAATTTGTAAGAACTGCTCCTACATTCTGAACCCAAGAGACACGAACCTTCCCCCTATTGTGCAAATAAAGCTTTGTGGTCAATCCTCCATAAAAACCCGAGAGAGCCGAGAGGCTTGAGGGGTCATTTTCTGCTCTACGAGTATATTCCGAGAGGGCAACATACAAGCCCAACCAGTCTCCTCCCTCTTTTGCAAAGTGAGGAAAAAGCGAATACTGCACTCGAAATCCATCCAGTTGAGTATGCAATGCCGCAGTACGCCCAAGGCGATAATCCGAATATAAAATCCCCCGTTCATAAGAAACATCTACTACAGAGGTAAGCCATCTTGAGAGACCGCCACGCTGGTTCTTTCCCTTCGCCCCTGCTGCGTCTTGAGCAAAAAGGCTAGTAGTACTCAGCAAAAACACCCACGCAAATACAATACAAAAAGCTCTACTTTTCATCTTCATTTCTCACTAAAGCCTAGGCCGTTATAGGCCAGACAACAAAACTAATTTCTAATAACAATCAAGCGAACGTTCTCGAATGGGCAGCTTCTCTAGATGAATATCTCCCCGATCTGAGCGCGACGAGCTAAAATTAGAATTAAAAATTGAACTGGCAAAAATTACAAATCCACAAAGTAGGGAAATAGGGAAAACACGGCACAATGGGATGATGTATTTCTCCTAGCCTAAACCCCCAGTAACTCTCCCGAAATCCATCCGAATAGGCAAGGCTAATCCCATAGAAGGGGAAGGAAGAATTTCTTCAAACCCATCTCCTTTTCTACGCTTAGCATCCTATGAACACAACGTCTACTTTCGCCCTCAGAGCGGATAGATCAAAGTCAAAAAGAAAGGAATCTAGATATTTTTCTTACCAAACGCTTGCACATGTCAAATTTTATCGTACATTTGCACCGTGGTTTATTCATAATAGTATTGGATTTAGGTTTAACAAGACGAAAGAACCCCGCTGGGAAGCAGGGTTCTTTTTTTATGTAAAGTTGGAAGTAGAATGCCCTAAATCTCCTAAGAGACAAAGCAATAGACCTGTAAAGGGATTCTCAAAAGTCCCTCCGAAAGCAAGGCCGATCCCTCCCCTATCTCTCTATAATAAAAGGGAATACACCCTCATCAGCGCGTAAAAAGTAGCTCCCAACAGGGAGGTGAGATAGGGGCAACTTTAGGCTCCCCGATGCTCCCGTCAACTCTTTTTGTACGCACTCTCCCGATGCATTATAGAGGTATAGCCAAGTATTTGGAGATAGATTTTCTACCAAAAGAAACTCTCCGGCAGGATTCGGGTAGAGAAAAACAGATTGTTGTGGTGTAGGCTCTAGAGCCATAGGCGAGCCCTCAAAATCTTCTGTAATCTCCCTCCCTTGGGCATCTACACCGGTAACGACGCGCACTTCCCATCCGGCAGTACGCACCTTGTCAACGAGGCTTTTAGGACAGATGTTAGACTCTGGCACCTCTGCTCGAGTAGTAAAAGGAGTAAAGACTCTCGGGGACTGCTCAGGGCTACTCTTAACCAAACGCTCAACAAGTTGCTCCATGCGCTCCAAAGACAATCTATTGCCATAGCAAGAGAGCTTTTGCATATTCGCTCTATCACTCAAGAGGATAGCGGATAGCTGATTGCGGTCACACTGCAATTCTTTGAGCCAAAGGGACGTCAGATCAAGCTCCGTTAGTGCATTGCGCCCACAACGCAAGACCTCTAGATTTTCGCAACGATTGACACTGAGATGGGTCAATTGATTGTTGCTACAGTCGACCTTATTGATATAGGTAAAGCCGTTCAAATCGAGAGAAGAAATGCCCAGACCAAAGCAATAAAGCGAGCGCAACCGCCCATGGGGTAGCTTGTTTTCGTCAAAATCGCGAAGAGGATTATCCCCAATGGAGAGGTGCAGTAAAGAGCGAAGAGGGCGAAGGTCTCCCATAGATTTGAGCTTATTCCCATGGATGTAGAGCATCTCTAATTTGGGGAACTTACGGCAATCAAACTCCTCTAGTCCCAAGCGATCGCACGTGAGTTGGAGCAAGGGCAGGGAGCTATAGGCGTAGAGATTGAAGTCTTGGTCAAAGGGATTCCCCCCTATCCCCAGGGCTGCGACTTTAGGATTTGCCGAGAGATCCAACTTCTTTAGCTTCAGATCCGAAGCCGAGAGCGAAGTGAGATTGGGCAGTCCCGATAAGTCTAACTCGGCTATGGGGTTGGCGTCACAGAAGAGATAGGTAAGGCTGGTGTTCTTAGAAACATCAAGGGAGGTAATGTCATTGCCCGCGCAGTTGAGCGTAAGAAGACGAGGCACCCCCTGTAGATCAAGAGCCGTTACCTTAGGGGTATTCTCGCCCTTCGCTCTGTATGGGATGAAGAATTCTCGCAGAGAACCCACTAGAGAAAAAGACGTAGTGCCCGAGGGCAACTCCAACGAAACCGCTTGCTTACGATTCTTTATCTCTCCTAACGTAAGTCTGCCCGAGCTGGGGGACTCAAGGGAGACTTGGTCCCCTTCGGAGATAGAAAAGTAAACTTTTTGATTCCCCTCTAGGGGTTGAGGGGATAGCGTTACGACGATTCGATCCGTAGCTCGTAAGGCCGAAGTTTGCCCCCAAAGGGGGAGTAAAAAAACAAAGGATAGTGCACAAAGCAAGGCAAAGCGCACTACCCAAGCGTAGCATTTGTTCATTATTTGTTTGTGAGTTAAGGGTGAGAATTAGCTCTCTAGCATGGGAGATGAGGGCTGAACGAAGTCTACAAAACAGAGTGAGGCAAGTGCCGTTCCATACCGTTTGGTAATGGTTATTCCCTCTGTGAGGAAGGTAAGCTCGCCGAGGTAGTACTGGCTATAGGTTTTCTGATGCAGGTCGTTAATCACGCGAATAAGACGAGACTCAAGTTCCTCAATGCGGTAGCGTCCGTTTACCTCGCATACAAGTCCTCCTACTTTCTCATCAAAGTTTTCGTCTTTGTACATCCAAGCGTAGACAATTCCTGCCGATACAAACTCATCTTGATAGCCATGCGAAACGGACATAATCGTCTTCATTTCTGAGCCAAAGGGAGGCATATCCACTTCGTCCATGGTGGCAAGGCGAGCCGTTGCAGGTAGCACAGACGAATAAGTCATGATATTATAGTCAGAGATACCGGCATCGTAGAGAGCCATGTGGTAGCTACCGGCGTGGAGTTCGAGATCACTCTCTCCGCTCCCCTTGGTCACAAAAAAGGTGTTGGGGATGATGTTTCCAAAGATATTACTCATTCTTCTTTTTCTTCTTCTCAGGGTTACTTACAATCTTTCTAGGTGCAAATGTACAACTTTTTCCAGGCTATTAGCGACGACTACGCACTACGGTAATGAGACTATCGGCTCGTGCTAGAGCTTCGGGGTCTTGAGCATCTATGTTATACTCCTCCGGGCGAGGCACTCTTAGGGTTGTACCTATTGGTACATTATCGGGGTTGGAGATTTTCTCTTCGTTGGCAAGATAGATATAAATCCAAAACTTCTTATTACCGTAATGCTCTCGGGCGTAATCGGCTAGGCGATCCCCCTTTTTGATCGTGATGTAGACCTCCTCAACCACTTCGGGGACTGGGGCAACTACCACCGAATCTGTGGGAGTAGGATCTGTACGATGAGGAGCGGCAGCCGTTTTTTCTCGACTGGGTTTAGACGAGGAGCGGGAAAGAAACCTCGCTCCCACAAAGTAGCCCCCTACAAGGAGTAGGCACAACACAGGGAGAGCAACCCAATGCCACACCTTACGTTGCGAGTGGGATCGAGTAGGAATAGGGGGTATGGGATCCTCGGATGCACAGCACGCCTCCTCTTCTTCCTTAGGCGAAGGCTCCATAGACTCCTCTTCCGGAATGGAGGGCAGCTCGGGGGGAAAAGTCGGCAAGGAGGGGAGTTCAACCTCCTCTTCTTGCTGTGGCAAAAGATCGTCTGTGGGTAAAAGCGGTTCCCCACTCTCCTCCTTAGACGCGATCTCCTCTTCCTCCAAAAGGTTGGGAGATGGTGCGGATTCCTCAACCTCTTCGGCTGGGAAAGCCTGACAGACAGAGTATACTGGAATTTTTGTAAGCTCCTCTTCCTGCTCAATAGCACGCTGAGGCAAGTCGTCAAAAGCTTTGTCTTGAGGCAAGGCAATGGGAGAAAAAGCATCAAAAGGCTTATTGATACTCTGGAGAAGTCGCTCAGAAGGCGTAAATGTAAACGCCAACTCCTCTTGAGCCACCCCTTCAAACAGCCCAATTCCTTCCCAAAGGAAAGCATTGCCACTGCGCAAATGGTGCAACATCTGCTCGGTGAGAGCTTGATAAAAAGCATGTACACTCTTGGGGGATAGAGGGGAAGACTCTTGTAGTATCTCCTCAAGGTCGTCGGGGGCAGCACTTGAGGCTAAACCAGTCTCAAGGTGCAATCGGGGAGGAACGAGAAGCCGACTCCCAGAAGGCAAGAGAGCAACGTACTCCATTTCTTTACGCACGTGCCACGCCACGACCCCCGCTACAGAAACGGGAATGGCGGATGCAAGCCGATCCGAAACTATGCGCCCCAGAAGGCTCCACAGCTCTTCGCAACTCTCGTATTGCAACTCCGATCGCTCGGCAAGTTGACTAATCCATTGTAGGGTCTCTATCATAACTATCGGGACAATGGGGCTTGCGCCAATAAATCAAAGCCATCTACTCCTACGATAGGTAGGGGGTAATAATGCCCAACACGGAGAGAATGAGCCTGCTCTACAGGGATAAGCACCTCGGGATCCACCTCAGGAGAATCGTACTGAGTACGCCCCACGACAAACTCCTCCTCCCTGCGATCAATAAGCACCTCCTGAGTAGTCCCTACCAAGCTACGGCTATATGCCTCGGCAATAGGCTCCTGCAGTGCCATAAGTTGCTCCAGACGATCCATTTTCACCTCCTCGGGTATCTCGTCTTGATAGTGCTTATAAGCATACGTCCCAACCTCGTGGCTATAGGCAAAGGCGCCCATACGCTCAAATTGCCTGCGCTCTATAAACTCGCATAGGGCACGAAAGTCTTGCTCCGTCTCCCCGGGATGCCCCACGATCAACGTGGTACGCAGCGCAATCCCCGGCACTTCTTTGCGAATCTCATCAAGGAGCCGCTCTGTCTCGAGCTGGGTGATATTGCGACGCATCTTTTGGAGCATATTGTCGGTTGCGTGCTGCAGCGCAATATCCAAGTACTTACAGATATTATCTCGTTCCCTCATTATGGGGAGAATCTCTCGGGGGAACTGCGTAGGATAGGCATAGTGTAAACGAAGGCGACGCACCCCCGGGAGATCCGAAAGTCGCTCCAAAAGGGGAGCCAATAGCACCTTGCCTCCAAGATCCCGGCCGTACGAAGTAAGGTCTTGTGCGATCAATTGAAATTCGCTACAGCCCTCGTCTACAAGCGTTTTTACTTCATCTACAAGAGACTCTATGGTACGCGATTTTTGCCGCCCCGTGATAAGAGGGATAGCGCAGTAGGAGCAACCCCTATCACACCCCTCCGATATCTTCACATAGGCGTAGTGTTTGGGAGTGGTTAGGAGGCGTGCCGTATCCGTCTCGGGAGCGAAGGAAGGACCTAGGTCGACCACTAGATTTTTCCAATCGAACTTGCCGTAGAGAGCATCGATCTCGGGAATTTCGGCTTTAAGATCACCACGGAATCGCTCACTCAAGCAACCCATTACAATCAATTTGCCAATGCGCCCCTCTTCTTTAGCACGCACAAAAGCGAGTATTGTATTGATCGACTCCTCTTGAGCGGCACCAATGAATCCGCAGGTATTGATCACGACAATCTCCCCCGTTATGCGCTTGGGATCATGGCGCACCGAGTAGCCTGCCGCCGCAAAACGCCGCATCAAGAGCTCCGAGTCTACAAGATTTTTGGAGCAACCCAGCGTAATTACGTTTACCTCGTTTCTTCTCATTCGCCAAAGAGCGAAGCTACAAACTCGTGCTTACGGAAGACCTGTAGATCTTCGATTTTCTCCCCTAAGCCAATATACTTTACGGGGATATTGAACTGATCGGAAATACCAATTACCACTCCACCCTTAGCCGTGCCATCGAGTTTGGTCACGGCAAGAGCATTCACCTCGGTAGCGGCGGTAAACTGGCGAGCTTGCTCAAAAGCATTCTGCCCCGTGGAGCCATCGAGTACCAACAACACCTCTTGGGGGGCATCGGGTACCACCTTCTGCATCACACGTTTTATCTTGGTAAGCTCATTCATCAGCCCCACTTTGTTGTGAAGGCGACCAGCTGTATCAATCAATACAACATCGGCATCTTGTGCCACGGCACTAGCCACCGTATCATAGGCCACGCTAGCAGGGTCTGCCCCCATTTTCTGTTTGATCATGGGTACATCCACACGCTCTGCCCAGACGCTTAATTGGTCAATAGCAGCCGCACGAAAAGTATCGGCAGCACCAATCACCACCTTATGACCGGCGGCTTTGAACTGGTATGCGAGCTTGCCGATTGTCGTGGTTTTGCCTACGCCATTGACCCCTACCAGCATTATTACGTAGGGCTTACTCTCTGTCGGCAGCACAAAGCTATCTCCGTCTATGGTGCCACTCTCGGTAAGTAGAGCCTCTATCTCGCTACGCAAGATACCGTTAAGTTCGGCGGTAGACACATACTTATCGCGAGCTACTCGCTCCTCTATACGCTTGATAATCTTGAGGGTGGTATCTACCCCAACATCGCTGGAGATGAGCACATCTTCGAGGTTGTCGAGCACTTCGTCATCCACCTTGCTCTTACCGGCAAGTGCACGAGAGATCTTACCAAGTACCGAGTCTTTGGTCTTTTCAAGCCCTGTATCGAGTGTCTCTTTTTTCTTCTTAGAAAAGATTCCGAATAATCCCATATCTATCTAAATTTCTCTCTACTAAAACTGCCTTCCGGCGTCAATCCATTCGCTCTTTGTAGTCCTGATAGTCGAAGCGACGTAGCAGCACCTCCTCGCCATTAGCCTTTTGTAACACGAGGTCGGGATGCGCCACTCCATTAAACATATGCGTCTTAACCGTAGTGTAATGGATCATATCTTCAAAGATAAGGGTATCGCCCACCTCCAAAGGCTTGTCGAAACTCCAGTCTCCCAAGAAGTCGCCACTTAGGCAACTATTGCCCCCGAGTCGATAGGTAGGTAGCCCCTCCACGGGGTCGTGGTGCGCACCTCGTATCACGGGTTTGTAGGGCATCTCCAAGCAATCCGGCATATGGCAAGTAAACGAAACATCGAGAATTGCCGTTTTAATGCCGTCGTGCTCTACAATATCTATTACATGACTCTCTAAATAACCGGTCTGCCAAGCAAATGCCGACCCCGGCTCCATGATAAGTTGTAGATGGGGATGACGCTGACGGAATGCCTTGAGTACGGCAATCAGATGAGGAACGTTGTACTCTTTGTGGGTCATAAGATGACCACCGCCTAGGTTAAGCCAACGCGCATCTGAGAGGGGCGAGGCAAAACGTTGCTCTATGATGGAGAGCAGTTTCTCTAGCTGGAAGCTATTTCCCTCGCACAAAACATGTACATGCAACCCCTCTATCCCCTCGGGGAGATGCAAGCCCAACTCCTCGGGCGAGAGCCCAAAACGCGAGCCGGGTAGAGCCGGATTATAAAGGTCTGTCTCCACAGGAGAGTAGCCGGGGTTGATACGTAAGCCGTAAGAGACCTCCGAAGAGGGGGTATAGAACGCTCGGTACTGACTGAGGGAATTGAAGGTTATATGGCTACAACAACGCGTCCATTCTGCCCAATCTTGCGCCCGATAAGCCGGTGAGAAAGCATGTGCCTTACGCTCCAAGCCCTCATACCCCAGACGAGCTTCCCAGGGAGAACTGGCAGTACTACCAAAGCCGTATTCCCGAAAGATAGGGAAGAGCTTCCATAGGGCGAAGGCCTTAAAAGCGACAATAATCTCTACCTTGGCCTCGTCCGCCACCTTGCGAATAAGGCTCAAATTACGCCGAAGGAGCGGCTCCTCAACTACATAACGCGGATATACTTCCATGCTACAAAGATAGCGACTAATCTGCGACTAGCACCCCACGCCCCAGCGAGTATGCCGGCAGCTCCCCTCAGCGAGAGACCTCACACAGAGCTAGCCTCTCCTCCACTCTAGCTAAATTCCGATTCGAAACCGGCCTGCAGGAGCGCAAATTCTGCCCTATATTTCTCTCCTTTTCACCCAGCTTCCTTATGCGTAACAGGCTACAAAAAGCCCCCTTCGCCTCTAGAGGTAAAGGGGGCAACCAATCAACATCTTTTATATCTTAGATGTGCAAAAGAATATCTTTCATTAAAGAGAACTCAGAACTTAATCATAATTCTCATCCTCATTTCTCAATCGAGTGAGACGTATATTCATCGTTATATCTTCGGAAATCTCCGGATCGTAAGCAATTTTAGCTCCTGATCTTTGATTCGCACCCTCTCCCTTCTTGAGCACAATGCGTATCTTATCTCCTCCTTTGAATTTATGGGTAACAACCGGGAAAACAAGCGTCTGCGACCAAGTCTGAGTCCCTCTATCAAAGGGTAGGGAGGAAGAGGCTATCGTAGCCCAACCTCCATGACCCGTTTTTTTCTGAAGAAGAGTTATTACCGAAGTGGCACCATTGGCATTGGACTTGAAATTAAAACTCCCGGTAAACTCATAGTAAGCCTCAGTAAGGATCTCAATCTCTTCGAAAGAAGCTCCAGCCGATACCTTTACGTCCTTCTTATTTTCCAAATACACCTCATTAGCATCCCACTGCAACGTCATACCTTGAGAACTATTAAATCTTGAGACATCAATAGAGATCTTCCGCTTAGAGGCAAGCACAAAGTGAATAGGTCTCTTTAGTTTGCGAATCTCCGGCAGATTAGAAAAAGGCACCCATTCTTGTCCCGTCCAAACATACACGAGATTCTTATACACTTTCTCTTCTCCGCTTCCCGCGTCTTGCATATTGTACACCATCATTGCCCTTTTGGGGTTGGATATCGTATGAGTATCCTTTTTCCCTGTAAGAGCAACCTTGGGGAGCAAAAAGCCCTTCTTTTGTCCATTAGGCAAATTAGAGACATCCAGGTCTAATGCAGACGAGTAGGGAGTACGTGTCCCTACACCAACGGCACGCTCCTCTTGCTGAGCATGGGCTGGGATTACCAGTAAGCTCAAAGCAAGAAAGCTATAGTATATATATTTGTATCTCATCACAAAATAATTGACTAAGAAAGTTTCTGAATCTTGATCACCTTAGAGGTATTAGACCCCCCTGCAGGGTTTATATTAGCTACCCACTCTGGGGCAGTACCATGATCACTACCTGGCTTATCCCCTTTTGTCTGTTTAACAACAGCTCGGATCTTATCCCCCTTCTCAAACTTTACCACCATGGGGGAGATCACCATATGGCGGCTATTCAAGACCGTATTGTTCCCCCAAGCAGATACACAGCGCGCAATATTTTTCCACTGTCCTCCGGTCTGGGTAGACTTTCGTTGGATAATAAATTCCAAATTGGTACATGTAGCAAAGGCTCCAACATTTTTCCAAATATTAGGGTTATACCCAATAATCCCAGATATTTCGTAGTCGCCGGCATTTAGGATCTCAAAAGTATCTTCAGCATCATTCAACCGGACATTATTCCCCGTATTAAGAGTGATATTATCAACTATATAAGTTATACCATCCTTCACAACCTCAGACTTCTCAGAATAAGTCAGCGGAACCTCATCATCGAAAGATAAAGAAGGACGCTTCGCTTTCGAAGCCACATTCTGAGTATCCCCCTGTAGGATAAAAAAGACCTGGGGTAATAGTTCTCGAATCACAATATCAATATTGGTCATATCAAGCCACTTTGTTCCATCCCAAAAGTAGAACATATCGTGCTCAACTTGATTAACCCCAGTACCGCGATCTTCCAGGTTATAGACAACCAAGCCTACGGCAGGGTTGGGAATCGTTGTACGGTCAGTCTTACTCGTAAGTTGCACGCGAGGGAGCAACATCCCCTTCTTCCCATTAGCAGGGAGAGCAGAAACATCTACATCCAAAGCGGCAGAAACATCAGGAGTTTTGGTGAAAACACCAACAGACTGGGCAAAACCTTTCCCAGAGAATGGGAGCATCATCAAAAGAGACGCAATCCAAAAGAGTCTACTTCTTTTCATATATATATTTCTATCTCTCTTAAAGATTAAAGTCTAACAACAACGCACGAAAACCTCTCGCTACAGGATGATCGGTATCAGTTCCCGTATAGGGATTTTCTGATCCATGCCCCTGACTACTATTCTTGTAGGGCGACTGTATAACAAGGCGTATCTTATCTCCTTTAAAGAGTCGAACAGAAACCGAATTGATTGTTGCTGTCTTCAAGAAGCCTCCGGCATCGAAGCCCCAAGCAGCACGCACCACCACAAGGTCTTCCCAATCAGCCGCCCTAGAAGCCTGTCTCTGAATCTTTAGATTAAGGAAGGCTCTCTTATGGTAGACAACTCCATTCGGGAGATTATCTTGAATCACTGTAGCAAGAGGATTGTAGTGAACAAAGGCACTCATATCATACGTTCCTGTTACATTCACCTGAAAATTATTATTGTCCAATTTGGTGAATATATTTTCTCTATTAAGAACAGGAGACTCCTTAAACTCAAGAGGGAGATCGTTACCATTGACTCCTTGAGTGTTGTGAGGAGGGTTCAACTGTGCGGTTGTAAACTCCTGCTTAGTCTTACCCTCGATATAAAACTCTCGAGGGATAACAGCTTCGTATACAAGAGGGGTATACACCATACGCTCCCAGCGATCTCCCAACCAGTAGTAATAGTTATCGGCATAGACGTGCCCCTGACTAAAGTTGTACGTATTTTTCGTATTGTACACAAGCATTGCCTTTGCGTTGTTCTCGGTACCCGCAGCGATGGGCACAGTCGTCTTATCCCTTTGGTTTTTAAGCTCTAGACGAGGAGGCAGGAAGCCTTTCTTTGTAGGGCTTCCCGGGGTATCGGCTTTTACCTCCATTATGGCGGAGGGGTCTACAGAAGTAGTATTGATCCCCACGCTATTGGTATTCTGAGCAAAGAGAGAGAAGGCTAGAGACTGAAGCAATAGGATAACCGACAGCCTCGCCATTCCCCTCGAAGTGCAATTAAAAATAGTATTCTGACTCATGTTATGTTCCATCAAGATTAGGGTAACAACACTTTTGCAATTGTAGAAGTCTGGTTATTAACCACCTTCACCACATAAGTTCCAGGGAGAGACAAAGAGTATTCCTTTCCCGAACGGGCAGGGATCTCAGCCTGTAGCACCAAGGCTCCTGTAGCGTCGAAGATAAGCACCTTAGAGTCGAGAGCCGTGGCGTTATCTACCAACACTCTCGTATCCCCTAGCCCTACTACACGAATAGGCTCGGTGGCAGGAGAGAGGTTATCTTCTCCCTCAGTTACAAGATCGAAGCGATGCTTATCTAGAGACTTAGTAGTAACAAAGGTGTAAGAGCTGGTCTGCCCCACGGGGGTAAGCGTGCCCGTTACACGGTCTCTAAGGCATAGCGAAGGATAACGCCCCTGTAGCTCGGGGCTAACGCGGAACGAAAGCGTATAGGCTCCATCTTTGGGTGCCTCAAAACCAATTGGCAAGCCCTCTATCTGTGCAGAGGTTGCTACTTGTAGAGGACCTTCCGACGAGATCACATAGAGCTGCGGACGGCCTCCTACCAAGATCTTGCTACCATCCCATCCGTTATCGAATCCGGCAGTCGTACCCTCCTTGCGGAATACGAACAAGCGGTCTGCACCCTCATTAGATGCTACATCTATATGTAAGAACTCTCTCACGTCCTCTTCGTCTCCGGCTCTAAGCTTCTCAGAGGCCTTCTCTTGTACGATGCCGGAGTAGGGCATTGTGAGGGAAGCCTTTGCCGTTCCCTTATTGCAGATCATAAAGCCTTGTAGAGAGGGGATCTCACGAGGCAGGTCCCCCGAACCGGCAAGATGTTTCGGAACAGAAAGGTAAGTTCCTGCCAAAGTTGAGCTCTCGTCTTGATTGTGTGCAAGCCACTCTATACGACTTCCCGTGTTGTATAGGAAGACCGTCTGCTCTAGCCCCGTACCAAACCCTATTGAAGGGATGTTGTACGAAGCTGTATAACTATTGGCAAACGAATTGAATGCACCATACAACACACCTGCCGCCTTAGCCGCTACCTCCAGATTGTTGGGAGCCTCAAGATTGAGTTTCCCTCTAAAGATATAGGTAGCCGGTACCGGTTGCGTTACTTCATAGCCATGGAAGGGAGTCAAGACATCCCCGGGCTGTGTAGCCACCCACTTCTCGTCGTACTCATCGTTTTTACTTTGGTTATACTTGCGTACAATGGCAGACGAGGGGAAAGTTTTCTCCACAGCTCCATCCTTGATGGGTGTACCGAAGTATTGCCATTTGGCGTGCTGCTTATCAAAGTTTCCGTCGTAGCCCTTGGTATAAAACTCCACGGTGGCGAACAAATCTTTATTCCTCTCCGGAGCATCGAAAAACAGAGCTCCATTGGGTTCTTCGGGGATTGACTTTAGTCGGACACGATAGGCAGGATCGGCATTCCCATAGGAAGAAGTAGTTGCCTTATCCACCTCGACCTTATCTTTTACGCGCAGAGAAGATCCGGCATTCACAACGACTCCCTTACCTGATTCGCTCTTATTGATAAGCTCAGTAACAACACGATCTTCTCCCTTTGCCACATGTAAATCGCGCAAAGCGGGGTGCCCATTGTTATTGGCTTTGGTAGCAAACTCCACTTCCGCCACCTTATCACCATCCGACTTCAGCGTTTTAGGGACATAATTCCCGGTCCAGTTTTCGGGCTTAGCCCACGTATTATCAGTACCACCATACCATAGGTTGTACTTTAAGGAGAGGGTGTTACTTCTATAGATAGGCTCGTTATTATTGTACTTATCTGCGATGCGAGTGTACAGCGGCTCAGAGTCGGCGTGCCCGTGACGCGTCTTGATATGATCTTCTCCAGATACTGTAAAGGCCCCGGGAGTGCGCTCAAAACTATCGAAGTGGGGGAAGGCTTCCGTGCTCATAGCAACAAACAAACGCCCTCTCACGTTACGAAGGAAACGAGTCTTCCCATTAGAGACTTCATAGTCTACATTCTCGCGGAGACGAGTGTAACTATCGGTTGCGGCATTATCTTCGACATACCAAGTATACTTCGTTTCCTTTTGAGAAGAAGCTATGCCCTTTGCATGAAGCTCAGAGGAGAGATCAATCCAATCCTTCCCCACTGTAAGCTCCGTTTGAGGTAGTACATAGCGCTCCTGCAAATTGTAGTGGTAAGCACTTGCCAAGGTACCGTTGGGGAGGTTCGGAAGCGTGGAGATCTTGAATTTATTTACCCTCAGATCTATGTTCTTATAGTGATTCTGAGGAAGAGTGAGAGGACCTGCAAATAGGTTCTTGCTCAAATCCAAATCAACAAGATGGCTCAGCCCTGTCAAATCTATATTCTCCAAGAGGTTAGAGGAGGCATTGATTGTCTCCAAGTTCTTATTCTCTTTCACCTCCAGCGTTTTGTAGTAGTTGCTCGAGACGGAAAGAGTTTTAAGCTCTCTGTTCGTCTTAAAATCACTTCCCCCATTGCCTGGCTGCCCCAATAGGTTCTTATCCAAATAGAGATGTTGCAGGATGGAGGCAGTGTTCGTTGTTGCCTTTGTGACAGACTGATCTACCGCCTTTACCGTCCAAAGTCCATTCTCTCCGGTAATCTTAATGACCCTATTAGAAGGCACCTTGACAACAAATGTCTCCTCTCGATTGAGGTTTATCATCTGCCGATTCCCATTTCCCTCCCATTCTATAAATACGATGGGAAATTGCGGGCGTCCCGTTGTTTCATCGGGAGCTAGGGTGAAGGAAAAGTTCTGACCCACACCCTTAGACGTCGTAAACTCCACTAATTGGGTCGTGTTATGAAAGTTGGGGTAGGGGGTACTCTGTGCCCTCACCTCAGCCACAAACAACACCACGCTCAACAGGAGTAATATATATTTCTTCATAGAAGACAATACGCTATTTTCGTTCTATTTAGTTGTAAATCAAACCCTTTATAAGACTCTTTCTCATTAGTATATCTCCACAGGAAGGGTTATCGTCATATTATAATGCCGCCCACGTATAATCTTTCCATAGTTGACATTATCGTATGGCTCATGCACTACCACATAGTATCTGTGCAGATTATTTGCAGCCTCCCAAGGAGTTTTTACCTCAATCCCGATGTAGGTACGGTCATTGACGTCGGAGGGATCGTGCTCCGGCAAATAACAGACACCTCTCTTGTCTTTACCGAGCTCGAAAGTCTCATAATCGGTAGCAGGGCGTGTGTAGTAAGTCTTCACCCCTCCTAAGGAAAACGTGGGAGGCACTTTGGCAATCCACACTTTCGTAATCTCCCTTGGACGTACCGCTCTAAGCTCCGGCCCTGAGGAGGAAGAGCGTCGCTCGTTTAAGAAGCGAATCTTGTATGAAAGTTTGGCGTAGGTGGGCGTGAGTGTGATAGGAGAAATTGAGTTCACTCCATCATTTACAGAGAGTGTACCTACATACA